>Ga0080006_1126486_pt1 | contig 110811 bp, 93 predicted proteins | sample RS3BMetagenome_FD_69209 | JGI IMG/M metagenome (GOLD analysis project Ga0080006, IMG submission 69209) | Ferric oxide microbial mat and aquatic microbial communities from Rainbow Spring, Yellowstone National Park, USA - RS3B (SPADES... ...
GTGGGGGGGGGGGACGGCCTGAAGAAGGCGCCCCCCGGGGGGGCGCCCGGCCCCTGCACCGTCTCCCCCGGCGCGCTCGGCGACCGGTTGCTGCGCTGGCCGGCCTGCCGCTGCGGCTTCCGCCCCGACCACCCGCCGGCCGTCCCGTCGGGGGAGGGCCTGCGGGCCTTGGCCACCGCGGCCGCCGTCGCCGCGCTGCGGGCGCTGCAGGCGCCGGGTTGCGCCCGCAGCCTGCGCGGCGGCGGCGGGCCGGTGGAGGAACTGCTCGTGCTGCCGCCCGGCCTGGAGGCGTCGGCGGAGCAGGCGCTGGCGTATATCGGCACGATCGGCATGGAGCGGGTGCGGGCGGCGCTCGGTCCGGGTCCGGCGCCCGCGGAACGCGACCTGGCGGCACTGGGGGAGGCGGTGGCGGGCCGGGACTGGGCGGCGCGGGACCTCCTGGACGCCGTGCGGGCGTGGGTCGGGGACGCCGCCCCGGGGGCCCGGCTGCGGGTGGTGGCGACCCCCGACGGCCCGGACCGGGCGGTGCGCCGGGCGGAGCAGGCCCTGGCCGCCCTGCGTGCTGGGGCGGAGCGGCCTCCGGGGGACCCGGCCGGCTGGGAGGCCCTCTGGTCGGGTGACGCCGGATGCTGGGCCCGCCGGGTGGAGGAGGCGGCGGACGCCTTGTGGGACGGGCGGGGCCCTCGCTGTGACCCGGCCGCTGCGCCCCTGGCGCGCTGGCGGCGGGAGGGGCTGGAGTATGCGGCGGGGCTCCGCCGGGCCTTCGCCGCCGACCTACGGCGCTGGACCGCGCAGGGCTTCTGCCGCGAGGGGCTCGCGCCGGTCGGCCGGGTGCTGGACGCGTCCGTCGCCGCCCGCGGCCGGGGGGAGGGGGCCGGGGATGCCTTCGCCTTCTGCGTGGACGCTTTGCGCGCCGACCTCCTCGAGGCGGTCCTGGACATGGCCGTCGCCTCGCTGCCGCACCTGCGCGCCGCCGCCCGCGGCGTGGTGTGGGCGGTCGCACCGACCCTGACGGCCGCCCAGTTCGAAGCGTGGGCGGCATCCGGGTGGACGGCGGAGATCGTCCGCCTCGATGCGGGGGCGGTGGAGGCGGTCGCCGCCGGCGGCCGGGCCGCCCTTGGGCGCGCGGTCTGGGCGGCCGAGCGGCGGTGCGTCTGCAAGTGGGATTTTCTCGACGCGCGGCTGCACGCCAGCGACGACGACTTCGGCCTGTTCGCCGCGGAGTTCCGCCTGCGGGCGCGGCGCCTGCTCCTGCCGGCCCTGGCTGCGCTGACGCCCGGCGACCGCGCGGTGCTGTTCGCCGACCACGGCTTCCGGCTGCAGGAGACGCCGGACGGTGGCTGGCGCTACGATCACGGCGGCGACACCCCGGAGGAGGTGCTGGTGCCGTTCTGCGTCCTGGAAGTCTCACGGTAGGTGGGGATGTCGGGGAGGGGCTCTGACATCGGGGATGGGCGGGATGGCGACGGGTGCGTGCAGCCGCCCGGGCCGGGCGCCTCTGCCGGATGACGAGCCGGGGGCAGGACGCAGGGTGGTGCGCATCCGCCAGGGCGCGCCACCGGACGTCTCCGTCGCAGGACTCGCGCTTTGCTCCGGCGGTTGGTCGCATCTTTAGGCGCCGTCGAGGGACAAGGACAAGGGTCCGGGTTAGGAGCGGAGGGCGAAAAAGCCCTCCGCTCCTAACCCGGCTTCCCGGTGCACGGCAGTTCCACGGTGACGAGGGCCCCGCGGCGACCGTTGGCCAGGGCGATCGTGCCCCCGTGGCGCTCCGCGATCCACCGGCAGAGGACCAGGCCGATCCCCATGCCGCCGGGCCTCTCGCTACGGCGCCGCTGGAAGGGCGCCGCCAGGATGGCGGCGGGGAAGCCCGGCCCGTCGTCGCCGACCCGCAGCACCGCCCGCCGCCCCCGGTCCGCGCCACGGATGTGAAGCGAGACCGCGCCGCCCGGGCCGGCGGCCTCCAACCCGTTGCGCATCAGATTCCAGACGAGTTGATGGAGCGCCTGGCGCTCTCCCTCGATCCAGAACTCGGCACCCGCCGGGTCCCGGCGTACCGTGAGGTTCCCGCCCAGGTCGAGATCCCGGGCCGCCTCGGCGGCGGCCGTGCACACGGCGCCCAGTTCGAGGGGGCGGGCCTGCCAGGGCCGGCTGGCGGTCAGATAGGTGTCCAGGAGCCTGCCCACCGCCTCCAAACTGGCGATGGCGCTCTCGCAGTTGGCGGCCTCATCCGCCTGTCCGTTGCCGGTGAGGCGCGCGGCGAGGGTTTGGAGCCGCAGGTGGGCGATCGCCAGCGGACCGCGGACCTCGTGTGCCAGGAGGTCGGGTAGGTCCACGGGGGTGTCGGCGACGTCCGCCTGTCCGGTCCCGGCTCCCGCATCGACCGGAACCACGGTCATCGCAGCCGGGAGCATCAGTTCCAGGCGGCCCGGCGCGGCGAGGTGCCAGTTGCGCAGCGCCTCGACCCCCTCGGTGCTCACCCAGGCGCTGCGCAGGTCGATGCGCGTCTGCCGGGCCGCGGCGCTCAGACGCCGCAGGTCGGCGACCAGATGGGCGCTTACGACGCCGTCCACCCGGACGTTGCACGCATCCTGCTGGTGGTAGACCTGCACCGAGGCGGTCTGCACACGCGGCCCCCCTGCCGGCCTTCGGCCGGACCACGCCGCACTTCGCTGCGGCGTTCCCGGCTCCTGTGTTCGCCCTGGCCCCTACTTGCCGCATCGAACGACGGTCTTCCCGGAGGTTGTCGGCATTGGGACCCGGACCGTTGAGACCGGTAAAGGCGTGGAGACCCGATCGGCGGCGGGGCCGGGCGCCGTCCGGCCCCGCCGCGGGAGGGTCCTTCGACGGCGTCTCCCGAGAAACTCGTTGATGTGAAAATGCGGCGGACGCATTAGGATGGAACGCGCAGACGGTGCGTCCATCCCCTGCTGGCTGGCCCGCTCCTGGCTCACCGCCCTCGTGCCCAGGAACGGCACCGGCGCGCGGCGAAGCCAAAGGGGTTGCCGAGCGTCCTGGGGCGCGGGACGCCCTCTTCGGGGCCGGGGGATGGTGCGGCGCGGCTGCCACCGTTCCGGCCGGCACCGCGGTCGGTCGGGTCTCCTCGGCGGCGCGGATGCGCGGCGCCTGCCGCGGTCGGCCCCATCGCGCCACGCCATCTTCAGGAGAGTGAGTCATGCGGGTTATCGTCTGCGGAGGGGACGGGTTCTGCGGCTGGCCCACGGCGCTGCACCTGTCCGCACGAGGGCACGACGTTTCCATCGTGGATAGCCTCATCCGGCGTCAGTGGGACGTGGAACTCGGGGCGCAATCCCTGCTGCCCATCCACCCATTGGCTGATCGACTGGAGAAGTGGCGCGAACTGACCGGCCGGGTCGTACGCAGCTACGTCGGAGACCTGACCGACGCCTCCTTCCTCCTGGACGTTTTACGGAGGGAACGGCCCGACGGGATCGTCCACTTCGCCGAGCAGCGATCCGCTCCGTACTCGATGATCGACCGGGAGCACGCGGTGTTCACCCAGGTCAACAACGTGGTGGGAACACTCAACCTGCTCTACGGCATCAAGGAGATCGTTCCGGGCTGCCATCTGGTGAAACTGGGGACGATGGGCGAGTACGGGACGCCGAACATCGACATCGAAGAGGGCTACATCGAGATTCACCACAAGGGGCGCAGCGACGTGCTGCCCTTCCCCAAGCAGCCGGGCTCGATGTACCACCTGTCCAAGGTCCACGACAGCCACAACATCCACTTCTGCTGCCGGTCCTGGGGGCTGGCGGCGACCGACCTGAACCAGGGCGTCGTCTACGGCGTTCAGACCAGGGAGACGTCGATGGACCCGATCCTGTACAATCGGTTGGACACGGACGAGGTCTTCGGCACCGCGCTCAACCGCTTCATCGCGGAGGCCGCCATCGGGCACGACCTGACGGTCTACGGAGGGGGCGGGCAGACGCGGGGCTTCATTCAGATCGTGGACACCGTGCGGTGCATCGAACTGGCGCTGGAACACCCGGCGCAGCCGGGGGAGTTCCGGGTGTTCAACCAGTTCACCGAGCAGTTCTCCATCGGCCAACTCGCGGCGCGCGTGGCCGCCGTGGCGCCCCGGCTGGGGCTCAAGGCGGGTGTGGTCCACCTACCCAACCCGCGCGTGGAGCGGGAGGAGCACTACTACAATGCCGCTCACACGGCGTTGATCGACCTCGGGCTGGAGCCGCACCTGCTGGACGACGCCCTGCTGGAGGAGATGCTCAAACTGGCCGTCAGGTTTGCAGAGCGCATCCTCCCGGGCAAACTGATGCCGACCGTCCGGTGGCGGTGATCGGCAGGCCGGGGAGGGTGGTTCCTGTGCGGGTGGCGATGTTCACGGAGACCTTTCTGCCGTCGACCGACGGGGTGGTGACGCGCCTGTTGGCCACCCTGCCCGAGCTCGGCCGACTCGGCCATGAGGTGTTGGTGCTCGCGCCCGACGGCGGACCCACGGAGTACGCCGGGGCGCGCGTCGAGGGCTTTCCGGGCAAGCCGTTCTTCCTGTACCCGGACAAGAGGGTCATCTGGCCGCGGGCGCGCGCCCTGGATCTCCTGCGCGAGTTCCAGCCCGACCTCATCCATACCGTGAACCCCGTCGTCTTCGGGCTGGGGGCCATCCTGGCGTCGCGCCGCATCAACGTACCGCTGGTGGCGAGCTACCACACCCACTTCCCGCACTTCGCGGAGGTCTACGGCTACCGTTGGATGACCGGCCCCATCTGGACGTACATGCGGTTTCTCCACAACCGGGCGACGATCAACCTCTGCACGTCGGAGTCGGCGCGGCAGGATCTGGTCCGCCACGGCTTCCGGCGTGTGCGGGTCTGGGACCACGGGGTGGATCTCGACCGCTTCCGGCCCAAGCCGACCGATCCGGCGATGCGGCGGCGCCTCTCCGGCGGCGCGCCCGGTCGGACGGTGCTCCTGTACGTGGGTCGCCTGGCGCCGGAGAAGCAGATCGAGCGGTTGCTCCCCCTGGTCAAGGGCGGCTCGGATGTCACCCTGGCCTTCGTCGGCGACGGCCCCTGCCGCCCCCAGTTGGAGCAATTGTTTGCCGGAACGCCCACGGTGTTCATCGGCTACCTGAAGGGCGAGGACCTGGTTTCGGCCTACACCTCTGCGGATGCCTTCGTGTTCCCCTCGACGATGGAGACGCTGGGGCTGGTGCTGTTGGAGGCCATGGCCTGCGGGCTGCCGGTCATCGCGGCGCGTAGCGCGCCCACGCTCCATCTGGTGGGCGAGGGTGCCGGTGTGTTGTATGATGCCGACGACCCGGCGAGTCTCAGTGCCGCGGTCCACCGCCTGCGCGACGAAGACGGGCTGCAGGCCCGTTTGGCCGACGGGTCGCGCCGTGCGGGGGCCCGGAGGGGATGGGAGGCACCGACGCGTCAGTTGACCGGCTACTATCGTGAAGCGCTGCAATACGCCGCTGCCGGGATCGAAGCCCGGCAACTGGTGTCCGGTGATACTGGTGCCGGGGGGTTTTGAGTTGCCGTTCCAGCCCGGCGGCTCCCGGCGTCTGGAGCCGGCCGCGGCCTCCGTCACGCCGGCGGGCTCCGAACCGTCGCGAGCGGCCGGGGAACCGACCGCCGCCGAGACGCCGCCCGTCGCGCGCCGCCGTTCCGCACCCTGGGGCCAGTACCTGCAGTTCGCCACGGTCGGCCTGTTCAACGCCGTGGTGGATCTCGGCATTCTCAATCTGCTGCTGTGGCTGTGGCCCACCACCAATTCGACCGGACTGACCATCGAGAACTCGTTGGCCGTGGCCTTGGCGATCGCGAATTCGTACTTGTGGAACAGCCACTGGACGTTCCGCCGCGAATCGGACGGGAGTCTGCGTCAGGGCGTCCTCTTCGTGGCGCAGTCGCTGCTGAACATCTTTATCAACGATGCCGCCCTGCTGCTCGCCGCCGGCCAAGTGCGCCAACTGCACCTTGGGCCGGCATGGGTGAAGGTGAACCTCAGCAAGGGCGTGGCCATGGCCTTCGCCTCCAGCACCAGCTTCTTCATCATGCGCCTGTTCGTCTTCCGGCCCGGGCGGCGGGGCGCGGCATAGCCCCCCGCCGGGGTCCGGCCCGCCCCTCCTTCGCCCCTCTGCGCCGTCGTGCGTCCCCGGCCGGCATCTGTGCACCCTCTCCGGCAGCGATGACCGCTTCCGGCGCCGGCCGCCCGCGGCCGCACCGACCGTCGCGCGCGGGCCGCAGGTGGAGGCGATACGGCGGCAGAACACCCCGCCGATCCCCGTGGGGAGGTGGCGCCGTCGTGCCTGGAACCCTCGTCGACCTGCGCTCGGATACCGTGACCCGTCCCACGCCGGCGATGCGGCGCGCCATGGCCGAGGCGGAGGTGGGCGACGACGTCTACGGGGAGGACCCCACCGTCCGCCAACTCGAGGCGGAGGCCGCCGCGACCACCGGGAAACCCGCCGCGGTCTTCGTGCCGAGCGGGACCATGGGCAACCAGATCGCCGTCCTCTGCCACACCGAGCGCGGCGACGAGATGCTCGTCCATGCGGAATCCCACGTGCACTACTACGAGGCGGGCGGACCGGCCGCCCTCGCCGGGGTCACCGCGCAGCTACTACCGGGCGCCCGCGGCCGCTTCGGGACGGCGGAGGTCGCCGCCGCCCTGCGTCCCGCCAACGCGCATTTCCCGCGGACCCGCCTGCTCTGCATCGAGAATACCCACAACCGGGGCGGCGGCAGCGTGTGGGACCCGGCCGCGCTTGCCTCCGTGGCCGCGTTCGCGCACGGCGCCGGCCTCCGCGTCCACCTCGACGGCGCGCGCATCTGGAACGCCGCCGTGGCGCTCGGGAAGCCGGTGGCGGAATTCTGCGTCCCGGCGGACACGGTCATGTGCTGTCTCAGCAAGGGACTCTGCGCCCCGGTGGGCTCTCTCCTCTGCGGGCCGGAAGAGACCATCGCGCGGGCGCGCCGCTACCGCAAGATGCTGGGCGGGGGGATGCGCCAGGCCGGTGTGCTGGCGGCCGCCGGGCTCGTGGCCCTCCGGGGCATGGTCGACCGGCTGGCCGATGACCACGCCAACGCCCGCTTCTTGGCGGAGGCCCTCAGTGCCGTGCGCGGGCTCGAGGTGGATCCGGGCGAGGTAGAGACCAACATGGTCCGAGTCCGCGTGTCCATGCGCCCCGCCGTCGAGGTGGTGGCTGCCCTGCGGTCCCTGGGTGTGCTCTGCAACGCGACCGGACCGGACACGCTCCGCCTCGTGACCCACCACGACGTGCCGAAGGAGGCTTGCGAGCGGGCGCTGCCCGCCTTCCAACGGGCGGTCGCCGGCTAGGACGGGTGCAGCCGGCCTCGGGCCCTTGTCCCTCCAGGCCTGCAGGGGCGTGATCGGTGCCCGGTGCGGATTCTTCCCGCACTTGGAGAGGGTGGCGGGAGCCGTCCCCCTTCAGCCCCTGGAGGTCAGTTCCCATGGCTCCGCCGACGCGGCGGGCAGGGGGGCCGATCCCCGAGGCGGGCTTCCCGCGCACCCCTGGGCGGGTCCCCTGGAAGCCGCGATGGGCGTGGCCCCCCTCCGCGGTCCCCGCCCCGTTCTGGATGTGGCCCCGAGGAGGCCTCATCCCAATCCACGGCCGGTCCGAAGACGATCCCGCCGGGAGGCGACCGCCTGTGTCTGGGCTGCTGAAGTCGGGCGACTGCATCTGTTTCCTCGGGGACAGCATCACACAGGCCGATCCGGGGTACACGCGGCTACTGGCCGCCATGCTGACGGCCGCCCGTCCCGAACTCTCCCTGCGCTTCGTGTACGCCGGGATCGGCGGCAACCGCGTCGGCAACCTGCTGGACCGCCTGGACCGCGACGTCCTGGCGCAGGATACCTCCTGGGTCACCGTCAGCATCGGCATCAACGACGTGTGGCACCGCCACGGCGCGACGCCCGGCGGCACATCCGACGCCGACTTCGAGGCGGGGTACCGCGAACTCATGCGCCGGCTGTTGGCGGCCGGGGTGCGGCCCTTCGTCGTCACCCCCACCGTGGTGCACGAGGATCTGGAGGGCGTGGAGAACGCCGAGTTGCAGGTCCTGCTGGCGCAGCAGCGGTCCATCGCCTCTGAGATGGGGCTGCCGATCTGCGACCTCCATGCCGCCTTTGCGGCCGCCATCGCCGCCCGGCGGGCGGCCCTGCCGCCGGAGGCCTGGCCCCTGGGCGCCGACGGGCGCACCCGCTTCTTCACCACCGACGGCGTGCACATGAACCCGGCCGGCAATGCGCTCATGGCGCTGGCCCTCCTGCGCGGGCTTGCGGGGTAGGGTGGGCGGTGCGGGACGCCCGCCGGTCCCCGCCCGCCCCCGTGGGCCCTTCCCGCTTCGCCCCAGGCCGGTTGACGCTGCTCCGTCCGGGTGCCTATACTGATCCCTGCATCGCCGATGACCGGGCAGAGTAACGTCGACCGTCGTCTGCAGAGAGCCGGGGATGGTGGGATCCCGGCGAAGGGACGGGCGTGAATACACCCGCAGGCGTCGCCCGGAAGGCGGACCCCAGGGTCCGGCAGTATGGGCGGCCGGCACCCTGCCGTTATCCGGGCGCTCCACCCGCACGGCGGGTGCAGAGTGGGAGAGATGGCCGCCCTTGCCCCAGGGGCACCGGCGGCGACTAGGGTGGTACCGCGGAGACCTCCGCCCCTAACTTTGGGGTGGGGGTCTTCTTTTTTGCCGACGGCGGAGTGAAGGGAGGCGGGCGAGCGTGATCGTGGTGATGAAGCCGGGGGCGTCCGAGGATGCGGTTGCCCGAGTCTCGGCGCGGCTGGAGGGGCTCGGTTTCGGTGTCCACCTGTCGCGGGGGACCGAGCGCACGGTGGTCGGAGCGATCGGCGACAAGAGCGTGCTCGCCGGCGTGGACCTGGAGGCGATGGACGGGGTGGAGCGGGTGGTCCCGATTCGTCAACCCTTCAAACTGGTGAGCCGCGAGTTCCGCGCCGAATCCACGGTCGTGGACGTGGCGGGCGTTCCGGTCGGCGGGCCCGAGGTCGTGGTCATCGCCGGCCCCTGCTCGGTCGAGTCCTACGAGCAACTCCTGGCGACCGCGAGGGCCGTGAAGGAGGCCGGGGCACGCCTGCTGCGCGGCGGCGCCTTCAAGCCGCGGACGTCGCCGTACGGCTTCAGGGGCCTCGGCGAGGAGGGCCTGCAACTCCTCTCCGGCGTCCGCGAAGAGGTCGGCCTGCCGGTGGTGACCGAGGTGATGAGCCCGGACGCCGTGGAACTGGTCGAGCGTTACGCCGACTGCTTCCAGATCGGCGCCCGCAACATGCAGAACTACGACCTGCTCCGCGAGGTGGGGCGCACGCGCAAGCCGGTCTTGCTCAAGCGCGGGCTTGCGGCCACCATCCAGGAGTGGCTGATGGCGGCCGAATACCTGCTGGCGGGCGGCAACTACCAGGTCATCCTCTGCGAGCGGGGTATCCGGACCTTCGAGACGGCCACGCGCTTCACCATGGACATCAATGCCGTGCCCGTGGCCAAGGAACTGTCTCACCTGCCGGTGATCGTCGACCCCAGCCACGGTACCGGCCGGGCGTCGCTGGTGCCCGCGCTCGCCCGCGCGGGGATCGCCGCCGGTGCGGACGGGTTGATCATCGAGGTCCATCCCAACCCGGCGGAGGCGCTCTCCGACGGCGTGCAGACCCTGAACTTCGCCGACTTCTCGGCCATGATGGCCGAGGTGGCGCGCGTCGCGGCCGCGGTCGGCCGGATCGCGGAGCCGCCGGCGGCAGCGCTGCGGGCCTGAGGACGCGGCGACACCCCGGTTTCGCCGCGCTCTCAGGCTCCGGTCCCTTGTCCCGCAACGCCCCCCGGAGGCGCGATCCGCCGGGCCGGTTGTACGGCGCACCGCCCGGTCGCCGCCGCTGCCAAAGCCCTCGCCGCGGGGCCGGATGGCGGGAGCGTTCGCGGTCGGCCGGCGCCGCCCGGTGGGGGCTCTGCCGCCTGCGGGCCGGTGTCCGGAGCGCGCGACTTGCCGCGCGGGGTGCGCCCACCCGGCCGATTCCGGGGAAGCGCACGGCCCCGGGGGCCGGTCCCTGGGGGCCCGCCGGTGGCCGGCGCACCGTTCGGGAGGGATGTCGTTGGCGCCCATTGCCCGCCGCGTCGCCATCGTCGGCGTGGGCCTCATCGGCGGATCCCTCGGACTGCGCTGGCGGGCGCAGGGCGCGGTCGAGCACGTGGTGGGATTCGGTCGCAACCGGGCCAATCTAGATCGCGCCCTGGAGCTCGGGGCGATAGACGAGGCCAGTTCCGACCTGGCCGCCGCGGTCGTCTCCGCCGAGGTGGTGGTCCTCTGTGCCCCGATCTCCACGTGCATCGCGTTGGCTCCCGATGTCGTCCGGGTCGCCGCACCGGAGTGCCTCATCACCGACGTCGGCAGCACCAAGGCCGAGATCGCGGCAGCCGCGGCCACCGCGATCGCCCGGCGGTCGCCCGCGCCGGTGTTCATCGGCGGGCATCCCATGGCCGGTGCGGAGCGGGCGGGTGTCGAGGCCGCGGATCCCTACCTCTTCGAGAACGCCGTGTGGGTTCTCTGCCCGCCGCCTCAGTGCCCACCCCCGGCGCTGGGCCGCCTCACCGCGCTCGTCGAGGCGACGGGGGCGCACGCCGTGGTCCTGGATGCCGCCCGCCACGACCGGCACGTGGCGGCCATCAGCCACCTGCCCCAGTTGGTGGCGGTCGCCTTGGCGGAGACGGCGGGCGACGGTGAGGCGGCCGACGTGGGCCTCCTCGCCCTGGCCGGCGGGGGATTCCGCGACACGACGCGCATCGCGTCCAGTCCGGCCGAGATGTGGTTGGATGTCCTGGCCACCAACCGCGGTCCCATCCTCGCCAATATCGACACCATGCAGCGCCGCCTGGCGGAATTGCGGGCCGCGGTCCAATCGGGCGACGCCGGGGGGGTGCGGCGGCACTTCGAAGCCGCGCACCGGGTGCGCGGCCGCGTACCCGTGCGCCAGAAGGGCCTGCTGCCGGCCTACCACGACCTCGTGCTCTTCGTCCCGGACCGGCCGGGAGTGATCGGTACGCTCTGCGGCGCCCTCGGCGATCGCGGGATCAACGTCCAGGACATCGAAATCCTGCGACTGCGCGAGGGGGAGGGGGGCACCCTGCGGCTGGGCTTCGCCAGGGCCGAGCAGGCGGCCGCCGCCGAGCAGGTGTTGACGGACCTGAGTTACCGGGTCCAGCGCCGCTCCTAGGGGAGGGCCGCGAAACTCGTTTCGCGCCGCTCCCCGGCTCCGGCCCTTTGTCCCGCAACGCCCCCAGGGGCGCGCCCAGCGCCTGGGGCGTTGCGGCGCCGTCGCGGGAGAGTGCGGCGCAACGCCGTCGTCGCAGCCTTCGCCGGCCTCTGTTCATTGCCCCAAGGCCTCTGGCGAGGAGGCGGGGTGCAGAGCGGGTTGTGTAGGGCGCTTCCAGGGAGCGCGTGAGCGGGTGAGAAGGGGGAAGAGCCGTGGCCGGAATCTACGAGGAACTGGCGGAGATCTACGATCAGGGCGGATTCACGCGGTTCAGCCTCGAGATGGCGCCCCGCGTCCTCGGGTTGTTGGAGCGTTACGGGCGCCGGCCGCGGCGCATTTGCGACCTCGCCTGCGGCACGGGTGACGCGGGGGTGTTTCTGGCGCGGCAAGGCTTGGACGTGATCGGCATCGACGCCTCGGCCAGGATGCTGGCACAGGCGCGGGCCAAAGGCGACGAAGCGGGCGTGCGCGTGCAGTGGCTGCAGGCCGATGCCCGCGATTTCGTCCTCCAGCGGCCGGTGGAGGTCGTGACCTGCATGTACGACGCCCTCAACTACATGCTCACGGAAGACGAACTGGCGGCCGTCTTCGCCTGTGTACGCGACTGCCTCCAGCCGGGGGGGTTGTTCATCTTCGACATGAACACCCGCGCCGGTCTGGCGGAGGAATGGGGCACCGGTGAGCGCATCGACAGCCCGGGCGACGATTTGTTCATGACCTGGCAGACGTCCTACGATCACGAGACGGAGGTCAATACCCTGGTCTTGACGGCCTTCGTGCGCCAGCCCGGGGGGCTGTATCGGCGCATCCGTGAGATCCATCGGGAGAGGGGCTATCCCGTCGCCCGCGTGCGCGCGCTCTGTGAGGCGGCGGGCCTTGCCGTCCAGGAGGTGGGCGACATCGACCTCGAGCCCCTCACGGCCGAGAGCGCACGGATGCTGTGTGTCGCCGAGCGGCGGTAGGCGGCCCGGGCCGGGGCCCGGCGGCTGCGGTCAGGGCGACGCTGGACGCCGGGGGCAGGGGGGGCGGCGGGGCAGTCGGGGAGGCCCAGGGTGTGCGGCCCGCCGGGCAGGCGGCCCCGCGGCCGGGCCCGCGCCGGGCGGACCTCGCGTTCGCTCGGGAACAGCGCCGCACCCGCGGCTGCTTCACTCTGGCAACGGGAGGCTGCCCCACGTGAAGAGACCGCCGTCCGCCAGGCCCCGGGCGAGGCCGTCGGGCAGGACCGGCAGTGCCGCCAGTGCGGCGAGGCGCACCCAGCGCAGATCTGCCAGCACCGGGGCGCCGCCCCCGGGGCGGTCGGGATCTGTGCCGAGGGCGCAGCGGCCGCCGTCGGCCGCTGCGCTGAAGAAGACGTCGACGGCGTCGGCTTCTGGCCGGTCCTGGACGTAGCAGATGCCGCCGACCGACACCCGGAGGCCGGTTTCCTCCTCGCATTCGCGGACGGCCGCCGCCACGAGGCCCTCTCCCTCCTCCACGACGCCCCCGGGGAAGCACCAGAATGCCCGGTCGCGGTGCCGGTGGTAGGTCAGGAGCACCTCGCGCTCGTCCCCCGTCCCGCGGACGAGCACCAAGCGGGCGCGGAGCGTGGGACGGCGGCGGGCCGGGGGTGTGGACATGACCCCAGTATACCGCGGGTCCCGTCGGGGCCGCGCTGCCGCGGGCGGAGTGGCCGGTTCCGAGATCGGCACCCCGCGCGTCCGGACCGCCGGCCCCCCGCCGCGCGGTCCGGGCGGCGACGGGTTCCGGCCGACCGGTCCACCCGCCGCGCCGCCCCTGGCCACCGCCGCCCCCAGTCCGTCTCAGTCCAGGAAGGGCATCTGTTCGGCGACCTTCGGGTGCACCGCGGCGTTGATCCCGGCGGCGATGATCTTGGCCATGTCCTCGATCAGGACGTCGATTTCCTTCGGGGTCACCATCAGGTCGCCGACGGCCGGCGCCAGGACCTCGGCGATCATCTGGCGCTTGTCGTCGGCGGCCAGTTCGGCCAGGCCGCGGTAGGCGGTATCGGAGGCGAGTTTCGCGGCCAGGAGTTCGATGGTGTCGGCGGCGATGGTTGCCGCATGGACCACCGTGGGCACGCCCACGGCGACGACGGGTACGCCCAGGGTCTCCCGGTCGATGCCCACCCGATGGTTGCCCACGCCGGAGCCCGGGTGGATCCCGGTATCCGCGATCTGGATGGTGCGCAGAATGCGTTCGATGCTGCGGGAGGCCAGCGCGTCGACCGCGATGACGACGTCTGGAGCGATCCGGTCGACGATGCCGCGGATGATCTCGCCGGTCTCGATGCCCGTGAGGCCGAGCACGCCCGGCGCCAGGGCGGCGACCGAGCGCATCTCCCCGGCGAAGTTCTCCGGGACCTGCGCAGCGAGGTGGCGGGTGACGAGGATGTCCTCGACGACCTTGGGGCCCAATGCGTCGGGGGTGGCGTTCCAGTTGCCGAGGCCGACGACGAACACCTTGCTGTCCTCGCGCAGCCGTAGCAGTTGCCGGAGTTGGCGGGCCAGGAGGCCGGCCACGCGCTCCTGGACCTCTGTATTGCGGCGCCGCAGGTCGGGGGCGTCCAGGGTGATGTAGTAGCCTTGGGGCTTGCCGATGAGGCGCTCGCCGTCTGCGTTGGTCACGTGGACGCGCGTGATTTCGACCCCTTCGGCGTGCTCCTCGTCCACTTCGACCCCGGAGCTGTGGTCCTCGGGGCGGGAACGGACGGACTCGATGGCCAGATCGGTGCGCACCTCCGACCGGCCCGCCGTGCCGGGGGCGGTCTGGAGCGCACGGGCGCCGGTCCAGAAACGGCGGTCAATGCCCACGCTGCGGCCTCCTGCCCATGTCTGTGCGGCCCGCGTAGCGTGTGCGGCGCCCGAGGGGATGTATGCAGGGGACGGGCGGGGAAACGCCGCCGCGGCCGGATGCCGCGTGGTACGGACGGCCTCCACACGTTCGCCCGGTGGGCGACGGGCCGCGGGTGTGGAGGCGGCGCCCGGGGCGGCGCGGTGGCATGGGGGGATGCGTGTGCGTGTGGTAGCCGGCGAGTTGCGCGGACGCCCGCTTCGGGCGCCCGCGGGTGCCCGTACGCGCCCCACGGGCGAATTGGTCCGCGGGGCCCTGTTCGCGGCCCTGGAGGCGCGTTGGCTGGAATGGGGGGGCGCCGGATCGCGCGGCGTGCGTGTACTCGACCTGTATGCGGGCAGCGGCGCTCTGGGCATCGAGGCGCTGTCGCGCGGGGCGGGGCGGGCCTGCTTCGTGGAGATCGACCGCGGCGCCCTCGCGGCACTGGCCGCCAACCTCCGGAGCCTCGGCCTCGACCGCCGCGCGCGGGTGGTGGAACGGCCCGTGGGGGATTTCCTGCGGCACCCCGACGGAGAGGGTCCGTACGGCCTGATCCTGGCCGATCCGCCCTACGCCCTGGGGGCGGCGAACCTGCTTCCGGCGCTGGACTCCGCGGCCTGGCTGGCACCGGGCGGCGTCTGTGCCATCGAGCACACGGCCAGGGAGGAGTTGCCCGAATGGAGCGGAACACTGCAGAGAGTTTGGAAACGCGTCCACGGTGGCACGGCGCTCTCGGTGTACACCGCGATTCCGGACCGGGGATAGGGGAGGCCTGGGTGCGCTCGGCCCTTTGCCCGGGAAGCTTCGATCCGGTGACCAATGGCCATCTCGATGTGATCGAGCGGGCTGCGGGGCTGTTTGAGCGCCTCTATGTCACGGTATTCGTGAACTCCGAGAAATCGCCCCTGTTCGATCCATCCGAGCGGTTGGAGATGTTGCGGGAGGCGACCGGCCATCTGCCGACTGTCGTGGTCGATGGCGCATCCGGCCTTCTGGTCGAGTATGCCCGCGCGCATGGGGCGACGGTTGTGGTACGGGGCCTGCGGGCGGTGTCTGATTTCGAGTACGAACTGGCGATGGCGGAGATGAACAAGCGCCTCTACGGGGATCTGGAGACGCTGTTTATGATGACGCGACCGACCCATTCGTATCTGAGTTCGAGCCTGGTCCGCGAAGTGGCCCGCTGGGGCGGCGACGTCTCCGGACTTGTCCCACCCGGGGTCGCCGAACGGCTGGCGCGGAAGTTTCACAGCGCCTGATACCGCGATCCGGGTGCACGGCGGGAAGGAGTGGCATGGAGCGTGGGCGAGCAGGACCTTCTCGCGCTACTCGATGAACTGGAGGGCTATCTCGCCGAGTCGGGGCGGATCCCGCTCACGGGCAGGCTCATGGTCAACGAGCAGGAAGTGTACGAGATCATCGACCGCATGCGGCAGTCGATACCCGAGGCGCTGCACCAGGCGCAGAAGCTGAACCGGGAGCGGGACCGGTTGCTGCAGCAGGCGCGCGAGGACGGCGAGGCCCTCATCACGGAATCCAAGGCCTACGCCGAGAAACTGACGCGCGACTCGGCCATCGCGCAGCGTGCGCAGGAGGAGGCCGATCGCATCCTGGAGGATGCGCGCCGGGTCAGCCGGGAGATCCGTCTGGCCGCCCGGGATTATGCCGACGACATCATGGAGCGCCTGGAGGCAAACATGCAGAAGGCGCTGGCCGTCGTCCGCTCGGGCCGGGAGGAGTTGGGGATCGGCCAGGGCGTCTCGGGTGCTGGGGATGAGGCGGCCGCAGCCGCGGAGACGCGGGTCGACGGCCCGCGCCCCGGTGCGGAGTCGGGGCGGGGTAGCCGGTAGGGCTGGCTCTCGCTACGTCGGGGGGCGGGCGGCGTCCGGAGTCGTGGCCGTCGGCGGGCAATCGCCGGTGCCGGCCGGGGCGTTCGTGATCGCGTGCAGTGCGCTGTGCCCGATGCTCCGCAGCAGGGCCGCCACGACTCCCGGATCGAACTGCGTGCCGGACGCATCCCGCAGGCGCCGGACCGCCTCCTCCAGCGGCAGGGCGCGCCGGTACGGTCGATCGGACGTCATGGCGTCAAAGGCGTCGGCGACCGCGATGATGCGGGCGATCAGGGGCGGCTGGCTGGTCTGGTCGAGGTGGGCGTGGTGAGCCCGGACGTAGTCGGCCAGTTCCCGCAGGTGTGGCGAGTGCTCCAGCAACTCGCCCCCCGCGCCCACGTGTCGTTCCATGCGCTCCTTCTCGGCCACGTCCAGGGGCCCCGGTTTGACCAGCACCGCATCCGGCACGGCCACCTTGCCGATGTCGTGCAGCAGGGCTGCGTCGTGCAGCTTTTCGATCTGCAGATCGGTGAGGCCCAACTGCCGGCCGATGTCCACGGCGTATGCACCCACGCGGCGGGAGTGTTCCCCGGTGTAGGGGTCCTTGTAGCTGAGCGCCTGGGTGAGGACGCCCGCCAGTTCGGATCGAGTCTTGAGGTTGTTGGCGTATTGTTGAAAGGTGAAACGAGCCGCCAGGAGCGCGCCGAAGGCGGTGAGCAGCCCCGCCAGATTCAATTCTGAATACATCACCTGGCTGAGAAAACCCACCAGGGTCCAGAGGACGCCGTTCACCCAGAACTGGCGCAGACTGTCCACCAGCGAGTCCCACACGATCTGACGCTCGATCAGGCCCTTGACGAGGGCGAGGAGCATGAGGTTGGCCATAGAGTACGTCATCGACATGGCGATGTAGGAAGGAATCGACCGCACGGACAGCGGGGCGTCGATTCTGCCGCCCATGGCCGCATAGGCCGCCCCGGCCATGAGGACCGTGGCGGACATGACTCCCGTATTCACCAACAGGATGGCGGCTTTTCGGGTGGGAGGATGCGGGGTCATCAGGCTCGAGACGAGGATGGCCGGCAGCTTGAGGCCGACGGACGGCCAAGTCCCCAGAAGGGCGACGCTGAGATAGGAAACCACGGCGCTGACGCTGATGCTGCCTCGGCCGACGGGGATCCGCAGGATCCAAAATACCACGTTGAACACGCAGAGTAGGAGGACCAAGGACGCACCTTGCCAGGAGGCAACTCCGACCACCAGCACGGCACGGGCCCCGACGATGGCCAGGCCGCAACTGAGGCCGCCAAGGATGTACAGGGCGAGCATCCTGCTCCGTGAAGCCATGACGCCGCGCTCCTTCGCACGGGCTCCGACGATAATAGGTGCCGGCCAGGCGATGCGTCTACATGCCCCAGATCAGATCGGCGCCAGCAGCCATTGCCATGGCGATCACGCCGAGGATGACTCCCACGACGCGCAACGTCTTCTTCAAGTTTCTCCGCCCCCTCCGGTTCGAGGAGGGCTCCACTCGAAATACCCACCTGCTCAGCTCGTGTGATATCTAGCGGCCTGGCCGGCCACATCCCCGGGGGCGCCCCTTACCGCACCCCCGCCGTCGAAAAGTTCTACACCGTCCGACGGGGATCCTGGAAGCGGTGGATCGGCCTACGACGGTTTAATTCAACATGAATCGACAATATCCCGCCAGGCTTGTTAAATGGCCCTGTCAGACCTTCGATCTTCCCCACGCACGGCGCGGCCGACGGATCGACATGCCCGCCCGCCCGGTCTCATAGGGCTTGGTGCGGGCGGTATCCACGCCGCCCCACGGGGGGCGCGGCGGCATGCGGCACAGAGGCGCGACTCTTCTGGTGGCGGCGGCCGCCACTGCGGTCACGCTGACCCTGGTCTTCTATCCCGATCTGGCCTTCAAGGCCGCGCTGCGCGGTCTCGAAGTGTGGTGGTTCGTCGTCTTCCCCGCGCTGTTGCCCTTTTTCATCGCCGGGCAGGTCCTGATGGCGCTCGGCGTGGTCCACTTCCTCGGTGTTCTCCTTGAGAGATTCATGCGGCCCTTGTTCAACGTGCCCGGGGTGGGCGCGTTCGTGGTGGCCATGGGCCTGGCGTCCGGATATCCCATCGGTGCGGTGCTGACCGCCCGCCTGCGGCGCGACGGCCAACTCAACACGGCGGAGGCCGAGCGCCTGATGAGTTTCTGCAACACCGCAGATCCACTGTTCATGGCCGGGGCGGTCGCCGTGGGGATGTTCGGGCGTCCCGCCCTCGGCGGCGCCATCATGGGCGCGCACTACCTCGCTGCGCTCGGAACCGGCCTGATACTGCGCTTCTACCGGCGGACGGAGCGCAGTCCCGACGTGGCGGCTGGTCCCGGGGGGGCATTGCTGGCCCGCGCGACGGAGGCGCTGGTCGAGGCCCGCCGGCGGGACGCCCGGCCCTTCGGACAGATCATGGGCGACGCCGTCAAGGATTCGGTGCAGACGCTGCTCCTGGTCGGGGGCTTCGTCATCCTCTTCGCCGTGATCATCGACATCTTGACGCGGATGGGGCTTGTGGCCTGGATCAGCGGGGGGCTGGCCTGGGCACTGCACCCTCTCGGTGTGCAAAAGGCAGCGGCGGCGTCCCTGGTGAGCGGCTTCTTCGAGATCACGATCGGCACCAAGGCCGCGAGCGCCGCACCCGGGCCGCTGTTGCAGCGGCTGGTGCTCTGTAACGCCATCATCGCCTGGAGCGGCCTCTCGGTGTTCGCCCAGGTGGCCGCGGTGTCGCAGGGCACCGGCATCAGTCTGCGGCCCTACGTCGTGGCGAGGGTGATTCAGGCGGTGCTGGCCGGGGCGTTGACGTTCTGGTTCTGGAACCCGGCCTGGGGCGTAGGGGGGGGTGCCGTCCCGGCCCTGGCGCCGCTGGCCGGAGGCGGGGCATGGGCCGCGCGGGTCTCCTGGCCGGCGATGCTGGAGGGGTCGATGGTCCTGCTCTGCGGCGTCCTGGTGGTCGGCGCCGCCCTTGTGGCGCTGCAGGCGTTGCGTCACGGGGCAAGGGTGGCGTGGTGGCGCGTCTCCCGGGCGCGGAGCGGGTGATGGGGCGGCGTCACCAACCGGTCGCCTCTCGTCGCTCGCTCGGCCGGCTGCCCTCCAGGCGCCTCGCGGCCTTCGGCTCATCCCCTCCAGGCGCCTCGCGGCCTTCGGCTCATCCCCTCCAGGCGCCTCAGGCCTTCGGCTTATTCCCTCCAGGCGTCTCAGGCCCCAGCTCGCTCCGGGCGCTTTGCGCCCTCCACTCCCGCCTTCCGGGCCCCAGCTCGCTCCGGGCGCTTTGCGCCCTCCACTCCCGCCATCCGGGCCCCAGCTCGCTCCGGGCGCTTTGCGCCCTCCACTCCCGCCATCCGGGCCCCAGCTCGCTCCGGGCGCTTTGCGCCCTCCACTCCCGGCATCCCGCCCCATAGGGTCGCGCCTTCGGCTGCCGGCATCCAGTGTTGGCGTCGACACTGAAGGGGGCGTGCCGCGGGATCGTCCCCGCTGTGTGAGCCGCCGGTACGTCCGGGGGACTTGCGCCCCAGGGCCGGGCGCGGACAGAATGCTCCTTGCCGTGCGCCCCGCCGCCGCAGCGGTCAGGGTGTGCCGGTAGCGGAGGGCGGACCGGGTGCAGTGGCAGGATGACGAAGGCCTCGACGACATTCCGGCATCGGTCCGCGCGGCGGGCGCCGACCCGCTGGTAAAGGCGGGGCTGGCGGATCTCTTCCGGCGCAACTGCCGCGATGCCCGCGGCGATCGACGACCGCTCGGGCCGCACGGGGCAGAGGCCCTGGCAGAGGAGGCCCTGGCACGGCTCTTCGATCCGGAGTCGTTTCGTCTGGCCGACGTCGGCGAACTCCGTCTCCATCTGGATGTGGCATCCGAAACCTATCCCGGGCCGTCGCGGATCCACGCCAGCGCGTGGGACGGCGACGCGGAGGTGTGGCGCCCTGTCGGCGAACTGATCCTACCCGATGCCCCCGCCGATGCCGGGCCGGAGCGATAGGGATACGCCGCAGCGCCCCGGTCTGTGCGGCTGCAGGGCATGTCGCCGAAGACATGTCCGCTCTGAGCCAAGGCTTTCCCCGAGGACCGCGCCTTCGCTCGGGTCTTCAGGTGATCTCTGCTGAATTTCGGCGGATTGTGGTCAATCCGCATCGCGGTATCGCCATGCGTGGCCATTATGCCGAGTGGCGCGGGTTGCGCCCGTGCCATCCCGCTGACTTGCGCATCATCTTCCGCCTGTAGGGGCAGGTGCCCATCGAGGTCAGGGCTTTTGGCCACCGGTGGCACCGGCCACGATCTACATGCGCGGCAAAGACCGCAATGCGACACTCCAGTAGCCAACAGGCGGAGCAACGGATGAACCGACACCTAAACCCAGGCGCCTCCGCTCTACCCGGCGCGTCGTGCATCCCGAGGCGGATCCGTCGTTGCGGAGCATGTGTTCGGGACATCCACTGCCTCGGGGGCTCTGCCCCCGGCCCCGCCAGGGGGTGGCGCGACCCCCTGCACCCCGGCGTTCCGGCTGGGCGCGACGGGGGTCCCCCGGGGCCGCCCCCCGTCGCACTCAGCCGGTTCAACCGGGGGCAACGGGGTTTCCAGACGCCAGTCGCCCCGCTTCCTGCCACCGTCGACCGCCGCCCGGACCACCTATGCCGCCTGCCACTGGCGGGCCCAATCCCGCGGCCAGTTGCTACAAGCGCCGCCGCGGCGGCCACGGCCAGGAGCGGCGTGACCGGCAGCCGGAAGCGCGGCGCCAGGAAGAACAGTGCGTATCCCCCGCAATAGCCGAGGACGGTCACCCAGAGGAGCGCCGTGCGCCGCCCACGCAGGACGTATCCTCGGCCGCCGCTACCCGGCGTGCACCCGCCCCCCGGCTTCGCACTTCCCGGGCTATCCAAAGCGGGGAGATCTTGGGTGGATCTTCCCCTTGGCAAAAGGTACTCGGCGCCACTCGTCGTATTATGTCGAATGTTGGCACTTCTCCCCAGAGGGAGCTATTGCCGAGCGTAGCCACGTGCGATGAAGAAGGGGGGCCGCCGGAGGTCGTCGCGGTTGCCACGCGTGGGTGCACTGGGTAGGGCGTCCGCGATGTGTGGGCCCACAACCGGCCGAGCAAGGAGGAAGGGCCATGCTTGGGACTCGCAGACCGGTAGCCGCGACCTTGGCGGTGCTCTTGGCGGCGATAGCCCTGTCCGCTTGCGGCCACGTCGGCGATGCGGTTGGAACGGTGGCGGCCTCGCCGGCGCCAGCGGTGTTCAACATCGATTGGGGGGCGGATCCGCCCGGCCTGAATCCGATCACGACGTCCAACAACATCTCCTTCGACGTGCTGAACCAGGTCATGGAGGGCCTGACCCGGCTGAACGCCCAGGGCGTGCCCCAGCCGGGAATCGCCGAGACCTGGTCTGTGAGCGCGGATGGCCGGACGTACACCTTCCACCTGCGCCATGCGGAGTGGAGCAACGGCGCCCCGGTGCAGGCCGGCGACTTCGTCTATGCCTGGCAGCAGGCGCTGGATCCACGCAACGGCGCCCAGAACGCGGGGGAGCTCCAGTATATCTCCGGCGCCTCGGCCCTTATCCACTTCCAGCTCCCGGACGCCAAGACCGACCCCACGGCATATGCGGCGGCCGGGGCGAAGATCGCGCAACTGGAGGCGGCTCTGGGTGTCCGGGCCCCGAATTCCAGGACGCTGGTGGTCACGCTCGCGCAGCCCACCCCCTTCTGGCTGGGGCTCACGGCCCTGCCGGTGTACTTCCCGGCAGACCAGGCGGAGGTTTCGGGGTGGGGCATGGCCGAGTACGGCTCTGATCCACAGCACATGGTCTTCGACGGGCCCTTCACGATCAGCGCCTGGGTCCACAACCAATACCTGGACCTGCGCAAGAACCAGAAGTACTGGGATGCCGCCCACGTGCATCTGGACGGGGTGCATGGGGTGATGGTGTCCGACGCGACGACCGTGGACAACCTCTACCAGGTGGGCCAACTCGACGTCTTGCCGAGCATCCCGCCCCAGTTCCTCGCGGAGTATCAGGGCAAGCCTGGGTTCCACTCCGCGCCGCTCGCCCAGACATGGTATCTCGAAGTCAACATTCAAAGTAAGCCGTTGGGAAATGTGCTGATCCGCCGCGCTTTTTCGGAGGCCATCGATCGAGCGGCCTTCTCCTCCAAGGTCGTGCCCGGTAGCAGTCCGGCGTACGCCTTCACGCCTCCGACGGTGCACTACGCACCCGGCCGGCTCTTCACCGACCTGGTCGGGCACGTCCTGCCGACCACCGCCGATCCCACCTCGGCACGGCAGGATTTGGCCGCGGGGCTACAGGCATCGGGGATGTCGCATCTGCCGACGGTGACGCTCGTCGTACCGCAGACCAGTACGGCGCAACTGGAGGCTGCGGCGCTCCAGGGCATGTTCCGGCAGAACCTCGGCGTCACGGTCGACGTGCAGGCGGTCGATTTCAAGACGTACCTCCAACTCATCGGGCAGGGGCGGTTCTCCATGGTCCTCTCGGCTTGGGGGGCGGACTACGACGACCCGTCCACATTTCTCGACCTCTGGACCTCGGGGAGCCCCTTCAACAGCATCCACTGGCACGATGCCGCCTACGAGGCAGACATGCAGGCGGCGCAGTCCACCCTCGACACCGCCCGGCGGGGTGCGGACCTGGCCGCGGCCGAGAAGGTGCTGTTGTCGCAACTCCCGGTGATTCCGCTCTACTGGCCGGCGCGCAACTGGATCGCGCAGCCGAACGTGCGGGGGCTGGTCTTCTATCTCACCGGGCCGGATTACAGCCTCAAGGGCGTAACCATGACCGGCTAGGCCTGCGGCGGCGTGCGGCAGGATCGGGCGCCGCATGCCGCCGCAGGGGCGGGACCCGCACCGCCCCGGACGGTCTGCCCGACCTGGGAAGTCGCCATCGGGCGGGGGAGCGATGGGGCGCTATCTGCTGGGAAGGGTCCTGCGCACGCTGGTCGCCCTCTGGGCGATCGTCAGCGCCACATTCCTCGTCATGCACCTCATTCCTGGAAATCCGTTCCTGGCGCGGCAGTTGCCGCCTGCCGTGGCGCAGCACCTCCTCGCCCGCTACGGCCTCGACATGCCGCTCTGGCGCCAGTACGTCCTCTACTGGGCCGGCCTGCTGCACGGGCGTCTCGGTTCATCGATGGTGGTTCCCGGCCGAACGGTCCGGCAGATCGTCGCCGCCGCGTTTCCAGTTTCTGCGGAACTGGGCGCCGAGGCTCTGCTCTGGTCCGTCACCCTCGGCGTCGCCCTGGGGCTTCTGGCCGCCTTCCATCTGAACCGGGCGTGGGACTACTGCGCCCTCGCGGTGGCTGTCCTCGGGCTGTCCGTACCGAACTTCGCCATCGCCGCCATCCTCGACTACGTGCTGGGCGTCCGGGCGCGGCTGCTGCCGGTCGCGGGCTGGGGCGGCTTCGCCCACACCGTGATGCCGGCGTTCGCCCTGGGCTTCATGTCCCTGGCGCTCGTGTCGCGCCTGCTGCGCACGCAGGGTGCGGAGGTGCTCGCGATGGAGTACGTGCGGACCGCGCGGGCCAAGGGGCTGGCCTGGCCCGCCATCGTCGTCCGCCACGTCCTGCGGAATGCGCTGCTGCCCGTGCTCACCGTCCTCGGTCCGCTGGCGGCCGCCGTCCTCAGCGGTTCGTTCGCCGTCGAGCAGATCTTTGCGATCCCGGGTCTGGGGAGCGCGTACGTCCAGAGCATCCTCGACCGCGACTACCCTGTGATTTTGGGCGTGACCGTCTTCTACGCCTTCGTGCTTCTGGGCTTCAACCTCCTGGTCGACGTGCTGTACGGCTTGGTCGACCCGCGCATCCGGCTCGGACGGGAGGGCGGCTGAGGTGGGCGCACGCCCGGCGTTTCCGGTGGCGCGGCCGCTGCCCCGAGATTGGTTTTTGCCCGCGCCCGGCGGCCCGGGGGAGGTGTGCCCTCTGGGTCCGCCGGGACGCCGTCCGGCGTCCCCCGGGCGGGAAGCGTGGACGCGGTTTCGCCGCAACCCGCTGGCGGTCCCGGGCCTGGTCGTCCTCGTCCTGATCGCCGGCGGCGTCCTGCTCGGCCCGCACCTGGCGCGGGTTCCTTACGACCGGATCGATCTGGCGCACCAGAACGAACCGCCGGGACCGCGGCACTGGTTCGGCACCGACCAACTGGGGAGAGACACCTTCGCCCGGACATGGGTCGCCGGCAGGGTCTCCCTCCTGGTCGGCCTGGCGGCGGCGGGCATCGATGTCGGCATTGGCGCCGTGTACGGCGGCGTGGCCGGTCTCGCCGGCGGCTGGGTGGACGAGGGGATGATGCGCGTCGTCGATGTGCTGTACGGGGTCCCGTTCCTTTTGGTCGCGATCCTGCTGCTGCTGGTGATGGGGCCCGGCCCCATGTCGGTCGTCGTCGCGATCGCCATGGTCAACTGGCTCGGCATGGCACGTCTGGTGCGGGGCCAGGTGCTGCTGCTCAAGGAGCAGGAGTATGTACTCGCGGCCCGCGCCCTCGGCGTGCCAAAGTGGCGGATCCTGCTGCGCCACCTGCTGCCGAACGCGTGCGGGCCCATGCTGGTCTGGCTCTCCTACAACATTCCGGCCGCCATCTTCGCGGAGGCACTGCTCGCCTACGTCGGCCTCGGTATCCAGCCGCCGCTCGCCTCCTGGGGCTCCATGGTCAGTAGCGGGAGCGTCCTGTTCCGGCTGCACCCCTCGCAGTTCCTCTTCCCGGCGTCGGCCCTGTCGCTCACGATGCTGTCCCTCTATGCCGTCGGGGACGGCCTGCGGGACGCCCTCGACCCCCGGACCTGAGGGGCGCCCCGGATGGGGGCCACGCGGCCTCAGCAGAGCCGGAGGGGGTGTGGCATGACGCTGCTGGGGGTTCGCGACCTCCGGGTCGATTTCCGGGGCTCCGGGTCCGTCGTGCCGGCGGTGCGCGGCATCTCGCTCTCCGTGGAGGCGGGCGAGGTCGTCGGCGTCGTCGGCGAATCGGGCAGCGGCAAAAGCGCGGCGATGCTGGCCCTGACCGGCCTCCTGCCCGCCGGCGCGCGGGCCTCCGGATCGGTGCGGCTCTCCGGCCGCGAACTGCTCGGAGCCCGGGAGGAGGACCTGCGCCGCGTGCGCGGGAGCCAGATCGGCATGGTCTTTCAGGATGCCCTGTCGGCGCTGAACCCCACCATGCCGGTGGGGCGGCAACTGGCCGAGGCCGCGGCGCGCCACCTCCACCTCGGTCCCCGGGCGGCGCACGACAGGGCGGTGGAACTGCTGGCGGCGGTGGGCCTGCCCGATCCGGTCCGGCGGGCGGGCGAGTACCCCCACCGCTGGAGCGGGGGGATGCGTCAGCGTGCCCTGGTCGCCATGGCCCTGGCGGCGCGGCCGCGCCTGGTCCTCGCCGACGAGCCCACCAGTGCGCTCGATGCCGAACTCGCCGCGGAGATCGCCGACCTGCTCCTGCGCTTGCGCGCAGAAGCGGGCACCGCGGTTCTCGTCTCCAGCCACGATCTGGGCCTCATCGCCCGTACGGCGGACCGGGTGTTGGTCATGTATGCCGGACGGATCGTCGAGGGTGGGGCGGTGGAGGACGTCTTCCTCCGGCCGGCCCACCCCTATACGGCGGCCCTTCTGGGCGCTCTGCCGGGAGGGCTGCGTCCGGGGGAGTCCCTCCGCCCCATCCCGGGGGATCCCCCCGACCCGTCGCGCGTGGGGCCCGGCTGCGCGTTCGCGCCGCGCTGCGGGCATGCGATGCACGGCTGTCTGCTGGTCGACCCGGAGCCGTACCGGGTGTCCGGCGACAACGGCCACCTGACACGGTGCTGGCGATACGATCCCGAGGCCCCGCCGGGCGGGGGCGTCGCGCATGGAGCACCGTGACCGGCCGCTGCTTTTCGTGCGCGATCTGCGGCGGCACATCCCCGACCGTCGCGGGCGCCCGATCCGTGCGGTGGACGGGGTCTCCTTCGCCGTCCACCGCGGCGAGATCTTCGGTCTGGTGGGCGGGTCGGGGTCGGGCAAGTCGACACTGGCGCGGCTCGTCGCCGGCCTCGACCGGCCGACCTCGGGCGCGGTCCTGCTGTCGGGGCGCCCGGTGCGGGGCTCCCGCGGGCCGGCGCGCAGCCGCGAGGTGCAGATCCTCTTCCAGGATGCCTACGCCGCCCTCGACCCGCGCATGCGGGTCGAGGAGATCGTCACCGAAGGGTTGCGCCTCCCGCGACGGGAGCGCCGGGGCCGAGCCGCCGAACTCCTGGCGGCGGTCGGCCTCCCGGCCTCCGCCGCGGCCGAGTTCCCCTACGCGTTCTCCGGGGGACAGCGGCAGCGCATCGGGCTCGCGCGGGCCATGGCCGTGGATCCGGACCTGCTGGTGGCCGACGAGCCCCTCTCGGCGCTCGACCCCTCCGTCCAGGCGCAGATCGTCAACCTCATCCTCGACTTGCGCCGGCGCCGGGGGCTGGCCTGTCTCTTCATCTCGCACGACCTGGCGATGGTGCGCCACATCTGCGACCGCGTCGCCGTGATGTATCTCGGTCGGTTCGTGGAGGTCGGCCCCGCCGCGAGCCTCGCCGACCGCGCCCTGCACCCGTATACGCGCGCCCTGTCCGCCGCCGCGCCGAGTCTCGACCCCCGGCAGGCGCGCCTCCGGCCGGTGCCGCGCCGCGGCGGGTACGACCCGGCGCCCGGCGCCGGGTGTCCATTCGCGCCCCGCTGCCCGCATGTCCGCGACCGCTGCCGCGCGGAGGTGCCGCCCCTGCGCGAGATCACACTGGAGCACTGGAGCGCGTGCCACTTTGCGAACGGTGGGTGGGATCCGCCCCCCCGGCCATGCCCCGCCGCCTCAGGCCAGCAGGCCGTTGAACAGCCAGCGGAAAGCCCCCCAGGTCTGAGCGCGGAAGTACGGACTGAAGCCGTATAGCACGCAGCGGCCGGCATGGTGGGGCACATCCGCTACGGCCGCCGCGCCGGCGAGTTGGGCGGCCCCCTCCGCGAGCCCGGCGGCGACCGGCTCGTCGCTGAAGGCGGCGGCGACGCAGGCCGCAGGCGCGTGGAATGCCGGCCCCCCGCGGTACATGACCCAGGTGCGCGGTCCGGCGCCGAACCCGAGGGGACCCGTCTGGGCGGTGATCGCCAGGAGGGCGCCGGGCACGAAGACGTGTGTCGATGGGCGCAGCGTCTGGTCCTCCACAGGGAGGTCGAGGGCGGTCTGGGCCCAGGCCGCCGCGGCCTCCACCGCCAGCAGGCGTCCGCCGCGGGCGACGAAGTCGCGGATGTGACGCCGGCCCCGCTCCCCGAGCCCCCCGGCGTAGGCGGGGGGATACCGGTCGGCCGGCAGGCCGTGCATCAGGTCGCGCCCGCGGAGCGAGGGAATGATCAGGTGCGTGCAGCCGTCGAAGTCGCCGCGCTGAATCTCGCCGTCCCGCAGGATGGAGAACCTCTGTTGGAAGCGGTCGAGTGCGTACCGCAGCCAACCCTCGTCGCTGCCGGTCCTCCACGCCGCGTACACGGCCACGCGCGGCCGCGGCAACTCGCGGGCCCCGACCCGCCAGGAGGCCGGCAGATCCCGCGACCGCCCCGCCACAAAGGCGCCGCCCGCCGGCAGGCCGTCGGCGCCGGGCGCCGGTTCCACCTGCCACACGGGTTGCCCGGAGGCCAGCGTCGAGAAGACGTGCCGGAACGAATCGGAATCCGCGGCGGGCCATACCCGGAGGTCCCCCGCGGGGCGCGGGGGCGCCGCCGGGGCCGCCGGCGCCCCGCCGGGGCCGGGTGCGGCAACGTCATCCGCGGCGAAGTCGCAGCGCACGCCCATCAGCGCGGGCAAGAGATGCGCGGTGACATCATAGGGCGTAAGTGGCCCGCCGCCGTCCTCCGGGCCCGCGGGATACGCCTGGGGCCGGAGCAGGGCGTCCGCCCAGGCGCCGAACGCCTGCGCCCGTGGCACGGCCGTACCCCCGTCCGGCGCGGGCCGCGTGTGCAGCCCCCCGTCGGCGAGCACGCGCAGCAGTTCCCGGGCCGCCGCCGGGTCCCGCTGTGCCGGCGGGAGCATGTAGGCCCCGGGGCGGCGAACGGGATCGGCGGCGCGCCCCAGCAGTCGGCGCTGCCACTGCCGCCAGTCGTCGGCCTCGTGCGCGACGGTCTCCAGGGCCGCCCACGTCGCCGCGCGCTGATAGCGCATCACGTCGGCGGACGTCCAGGCGCCGCCGGACCAGGGGTGGGGCTGCCGCTCGGACGGCAGGCGGGGATCCAACCCCCCGGTGGGCCTCAGGCGGTCGGCGGGGACGGTGAGGCTGGCCGCCAGCCCCGCGCCGGCGGTCTCGCAGAGGATGCGGACCCCGCCGTGATAGTGCACGTAGGCCCGGGCGGGGGAGTAGGCGTCGAACACGACCCCGGTGGCGACGCCGCGGATGTCCTGCGCGGACAGGCGCTCCGCGATCCGGGCGCCGAGGCGGCCCGCGCGGGCGATCACCTCGGGATCCGCCGCCGGATCGGCGGGCGGGGCGTACGGCGGAAGGAACATCCGCGGCCCGTGCGTCCACATCTCGTGCATGTCGAGTACGACGTGCGGCAGGAAGCGGGCGTGGATGCCGTCGACCGCCGCCCGGATCTCCGGTTGGGTCTGCATGATCCAGTCGCGGTTGATGTCGTGTTCGGCGTAGCGGCGGTACAGCCCGGGCGGCGAGAGGCCGGGCGACACGCGTCCGCGGGCCCATTCCGTCCAGGCATGCATGCGGTCGAGCCCGTCGGGGTCCAGGGCCGGGACGAGCAGGAACAGGATGCGTTCGCGGATGTGGGCGGCCGCCGCGTCGGCGCGGAGGGCCAATTCAGCCGCCAACTCCGGCGCCGCCTGGGGGGCGGCCGCCTCCAAGGCGTGCACCCCGCAGGTCTGCAACACGATGGCCACGTCCGGGCCGCCGGCCTGCCCGAACAGCCCGGCCGATCCGGTGCCGGAACCGGGCGGGGCCGTCTGAGCCGTCAGGGCCTGCTGGGCCGCCGCGATGGCGTCGATCGCGGCGAGCACCCCCGGCGCCGCGATGGCGAGCGCCATCAGCGGACGCCCTTCCAGACTGGTCCCCAGGTGCAGAAGGCGCACATGCGGCGAGGCGGCGGCCAGCGCCCGCATGTAGTCGCAGATGGCCGACCAGGTGGCGAGCCGGCCCTCGCGGCCCGGCGCGAAGCCGAAGAACGCCGCCGGCTCGGGCAGGTGGAGGCCGGTGCCCTCGGCTGCCGCTGTGGGGGGCTGCTGTTGCGCCGGTTCCACCTCCCGAGTGGATAAGTCTGCCCCGGGCCGCGCGCTTTCCCGCCGATGTGCCCGGCGGATCGGTCCACCGGCCGGCGCAGGATGTTGCCGGATTTCCGCTACACCATGAATTCGTGACCCCTGTCGGTTCCCTCCTGCCCTTCGAACGGGCGCCGACGGTGGTCGCGGTGGGCCGCCGGCGTCCGGGCAGGCCCGCGCGCGGATCCTCGGGCGGCCGAGCGGGCCTAGGCCGGCGCTGCAAGAGTCGGCTTCGCGCGGGACCGGAACCTGAAGGCCTTGGGGCGCAAGGCTCATCCGCGCAGCGGCCGCGCCAGAGGAGACTTTGCAGCCGGCCACCGGCCACCTGGGCAGGGGGGATGCCGTCCGGCCCGGGGTGGGGGGCGGGGCGGAGCCGGCCGGCGGCGGCGTCGGTCCACCGCATTTGGAAGCGCGGCATGCCGCGGCGCGCCCGAGGGGAGGATGGAGGGCGTCGGCTCCGCAGGGGGCTGCCGTAGGGAGGCCAGGACGTGGGCAAGCGACCCGTGCCGCCGGAGTCGGTGTCCGTAGCCCGAACGGACAGGCGCGCCGCCGCGGTCCGCCCGGTGCGGGCGACCGGCACCCAGAATGCGTCGCGGCGCGTGCGCGGCGGTCCGTGGCACACCGATGCGGCGGGGGACGACGTCCAGACGCCTCCTCGGCCCCCGTCCGCGGACGGCGGCAAGGCGCGGGTCACGCGGGCGGCCCCGGCGCGAGGCGGGCCGGCGCCCGGCGCCGCTGCCGCCCGCGCGGCCTCGCGCGCTTCGCCGGCCGGGCAGTCCCCAGCCGTCCCGGATCGAGGTCGTCCCGCGCCGCCCCAGGCTGATACCCCCGCCGGGGCGGCCCCGTTGCCCGCGGCCGCCCCGTCCTGGATGGCGGGCGGCTCCGCCCCCGGAGCCGAGGTCCCGCCGGCGAAAACAGCCCCGAAAGCGAGGAGGACAACCAGAGCGGCGCTGGAAACCCCATCGTCGGCGGCCGGGGCCGCCGGGAGGGGTCTTAGGGTGGGGCTGTCGCCGGCGGATGCCGTATTCGCCCTGCTGTGCTTCGAAGGACCCGATCGCTACAGCCTCGCCGGAGGGTTGGGCTCGCGCGTCGCCGGGCTTTCGGAGGCCCTCGCCCGTTCCGGTGCCGAGACCCACCTCTACTTCATCGGCGATCCCGGCGCGCCCGGCGTGGAAGAGCGGTTGGACGGCCACCTGACGCTTCACCGCTGGTCGCAGTGGATCAGTCGCTACTACGGCAGCGGAGTCTATCACGGCGAGAACGAAAAGCTTTACGATTTCAACGAGACCGTTCCGTGGGACGTGCTCGACCGCGTGGTGCGTCCGGCGGCGGCGGCGGGGCGCCGCGTCTTCCTCTTGGCCGAGGACTGGCACACCGCGGAGGTGCTCTGCCGGTGTTCCGACCTCCTCCACGGCAGCGGGTTGCGCGGTGCGGCGACGCTGGTGTGGAACGCCAACAACCCGATGGGCTTCGAGCGGGTCAACTGGGGGCGCCTCTCCTTCGTCAGCAACCTGACCACGGTCAGCCGATACATGAAGCACTACATGTGGGGCTTGGGCCAGAACCCGACGGTCATCCCCAACGGCATTCCCGAGTCGCTCCTGCTCCCGGTCGCGCCCGAGGACGAGCGGCGCGTACGGGAGGCGCTGGGCTCCTCCCCGGACCTTCCGGTCTTCGTGAAGGTGGCGCGCTGGGATCCAGACAAGCGATGGGTGATGGCGGTCCATGCGGTGGCGGCCCTGCGGCGCCAGGGCGTGCCGGCGCGCCTTGTGGCCAAGGGCGGCATCGAGGCCCACCAGCAGGAGGTCTGGGGTCTCGCGCAGCATCTGGGGCTCAGCGTCGCCGATGCGCACATCCCCGAGCCGGCGACGCTGGCCGCGCTGGTCGACGCCCTGGCGGCGGCCCGCGGCGCGGATATCGTGAATCTGCGCGGCTTCCTGCCGGCCAGCCTCCTGCAGGCGCTCTATCGGGGCGCTGACGCGGTGCTCGCCAACAGCGGCATGGAACCCTTCGGCCTGGTCGGGCTGGAGGCCATGGCGGCCGGCGCGATCGTGTTCACCGGCGCGACCGGTGAGGACTACGCCCGGCCCCTGCAGAACGCGCTCGTGCTGGAGACGGACGACGCCGGCGAGATCGCGCGCGACTGGCTGCAACTGCGCGGGCGCGAAGACCTGATCGCCCGTATCCGGCGGGGGGCGCGCGCGACAGCCGCGGAGTACACCTGGCCGGCGGTGCTCGAAGTGCTGATGCATCGCTTGGACTATCTCGCCGCTGCTTCCGGCAAATAGCCGGCGGCCCCGTCCGGCGGCGGGGCGCGGTGGGCGGCGGTCTCCGGGGATCGGCACCCTATCCGCGCGGCTGTGTCGGTCCCGCCCCGGGTCGTGGCGGCGATCGTGCGCTCGGGGCCTGCCCGCGCCGACAGGCGGTGCGCACCATTCCGCCCCGCCTCTGAAGGGAGGCCCCGCGCGTGGCCAAGAATGTCGTGGTGTACACCATCGTGCATCAGCCGCACCGGTTGAAGCTGCCGGCGCAACCGATCCCGCAGGGGGCCTGCCCCGAGGACATCGAACGGTGCCTGTGGGACCATGCGATGGACGAGCGATACTTCCGCCAAGTCGCGCACAAGTGCTACCACCCGGCCGTGGTGGCCTTCCGCCGTCTGGTCCAGCGCGGCTTCCGGCTCAACATCGGCTTTTCGGAGAGCGTCCTACAGCAGATGGCCCTGTGGGACCGGCCCCTGCTGGAGGAGTTCCGCGCCTTGGTACGCGAGCCGGGCGTCGAACTGATCGGCGTCGAACCGGAGCACAGCTTCATCTTCTACTTGGATGTGCAGAGGTTCATCCAGGGGATGCAGGCCTACCGGCAGCGCCTGGAAACCGGCTTCGGCGTCCCGGTGCGCGTCACGGACACCACGGAAATGTTCATGAATAACGATCTGTATTTCGCCCTGGGCCGCGCGGGCTTCCGTGGCTGCGTGATGGACGGGCGCCCCTGGGTGATGGAATGGCGCAGGAGCACGCACCTCTACCACCACGGGCTACCGCTGTACCTGCTGTGCCGGCATGCCGAACTGAGCGACGACGTCGGGTACCGTTTCTCCGACCGGAACTGGAGCGGCTTCCCCCTGATGGCGCCCCGCTATGCGGATTGGCTTGCGGCGGCGGCGGGAGACTTCGTGTTCGTCGGCTGGGATTTCGAGACATTCGGCGAGCACCACTGGTCGGATTCCGGTATCTTCGACTTCATGGCCGCCCTGCCCGAGGAATTGCGGCGCCGGGGAGTGGAGACGCTGACGGCCAGCGAGGCCATCGACCGCTTCGCGGACCGTAGCTATGAACTCCCGCTCCCCACATTCGCCTCCACCTGGGCCGGTGACGGCGGGGTCGGCTTCTTCCTCGGCAACTCCGTGCAGCAGGCGCTGTTTCAACTGATGCACCACGCGTACAACAAGGCCCTGCTCACCGACGACGCCCGCCTCGTCGAGTTGGCCGTCAAACTGACACAGTCCGATGTCCTGCACCTGACCCAATGGTTCGGGCGCACAGACGATCAGGCGGCCGTCTCCGCCTACTTCACGCCAAAGGAGTGGTGGGCGCTGGGACCCAACGGCATCGTCTGGGAGACCCAGCAGGTGTACAAGAACTTCATCGCGGCCTGCGACGGGGCCGCGGTCGACGCGGCCCGGCGGCGTGCGGAGAAGTGAGGACCGGGGGGCGGCGGTTGGCCGCCCCCGCCCGCCGGGATCGCGATCAGTAGGGGCCGTACCGCCGGGTGCCGAACTGCAGTTCCCGCGTCCGCCGGGGTGCCTGCGCCGCGTCCGCTGCGAACTCTTGCCCATAGGTAGGCGTTCCGCCGGCCGTGGTCGTGGGGCCGCCGACGCGCGCACCCCGCGTGCCCATCGGGAAGGCATCCATCGGCTCGCGCAGGGCCGGGCCGCGCCCCCCGCCCGCCTCCGTCCGCCAGGCGGGATCCGTCCGCAGTGCGGAATCCGCCCGCCATGCCGGTTCTGCCGTTCCCCGCCACGCCGATTCCGTCGCGCCCCGCCCCGCGGGCTCGGCCGGTGCCTGCCACGCCGGTTCAGGCGTCGCCGGCCAGCCCGGGTCGCCGAATGGCCGCCGGCCGCCGGCCATGGACGGCTCGGCTCTCATCCGCCCGTACCGTCCGCCATAGCGTCCGTCCGCTTGATCCATGCCGATCTCCCCCTTTACGGCACTAACGTGCTTCGACAAAGGGGCGCGTATGCTCGGCCGGCGCCGCCGCGGCCACGCTCGCGGGGCGAACTCGGGCGTCAAGGATGGTCGTGGCATGCCCGGACGCCCCGGGGTCCGTTCCGGCGCGACGGCGGAAACGGGCCTCGCCGTAGGCGCGGCTGTTGCGGGCAGGATCCGCGGACGGCCTTGCGGGTCAGGGCTGCCGGGCCACGTAGGTGACGGCGGCCGCGCCGCCGACCCATGCCGCCAGCCCCAACCAGGCGGGGTGGAGAACGCCGCCGACAAGGGCGAGGCCGAGCGATCCCGCGGCGAAGGTCGCCGTGGCGTGCCAGCCCGCGGCGCCGCCGGTCAGGGCCCGGCGGCCCGCCTCGCGGCGCCGTTCGCGGCGGCAATCGGGACAGAGGCGCTCCCCGGGGCGGGCGACGAAGATCTTGCGGCAGCGGCGGCAGTTGTCGAGCCGATGGATCTGAGCCACCCCCGGGTCCCCCCCTTCCCTCCCGCCCCTCCGTCCCCGGGGCGGTGCCGCGGGCGCGGTGCCTCAGCGGGCCACCGGCGTCGGCTTGGTGCGGCTGTCGGAAAAGGGTTGCCGCAAATCCTGCCGATGGTCCGTCCACACCCGCCCGAGCGTTTCGAGTTCGGATGGGCGGAGCGGCGGCAGGTCGCCTGCGGCGGCGAATTCCCGCAGATTCTCGCGGCTGGTGATGTTCGGCAGGACGCTGGCCACGGCGTCCGGCGCCAGGCTGAAGAGGATCGCCGCCTGTCCCATCGTCCGGCCGCCCGCGCCGAGCGGCAGGCCGTCGCGGACCGCCAGACCGGCCTGCATCCACTCCCGGGGACGGTGGCTGCGGTGGTCGGAGCGGTCGAAGTGCTTTTCAGGATCGTACGAGCCGTCCAGGATGCCGGACGCGTGCGGCACGCGGACGACGCAGGCACGCCCGGCCGCTGCGGCGGCCGCCAGCAGTTCCTCGGCCGGCTCGCGTTCGATGGCGTTGTAGATCACCTGGAGCATGTCCGCGTGGTCCTGGCGTAGCGCCGCCAGCCCCTCGTCGCGCCAGCCGATGTCCGGGCCGAGCGCCACGCCGGCGGCCCGGATCTTACCCTCCGACCGGAGTTGGGTCAGTTCCTCCCACAGTGGGGCGCTGGTGATCGCCTCCATGCGGGGGTTGTGCAACTGGTAGATGTCGATGTAGTCGGTGCCGAGGCGTTGCAGGCTAGACTCGACGGCCCGGCGGAGGAACGCCGGCGACCAGTCCTGGGGGAGTTCGCTGTGCCCGGTGCGCGGTCCGCGGTGGCCGTCCACATCGTAGCCGAACTTGGCCGCGACGACGATCCTGTCGCGACGCCCCGCAAACACGTCGCGCAGGAGCGTCTCACCCCTCCCGGCGCCGTAGACGTCGGCGGTGTCGAAAAAGTTGATGCCGAGGTCGAAGGCCTCCGCGAGGAGATCCCGGGCGAGGCCGTCGTCGCGCACGCCCCACCAGGTCGTGGCGACCGACCAGACCCCGAAACCCACTTCCGAGACGGTGATGTCCGTTCCAGGCAGACGCCGCTTCCGCACGCCCAAGGGCCGCCCTTTCCCGCGCAGGACGCGCCCGTCCGGCGGGCGCGCTCGACGGTCTCCATGATAACCGAATGGCGAGGTTGTGGCAGATCGAGGCTCGTTGCCGCACTCCGCCGGCCGGCGCCAGGCGGCCGGGGCCGGCCGGCGGAGTGCGGCCCCTTCCCCCGGGCGCCGGCCCGGCGGCTCGGCAGGCCCTTCCGGCGACGGGTCCGGGCCGGCCCCGCGGGAGGGAATGCCCGGCACGGCCCGAACATCCCGGCGGAGGCGGGACACTCGGCCCGCCCCCTGGCCCGCGCGCGTCCCCCGATGGCCCGGAGGCCGCCCGCTCGGGCGGTAGCAGCGGCACGCTGCGGCGCCACCCGCGCATTTTGGAGGGACATGCCGGTTGCGGACGATGGTGACGGGCGGCACGGGGTTTCTCGGCTGCCATATCGCGAGAAGGTTCATGGCGGAGGGTTCGGAACTGCGCCTGGTCGATGTCCTGCCGCTTGAGGAGCCCGACCTCGTCGGCCGGGCCGAGGCGGTGCGGGCCGACGTGCGCGACGGCGCCGCCATGCGGCGGGCCTGCGAGGGCGTCGATGTGGTGGTGCACACGGCCGCGGCGTTGCCCATCCAGGGTAGCCGGGACGTCATCCATGCGGTGAACGTCACCGGCACGGAGAATGTCCTCGATGGAGCGCTGGCCGCCGGAGTGCGGCGCGTCATCGCGATTTCGTCGACGGCGCTGTATGGCATCCCGGAGATCCATCCGCTCTACGAAGACAGCCCGATCGAGCCCCTGGGACTCTACGGGGAGTCCAAGTTCCAGTTGGAAGAGGCCTGCCGGCGGTACCGCGAAAAGGGCCTTGACGTCACGATCGTCCGGCCCAAGACCTTCATCGGCACAGGGCGGCTCGGCCTGTTCCAAATCCTTTTCGACTGGATCCAGCACGGCAAGAAGATTCCCATCCTCGGACGCGGCGACAACCGCTACCAACTCCTCGCCGTCACCGATCTGGTCGACGCCCTGTGGCGGATGGCCGACGCCGACGCCGCGCGCAACGAGCTGTTCAATGTGGGGGCCGACCGCTTCGACACGGTACGCGAGGATCTAGGGGCGCTCTGCGGCCACGCCGCCACCGGCAGCCGCCTGGTCTCCGTGCCCGCCGGCCCTGCGCAGGCGGTTCTGCGCGCCCTTGAGGTGCTGCAGCTCTCACCCCTGGTGGAGTGGCATTATAAGACGGCGGCCAAGGACAGCTTCGTGTCTGTCGACAAGGCCAAGCGCCTCCTGGGATGGCAGCCGCAGAAGAGCAACGCCGAAGTGCTCGTCGAGACCTACGACTGGTATCTCGCCCACTATGCCGAGTATCTCGGCAAGGTGGGGCTCACGCACCGCGTTCCTTGGGATCAGAAGGTGCTGAAGGTGGTCCGGTTCTTTTTCTAAGGGCCCCCTGTCGTCGTTCCCCCGCCCCCGCCCCCTCCCCGGCCGGCCGGTGGCGGCGAGCTCGGCCCGGAGAGGCGGAGGCTCGGGCACGGGCGGCAGACTTTGTCCGGCCGTGCCGTTCTGGAGGGAATCGCCGTCAACTGGAGCGAGCGTCTGCCCCGGCTCCGCCGTGCGGGGATCTGGACGGTGGTCGTCTGCGCCGCGGCGTACGCGGCCGTCGGCGTCGTCTTCGACGGCGGGCAGATCACGGCGCACGGACTGCCGCCGGTGCACCGACTGTGGCTGCTGCCCCTGATTCTCGTCATGGCGCCGGCCAACTATCTGCTGCGGTTCGTCAAGTGGCACGCCTACACGCGCCGGCTGGGCTTCACGCACGTCCCCTGGCGCGCCAACTTCGTCATCTTCCTGTCCGGGCTCGGCCTCACGTTGACACCGGGCAAGGTCGGTGAACTCGTCAAGTCCTGGATGTTGTGGGATCGCTACCAGGTGCCCGCGGCGCGCAGCGCGCCGATGATCGTCGCCGACCGCCTCACCGACGGCTGCGCCATGCTGGCCCTGGCCACCGTCGGCGTGGCCATGCTGGGCCGGGGCCACGTGCCCTATCTGTTGATCGCGGCGGCGCTCCTGTTCATCGTGCTGTTGCGGAGCCGTCGCGTGATGCTGGGCCTGCTCCGCATCCTGGCGCGCGTGCCGCGCCTGCGGCCCTTCGAGCAGCGGATGCACGACCTGCTCGATTCGGCGCAGGCGCTGCTGGCCCCGGACATCTTCGCCCTGGCCTTCCTCCTCGGCCTGATCGGCTGGGGGCTCGAGGGGCTGATCGTCTTCCTGGCGCTCGGCATGTTCGGCTACCCCTTCCCCGTCGGCGCGTCCCTGCTGGTGGTCGCCTCGTCTGCCATCGCCGGCGGGGTCTCCGCCCTCCCGGGCGGCGTCGGGGCGGCGGAGGGTGTGATGGTCGGGCTCCTGCTCTGGCTCTCCGTGCCGCTCCCGCTGGCGGTGCTGACCATGCTCGTCACGCGCTTTTCCACCCTGTGGCTCGGTGTGGCCATCGGCCTGGTGGCCCTCGGCGCCGCGGAGGCCGGCCCGCGCGGGCTGCCGGCAGGGCGGACCGGCTGACGCGGCGGCGCGTCGCGGGAGGGGGTTGGATCCGGGACCGGTGGGCGTGGCGACCCGGCGATGCGGCCGGGTGGAGGGGAGGCGGAACCGGTGCGGTTATCCTACGTGCTGCTGTATGTGGGAGACATCGAGGCCTCGCTGTGCTTCTACCGGGACGGTGCCGGCCTGCAGGTCGTCGAGGCGGGTCCGCGCTTCGCCCGGCTGCTACCGCCGGGGGAGGGGCCCGACGGCTGCATCCTGGCCCTGCATCTGGCGGGCGACCCCGGGCGCATAAGCAAGAACGTGCAACTGCACTTCGACGTGCCGGATGCCTGCGCGGCACAGCAGGAACGGGAGGCGCGTGGATTGCGGTTCCTGGGACCGCCCCGTCGTCAGCCGTGGGGCGCCCTTGTTGCGACCGCGGCCGATCCCGATGGGAATCATGTGGAGTTCGTCCAGTGGGATCGCCCCGGAAGGCTGGCCTGAAGGCCCGAGGCGCCGTGCGGCGGGCCGTGCCGAACACCCCCGCCCGCGGGACCCGGCCGGGCAGCGACTCCCCGCCCGGACCACCGCGGCTCCCCGGCAGCGTGGCGCCGCGGGCCGCCGTGGGGTGTTACATGTCCTCTGCGCCGCCATACGGTGCCCGGACGAACGAGATCGGCCCCTCTGGCCCCTCTAGTCCGCGCAGTTCCAGGGCCATGGTGGCCCCAAGGGTCCCGGCGGCGAGGGCGCCCTCCGCCGCCGGGCCGTCTGCGGCCGCGTGGGCCCGCGTCACCGCCCATGCGCCGCACCGCGGGCATTTCGGCTCGACGGACCCGTCGCTGCCCACCGCCACCCGCGCCCCGCAGAACGGGCAGTGCACGTAACCCATCGCTCGTACCCCCGAGTGCCGCGAAGTGCCCGGAGCGGGTTTTGCAGCGCACTTCTAGCATGCCCGGCCGCCGGGAGGCGATGCGCGTTCGCGCCCGTGAGGACGGAAGCCGGATCGACGGCAGGGCTCGGTCCCCGCTCACTATGTGGCGAAAGGGTAACTGCTGTGCAGCCCCAGTCCTGGGGGTGCTGAGCCGTTACGTACGGGGATGGCAAGGTCCAGGTGGGGCGGGGAGGGTGCGTCGCCGGGGCCATGGGGCGGCTCGGTGTGCGCGGCGGCCGCGGGGCGGCGGGAGACCGAGGCGGCGTGCAGAGGGACGGCCCCTCGCACGCCGCCTCGGCCCGTTTCAGACCGTGAAGACCTTCTTGATGTACTGCCGCGAGAGCTTCATGTCGTCGACGATGCGCCGCGTGAGCTTGGTCTCGGGGCCGTAGTTGAGTTCCACCACGAGGTAGATGTCCTGCGTGCGCAGCGGCCGTGTGATCTTGTCCACGGCGCGGTAGTCGACGGCGCCGTCGCCGAAGTCCTCCAACCAGACCCCGTCCCGGCTCTGGCGCAGATGCAGGGTCTTGATGCGATCCTTGTACTTGGCGACGAAGGCCCCCGGGTCGGCGCCGCCGCGGTGCAGCCACTCGATGTCGGGCGCGATGCCGATGTTGGGGTGGGACGCGGTGGCGTCGCAGATCACGCGGAAGAACTTGGCGTCGTCGGCGCTCTCGATGCGGTCGTTGTGCAGGCCGAGCCACAGCCCGCGCCGCTGCAGGCTGCCGGCCAGGATGTGGATGCGCTCGATCGCCCCGGCCACGTCGGCGTCGCTGCGGGGCCGGTCGCCGCCCAGCGGCACGACGACGACGCCCTTGAGGTCCAGGTCGCGGGCCTTGGCCCGCTCGGCCGCCGCGGCCACCGCCAGCGCCGCCTGCGGGGCCTTGCCCGCGTCGTCGAGTTCGAGTTCGGCGAAGCCGGTGCACATCCGGTGGTTATCGACGCGCAGGGCCACGGACGTGGCCTCCGTCGCCTCCTTGGTCCCGAAGAACTTGTCCAGGCGCATCTCGACGACGTTGAAGCCACCGACGGCGATTTCGGCGAGATAGGCCGGCAGGTCCTTTTCCCGTCCCTGCTGTTCGTACACCACGAAAGACAGGGCTATGCCCCGATACAATACGTATCCCTCCCGAGTCGCTCCATGTCGTGCGCCCCCATTCGGCGGAACACCGCCGCGGCACCTGCCGCGCCCGGTCATCGTCGCTCCAAAATTCAGAAATCCGCCCCGCACACGCCGCGTGGCAAGCCGCGTGCGCACACGGCTTGCCACCCTTCCGGCGGCACCGTTAGGATGGGCTTCGGTCTGCTGCGGGGTCCGCCCCCCGGTTCATTGAGGAGGAGAGGCTGTGCAGGTCGTCCACGCCGCGGCGACGCTGTCGATGCTGCAGGCGGTGGTACTCAGCGCGCTTCAGGGATTCACGGAACTCTTCCCCTTCTCCAGTCTCGGGATCCAGGTGATCGTCCCCAAGCTCCTCCATTGGGGCATCGATCAATCCAGCGCGCAGTTCCTCCCCTTCGTGGTCAGCCTGCACGTCGGCACGGCCCTCGGGCTGATCGTCTACTTCTGGCGCGACTGGGTGCGGCTGGTGGGCGCCCTCTGGCGCAGCCTCGGCCAGGGGATGGAACGGATGCGGCAGGACCGGGATCAAAAGACCATCTGGCTGCTCATCGCGGCCACCATCCCGGCCGGCCTCGTCGGGTTCCTCCTGCAGCACAAGATCGCCTCCCTCCTGGCCGCGCCGGCGGCCGCGGCGGCCCTGCTCATCGTCAACGGCGTGATCATGGCGGCGGGTGAGCGGCTCGTGCGCCACCGCGAAGAGGACGTGGCCGGCATGACGTTCGGCCAGGCGATCGCCATCGGCGTGTCCCAGATCCTCGCGCTCATCCCCGGCATCTCGCGGTCCGGCGTGACGATGGTCGGCGGCCTCGCGGTGGGCCTCGGGTACGAGACGGCTGCCCGCTTCTCGTTCCTCATGGCTACGCCCATCATCCTGGCGGCCGGCCTCCTGGAGGTGCACAAGCTGCACGGCGGCGTCCACGGGCTCGCCGCGCAGGCAGGCGTGGGCTTCGTGGTGGCCGCGGTGGTGGCCTATCTCAGCGTGCGCTACCTGATGAAGTACTTCGAGACCCGCCGGCTCCTGCCGCTGGCCGTGATCAGCGTCGTGGCCGGCATCGTCTTCAGCGTGCTGCTTGCCGTCGGCGCCTAATACTGCAGTCAGGGATACACGTTCACCTGCCACATGTAGGGTCCGAGTTGATGGCGAAACCACCGCATGTAGTGGCCGAGGGACGGAAGCCTGATTACAGTACTAAGGTGGAGGGACGGCGAAAGTCGCCTTTCGCCGTCTCAGAGGGCTCCGGTCCCGCCATTAAGACGCCCCGGCAAGGCGCCGGCTCTCGCCGCCGGTTTCACAGCCAACGGACAAGGTAACTGCTGTGCACCCCCAGGACTGGGGCTGCACAGCAGTTACCCCCATACATCCCGCCGAGGGGTGGGCGCCCGCGCGCGGAAGCCGGTGGAACCGTCGGCAGGGGCCGCGGCGGCGCCTCGTGGAGGGGGAGCGGAGTGGACGCCTTCGAGCGGTATTTCTTCGACCTCAACGGATATCTGGTCATCGAGGACGTGCTGACGGCGGACGAACTGGCGGCGGCCGGGCGCGCGATCGACGCGCGGCAACTGCCCCAGCCCGCGCCCGAGGAGGGCAGCCCGCGCTTCCACGGCTTTCTGACCTGGGAGGAGCCCGTGTTCCGGCGGCTGATCGACCACCCGCGCATCGTGCCGTACCTGAAGGAGATCATCGGCGAGGGCTTTCGCCTCGACCACGAGTACGGCATCTACATGCGCCGGAGTGCCGCCGGCCTCGGGCTGCACGGCGGCGGTACGCCCTTCGACCCCTCGGAGTACTATCACGTCCACGGAGACCACATGTATAACGGCCTGATCGTCGTCTCCTGGGCGCTGGCAGACGCCCCGGCCGGCGCCGGCGGATTCTGCTGCATACCCGCCAGCCACAAGCAGAACTGGCGGCAGCCGCCGCATGCGGGCGGATTCGCGCCCGAGTCGATCCTGCGCCAGGTGCCGCAGGCGGCCCGTTCGGTGCTGATCTTCACCGAGGCGCTGCGGCACGGCACGCTGCCCTGGACTGCCGACCACGAGCGCCGATCCGTGCTCTACAAGTACTGCCCCGGCCATATGGCGTGGGGCAACCGCCGGAATTCGCCGGAATTCCTGGCGATGTTGACCGACAACCAGCGGCGGGTGGTGGAGCCCCCCTACGTATGGCGGCGGCAGCCGATCGAAGTGCCGGGGGCGGACTCGGGCGGGCGGTGAGCGGGGCGGCGGGAGACGCCCCGCTCACCGCTCCGATTCCGGGCACTCTCCAGAGATCCCCGGCGGGGCGGCCGGCGCTGCCAGCCGCCCCGTGGTCCAAAGCCGCGCGGAGCGGGCGGAGCCGCCCCTGCGCCGTGGGCCGCCGCCGGGAGCAGGCGGCCGCGTCCGCTGGATCCCTCCCGCAGGCGGCCGGATGCCGGCGTGCGTCGGCGACCCCACGTCTGCCAAGGGGGGCCCTTCTCCCACCCGAGCGGCGGGCCACCGCCCGGCGTGTCCCCGCAGCCTGCGGTCCCCTCCGGTCCGGGCGCTCCCGCGCCCCGGACGAGCCTCGCCGGTACTCACTGCCTCCAGGTCGTGTCCCGGCCCCGGCTCCCGCCGAAGGCCACCGCCAGCCCCGCCCAGGCCAGGATGCCCGCCGCCGCGAGGGTGCCCAGGGGCACGTGCGTGATGTGGGCGGCCAGCAGGGCCCCCCCGACCACCATCAGTCCGAGAGGGACCCAGCGCCCGTACATGGCCCATCCCAGCCCGCGCCGGATCCCGCCGGCGCCGGCGGCGACCAGCAGGAGCGGCCAGTACACGGCGACCAGGTGCCCCGGGGTGGCCGCCACCACGCCCAGGGCGGGCAGCGCGAGGGCCGCGGCGGAGCCGACCAGCGCGGCGGCGCAAGCGGCGCGGAACACCGGAGTCGCCTCCCCGTTGCGCTTCTTATGCCAGCTTATCCGTTCCCCCACCCCCCGGCGTCGGTCCGGAGACGGACATCGCGGTGTCCCTGCCCTGCGGCCTCGCCGGGCGGAGTGCCGGTCCGGTCCCCCGGATCATACCGTCCGGGCCCCCTGGGCGCACGGACGCCCGGACGGATCATCCCGTCCGGCACGGGAGGCGTCCCCACGCTCCCGCCGAATCTTCCTCGGTCGGCCCGCTGTCCCGTCGCAGCCACCCGACGTCCAGGAGGTGCGCCGATGCGCCTTGGAGTGAGTTCCTACTCGTTCTGGCATTTTCGCGGCGAGGCCTACCCTTTGGAGCGGGTCCTCGAGGACGCCGCGCGCCTGGGGCTGGCCGGTTGCGAGGTGCTCGAGGTCCAGCTCGGTCCGGATACGGGTGCCGGTCGCCTGCATGCCCTCCGCCGCCGGGCCCTGACCCTGGGGCTCGACCTGTACGGCGTCTCCACCCACCAGGACTTCGTCTCGCCGGATCCGGGCGTCCGCGCCGCGCAGGTCGAGCGGACGCTGCGTTCGTTGCAACTGGCGGCCGAACTCGGCGCCGGGTGCATCCGCGTCAATTCGGGCCGTTGGAAGACGATCCCCGGGTTCGACGCCTTCATGGCGGCGGGCGGGGTCGAGCCCCCGTTGCCGGGCCACACCGAAGACGAGGCCTTCGGCTGGGTCGTCGGCTGCCTGGAGCAACTGGTGCCGCACGCCGAGCGGCTCGGGGTCGTGCTGGCCCTCGAAAACCACTGGGGGTTGACCGCCCGTGCCGAGGGGGTGCGGCGGATCGTGGGCGCCCTGCCCTCGCCCCAGGTCGGGGTGGTCATGGACACCGGCAACTACCTGCGCACCGACGGCGACGCTTACGAGCAGATGCGGGTCCTCGCACCGCTCGCCGTACTGGTGCACGCCAAGTCCTACGTCGGCGGCGGCGAGTGGTACGATCTGGACATCGACTACACCCGCGTCGGGACCATCCTCCGCGAGGCCGGGTACCAGGGGTACGTCTCCCTGGAGTTCGAGGGCCGGGCGCCCGCCGCGGAAGGCGTTCCCGCCGCGCTCGCCGACCTGCGCCGTGGACTCCGCATCCCCTGACCCGCCGTCCGGGTCATTGACTGTGCCAGAACCGCCGTGCACAATGGCTTCAGGTTGAACCATGCCCCGTGCGGCAGCCCACACGCCATTCCCGGCGAGGAGAGGAGGACGGAGCCCAGATGCGGATGCGACTTCGGGTCGCCGCTCCTGCGGATGGCGGGGCGGATGGCCCAGAGTGGACAGCGCGTCCCGTCCGGCTGCCGTCCCCTTCGCGCCGTCCGGCCCCGATCATGAGAATCACGGGCAACAGTGTCTTTGCTCCCAAGGCCCTTCCGTCCCCGGCGCCGCGCGGGGGGTCACCACCCGCGTAGGGGCGCGCAGCCACCGTGACCAGACGGGGGCCGGGGGGCGGAGACGCCCCCCGGCCCCCGTTCGTATTCCCGGGCGGCGGCTTCCGTTCCGGGACGGCTGGGGGCGCCGGCGGTCGGCGGCCCGGAGCCGGCGCGCTGCCCACCGCGGTGGGTGCACCCGCGACCGGGGCCCCGGCACACGCCCCGCCGGTCCCGTTCCGGCCGTCTCTTCCCGCCCCGCCGCCGCGCGGCCCGTCCCCGCTCCGTCCGGGCCCGGTCCGGTTCCGGCCCGCCCCGTCCCGCGGTTCCGGCGTCCCGGTCGGTCCGCCGGTCGCCGCCCCCGCGCGGTGGGTGCGGCAACCAGGTCCGACGAAGGGGGTTCTCCACTTTGCGCACGTCCGAACAGGCCGATGCCCGTCCCGCCCCGGCCCAGCAGCCCACCCCCGCCCTGCCGGCGGAGCTGCTCGTCTGTGTCGCCTCCGACCTCACCGAGGACGGCCGGGCGGGCCGGCGCTGGCTCACCGTGCGGGACGGGGAGATCCGCGTGCTGGCGGCCGACGGTCTATGGGGTCCGCTCGGCCCCCCGCACGGCGCGGATCCCGCCACGGCTCTCGACGGCACCCATCTCCTACTGGCGCCGCCGCCTCCCCCCGACGCCGCGCTCGTGCGTACCTTGCCGTTGCGGGAGGTGAAGGGCTGCAAGTTCGAGCCGCTGGTCGGCGCGGGCGCCCTGGTCGCTGAGACCGCGGCCGGTCCCGTGCTCCTGCTGCGGCTCAGTTCGGCCCTGGCCTCCGACTTCGGCCTGGCCGGGCGCGCCATCGCCTCGCTCGGCCTCGGCACCCCCATCGAGATCGACCCGCGCGACCTGCCCCGCTACTGCCCGCGGTGCGGCCGCCGGTTGGGGGCGAACACCCAGGTCTGCCCCTCCTGCGTCAACCGCGGGGTGGTCGTCCGCCGCATCCTGGCCTACGCGCGGCCCTATGGGCCCCAGATGATCCTGGCGGCCGCGCTGATGATGGTCGGCACCTTCATGGACGTGCTGCCGCCGAAGATCAGCCAGTGGATCACCGACGCCCTGGTCTACGGGAGGTGGCCGCACCCGGGAATGATCGGCACCGGGATGCGCGGGCTCGGCGTCCTGGTGTTCCTGCTCCTCTTCACGCACGCCGTCGGCGTTGGCCTCAGCGTCTGGCGGGGCCGCATCGGCAACTGGGTCGGGTCCCATGTGATCGGCGACATCCGCGGCTCGCTCTGGAAGGGTCTGCAGCGCCTGTCCCTGTCCTACTTCGACAAGGCCCAGGTTGGCGAGATCACCAACCGCGTGAACACGGACACGGGCCGTATGCAGGAGTTCCTGACCGACGGCGCCCAGTATTTCTTGGGGCAGATGGTGCAACTCGCGTTTGTCGTGGTGATGATGTTCTTCATGAACTGGCGCCTGGCGTTGGTGGCCATCCTGCCGGGTCCGTTGATGGTCGTCGTCTCCTACGTCTGCTGGCCGATCATCCGGCGCTACGACCGGCGACTCTGGCAGATGATCGCCCGCCTCAACGTCGTGGTGAACGATGCCGTCTCCGGCATGCGCGTGGTCAAGGCTTTCGGCCAGGAGCCGCGTGAGATCCGGCGCTTCGACCTCGTCTCCGAGCGGTTGGTGGACCAGAACGTCGTCACCAACAACATCTGGGTCACGGTGTTCCCGATCTTCGGCTTCGTCTCGGGCCTCGGCGGCGTCATCATCTGGATCGTCGGCGGCGGGCTGGTGCTGCGCGGGCGTCTGGACTTCGGTACCATCGTCGCCTTCACCGGGTACATGGCCATGCTGCTCGGGCCCCTGCAGTGGATGAGTAACCTCATCAACTGGATGACGCGCGCCACCACCTCCGCCGAGCGCGTGTTCGAGATCATGGACACCGAACCGGACGTGGTCGAGCCGGAGCGGCCGGAGGACATCGGCCGCATCGCCGGGCACGTGCGGGTGGAGAACGTGCAGTTCGGCTACGCGCCGCACCTGCCGGTGCTGCGCGGGGTCAGTTTCGAGGTCCAGCCGGGGGAGATGATCGGGCTCGTCGGCCAGTCGGGCGCCGGCAAGTCCACGCTGATCAACCTGCTCTGCCGCCTCTACGACCCGGACCAGGGCACGATCACGGTCGACGGCCACGACCTGCGGCGCCTGCGGCAGGAGGACCTACGGAGCCAGTTCGGCGTCGTGCTGCAGGACTCGTTCCTCTTCGACGGGACCGTCGCCGAGAACATCGCCTACGCCCGCCGTGAGGCCACGGCGCGCGACATCATGCGCGCGGCGCGCATCGCCAATGCGCACGAGTTCATCGTCAAGATGCCCGACGGCTACGACACGACGGTGGGGGAGAGGGGCGCCCGCCTCTCCGGCGGCGAGAGGCAGCGGATCGCCATCGCCCGTGCGGTGCTCCACGACCCCCGCATCCTGATCCTCGACGAGGCCACGGCTTCGGTGGACACGCAGACGGAGCAGCAGATCCAGGAGGCCATCTCGCGGCTGATCCGGGGCCGGACGACCTTCGCCATCGCGCATCGACTGTCGACCTTGCGGAACGCCAACCGCCTGGTGGTGGTCGACAAGGGCCGCATCGTCGAGGTGGGCACGCACGAGCAGTTGATGGAGCGCAACGGCAAGTACGCCGCGCTGGTGAACGCGCAGAGGGAGAACGCCAAGCTGGCCGGCGAGGTCGGCATCGGCGCGTGAAAGCCCGCGCGCATGCGGAGGGTGGACGTTGGAGGCAAGGGGCGAATCGGCCGCGACGCCTGTCGCGGCAAAGGGGGATCCGGACGCGGCGGCCGCTGCGGCGCACGTCGCCCCGGCGGACGACGGGGGCCTGCCGGTCCTGGCGCCGGGGTCGGTGCGGCTGCACCGCGGGCCCACGGGTGTGCTGCGGGCCACGCTCGATGACGGATCCCCGCGCAGCTACCTGCAGGTGCAGGTGTACCGGGCGTTTCCGCTCAGCGATCCCGCGCTGTGGGCGGTGCTGATCGATGGACAGGGCAGGGAGATCGGGATGATCGAGGACCCGCTGACGCTGGAGGAGGAGTCGCGCCGCCTCTGCGCCGAGGAACTCCAACTGCGCTACCTGACGCCCCACGTGACGGAGATCGTCGCCATCCGCGAGGACGCGGTCGAGGGCGGCGGGTCGTGGAGCCCCGTGCTGGTGTGGGACCTGGCCACCGATCGCGGGCCGCTGCGGATGCGGCTGCCCAACCTGATGGACCACGTGCGCCTGCTCGGCCCGCGGCGCCTGCTGATCTGGGACCGGGACGGGCGGCGGGCCGAGATCCGCGACGTCGACGCCCTGCCCGAGACCGGCCGGAAGTGGCTGCGGCGGTACCTGTGGATATAGCGCGCCGGCCTTCTGGGCCCGCGCCCTGTATCGATCCCGGTTCGACACGCGCCCTCCCGGCGCCGTGGCTGGCCTGCCACCCGCTTCGGCGGATGCGGTACAGGAACCGCCCGTGCCCTGTCGAACAGCATGGAAATCCCGGCCAATGGGCGAACGTGCGCAACCGCGGCGCGGCGATTTTCGTTGGTCTGTCACCGGGAATCAGGGGGGTTTGAGCTTGATTCGCAGACTGGTCCGTGCAGTGGTTCCGGCGGCCATGGCCCTGTCGCTGCTCAGCGCGGCGCCATCCGCCATGGCGGCGGCGACCGATCCGGCGACCGTGTTCGGCAGCCTGATGGCGGCGGTCGCCGCCGGCAACTCCAAGGCCGCGGCCGCGCTTCTGGCGCCCACCGTGACGTGGACGGCCGGCCCCGCCCAGGCATACCCGCCCAAGTTCCCGCTCTCGGCCTCCGGCCTCGTCGCCGTGGGGGCGCTACTGGCGCAGGAGCAGACCGCGCACATCACCCTCGCCCTGGTCGGCACGCCGACGGTCAGCGGCAGCACCGTCACCTTCACCGCGGACCTGTCCAACCCCACGCTGCAGACCCTGGGCGTCAAGGACGTCGTGGTGGACGGCACGGCCACCGTGACCAACGGGCTGGTCGCCTCCGTCAGCACGACCGTTTCGGCGGCCTCCGCCGCCCAACTGGAGAAGGCCTTCGGCACCACGGCGGCCCCAGCCGCCGCGGCGGGCTCAGGCACGACGGCGGCCTCAGGCACCACGGCGGCCCCAGCCGCCGCGCAGTTGCCGAAGACCGGCGGCAGCCCCCTCACCTGGATCTCCGGGGCCCTGCTGCTGCTGGCCGGGGCCCTGCTGCTGCGCCGGCCGAACGCCCGTGCGCGCCGCCGCGGGGCGGCCTGAAGCCAAAGCGTGCTTTCCCGGACGGGCGCCCCGGACCGGTTCGCGGTCCGGGGCGCCGCCGTTTCCGGGCCGAGGCGGCCAAACTCGTCCGTGGTCGCTGCGGTCCGGGCGTGGGCGCGTCCCCCGGGGCCTTGAGGGACGAGGAACCGGATAGGGGAGGGCGGCGAAAGGCCTCTTGCGCCGCCCTCCCCTATCCCTTCGCCTGCAGTGCGTTGATCTCCGCCGTGGCGCGCTGCAGACCCAGCGGCGGGCTCACCGTGCCGAGGAAGATGCGGATGATCCAGCGCTCGAGGATCTGGTCGCAGGTATACGGCTGGTAGCGGAAGCGGTGGTTGCAGTAGCCGTAGTCCATCGCCTGGACGAAGTACTCGAGGTGCTTGGTCTGCAGCACCGGGGCGGCGGCCCGCACCGACGCCAGCCAGTCCGCCCAGAGCGTACGCTGGTTGGGCGGTACGAAGGTCGTCCGGAAGAGGAGGCGGGCCAGGCCGGCGTCGGTGGCGATGAAGAGGAGCAGTTCCCAAAGCAGGTCCTGCGGGTGCCTGCTCCGGGCGTTGATCCCGTACCAGTCCCCGTTGTTGTAGGTGGACCGCCGGCCGCCCGGAAATACCGGCATGGGCAGGAAGTCCCACCCCACGCCCATCCCCTCCATCGCCAGCAGGTCCGCCTGCAGGCTCCGGCCCCCGGTCATGCCCAACGCCGCCAGCCCGCCGCGCACGTCCGACCCCGCGCCGGTGGCCATCACGTCGCAGACCCCGTTCTGGTAGAGCGGCACCAGCCAGTCCGCCGCCTGCACGACGAGGGGTTGGTCGAGCAGGCACTGCGTCCCGTCCGCGTTCATCAGGTCGCCGCCGAACAGGTGTAGGAAGTAGTCCTGCAGGTCGAAGGCCATGCCCCAGAGGTGGCGGCCGCCGCGTTGCCCCGCGAGGTGCTCCCAGAGGGTGACGGCCTGCTCCGCCGTCCAGTCGGGGCCCGGGAAGGACAGGCCGAGGGTGTCCAGGGGGGCGCGGTTGGCGAGGACGACGGCCGGTCCGTCGAACGCCGGTAGGCCGAATAGTCCCTGGGGCGGCTGCCGCAGGATCTCGATGTGCCCGGGGTCGAACACGGACAGGTCGAGGCCGGCCGCAGCGACCAAGGGGTCCAGCGGCAGCAGCACGCCGTTGTCCACGAATGCCGCCAGCGCGTAACCCGTGCCGCTGAGCACGTCCGCTCCCGTCCCCGCGATGATCGCAGCCAACTGCGCCCCGATGCCGGTGGGCACTCCGGACGGATCAAGCGTGAGCACCGCCGGGGCGCCCGGCGTCCCGCTCGATGCGTCCCGCGGTGCGGGCACGGTCCGTACCTCCACGCCCCGGTGTCGGGCGGAGAAGTTCTGCGCGATGTAGTTCTCCACCAGGCTCTGGATCACGCCGCCGTAAGTGCCCGCGCCCTGGTAGCTGAGGTTGACGAGCAGGCGCGTGGCTGGGACGACCCGGTTCGGTTGGGCCTTTGGCCCGGCCGGTCCGGCACAGGCGGCGAGGGCGGGTCCGACCAGCATCGCCCCTGTCGCCGCCGCCGCGCGGCGCAACTGGGTTCGACGGGTCAGGCGCGGTGGATCGACCCGCAGACGGCGCTCCACCGACACCCTCCATCCAGAGCGGACACGTCCCCGGAAGCTCGCCGCCGGCCACCCGGGCCATCCCGGGGACGGCGCGGTCGATGATCGCCCGGGTCACCGTCACGGCCAGCCGGGAGACGCGGCCGGAACGCCTAGCGGAGCGGGCCCGCGTCGGCCCCTCGCCTTCCGTCGACGCCCGCGCGGGCCGGGGCGTGGGTAGCCCCCGTGGCGCGCGGCCGGCTCCTACCACCAGTTGCCCCCGCCGCCGCCGCCCCAGTTCCCGCCGCCGCCGAACAGCCCTCCCAGCAGGTCGCCGACGAGGTTGCCCACGACGTCGGCCGCGATGAGCTGGCCAAGGCCGAAGCCGCCGCCCCCGCCCCCACTGGGCCAGGAGCCCTGCTGCTGCCAGCGATGGGGTTGCGGCCGGGGCTGCGCCGGATGCAGCGGGGTCGGTTCCGGCGCCTCCTCGGGCGCCTCCTCCGTCCGCGGCGCCGCGGCGGTGACGCCGGCCAGTTCCAGTTCCTGCGCCGCATACAGGTACTGGCGCAGGACGCCGTCGTAGTAGAAGGACTCGGCCTCCTCATGCGTCTCGGGGGGGACCCGCTCACCCTGCCGCAGGGCGCCGATGACCTGGTCGGCCGCGTCGCGCTTGGTGTGGGCCGCCGCCATCGCCAGCACCGCGGGCCGGAGCCCGTGCGGTTCGGCGCCGGCGCTGTGGAGGCGGAGGGATTCGATCCGGGTGCCGATCAACTCCTCCACCTTCGCCGCGGCGCGCTGCATGGCCAGCATGTGCTCCAGAGGGCAGCGCTCGGTCTCGAAGCGCGGCCCGGGCAGGACCGGGAGTTTCACCTGTGCGGCGCCCGGATAGGCGATCTCCTGGCGGACGCCCGTGACCAGGTCCGGGACCTTCAGATAGAAGGCCTGGGCCTGCAGGAACGTGACGTGCGGGATGTGGCGGGGGTGCTGCGGGTCGGCGAAGGCATCCAGCACGAAGGCGTCCGCGAACGTGACCAGTGTCTCCGCCGCGGCGAAGTAGCAGCGGGCGCGCCGCAGGTCCTTGCCCCCGGTCTTCTCGGCGGCTTGAAGCTCCTGCTCGAGGTCGTAGACCGCGGCGCCAATGCGCCGCAGCCCGGTGAGTTGCTGGACGATCGGGTCCTCGTGGTGTGTGCCGAAGCCGGCGGCGAGCTCCTGGGCAAGAAGGTGGCGGAGCCGCATGCGCCTGCATCCCCTTCGTGCGGCGGATTGCCGGGGCGCCGCCCCGGCCAACTGCCATCCTCCCCTTGCCGGGTCCGCCGGTCAAGGTGCCAGCGAAAACCGTTTCGGTTCCGTGGTGGCCGCTGCAAAAGTCCACTTCTGCGAGGCCACTGGCCCCATGGCCCTGTCGCCCTTGGCCCGCCGTGCCGCGTGCCTGATCCAGGCGCGGCTTCGGATGCCGGCGGTCGTCAGCGAAGTGCACCGGGAGGACCGGGCGTGCCGGCGCTGCGGGGCGCCGCTCCTGGTGAAGTGCCCGCACTGCCGCGTCGCGGCCATCGGATACCCCGTGCCGCCGCAATGCCCCGAGTGCGGGAAGCCGTACAAGCCGCCGCGGTGACTACCGTGCAGCCGCCCCGGCACACCGGCGGCAGCGGCTGGCACGCCTCCGTTCCGACGTTCGGCCACCGGTCGGGACAACGCACCGACCGGTGCGGCGACGTGCTCGGCCGCACCGTCACACGGACAGGGGTGCCCCGGGCCCTTCACCTCCGCTGCGACCTGCCACGCCACCGACGCATCCGGTCGGAAACGTACCGCCACAGCCCGCGGTGGCTCCGTTCCCCTTTCACCGGTCGCCCGCTCCGCCGCTGTCGCCGGGCGACCTTCTGCAACTCCCGCTTGGCGTTCTCCCGCGCATGCCGGATCGCGCGCACGCCGCGGCAACGCGGCCCTTCCCACGCCGCCGCCACCGCCGAGTCCGCGTGGAGGTCGATCGTCCCGACCTTCAGGTCGGGCTCGGCCTTCGACGGGGGTGTCGGACTCGCAGTGGCGTGATCGGGCAGCCACCGCCCGGGAGTGGATGTGGTCGCACTGCCCCACGCGTCACGGCAACAGGAGAAGCCCCACCACCCGACCCGCCGGGTCGAACGCGACCCGGCCGACGATACTCTTGTTCGGCCACTGCAGGGGGATGTCCACCACCAGATCGCCCCGGGCGCTCTGGGCGGTGGGCCGCCCCTGGGTCAGGGCGGCGCCCGTGCCGGGCGCCGCCCTGACCCACGCCGCCTGCAGACGCGCCGCGGGCAACCCCGATTGCATCTTGGCGTCGAAGGCCGCCTCCACCGTGTTCCAGCGACCGGCTGCCATGTCCGTGAAGAGGCGTCCCGCCGCCGCCTCATCGGCCTGCACCGTCGAGGGCGAGTAGCCGGCACTGCCGCAGCCCACGGTGCAGAGGCCCAGGCCCAGGGCCACGGCCGCCGCTGCCCAGGCTCGGCGGGCGCCCCGTCCCATGTTCACACGCCTTCCCGCCTCTCCGCTCCGGCCGCCGGACACGCCAGCCTTGCCGAAGCGTGATTGCATCATTAGGCACTGATCTACGAATATCCCAGATCGCCCACCGGGTCAAGTGCGGTTCCGGGTCCCTGGAGCGCGCGTGCGGTCCATCGTGTGTCCCCCCCCCGACCGGGCCCAAGGTACCGCGCTCCCATGCACCCGCGCCCCCATGCACCCGCGCACCCGCGCACCCGCGCACCCGTGGTCCCAATGCACCCGCTCCCGCGCTCCCATGCACCCGTTCGCCCGTGCACCCGCGGCAGGGCCCCTGTCGCCCGCGGGGAATCGGCGCACCGGATCACCGCAGGGGAGGCCGCCGGCCATCGTCGCGCTGGGATTCCTGCTCAGCATCGGTTCCGCCGGGTGCTTCGGGCTCTATGTCCTGCCCCGCCGGCGCAGCCCGCTGGACGCCTGGGCCTACACCGCGGCGATGGGCGGGGCTGTGGCGGCCCTCGGCGCCCTTCTTTGGTGCGGCCTGGCCATCACCGGGCACGGCCGGATGGGGCCTGGGGCGCTCAGCCGCTGCACCCTCTCCGGAGCGGTCTGGTTTGTCGCCAACACCGCCTACACGGGCGCGATCGACCGCATCGGCGTGGCACGGGCGAGCGCCATGAAGAACCTCACCGCGCTCTTCGGCACCGTGTTCGGCCTCCTGTTGACGGGCGAGCGCCTCGGCCCCGCACAGGGCGCGGAGGCGCTCGCGGGCAGCGCCCTGATCGTGGCCGCGGCGCTGCTGATCGGCGGGGCGCGGGGGGGCGCCGGCATGCCCGGGGCGCAGGCGCGCGCGCGGCGCCTCGATCCGCTGGGGGTCGTCTTGGGGCTGGTGGCGGCGGCCGGCATCGGCTACTACCTCGTGCCGGCGATCCCGGTCCTGCACGCGTCGCGCCTCGGGTGGCTCCAGTACCAGGCCGTCCTCGGCGTCAGCGGCGGATTGCTGAGCCTGCTGCCCCACGCCGTGCGGCGCCTGCGCGGCCGCGCCGCTCCGCTGGCCGCCGCGCAGGACCGCCTGCCCGCGGCGGCCGGCGGCCTGTGGTTTCTCGGCTCCCTGCTGGTCACACCGGGAACGACCCTCCTCGGCCTCGCCATCGCCTGGCCGCTCTCCCAACTCAGTTTCTACCTGACGCTCGGATTCGGCGTGGCCGTGTTCCACGAAATCGACCTGGCGCGGTCGCGGCCGTCCGTCTGGATCGGCGGGGCCTGCACCCTGGCGGCCCTGGCGCTGTTCGGGCTGGCGCGCGGGTGAGCGCCCATGGCCGCGGGTGCGGACGGCGGGGCGCGGCGCGGGGACCGCGGCGCCGGCAGTTCCGGTCCCCGCATGGCTGTCCTGCCGGGACGGCCTCGGCGGCGCGACGCCCCGGCGGTCGCGGGGCCCCGCCACCCTGGGTGGCCGGCGCTCCGAGCAGGCGCCGGGCCGGTCCGGCAAGAACCCGCCGGACGGGTGCCGGGTTCGCGCGGGTATAATCGCTCCGGCCCCATGCCTGGACGAAGGTGGCGACGCGTTGGATTCCTCGCGCATGCGATCCCCTGGCGCCCGCCCGGGGGGGCCCGGGCTGCCCCTCGCCGTGTTCGCCGCCCTGACCACCCTGGGCCTCTTCCTGGTCGTCGTGTTGGGCTTTATCGACACCGCGACGAACTCCGCACTGGGGTGCGGCCGTTCGTTTCCGCTCTGCCACGGGAGCCTGTTCCCCTCGGACAACCTCCAGGCCGTCATCGAGTGGTCGCACCGGGCGCTCGCCGGGGCGGTCGGCCTGATGGAGGGTGCCGCCGCCGTCTGGGCCTGGATCCGCGCCTGGCGCGTCGTCGAGGTGCGCGTGCTGGCGGCGGTCGGCCTCGGGTTCGTCGTCGTCGAATCGGTCGTCGGGGCGCTTGCCGTCCTGTCGCCCGAATCGAAGGCGGCGATCGCCGTCCACCTGGGCATCGCCCTCACGGCCTTCGCCGCGACCGCGCTCCTGGCCTGGGCGCTCTGGGGGCTGCGCGCCGGCTCGGGGGTGCTGCGGCGCCCGCCGGCGCCGAGGGCGCTGGTGCGCTGGACGTGGATCATGATGGTCTACATGTACGTGGCGGTCTACGTGGGGGCGTACGTCGCCGGCACCGACAGCGGGGTGTACTGCCTGACGTGGCCGCTCTGCACGGCGGGCCGGGCGACGCTCTCCCTCGCCAACCCGGTCACGATCGACCTGCTGCACCGCTTCGTCGCCCTGCTCGCCGGCGCGATCGGCACGTACCTGTTCGTGCTGGCGCGGCGCGCGCGCGATGTCCGACCCGACCTGGCGCGGCTGGCCCACGCGGTCCTCGGCCTGATCGTGTTGCAGATCGTCAGCGGCCTCATCCTGGTGCTGACCCACATCGCGCTGGAGACGACCATCGTCCACGTGGCCCTGGCGACGGCGCTGTTCACGGCCGTGGCCGCCATGACGCTGGGGGTGCTGCCGGAGGCCCGCCCACGTCCGGCAAAGCCGGAGCGTGCCACCGCCGCCGATTGATCGGCCGGCGTGGGCGGCACGTGGCCGTCCACGCGCCGGGGCGGTGCGATCAGCCGGCCGCGCCGCCCCAGGTGGGACCGTCACGGCCTGCGGCTTCGCGAGGCGCAGCCTGGGCGGCCTTGGCTTGTTGCTCTGACCCGAGGCGGCGGGTGCGCGGCGGCCAGTGGGAGCGCCGGATCCGCTGCCCACGACAGAGGGCCTGCTGTGGCCCGGTTCCGGCCGAGATCCCCTCGTGGGAGCCGCACCCTGGCGTCCGGTCGCAGGGCCCACGCCGCCGCCCCATCCGTCCTCGCCCCGCCCGCGGCGCGCGGTACAGGCGACAGCGCCCGTCGCTGTCCCCCGTACGAAAGCGAAACGGACGCCGCGGTCCCCGTGGGGCTCCAGACCCCGGTGCTATAATCCGCCTGTGCGGTCCTCCGCCAGTGCGGACGGCGCGGCCGCGGCGGAACGAAGCGGAGGGATGGCCGGTGGGTATCCTGTCGCGCGTGTCGACGATCTTCAAGTCGAAGATGAACCAGGCGCTCGACTCCATCGAGGATCCGCGGCAAACGCTCGAGTATTCCTACCAGAAGCAGCTGGAGCTCCTGCAGAACGTCAAGCGCGGGCTGGCCGACGTCGTCGCGAGCAAGAAGCGTCTGGAACTGCAGGCCGACAAGCTGAAGCAACAGGCCGGCACCCTGGAACAGGAGGCCAAGCAGGCCCTGGCGGTCGGCCGCGAGGACTTGGCGCGCGTGGCTCTGGAGCGCAAGCAGGCGGCGGCCGGGCAACTGGACGGCCTGCAGCACCAGATCGACGACCTCCAGAAGGAACAGGACAAACTGACCGCGGCGGAGCAGCGTCTCTCGGCGAAGGTCGAGTCCTTCCGCACCCAGAAGGAGGTCATCAAGGCCCAGTACACCGCCGCCCAGGCGACGGTGCGCATCGGCGAGGCCGCCACCGGCCTCTCCGAGGAGATGGCCGACGTGGGCATGTCCATGCAGCGGGCGCAGGACAAGACGGAGTCCATGCGCGCGCGGGCCGCGGCCATCGACGAACTGGTCGACCAGGGGACGCTGCAGGACACGCTGCAGGCCAACGGCGATCCCGTGGCGGCCGAACTCGGCAAGATTTCGGCGAACGCCAACGTGGACTCGGATCTGGCGCGGCTGAAGGCGGAAGTCGCGGGCGGCAGGTAGGGGCGCGTGCCCCACCCGCCGCATCCCGCACGCATGGGAGGTGGTCCTGTGATCGTACGCATTCTCGGCGAGGGCCAGTACGACCTGGAGGGGGAGGTCCTCCACGCGCTCAAGGTCGCCGACGCGCACCTCCTGGAGGTGGTGGCGCAAGCCGACGAGGCGGCCTTCCGCCGGGCCTTCGACGACATCCTGCAGCTCGTGCGCGGGCGTGGGAAGCAGGTGCCGACGGACCGGCTGGTGGAGTCCGACCTGGTGCTGCCGGCGTCCGACACCTCGCTGCACGAAGCCCGCGGGCTCTTTACGAGCCACCCGGCCTGAAGGCCCCGCCCGACGAGGGCGGCCCGGTCCACCGCGGCCGCCCTCAGACCGGCGCCTCTGCCCGCGGGATACCGGCGGAGGGCCACCCTGAGCCCTCACGCGGCACCCTCAGACCGGAGCATCCCACAGCGGGAACCAGCGGCTGAGGTCCTTCTCGATGGGCAGGAGCCTGCCGAGGGCTGAGCCGATGCGGAACTCGGCCGCGTTGTCGCGGTTGCGGCCGCCCGTCGGGACGAACGGGTAGAAACTCCCACGCTTGTAGTTGTAGATCAGTTGGCACGGGGCGTCGGCGCCCGTCTGGCGGCAGCGGAAGACGGCCGCCAGGAGTTGCTCGCCGTATCCCTTCTCCTGCAGGGTGCTGCCGGCCAGGTGCACGAGGTTGACGCATTCCCCGAGGTCCGGGTCGGTGAACACCACCCACACGTAGCCCAAGTCGTCGCGGGTCACCTCGACCCGGCCGTGGAAGTCCCGGCCCCGGCAGGCCAGTGCGACCAGTTCGCGCAGTTCGCGGTCGACGGCCGCGAACTGCGCGCCCTCCACCGGCCGGAGGCAGACGGCGGCCCGCCCGGCGGGCTCGATCTCCGCCGCTTCCAGCGACGGCCCGGCCGTGGCGAGGGTGAAGAGGCGGTCGATGTCAGCCTTCTTCAGGCGCGTGCTGCCAAAAAGCGGGCCGAGGACCGAATCGAAGAAGCCCAAGGTGTGCCTGCCCTCCTTCCGACGCGGGCGACCGCGGCGGCCCGTGGGCGGCGGGACTGTGCGGCCAGCCCCCGTGTGGTCTCGCCCTTTGGGCCCGAGACCACGCGCCATCACCGGCGCCGGCCCGCGGGACCCGCCAGTTCCAGTTCGATCTGGCGCAGGCGGCTCAACCGATGCTCCAGGGAGGGATGGGTCATGATCAGCTCGCTCAGGCCTTCGCGGCCCGATACGGCAGGGTGGATGAACAGCGCGTTGAACTGCCGCGCCTGCCGCAGGTCCTGCGTGGGGATGCGATCCATCGTGCCGCTGATGCGCATCAGGGCCGAGGCCAGATTGGCCGGCCGGCCGGTGAGGAGGGCCGAGCCGCGGTCCGCCGCATACTCGCGATAGCGCGAGAGCGCTGCGATCAAAAAGAAGCTGACCGCGTACACGAGCCAGGAGACCAGCATCACCATGCCGAGTGACTCGCCACTCCGCCCGCGCCGCCCCCCGCCGTAGCCGCCCCCACCCCACATCCCGAACCAGAGCAGGTTCTGGGCGAGCCAGGCCGCGATGGTGGAGAAGAAGGAGGCCATGGCCATCACGGCCATGTCCCGGTTGCGGACGTGGGTCATCTCATGGGCGAGTACGGCCTCCACCTCGGCCGGGGTGAGCCGGGCGATCAGGCCGCGTGTCACGGCGACGACCGCATGCTGTGGATCGCGACCGGTCGCGAAGGCGTTGGGCATGGGCGTCTCCACGAAGGCCAGGCGGGGCTTGGGCAGATCGGCCATGGCCGCCAGGCGTCCCAACATGTCCTGGACCTCGGGGAGGTCGGCCTCGCCGAGGAGCCGCGCGCCCGTGGAGAGGAGGACCAGACGGTCGGAGAAGTAGAATTGGAGGAGGGCCATGCCGCCCACGACAACGCCGATGAGCGGCACGCCGGCCCCGGCCCGGTAGAGCACGGCGGCGAAGACGACGTAGACCGCGCCGAGCAGGAGCATGGTGAATGCCATGCGCGCCTGCAACTGCCAGTCGGACGGCAGGCGTCGTTGCATCGGCCTCGATCCCCTTTCCGGTGCGGCCGCCACAGAAGCCGCGCGGTGTGGCATCATTGTATCCCGGTGCCGAGGGGGGTCAACACACGTCGCGCCGTGGGGCACGCTTCCGCGCCCGCCGGCTGCGGCGTGGCCGCGTCGTGCGGGACGCGGCCCGGCCGCGGCGGGGGGCGTGCGGAGAGTGCCTGTGGGTGGTGGATGGGTCCGGAGTCGGATGTGGCCGCTGGTGGTGCTGCTCTGCGCGGCGCTGGCCGGGTGCGGGCCGGCGAAGCCGGCGGCCAGTTCGGCGCACGCGCGATCCACGGCGATACCCGGGCCGGACGGCGCGACGGCCGGCGGCACCCTCACCGTGGCCGTCAGTAGCGACTTCCCGACCCTCGACCCGGCGACGGCTCAGGACACCGAGTCGATCTCCGCCATCCAGCTCATGTACGAGCCGCTCTTCTCCTATGGCACCGGCGGGCGCCTGGTGGGCCGGCTGGCGGCGTCGTGGCACTGGAACGCGGCGGCGACCACGCTCACGGTGGACATCGCTCCGGCGGCGCGCTTCGCCGACGGCACGGCCGTCACCTCGGCCGACGTGGCCTTTTCCCTCGACCGCATGTTGGCCAAGTCCACCGGCTCCCCGCACGCCCTGTCCTTCTCCGCGCTCGTGGGCTTCTCGGAGATCCGGGCCGGCAAGCCCTGGCTGTCCACGGGGATCCAGGAGATGGGCAGCCACACCGTCGTCTTCAACCTCAAACACCCGGTGCCGTATCTGCCGGAACTGCTGGCGATGCCCAGCGCCTCGGTGGTCGAGCAGCGTCTGGTGCAGGGCGCGCCGTCTGGCGCCGCCTGGTGGTTCCAGCACTCGGCCGGGAGCGGGCCCTACGCCCTGGCATCCTCCACGCCCGGCCAATCGCTGGACCTCAAACCCTCGCCCCACTACTGGCGCAGCGGCGCAACGGTCGACGGCCACCCCGAGGGACCTTTCGCCACGGTGGAATTCCGCATCGTGACCTCGCCGGCCGAGCAGGCGCGCCTGTTCGCCGCCGGGCGGCTCGACATGCTGAGCAACGTGTCCCCGCAGCAGTTGGCGGGGCTGACGCCCCCACCCGCCGGCAGCCGGCTCTGGGAGTCGAGCGACCTCGGCCTCGCCTACCTCGGCTTCAACGTCGCCAAGGCCCCCTTCGACAACCCGCTGATGCGCCGCGCGGTCGCCTACGCCCTGAACAAGCAGGCGCTGCTGGCGGCGGCCGGCGGGCAGGGCCAGGTGGCGGGCGGCATGCTCCCACCCGGCATCCCTGGGTACGACCCCGCGCTGGCACCGTACCCGTACGATCCGGCCCGGGCCCGCGCCCTCTTCGCCCAGGCGGGGGGCAAGCCCGGACTCGCGGTGCAGATCCTGACCATCTCCGCGGGAGGAACGGTCCAGCAGGCGGTCACCGACGCCGCGGCCGAGTCGGTCGCCCGCGACCTGGACGCCATCGGCTTCCAGGTGACCGTACTCAAGGACACGTGGCAGGAATACTATCGGGATCTGGCGTCGGGGCGGGCCAACCTGTTCCAGGCCCAGTGGCTCGCGGACTATCCGGATCCGCAGGACTTCATGTTCAACCTATTGGATTCGGCCGCCATCGGGGCCGGGAACGCGAGCTTCTACTCCAGCCCGACCTTCGATGCGGCGCAGGCCCGGGCGGCGGCCATGGTCGACCCGGCGGCGCGGGCGGCGGCCTACAAGAGCCTGGACGACCGAGTCGCCCGGGACCTGCCCATCCTGCCGGAGTTCTATACCGAGTCGGCCGTGCTGGTGCAGCCGTGGGTGGCGCCGCAGAATTTCGGCGTCTTCCTCTCCCCGCCGCTGCTGCCGCAACTCGATCGGGTCTGGCTGCTGCCGCACGGGACCGGGTAGGCGGGTGCCCGTTCCGCCTCCGGGACGGCGGCGCGGCCGGGTGACGGGAAGGGGGGCCCCGACGTGGAGACGGTCATCTGGAAGTGGCTCTGGCGCTTCTGCGCCGCGGCGGTCGTGCTGACCCTGCTCTTATCCCTGGCGGCCGGCGCCCTGCTCCGGCGCGTGCTCCCCCACCTGCCGGCGTGGCTCGGCGGGCTGGTGGCGTTGGTCGCGGTCCTGACGGTGGGTGGTGGAATGCTGCCGGCGATCCAGCGCGATCTGGCCAAGGCCCGGGAGGACGGAGAGGGAGCGATGCGCCGCTGACGGGTGGCCGCTGCACACGTCCTCCTTATGCGCGGCCACCCGTTCCATGACTCCGGCCCCGCCGGCCGAGCCATCCGCGGCGGGCTCGGGTTCGGCTTGATCCCCCCAGGGCCTGAGGCGCCCGGCTGGATCGAGGCGTGAAGTGCCGACAGGCGGCCTGTCCCGTGCCGCGTCCGGATGGGGTACGCCATGGCGAGCCGAAGCCAGAGCCTGAGGGTGCGGCGAAAGAGGGCTTTCGCCGCACCCTCCTAGGGGCGGCGCCGCCCGTCCCGTCAGGAGAGTGTTGTCGATGGGTGCCAAGCGTCCGTTCTGGTCCTTCATCATCCTGGCGGCGGCCGCGGTGCTGTTGCTCAACGCCCTGGCCGGCTCAAGCAGCAGCCCGCTGCCCCGCCTGCTGCACATCGCGCGCGTGCCGGGATGGTGGCCCCTGGTGCTGGCGGTGGTCACCGGGGTCGCCCTCGGGGGCATCTTCAACCGTGGCCGCTCCGGCCAGCCGGCCCCGGGCGGGACGGGCGGGAAGCCCGCGTCGCCCGTCACACGCGGCCGGCACGCCGTGCCACGCCACGTACGTCGCGCGCGCGAGCGGGAGGCGCTCCGCCGGGAGCGCGTGGAGAAGGTGCAGGCGGCGGCACTGGCAACGGAGGAAGCGGCCCGACGCGAGCAGGAGGCCGCCGCCGCGCCGCCGGCCCCTCCATCCCCGCGGGGCGCCCTGGACCGAGTCCGGACGATGCTCCGCCGCGGCGTGGGCGGCCGCTAGGTACCGGCTGCCCGCCGCGATGGAGACGCGGCGAGAGGACTTGCGCAGTACCCGCCTATCTATGACGGCGCTGCAAGAGTCGCCCCGCAGGGCGGGTTCGGAGCCTAAGGCCTTGGGGGACAAGGGTCCCGGAGGCAGTGGCCTCGCAAAAGAGGACTTTTGCAGCGGCCACCTATGGCCGCCGCCAGCGGCGTCCGGAGCGGGAGAGGAGCCGGGTTGCGGCCGGCGGCCCCCACGAGCCGGCGGGATAGGCCTGCGGAGGGGCCGCCGCATCGGCGCGCCAGCCCGCATGGATGGAGTCCACGATACGCCAGGCCGCCTCCGCCTCGTCCGCCCGGGTGAAGAGCGTCGCATCGCCGCGCAGGGCGTCCAGCAGCAGCCGGGCGTAGGCGTCCAGGACCGGTTCTCCGAAGCGGGCCCCGTAGGCGAAGTCCATCTCCACCGGTACGATCTCGATGGTCTGCCCGGGGGCCTTGGCCCCGAACCGCAGAAAGATGCCCTCCTCCGGCTGGATGCGGAGGACCAGCACGTTGGGACGGAGCCGCCCCGCGCCCGTGTCGGCGAAGAGCAGTTGCGGCGGGCGCTTGAACTCGACGGCGATCTCCGCCGTGCGGCGCTGCAGCCGTTTGCCGGTGCGCAGGTAGAAGGGCACGTCCGCCCACCGCCAGTTGTCGATCTGCAGTTGCGCGGCCACGAACGTCTCCGTGCCGGAGTCTGGCCGGACCCCCGACTCCTCGCGGTAGCCGGGAGCCGGGGCCCCCGCGTCTCCCTCGTGTCCGGCGGCGTATTGGCCGCGTACGACCCGCCGGGCCACCTCCTCGGCCGATAGCGGGTGGATGGACCGCAGGACCTCGACCTTGCGGTCCCGGACGTCGTCGGCGGAGAAGGCGATCGGCGGCTCCATCGCCACCAGCGACAGCAGTTGCAGAAGGTGGTTCTGCACCATGTCGCGCAGGGCGCCGGCGCCCTCGTAGTAGGCGCCGCGCAATTCGACCCCGAGGGTTTCAGCCACCGTGATCTGCACGTGGTCGATGTAGTTGCGGTTCCACACCGGTTCGAAGAGTCCGTTGGCGAAGCGGAACACCAGGACGTTCTGGACGGTCTCCTTGCCGAGGTAGTGGTCGATGCGGTGGACCTGCTCTTCGCGGAAGTGGCGGTGGAGCCGGCGGTTGAGCGCCTGGGCCGAGGCCAGGTCGGTGCCGAACGGCTTCTCGATCACGATGCGCGTCCAGGCCTCGCCTCCGGCGGCGCGGGACAGGCCGGCGCGTCCCAGGCGCTCGACGATCTCCGGGTAGAGCGGCGGGGGCGTGGCGAGGTAGAGGAGGCGGCGGGGCGTCCCGTCCCCCGCGGCGAGGCGGCGCGCGATCTCCTCGTAGCGGTCCGGGGCCGTGAAGTCGCCGGGGATGTAGTCCACCGCGGCGGCGAAGGCCGCCCGCGCGCCCGCATCTTCCGCCCCGGCGACGCCCGATTCGGCGATCGCCCGGTCCACCATCTGGCGGAACGCCTCCGGCGCATGGTCCTCGTGCGCGAAACCCAGGATGCGCAGCGGGCCCGCGGGCCCCTGGCGGCGCAGGGCGAACAGGGCGGGAAACAGCTTGCGCCTGGCCAGATCGCCCGTGGCGCCGAAGAGCACCAGGGCCGCGGGTTGCGTCGGTGCCCGCCCGGACGGGCGGAGGGCTCTCGCCATGGCCATCCCTCCATACGGGAGTGTCGCGAGGGGGCTTCCGCCGGTGCGGCGCCTCCTCCTGCACCGGTCATCGGCCGGGACCCGACCACATACAAGGGCGGGGGAGCGGCCGGTCCGGGCGGCGGGCCGCATGCGGTTACAGCGGGGAGGCTCCGCCGATGGCTTCGGTCAAGGATCACGCCCAGTCCCTGCTCGATCTGGAGACGCCACTGGTACAGGGCTACAAGGACCTGCGTGGGGCTGCGGTCACCCGTGCGGAGCAGGCCCTGGCCGCGGCGGTACACGAGGCCCAGAAGGCGCAGATCAGCTACCTGCAACTGCTCTGCGAGGACCTGCCGCCGCAGTTCATCAGTGTCGGCAGCATCCATTCCGACGCGGTGAAACTCCGCCAGGGACCGGGCGGCGGCCACCCGCAGGTCGGCGAACTGCGGGCCGGCACGCCGGTCCTGGTTATGGAGTGGAGCGGCTACTGGGCCCAGGTGCAGATCCCGGGGGGGCGGCGCGGCTTCGTCTTCCGGGACTACGTGCGCGCCGACGGGGCGCCGAAGGAGGCTGCGGGGTGGCAGCACTGAGCCCGGCGGCAGGCGCGCGGGTCGGACCCGCGAAACCCCGCCCGGGGTGAGCACGTATGTCGGACAGGCTGGCGGTCGTGACGGGCGCCGGGCAGGGGATCGGCCGGGCCGTCGCCCTGGCGTTGGCCTCTGCAGGGCTGCGACTCGTGGTTTTGGACGTCGAAGCGGCGGCCGCGGCGGAGGCCTGCGGCGAGATCGCCGCCGCGGGCGGCCGCGCCAGACCGCTGGCCTGCGACGTGGCGGATGCTTCGGCCGTGGAAGCGGCCTTCGGGACGATCGGCCGCTGCGACGTGCTGGTCAACAACGCCGGCATCGGGGGGCCGGGCGTCCTGAGCGGCGACCTGGCGGTGTGGGACCGCGTGCTGGGGGTGAACCTCCGCGGTGCCTACGCCTGTTCCCGCGCGGCCGCGCCCCTGATGCGGCAGGCGGGCGGCGGCGCCATCGTCATGATCAGTTCGACGCGGGCGCTGCAGTCCGAGCCCGATTCCGAGCCCTACGCCGCGAGCAAGGCGGGGCTGCTCGGGTTGACCCACGCCCTGGCGTCGAGCCTCGGGCCGTGGGGGATCCGCGTCAACGCGGTCTGTCCGGGCTGGATCGATACGGCCGCGCACCGGGCGTTGCAGCGGCGGGAGGCGCCCCGGCACTCGGAAGCGGACAGGCTCCAGCACTGGGTCGGTCGGGTCGGACGCCCCGAGGACGTGGCGGCCGCCTGTGTCTACCTCTGCTCCGAGGAGGCCGGTTTCGTGACCGGGCAGTACATCGTGGTCGACGGGGGGATGACGCGGAAGATGATCTATGTGTAGGGGGCCGGTGACCACCCGGCAGCCCCGGTCCTGGGGCTGTGGAGTAGTTGCCGTTCCGGCGCACGGGCCGCCGGCGTTCTCGGATCCGCTTCCGCACCTTGGCCACCGGTTTGGCGACACCACCGGACGGGCGCCGCGACCGGCCCGGCCGCGAGGCCATCCGGCCCGGGTCCGGGGCGCAAGCGACTTTTGCAGCATCGGCACGGGCCTCGGCGCGGTGGGTGGCGGTCGGTGCGCCGTCCCACCCCCGTCCGGAGGTGAGGCCGAGCGGGCAAGGGCGACGCGTTCCAAGCCGCCACAGTGTGGCGGCCCGTTTTCCCCTTTGGCCGCCCCTGCGGCAATGCGGTGGGTGCAGGCTTCGCGGCCGCTCGATCGGTCCGGGGTTGCGTCGCGGGGCGGCTTGTGCCACATTCTTGGGGTGGCCATTCGTGTGCTCGCGCTGGACATCGGTACCTCTTCCGTTCGTGCCTCGCTCTACGGGGAAGACGGCGCTCCCGTCCCGGGCGGCGCGGCCCGCGTCCCCCATCAGGTCGCTTACCACCATGACGGCGGCGTCGAGACCGACCCCGACGCCCTGCTGTGCCGTGTCGACCAGGCGGTCGCCGAGTGCCTGCGCGCCTCGCCCGGCCCCGTCGCGGCGGTCGGCGCATCCTGCTTCTGGCACAGCCTGATGGGCGTCGACGGGCAGATGCGGCCCCGGACGCCGCTGCTCATCTGGGCCGACACGCGCAGCGCCCCCGACATCCCGGTGCTGGCCCGGCGCCTCGACGCGGAGGCGGTGCGCGCCCGCACCGGCTGCCGGCTGCACTCCAGCTATCCCCCCGCCAAACTGGCCTGGATACGCCGCGCCCGCCCGGACTGGTGGCTGGACGTGCGCTATTGGCTCTCCTTCGGGGAGTACGTGACCTGGCACCTCACCGGCGAACTCGTGGCCAGCGTCTCGCTCGCCTCCGGCTCGGGCCTCTACGACCAGCGGGCGGGGGACTGGGACGCCGAGGTCCTGGAGGCGGTCGGCATCTCGGCCGCGCAACTGCCCCCGGTGGCGGACCTCGCCGAGCCCGGACCCCTCCCTCCCCGCCGCGGGGGCGCCTGGGGCGCGCCGGACCTGGTGGGGGCCCGCCTGCTCCTCCCCGCGGGGGACGGGGCCTGCAACAACGTGGGCAGCGGGTGTATGGGGCCAGACCGCATGGCGCTGATGATCGGCACCTCGGGGGCCGCCCGCCTCTGCCGCATCGGCGGGCCGTGGACGCTGCCGCCCGCCCTGTGGCAATATCGCCTGGATCGGCGCCGTGGTCTGGTGGGCGGCGCCCTCAGCAACGGCGGCAACCTCCACCAGTGGTTGCACGAGACCCTCCGCCTATCGGAGCACGGCGTCGATGCGGCGGTGGCTGCCATGCCTCCCGGTGGCCATGGGCTCGTGTTCCTGCCGCTCCTGGCCGGGGAGCGCAGCCCGGGTTGGTCCGCCGGGGCCTTCGGCGCCGTCGTGGGCCTGCGGGAGGCAACCACCCCGCTCCACATGCTGCGGGCGGGCATGGAGGCGGTGGCCATGCGCTTCGCCGCCATCGTCACCGCCCTCGGCGGGGATCCGGTGGTGGTGGGCAGCGGTGGGGGCATCTGGCATTCGCCCGCCTGGACCCAGATCGTGGCCGACGCCCTGGGGCGCGACGTCCACCGTTCGGCGGAGCGGGAGGCCAGTAGCCGCGGGGCGGCCCTGCTCTGCCTGGAGGCGCTCGGCGTTCTCCGGGACGCGGGGGACGTGCCCCCCCCGATCTCGGGAGTCACGACGGCCGAACCCGGCCGCCGTGACGTGTATCAGCGCCTGTGGGCCCTGCAGCAGCGGCTCTACGACCTGCTGCGCGCAGATCCGGCGCTCGGTTTCGGCGAGGGCTAGGTGGCCGCTGCAAAAGTCCTCTTTTGCGAGGCCACGGTTCCGAAGACCCTTGTCCCCCAAGGCCTTCAGGCCCGGGGCGGACGCCGGAACCGACTTTTGCAGGATCGTCCTAGGAGCCTGCCGCAAAAGCCCTCTTTTGCAGCAGGCTCTGGGTCCGGTCTCATGCGGCGCAAGGGCCGGTTCGGTGTCCGGGTGGCGAAACCGCTTTGGGGAGCGGCCCCCGGGAGAGCGCCGCCGGAGTGGGTTCCGGGCCGGACCCGGGGCGGGAGGCCTTGGGCCCGGATGGCGTGGGCGGGAGTTCGGAAGCGGGGGACGCAACGCGTCTGGAGCGGCCAGCGTCGAGACGGCCCTGTCGGCGTCCGCGACGGACGTGAACCCGGGACCCTTGGGGGACAAGCGGCATCGGGGCAGTGGCCTTGCAAAGGAGGACTTTTGCGGCGGCCACCGCAGGCGTAGCGTGGAGGAGTGAGGGAGACGGCGACAGAGGCGAGCACGCGGCAGACGCTGGACGAACTCTGCATCAACACGATCCGGACGCTGTCGATCGACGGGGTGGAGAAGGCGAACTCCGGGCACCCCGGGTTGCCGATGGGGGCGGCGGCGATGGCCTACGTCCTCTGGAGCCGCTATCTGCGCCACAACCCGCTGGACCCCAAGTGGCCCGGACGCGACCGCTTCGTCCTCTCGGCGGGCCATGGCAGCATGCTCCTCTACAGCCTGCTGCACCTCACCGGCTACGACCTCTCCCTGCAGGAGGTGAAGAACTTCCGGCAGTGGGGGAGCCTCACCCCGGGGCACCCGGAGTACGGCCTCACCCCCGGGGTGGAGGCGACCACGGGTCCGCTCGGCCAGGGCTTCGCCATGGGCGTCGGCATGGCCATCGCCGCGGAGCACCTCGCGGCGCGGTTCAACCGGCCGGGTTTCGAGGTCGTGCCCTCGACCATCTACGCGATCGTCAGCGACGGGGACCTGATGGAGGGCGTGGTCGCCGAGGCGGCCTCCCTGGCCGGGCACCTCGGCCTCGGCCGCCTGGTCTATCTCTATGACGACAACCTCATCTCGCTGGACGGGCCGACCGACCTGTCCTTCAGCGACGAGACCGTCGGCCGCTTCAACGCCTACGGCTGGCACACGCAGCGGGTGGAGGACGGCAACGACATCGAGGCCGTCTCCGCGGCCATCGCCGCCGCCCGGGCCGAGACGGCCCGCCCGTCGCTGATCGCGGTGCGGACGCACATCGGCTTCGGCAGCCCCAACCGGCACGACAGCAGCGAGGCGCACGGCAAGCCGCTGTCGCAGGGCAACCCCATCGGCCGGGAGGAGGTCGCCCTGACCAAGCGCTTCTACGGGTGGCCCGAGGAGCCGGATTTCCTCGTGCCGGCGGAGGCGCTCGCCCACTTCCGCGAGGCCGTCGAGACGGGTGGCCGGCGGCAGGCGGAGTGGGAGGACATGCTCCGCAGGTACGCCGCGGAGTATCCCAGGGAGGCGGCCGAATACCGCGAGGCGGTGGCGGGCCGGCTACCCGCGGGCTGGGAGAAGGCCCTGCCGCAGTTCGGCAGCGGCGACGCGCAGGCCACCAGGTCGGCCTTCGGCAAGGTGATGAACGCGGTGGCGGCGGTGGTGCCGTCCATCCTCGGGGGCTCGGCCGACCTCTCCGGCAGCAACGACACGACGATCAAGGGCAGCCCGGCCTTTTCGAGGACCGAGCGGGCGGGGCGCAACCTCTACTACGGGGTGCGCGAGCACGCGATGGGCGCCGCGATGAACGGGATGACCCTCTTCGGGGGCGTGCGGACCTTCGGCGGCACCTTCCTGACATTCTCCGACTACATGCGCGGCAGCGTCCGGCTGGCGGCACTCCAGGGACTGCCCGTCGTCTACGTCTGGACGCACGACAGCATCGGCCTTGGCGAGGACGGCCCGACGCACCAGCCCGTCGAGCACCTGAGCGCGCTGCGGGCCATGCCGCACCTGGTCGTGCTCCGCCCGGCCGACGCCAACGAGACCGCCGGGGCGTGGGCGGCCGCCCTGCACCATGCGCACGGGCCGGTGGCCCTGATCCTCTCCCGGCAGAAACTCCCGATGCTGACGCCGGCCGACGGGGCGGTCGAGCGCGTGGCCCGTGGCGCGTACATCGTCTCCGACGCCGAGGGGGGGAGCCCCGAGCTGATCCTGCTCGGCACCGGCTCGGAGTTGCAACTCGCGGTCGAGGCCGGTCGGCGCCTGGCGGCCGAGGGTCGCCGCGTGCGCGTCGTCAGCGTTCCTTCCATCGAACTTTTCAAGGCACAGTCGAAGGAGTATCGTGATTCCGTCCTGCCTCCGGCGTGCCGCCGCCGTCTGGCCGTGGAGGCCGGGGTGTCCCAGTCCTGGTGGCAGTTCGTCGGACTGGACGGGGACGTGCTGGGCCTCGACCGGTTCGGCGCGTCGGCGCCGGCGGAGCGGTTGCTGGTGGAGTTCGGTTTCACGGTGGACGAGGTCGTCCGGCGGGCGCAGGCGTTGGCCTGAGCCCGTACCCGCCTGCGACGCGGATGGCAGCGGGCAGGCGCCGGCGGACACGGCCGGCGCGGTGCCTTGTGGGAGGGTGCTTGCGGTGGCGAATCCGGTGCAACGGCTGGCCGAGCTCGGCCAGAGCGTCTGGTACGACAACATCAGCCGCGCGGTGCTGGAGGACGGATCGCTCGCCCGTCTGATCGCCGACGGCGAGGTGCACGGGGTGACCAGCAACCCGTCGATTTTCGAAAAGGCCATCGGCGGGGGGTCCGGGTACGATGCCGACATCCGCCGGCTGAAGGCGGAGGGCAAGGGTGCCGACCAGATCTACGAGGCCCTCGCGATCGGCGATATCCTGGCGGGCGCCGACCTCCTCCGGCCGGTAGCCGACCGCACCGGCGGCGCGGACGGCTACATCAGCCTGGAGGTCGCGCCGTCCCTGGCGAGCGACACTCAGGGCACGATCCGCGACGCGCTTCGCCTGCGCGGCCTCCTGCCGCGGCCCAACATCATGATCAAGATCCCCGCGACCCCCGCCGGCTGGCCGGCCATCGAGGAGTGCACGGCCCAAGGCCTGTGCATCAACGTCACGATGATGTTTGCCCTCAGCCACTACGACCGCGTGGCCGAGGCCTACATGCGCGGTCTGGAGCGGCGCGTGGAGCGGGGGCAGGACGTGCGGGGCATCCACTCGGTGGCCTCCGTCTTCGTCAGCCGCTTCGACGTGCTGGTCGACACCCTCCTCGGCCAGAGGATCGCCTCCGCCGGGTCCGAGGCCGAGCGGGGTCGCCTGCGCGCGCTTCTCGGCCGTTCGGCACTGGCCAACGCCAGGCTCACCTACGCCCGCTTCCGCGAGACCTTCGCGGGCCCACGCTGGGAGCGCCTCGCCGCCCAGGGGGCGAACCTGCAGCGGCCCCTGTGGGCCAGCACCAGCACCAAGAACCCCGCGTACCGCGACGTGCTCTACGCCGAGCAGTTGATCGGTCCGGACACCGTCGACACGATGCCCCCGCAGACCATCACCGCCTTCCGCGACCACGGGGAGGTGCAGCGGACGGTGGACGACGGGCTACCCGAGGCCCAGGAGGCGATCGCGGATCTGCGGGCGGCCGGCATCGACCTGGAGGAGGTCGGTGCGCAGCTTCAGGGCGAGGGTGTGGCCCGGTTCGCCGAGGACTTCGCCAAGATGCTGCGCGAACTTGAGGCCAAGGCGCAGAGTCTGGCGGTCTGAGCCGTGCCCCCGTGCCCGGCGGCTGGACCGGGACCCCCCGCCGCCGTTGCCGAGCCGGCGCCCGCCCCTCCCAGCCGGGGGGGGCGGACCGCCGTCCCGGGGCGGACGGGGGTCCGCGGGACGCCGCAGCCGGAGAGAATGGTGGTGCGACCTTGGCAGTGATGATGGAACAGGCGCTTCATGCCGGTCTGGTCGACGCGTCCGGTGCCGGCGAGCGTCGGCCGGCCCCGTTCACGCTGATCGTGTTCGGCGCGAGCGGCGACCTGACCCGGCGCAAACTGGTACCGGCCCTCTACAGCCTCGACAAGCGCGGCCTACTGCCGGAGAAGTTCGCCCTGGTCGGGGTCGCGCGCCGTCCGCTCGGCGACGAGGCCTTCCGCAGCGGACTGCAGGAGGGCCTGCGCCAGTTCGCCGGGACGGATCAGGACTGGCGCTGGGAGCGGCTCCGGGACCAGGTGTTCTACTTCCAGAGCAACTACACCGACCCCGACTCGTTCCGGGAACTGGCGGCCCTGCTGGAACGGGTGGGGCGGGAGAAGGGCATCGGGGGCAACCGCCTCTTCTATTTGGCCACGCCGCCGGAGGCTTACTCGCCCATCGCCGAGTTGCTCGGCGCGGTCGGGCTGGGGGGTGACTGGACCGCGGGGTACTCCCGCATCGTGGTGGAGAAGCCCTTCGGGCGCGACCTGGAGACGGCGCGCGAACTGAATCGGAAGATCCACGAGGTGTTTCCCGAGGACCAGATCTTCCGCATCGACCACTACCTGGGCAAGGAGACCGTCCAGAACATCCTCGTCTTCCGCCTCGCCAACGGCATCTTCGAGCCGCTGTGGAACCGCCAGTACGTCGACCACGTGCAGATCAGTATCGCGGAGAGCATCGGCCTTGAGGGGCGCGGTCTGTACTACGAGGAGTCCGGCGCCCTGCGCGACATGGTGCAGAACCATCTGTTGCAACTGCTGTCGCTGGTGGCCATGGAGCCGCCGGCGAGTTTCGACGCCCACGCCGTGCGCGATGAGAAGGTCAAGCTCCTCCACGCCATCCGGCCCTTCGACGCGCGCAGCGTGCGTGAGAACGTCGTGCGCGGCCAGTACGGTCCCGGCCGGGTCGCGGGCAAGGCCGTACCGGGCTACCGCGAGGAATCCGGCGTGGCCCCGGAGTCGCAGACCGAGACCTATGTCGCGCTGAAGCTCCTCATCGACAACTGGCGGTGGGCCGGGGTGCCGTTCTACGTGCGCACGGGCAAGCGCCTGCCGCGTCGCGCCTCCGATGTGGCCGTGGTATTCCGGCCGGCGCCGCACTCCGCCTTCCGCAACACCGCCTCCAGCGCCCTGGATGCCAACGAACTGGTCCTGCGCATCCAACCGGACGAGGGGATCGGGCTGCGTTTCGGTGCGAAGGTGCCCGGCCCCGCGATCCGCATCCAGGACGTAGACATGGACTTCTCTTACGGCGCGTTCGGCAGCAGTCAGCCGGAGGCCTACGAGCGCCTGCTCCTGGACGCCGCCCTCGGTGATTCCACCCTGTTCACGCGGCGCGACGAGGTCGAGGCGGCCTGGGCGCTGATGACGCCCGTGCTGGAGGGTTGGGGACGGGTCGACACCCCGAGCGGCATGGCCGGCGGGGCGGTCGGCAACCGGGATCTGCCCCTGGCGTCGTACACGGCGGGTTCCTGGGGGCCGGATGCCGCCGATGAACTGTTGGCGCGCGACGGCCGCTCCTGGAGGAAGCCATGACCGGAGCGCCGCGGATGACTCTGGTGCCCGACGCCGATGCCTTGGCCCGCGCGACGGCGGACCGCTTCATCGCCTCGGCCGCCCTTGCGGTGCGGAGCCGCGGCCTGTTCCGCGTGGCCCTGGCCGGCGGGTCGACGCCCGCCCGGGCCTACGAGATCATCGCCGCGGCCCCGCCGGGGGCGGTGCCGTGGAAGGATACCCACGTGTTCTGGGGCGACGAGCGGCCGGTCCCGCCGGACCACCCCGACAGCAACTACCACATGGCGGTGGAGACCCTCCTCTCACGGGTTCCCGTGCCAGAGGCCAACGTCCACCGCCTCCACGGGGAGGCCCAGGACCTCGAGGCCGCCGCGGCCGACTACGCGGTGGATTTGGCGTACGCCTTCGGCGTGCCGACCGCGGAAGCGCCCCCGCGCTTCGACCTGGTGCTGCTCGGCATGGGCCCGGAGGGGCACACGGCCTCGCTGTTTCCGGAGTCCCCGGTCCTGGAGTCCCGGGCCTGGGTCGCGGCCCCGTTCGTCCCGGCGCTCGGCATGCGCCGCCTGACACTCACCCCCTGGGTGATCAACGCCGCGGCCGGGGTGCTCTTCGCCGTCGGTGGCACCAACAAGGCCGGCGCGCTGACCGCGGTGCTCGGGGGGGCCCGGCAGCCGGATCGCTTCCCGGCTCAGGCGATCGCCCCGCGGGACGGCCGTCTCGAATGGATCGTCGAGGCGGAACTGGCCAAGGCGGCCGGGGTCGCCTAGGGGAGTGCCGCGAAGCTTTCGCGGCACTCCCCGTCTCCGGTTATTTGTCCCTGAAGGCCTCGGGGAGACGATCCGTGCTCCGGAGGGTTTCGCGGTCCCCATGGCCGCGGCCGGGGGCACAGGCGGGAGCCGTCTGCGCCCTCCGATCGCTCGGGGCCTCCGCCGGGGCCGGGCGCGGCCGGTCGCGGGCTGTCGGCCGCACGTGCGCTGCGATCCGGCCCAGTCCGTCCGCGCCGGGGGTGCCCACCGGTGCCCGGCCCCACAAGGGAGCCGGGCGGGCGGTGTGGAAGTTGCCCCCCAAGATGCACGACACCGGGTGGCGTCCGGACGATAGCCCCGCGCGGCGGCACGGCGTGGCCACCCGCGCTGCCGCGCGGGTACACCCCGCACGGCCGACAGGCCTGGTCGTCCTGGCCGTCCTGGCAGGGGCCGTGCTCGCGGCCTGCGGGCATAGGGCGGGCCCCGTGCCGCACGTGCCCGCCGCGCCGGCCTTGCTGCATCTTTCAGCCGTGACCGGCTGTGGCTCGGACGGGCACGGCCAGTGCCCGAGCCTCGGAGGGACGACCACCGTCCAACCCGCTCCGGCCGTGGTCGGCCGGAGCACCGAGGTGAATCTCGGGCCCTTTCTCAACAGCGATGCCGTGACCTCTGCGGCCGCCGGCCTGCGCTTCGGCGGCTTGGGCGGCGGGGCCTTCGCCGAAGCCACCTTTCCCTCCAGCGGCAATCTGACGCTGCATGTGGCGGGAGGGCGCGTCGTCACCTTCCTGATCCCTGCGCACGCACCCGGCGTGCGTTCGGCGGTGCGCCTGGACCGGCCGGTCCAGATCCCCCTCCCGCGGGGCGTGTATGCCACCATGTGGCTGCTCGGCGCCGGCGCACAGGGCACCTTCGGTCCGCTGAACGCGGATGTCGCCTACGCCGACGGGACGGCGGCCGCGGTGCCGCTGACCTTCCGGGATTGGTGCAACGACGGCCGGCCACTGCGGGACGACCCGCCGGAATCGGTGGGCATCGCCGTACCCTACGTCCTCGGCCCGGAGGATGCGGGACAGGGGAGCGAGGCCGCGGCGGGCCCCGCGGCCTCGGCCGGTGCGTCCCGGGGGGCCACGGCCGGTCTCCGCACCCTCCCGGTCCAGTGCGGACTCTGGGCGGAGGGGATCGCGTTGCCCGCCGGACATGCGCCCCTTGTGGGTGTCACCCTGCCCCAGACGCCGTCCGGAACGCCCGGAGGGGCCTACCTGATGGCTGTGACGCTCAATGGCGTTGCCGCGGCGCCGGATTGACGGTGTAGGCCCACATGCGCGAAAGGGCGGGGGCGCCATCGCGCCCCCGCCCTCCAGGTCGGTCCCCCGCCGCCGGCGGCCTACTTCTTGAAGAACTCGGCGTTCTTCTGCGTGTAGTCCTTCCACTGGTCGGGGACCTCGTCTTCGTCGTAGATGGCGTTGACCGGGCAGACGGTGGCGCAGGCGCTGCAACCGATGCACTCGTCGGGATCGATGTAGTACTGGTCCTCGCCCTCGTGGATGCAGTTGACCGGGCACACCTCGACGCACGAGGCGTCCTTGGTCCCGATGCAGGGCTCCGTGATCACAAAGATCATCCGCGCAACCCCTCCCGCGCCACATGGCCAAACCGGCATCCCAGCAAGCCCCTACAGGCCACCAGTCGGAAGCTGCTCCAACTCGTTCCATAGACACAAACCCCGACCAGTTCGGCCTATGCTAGCACGGGGGTATGGCGAGTTCAAGTATGTACACGGGGGCCCAGCCCACCGGTGGAAGCCGGGCGCGGTGCCGCGCCGGACCGTCCCGCTCGCCCTGGCAGGGGAAGTCCGAGGGCCGTCCGAACCCTGGCTGTCCGGCGGCGTTGTCGCCGCCGCTGGGGGGGCCTGCCGGGGTGGATGGCGACCGGCCGCTGCGTGGGGAGGATCCGGTGCCGGAAGAGACGCTGCCTGGGTCGGGGGAGGGGCGGGCCGCGCACGCCCGCGGTGGGGCGGTCTACGTCCAGGACGCGCCGGGCGTCCTGGTCCGGTCGCCTGCCGCCGGCCGGTCGCCGGTGCCGGATCTGTTCGTCTTCGACATCGACGGGGTCCTGATCGATACGGCGGAGAGCTACCCGGCAACGGTCGAAGCGGCCGCGCTGTGGTTCTGCCGCGAGCGCCTCGGGCGCGCGGTGCAGGCATCCCCGGTCCGGGCCGCCGACCTCGCGGCCTGGAAGGCGGCCGGGGGATTCAACGACGACTGGCAGTTGGCCGCGGGGGTCTGTCTCTACCTCACCTGGCACCACCGGCGGGGGGAGTGGCCCCCGGACCCTGTGCGGCACGGTGCTTTCTGTGGGGCCCTGCGCGACCGGGGGGGCGGTCTGGCGGCCGCCCGCGCCCTGTGTTCGGGGGCGGATGCCGCCGGGGGGCCGTGGGATCCCGACGCCATCGCGCGGGTCTGCATGGAGCGGTACGGCGGCGACGAGGCCTGCGAGGCCATGTTCGGCCACCGCCCGGCCGGGCCGGTGGGAACGGGCCTCTGGCGCCGCGAGCGGGGGCTGGTCGGTGCCGCCGACCTGGAGCCCTGGCGGGGGCGCCTGGGCATCTACACCGGCCGGAACGCCGCGGAGGCGGAGTTCGGCCTGCGCGCCGCCGGACTGCACGGGTTGTTTCCCCGCGAAGTCCGGCAGACGACGGACTCGGGACACCGCAAGCCCGATCCCGGCGGTCTGGTGGCGCTGGCGGCCGCCTGGGCTCCGCGCCTGCTACTGTTCACCGGAGACACCCCCGACGACGCCGAGGCCGTCCTCCGCTACCGCCGCGTCGCGGGGCCGTTGCCGCCGGCGCTCTTTGCCGGTGTGCTCGGCGGGGCTGCCGGGGACGCGGCGGAGGGGGTCTTCCGTACGGCCGGCGCCGACATCATCGCCGCCGACACCGCATCGCTGCTGCGGTGGCTGCGCGGCTGCCGATGAGCCGCGGCGCCTCCTGGGCGGAGACGTCCGCGAGGAGTGGTGCGGGCGGATCCGGGACAACCTGACGGGTGCCTTCCTCGTCGTGCGCGGCCGCTTGGGGGCGCGGCGTCAGGATCGGTTCCCGCGCCTCCCTGGCCGGCCGGGGACGAGGGGCTCGCCGCCTACAGCGCCCCCCAGGGCGGTCTGCTGTGGCAGACCCGATGTCGCCGCCGCCGAGGCCCGCGGCGTCACGGCGAAGCTTCGCGGGATCGCGATGCCCCGGCGAACCGCCGGGGATGCCGGGGGAGGATGCCTCGGCTGGGTCCCGCCCGCCGCCCGCGCCGCTGTTCCTTTGCTCCGAGACGGCTAACCTGCACCCGCCGCGCCGCCCGACCCGTGTTCGGCGGGTAGGCGGCGGACGCTTGCGCGTGCCCCGCCGCGGGCGGTAGCGGTGGGGCACGCGTTTCGGCACGGATGGCCGCTGTGGTATAAAGGTCCGGTGCGCTCCGGCCCCTGGTACGATCAGGGCGTGCCGGGGGGGATCGGCTTGCGTCCCGTGAAGCCGTCGTGTTCGCCGTGGTAGTGGCCGATGGACGGCTCGTCCATGCGCCAGCAGAGAAGGGCGGCCCGTCCCTCGATGACGGCGGGGAAGTCGCAGAGGCCGACGACCAGGTCCTTGACCTGGCAGCCGTGCCCCGCGATCTGCCGCAGGAGCCGTTCGCACTCCGCCTGGTGTTGGGCCAGCCGTCGCTCTGCCGCGGCGTGGTCAGCGGCCAGGATGAGGGTGCCGGCCGGCGTGCGTCCCACGGCCTCCATGCGGCGCATCTCGCCCCCCAGCGCCCGCATCTCCGCGACATGGGCCTGCGCGGCCGCCAGCGTCGTGCGGAGATAGGGTAAGAGCCGGGTGGCGGAGGCGACGGTGAAGACGGGCGGGACGGGGCTGGGCTCGCCGGGCTCCGGTGACCGGGGGGGCCAAGCCCCGGGCCAGGGCGGCACAGGCATCCGCGGGCGCCTCCCTTTTGTGGGCAGCCGTGTGTGGGGGGCCGCGGCCTTCACATTCGGGATCGTCCGGCGCGGGCCTGCCGGTCGCCGAGAGACCTCCGCCGCCGCGGGCGGGGGTTCGATGACGCAGGGCCAGGCCGTGCGGCGGCGGGCAAGGAGGAAGGCTGGGGTTGGCAACTTCGGGCGTCCGCAGGTTTGTAATCATTGGCAACGGCGCCGCCGGGACCACCTGCGCCGCGATATTGCGCCAGCAGGAACCCTCCTGCAGTGTGACCCTCATCACCGAGGAGGCCCACCCGCTCTACAACCGGGTGACGCTGCCCCGGATGCTCAAGAACGAGGTGCCGCCGAGCAAGGTGTTCATCCGCACTTTGGAGTGGCACGACCAGGTCGGCATCCGCTTCCTGCGGGAACGGCGCGTGACGGCCGTGAGCGTGCAGGAGCACACCGTTCTGACCCATCGCGGCGAGGAGATCCCGTGGGATGCCCTGCTGGTCGCGACCGGCGGTCGTCCCGATCCCCTACCCGCCCCGGGCGGGGATGCCCCCAACTGCCTCAACTTCCAGTTCTACGACGACACCGTCGCCCTGAGCGAGCAGATCGCCCGGAGCCGGCGCGCCGTCTCGGTGGGCGGCTCCTTCATCTCCTACGAACTCGCCGAGGCCTTCCGCGTGCGCGGCCTGGAGACGGTGTGGATGATCCGAGGCCCACGCTGGCTGCGCCGGGTGCTCGACGAGGATGGCGGGGCCCTGGTCGACAAGATCGCGGCCGCCCACGGCGTGCAGGTGCTGCACGGTCACGAGGTGGCCAAGGTCAACGTCCGGGACGGGGTCGCGGTGGGCGTGGTCACGACGGGCGGGGAGACCATCGACTGCCAGTTGGTCGGCTCGGGTCTCGGGCTGACCATGAACACCGACTTCCTCGCCGGAACCGGCGTGCGGACGGCCAAGGGCGTCGTCACGGACGGCTGCCTGCGCACCAACGTCCCGGGCATCTTCGCCGCGGGGGATGTCGCGGAGTATGACGACGCCGTCATCGGGCGCCACCACCTGATGGGCACCTGGGACAACGCGCTCGCCCACGGAAGGGTCGCCGCCCTGAACATGCTCGGTGGCCAGTCGCCCTACGTCGACGTGCCGACGTACCAGAGCGGCCTGTTCGACACGATCATCTCGGTGCTCGGCGTCACGCCCGAGACCCTGCCCGATGCCGAGTCCGTGACGCGGTGCGACATGGAGGCCAGGACCTTCCGCAAGCTGTTCTTCAACCGCCACACCCTGGTCGGTGCCGTGATGATCGGCTCGATAAAGGGGAAGAAGAAATTGATGGATCTGATCAAGGGGCAGGCCGAGTTTCCGAGCCCGGGGGAGAAGCAGGCCCTCCTGCAGGGCTGAACCCCCCGCCGGAAGCGGGGTCCCCCCGGGCGAGCCCGCTTCCGGCAACCGGACGATACCCGATGGGATCGGGTCGGCGCCGGACGGAGACCGGTCGTTGCCCCTCGGGTGAACAGCGCCGCACGGGGATGCATCGGACCGCGCGCCCGCCCGTCGGAGCCCGTCGGGGCGGACTCCGGCGCCGTCCCGCGGCCACGGCACCGCCGGATCCGGGGGGAGCCCCCGGCACAGGAGTCGCATGCCGTCGCCCCGTCCGGGGATCTCCCGGGGAGACGCCGGCCCCCGCAGCGGCGGCTCGCCCGACCGCGTGCATACCGCACGCGGGTAACGCGGCTTCCCGCACCCCGACGCCGAAGCCGGGGTGCGCGTCCCGCAGAGGCACGGCCGTCAGAAACCGTACAGGCTCCCCCGCTGCGCGCAACCGCACATCGCGACCCGCCGCGACGGCACCTGCCCCAAGCCGGCTCGGCATGGAGGAAGCCCTGGGAGGGCCACCGAAAGGACGGGTGGGCCGGGACGGCCTGCGGAGGCGACGCCGTTGTGGCGCGTAGTCTACATCGCAGCCAGCCCCTCCCTGGCGAAGCGGCTGCAGGGCCTCCTCTCGGAGCGCGGCTTCCTCGTCTCGCTCCGCCAGCACGGCGCCGAGGGGGATGGCGGTTGCGCCGTGCTCGTGCCCTCGATGGAGGCGCGGGCCGCGCAGGAGGAGTTGGGTCGGCTGCTGTCGCAATTGCGGGGTGGCGGCGCCGGCGGCGCCCCAGCCGACGCAGGGGCCGCTCCGGAGGGCGGGGGGGCCTAGCGGTGGTCGCGGGTGTGCCGGGTCGGCGTTCCCGGCTGCATCCGTGATGCGCGGGCCCGGAGCCATTGACGCGCCGGATGTGGCCATCGCCCCTCGGCACGACCGGGTGGGCGCCGCGGTCTTGGGCCGCCGAGCGGAAGGCCGGACGGCCGCCGCCTTCGTGCGCGGCTGCGCGCCCGTGCCCCGGCGTCACGACCGGGGTGGCCCCGCCCGACCGGGCGGGTAATGGCCCCGGGGTTGGATCGCCGCGGCGGTGGTGCCGGTGGCGGCGGGGGATGCGGTCGGGACGGCTGGGCCCGCGAGGGCGGCATCGCCCGCCTGGAAGCGAAGGGAGGCGCCCGTGCGCCGCATCGCCGTGATGACCAGCGGAGGCGACGCCCCCGGGATGAATGCCGCCGTTCGGGCGGTCGTGCGCAGGGCCGCGGCGGCCGGAGTCCTTGTGACCGGCATCCGCCGGGGCTACTTCGGTCTCCTCGGGTGCGAGTTCCAGCCGCTCAGCATCGATTCAGTGCACGACATCATCCACCGCGGCGGCACCATGCTGCTGACGGCCCGCTGCCCCGAATTCCAGACCGCGCCGGGACAGGCGGCGGGCAGCCGCAACCTGCGCGCGGCCGGGATCGAGGGGTTGATCTGCGTCGGCGGCGACGGGAGCCTGCGCGGGTGCCTGGCCCTGGAGTCGTGCGGGATCCCGACGGTCGGCGTCCCCGGCACCATCGACAACGACCTGGCCGGAACCGACGCGACCATCGGCTTCGACACGGCTGTCAACACCGCGGTGCAGGCCGTCGACCGGGTGCGGGACACCGCGGCGGCACACGAGCGGACCTTCGTGGTCGAGGTCATGGGACGCCGCAGCGGTTTCATCGCGCTGGCGACGGGTCTGGCCTGCGGCGCGGAGACGATCCTGGTACCCGAGATCCCATGGAGCGCCGAAGCGGTGTGCCGGCGCCTCCGCCGCGGCCTGGAGCGCGGCCTCCGCCAGAACCTCATCGTCCTCGCGGAGGGTGCGGGCCATGCGCTGGAACTCGGTGCGCAGATCGAATCCTCCACCGGCCTGGAGACCCGCGTGACCATTCTCGGACACGTCCAGCGCGGTGGATCGCCTACGGCGGTGGATCGCAACCTGGCGAGCCGCCTCGGCGCTGCGGCGGTAGAGTTCCTGGTCGAAGGCCACCACGGCGTGATGGCCGGCCTGCAGGGCAACGTCCCGGTGGGTGTGCCGCTCCGCCGCGCCGTGGCGGCTCGCCGCGCCCTGGACCCGACCCTGCGGGACCTCGCGAGCATCCTGTCGGCCTAGCGGGCCGGCCCGGGGCAGCGTGCGCCGCCCGCCGGGCGGCCGCGTCTCCCTGCGGCCCGAGGCCGAGGCGGGGCGTGCGCCGCGCGGGCGGGAGCCGGCAGCGGGCACGGGGGTATGGCCGGGCGCGCGCGCGGAGCGTGTCCACCGCGCGACATCGGCCGAAAGAGGTGAAGGGTTTGCGCCGTACCAAAATCGTGGCGACCATCGGCCCGGCGAGCGAATCCCCGGAGATGCTCGCCGCCCTTTGCGCGGCGGGGATGGATGTCGCCCGCCTGAACCTGTCGCACGGGGGACGGGCGGAGTACGAGGGCCGCCTGCGCGCCCTGCTCGCCCGCCGGACGGCGGAGCCCGAGCACCCCCTCGGGATCCTGGTCGACACGCGCGGTCCGGAGATCCGGATCGGGGCCTTCCCCGGCGGCCGCATCCAACTCGAGGCCGGGCAGCCCTTCAGCCTGTACCCCGACCTGCGGCCGGGGAGCGCGGGCGGGGTGGGTACCAACTACGAGCACCTGGCTGCCGGCGTGCGGCCCGGGCAGACCATCCTCCTCGATGACGGCAACCTCACCCTCCGCTGCACCGCGGTGGAGGGGAGCCTTGTGCGCTGCGAGGTGGAGGTGGGGGGCGAACTGCTCTCCGGCAAGAAGATCAACCTCCCCGGGGTGGCCCTCTCCCTCCCGGTGCTGCAGCCCGCCGACGTCGACGACCTCAGGGTGGCGGCGGCCCTAGGGGCCGATTTCGTCGCCGCCTCCTTCGTCAACAGCGCCGAGGACGTGTTCGCGGTCCGGCGCGTGCTGGAGGAGGCCGGCGGCGGCACGCTGCAGATCATCAGCAAGATCGAGACGCAGCAGGGGGTCGCCCGGGCCGAGGAGATCCTCCGCGCCTCGGACGGTCTGATGGTGGCCCGCGGGGATCTCGGCGTGGAAATGCCCGCCGAGGAGGTCCCGCTCGTCCAGAAGGAACTGATCCGCAAGTGCCTCGAGGTGGGCAAGCCGGTCATCACCGCCACCCAGATGCTGGAGTCCATGGTCACGCACAACCGACCCACGCGGGCCGAGGCCTCTGATGTGGCCAACGCCATCTTCGACGGTTCCGACGCGGTCATGCTCTCCGCGGAGACGGCCATCGGGCGCCATGCGGTCGAGGCCGTGCGCACGATGGCCCGGATCGCCGAACGGACGGAGCAGGCGCTGCCCTTCCGGGAGCAGTTGGCCCGGCGCGCCATCAGTTCGGGGGCCAGCGTGACGGATGCGATCAGCTACGCCACCGCCGTCTCCGCCCAAAACCTCGGGGCCGCCGCCATCCTCAGCGTCACGGAGACCGGCCTGACCGCGCGCGCGGTGGCCAAGTACCGGCCGCGGACCCCCATCCTCGCCATGGTCACCCGCCCGAGCCTCACGCACCGGTTGAGCGTCGTTTGGGGCGTCCGCCCGCTGCCGTCCGAACGGGGGACGACGACGGAGGAGACCATCGACCGGGCGGTCCGATCGGCCCTCGGGCAGGGGGTGATCCAGCAGGGCGACCTGGTGGTCATCACCGCGGGCGCGGGCGGCGGCAGCGGGGGGACGACCAACACCCTCAAGGTGCAGACCGTCGGCGACATCCTGTTGCGGGGGCTCGGCATCGGCACCCGGGCGGCGACCGGCCGCGTGGTCGTCGCCGTCACGCCAGAGGAGGCCCGCGCGCGCTTTCAGGCCGGGGACGTCATGGTGGCGCGGACGGCCAGTCCGGAACTCCTGCCGTTCATGGAGCGGGCGGCGGGCGTCATCACCGAGGACGGGGGCCAGACCTCCGAGGCGGCCCTGCTCGGCCTGGCGCTCGGCATCCCCGTGATCGTGGGCGCCGCCGGGGCGGTGGACCTGTTGCAACAGGGCGAGATCGTGACCATCGACGGTACCCGCGGCCTCTGCTACCGGGGACGCGCGCGGGTGCTCTGAGGCCCACCCGGGCCCGGCCCGGCAGGCCGTTTTCGGCCGCGACTCGGTCGCGGCGGACGGTGGCAGCCCACCCATCACCGCCCCCGCAGGCCGCTGCGGGGGCGGTGCCCGCCTCGGGGCGGACCCCCTGCGGGTGGCGGCCGCCCGCGGGCCGTCACCGTTCACGCCTCCGGCGCCGCGGATGTCGGCATGGCGGCGGGGCTCGATCCGGACGTGACCGCGAGGGCCCGGCCGAACCACTTGCGGAAGTCCTCGGCGAGCGGCACCGGCACGTCGAAGCCCCCCTCCGGCGTGGCGGCCGTCGCGATCCGCAGCGCTGAAGGCAGGGAGGTCACCTGGAGGGGGAGTGCGGCCCCCTGCGCCTGCCGGTCGATCTGCTCGGCCAGCGCCAGAGAGAGCCCCATGCGCACCGCGAGGCGGTCGTCCCCCGGCTGGAGCACGGCGGAAAACGGCATCAGGCCCTCCCGCAGGCGCGCGGCGCCCTCGAAGGCCGCCGCGGCGGCGAGCAGCATGCGCTCGCGGTGGTCGCAGCCGAACAGCCGGGCCTCGCGGAGGACATAGCCGGTGTGGCGCTGCCAGTCGTAGTAGCTGATGCCGCTGCCCACCCCGCGGAGGCGCGCGGCCGCGCGGACCAGCCGCGCCACCTCCGGCGCGGCGCCGGCGATGGGGCCGAGCGCCGTCCACAGCGCGTCCGCCAGCGCGGCCAAGCGTTCGGCGCGCGGCTCGGAGAGGCCGTAGAGGCGGACGAGGTTGCGCGTGCTCGCCTCCAGGACGTCGTCATAGAGGTGGCCGGGCCGGTCGCGGAGCAGTCGGCTGTAGAACAGCCCTTCGCGCAGCCCGCTGCCGCTGACCACCAGACGCCTGGGTGCGGTGCGCGCCACGGCCCAGGCCAGGATGGCCGTCCCCGCGGCCATCAGGTCCGCCCGGTCGGCGCCCAGGCCCGGCAGGCGGGCGCGGTCGCGCGCTGCCAGGGCCGTGAGCCGATCCCGCGCCGTCCGGCAGTATTCCGGATTGAGCACGTAGTTGTGGGTCGCATCCAGGGGGTAGCCGCGCCGCCGGCGGTCCATCTTGCCGAGTGCGCGCACGGTGCCGCCCAGGCCGATCAGCGTACCGTCCGGCTGCGGCCGGATCCAGTGGGACGCGGCCCCGCCCTCGGGGGCCCAGCCGGCGGCGCGGTCCAGGGCGGCCTCCAGGGCCGCGATCGCACCCTCCGGCGCGCGGTCGGCGAGCCCGAACGCCGCAGTGGCGTTGACGGCGCCCAGCGGGAGGCTCGCGCTGCGGATGCGGCGGCGGCCCTCGAAGCGGGTCACCTCGGTGCTCGCGCCGCCGACGTCGATCAGGTAGCCGTCGCGCTCGGCCAGGGTGTTGAGGGCGCCCACCATGCCGAGAGCCGCCTCCTCGTCCCCGCCGAGGATGCGCAGGGGGATGCCCGACCGCTCCGAGACGATGGCCAGGAAGGCAAGGCCGTCCCGGGCCTGGCGGACGGCCGCCGTGGCGACGGCGACCCACTCCCGTACGCCCCACTGGCCGGCGGCCCAAGCGAAGCCGAGGATCACGCGCGCCGTCTCGTGCGCCGCCTGCGGTCCCAGTTCTCCGTCCGGGCCGATCCGGGCTCCGAGCCGCAGGCCGGCCTTCTCCTCGTGGCGGACACGGTAGGCGCCCTGCGGGAGGACCTCGACCACGGAGAGGCGCACGGTGTTGCTGCCGATGTCGACGACGCCGATCGATTCCAACAGTGACGCCTCCGAATGGGAAGCGGTGGAGGGCCGCCCCGGTGTCACGCCTGCACGATGAAGGTCACAGGCAGGGCGTACGTCCGGGCGAACAGCCGGGACTTCCGCCGCAGGATGCGGGCGCGGCCGTCCAGACTCACGCCGGAGAGGGCGACTTCCAGACCGCCGCGGCGGATGCGGAGGGCCGCGATGCGCGCGGTGGCATCGTGGCCGTAGTCGCAACCGTCGGCGATGCGCAGGATGGCGGCCAGGCCCAGCACGGCCCGCACCCGTTCGGGACCCCAGGCGCGGGGCGCCGGACGCGGGCGCTTGCGATGGTTGCGGGCGACCAGCCCCAGGGCCTCCCGCCACGGCTGCGGATAGTCGGACAGTAGCGCGTCGTGGCCGATCAGGTACTGGCTATGCCGGTGGTGCCGGCGGGCATGGATGAAGTAGCCGATGTCATGCAGCAGGGCGGCGTGCTGGAGCAACGGCGCCCATTCCGGGCCGAGGCCGTGGACCTGCGGGAGCGACTCGAAGACCTGCAGCGCGAGATCCGCGACCTTGCGCGCGTGTTCGGCGTCGTACCCGTACTTCCCGGCCACCGCCAGAACGGCCGGCGTGAGCGGGCGGAGGTCCGGGGGGCGCAGATCCGGCGCGACCAGACCCGCCGGCGGCCCTTGCGGCACGGCCGCAGCCGCCCGGACGGGCAGGGGCCTGGTGCGCCGGACGGGACGTATGCGGCCGGCCTCATTCATCCCCGGCCGCCCCCTCGGACGGGACGCGGAGCAGGGAGAGCAGCACGCGGCGCAGTTCGCTCTGCACTTGCTCCGGCCCCGCGCCGGCCTCGACGCGGACCCAGTGCGCGGCGCACCCCGCCTCGATGCGCGCGTACTGCCGGTCCAGGAGCGATTGGTAGCGCACGAAGCCGCGCAGGGGATCCGCATCCAAGCCGAGGTCACGGCCCGACTCGCGGAAGTCGGGGATGCCGCGCTTTCCGATCTCGCGGGCAAGCCGCTGGCGCGGGTCGGCGTCCAGGTAGAAGATGACGTCTGGGCTCGGGTCCTCGGGCAGGATGGCATCGAGCCACCCGGGATCGACGCCGCGGACCTGGCAGCGCGCACGGGCGGCCCCGGTCCAGCGGTCGGCGACGACCACGAAGCCGGAGGCGAGGCCGGCCCGGACGGCGCCCTCGGCCTGGTCGCGCAGATCCGCCGCATAGAGCAGGGCCAGGGTCTGCGGGCCAGCCTCCAGTGTGCGCCGGTAGGCGCGGAAGGCCCGGCGCAGGAGCGCCGAGCGGCCGAGCCCGAGATGCGTGGACGCCCAGCCGCTCTCCTCCAGCCAGGGCAGGAGCAGGCGCACCTGCGTGGACCGCCCCGCGCCGTCGCCGCCCTCGACGACCACGAACAGTCCGGGCCGCCGCCGTGCGGGGGGAGCGGACACCTCGGGCGTGCTCACTCGTCCCACTCCCCGGTCGCGGGTTCGGATCCAGCGGAGGCTTCGCGGGAACCGTCGTCCCCGGTGAGAGGCTCCAAGCGGGGCAGCGCGCGCCGCACCAGTCGCCGGAAGGCCTCCTGCTGGACGGCGACGGGCCCCAGCGCGTCGATGGTCCGCATCCGCTCGGATGCGACCAATTGTTCGTACCGCTCGGCGACGCGGTGCTGGAAGATGCGGAAGCTCTCCGCCGGGTCGGCCGAGAGACCCAGGTCCAAGCCCGCCTCGTAGTACCGAAGTTCCGGCCGTCCGGACAGGATGCGGGCGACGGCGACATCCGGGGGGACGCGGAAGTACACGGCGAGGTTGGGGCGCGGGGCGAAGGCGTAGAGGCGCCGCAGCCAGTCGGGGTCGCAGCCCCGGGCGGCGTCCCGCGCGAAGGCGGTGGCGGCCCAGCGGTCGGCGAGGACGAGGTGCCCCGCCCGCAGCCGCGGCAGGATGTCGCGCTCCAGGCGGTCCGCGAGGTCGGCGGCGTGCATCAGGCTGAAGGTGGCGGGAAGCAGGGTGCGCCCGCGCTTGGCCCGGCGGGTTGCCTCGTGCACGACCGGCGAGGAGTTCCAGGCGGTGAAGTACACCGGCAGCCCGGAGGACTGCAGCCAGCGCAGCAGCAGCCGCAACTGGGTGCTCTTACCCGACCCGTCGATGCCCTCCACCGCGATCAGCCGCCCCCGGTAGCGGGCGGCCGTAGGGTAGACGGGGGCTGGAGCCGCGGGGGCCGGGTTCTGCGCCTTGGCCACGAGCCCTAGCATGCGGCGTGCCGGCTGCGTACAGACGCACCCTCTCGCAGAAACCCTTCCAGGGAAGCCTCGCCACGGGCCCCGCCGGAGTACCGGCTCGGCCGCGTCGCACACACAAAGGCCGCGCTCGGCGTGCCGGGCTCGGCCTCGTGGCGTTGGTATGTCTATCCATGGACCCGACGAAGCCGCCGGGTCCTGTGGCCCCATCGGCGGGGGCGGCGCCCCGACCCCGCCCCCCTGGACGCGTGCGCCATCAGTGCCCGCAGCTGCAGGCGTGCGCGGCGCCGGCACCGTCCTTGCTCTGGAACGACTGGCCGCAGCCGCAGGTCGAGGTGGCGTTCGGATTGGTGATCGTGAAGCCGCCGCCCATCAAGGCTTCCGCGAAGTCCACCTCGGCGCCGTCCAGGTAGGCGGCGCTCATGGGGTCGACGAGGACGCGCACGCCGCCCTGCTCGAAGACCGTATCGTCCTCGGCGGCGGAGTCCCAGGCCATGCCGTAGTTGAACCCGCGGCACCCGCCCGCGGAGACGTAGATGCGCAGCGCGAGATCGTCGCGATTCTTCTGGGCCAACAGGTCCTTGACCTTGAGCGTGGCCTTGGGCGTCAACGTGACCATGTTGCGGCACCTCCACGGGGAGACAGTTCCCGGCGAAAGACTTCGGGCCCGAGTGCAGTATATCGTAACGGCGCGGCGGGTTGGCAAGATGCGTCCGATGGAAGACCGGGCGCGGGGAGGCGGCGGGGTAGTGAAGATCTACACGCGGACGGGGGACGGCGGCGAGACGGCGCTGTTCGGTGGCCGGCGCGTCCGCAAGGACGACCGGGGCGTCGAGGCCTGCGGGGCCGTGGATGAGCTGAATGCGCACCTCGGGGTTTGCCGGGCCTGGGCGGCGGGGGATCCGGCGCGCCTGCTGGCCGGGCTGCAGGCCGACCTGCTCCTCATCGGCGCCGACCTCGCCGCGCCCGAGGGGCCGCCGCGAGTGGGGCGCGACCACGTCGGGGCGCTGGAGGCGGCCATCGACCGGGTCTCGGCGGACCTGCCCCCGCTGCGGAACTTCATCCTGCCCGCGGGCGGCGCCGGCGCCGCCGCGCTGCACGTGGCGCGCACCGTGGCGCGCCGTGCCGAACGGCGCTGCGTCGCCCTGGCGGGCGCGCGGCCCGTCAATCCACACGCGCTCGCCTATCTCAACCGGCTGTCGGACCTTCTGTTCGTGCTGGCGCGGCAGGCCAACGCATCGGCCGGCGCGGCGGAGGAACCTTGGATCCCGCGGTGAGGGCCGAGATCCAGCGCCGCCTGCTGGACTGGTTCTTGCGGCACCGGCGCGACCTGCCCTTGCGGCGCGACCGTTCGCCCTATCGCGTCCTGCTCGCGGAGGTCATGTCGCAGCAGACGGCGGCCGAAGCCGTGGGGCCCTACCTGGAGAGATTCCTGCAGCGGCTCCCCGACGTGCCCGCCCTGGCCGCGGCGGACGAGCAGGAAGTCCTGGCGCTGTGGCAGGGGCTGGGCTATTACAGCCGCGCGCGCCACCTCCACCGGGCGGCGCGCGAGATCATCGCGCGGTACGGCGGGCGCGTGCCCGGCGACCCGGCGGAACTACGGTCCCTGCCGGGCGTGGGGCCCTACATCGCCGGCGCGGTGGCCAGCCTCGCCTTCGGCCGTGACGTGGCGGCGTTCGACGCGAACGCCGCCCGGGTGCTCTCGCGCCTGTGCGACGTCGAGCGGGCCACGCCGGACCTCGCCCAGTCCTTCGTCCCGCCCGGTCGCGCGGCCCAGTGGAACGAGGCGGTCATGGACCTCGGGGCGCTGGTGTGCGTGCCGCGGGCGCCGCGGTGCGCCCTGTGCCCGCTGGCCGACCTCTGCGGCGGGCGCCGCGCGGGCCGCGCCGCGGCGCTCCCGGTGCGGGCGCAGAGGCGGCCGAAGCCCGAGGTGGAGGTCACCACCCTGGTGATCCGCGACGGGGGCGGCCGGCTCGGCTTGGTGCAGCGCCCGGCCGCCGGCCTGCTGGCCGGCATGTGGGAATTCCCGAGCATCGAGGAGGGCGCCTCGCCGCCGGCCGTGGCCCGGCGCCACGGACTGGTCCTTTCCGGGGAAGTGCGGCCGCTGCCCCCGCTGCGCTACGTCTTCACGCACCGGATCTGGAACGTGCGTCCCCACCGTGCGGTCGGCGCGGGCCCGATCCGCTGGGTCACCCCGGAGGAACTGCCGGGGGTGCCCATGGGCGGGCCGTCCGCCCGGCTCCTGCAGGCGGAAGGAGCACGGGCCGCCCCTCCGAAATAGAGGAAACTCCCGAAGCCCGATCGGAGGTGCCGCCCCATGGCCGTACAGCCTTCCGACTCCACATTGGACGCGCTCCTGCAGGAGGATCGCGTCTTCCCCCCGTCGCCGGCGTTTGCCGTCGCCGCCAACGCCAACGACCCTGGAATCTACGAGCGTGCCGAGCGCGATCCCGAGGCCTTCTGGGCCGAGCAGGCGGCCACACTGCGCTGGAGCACGCCCTACGAGCGCGTCCTGGACGGCGAGGCGCCGCGCGTGCGCTGGTTTTCGGGCGGGCGCCTCAACGTCGCGGACAACTGCGTCGACCGGCACTGCGAGGGCCCCAGGCGCAACAAGGCGGCGATCCAGTGGGTGGGGGAGACCGGTGAGACGCGCACGATCACCTACCACCGCCTGCAGCGGGATGTCGCGCGCTGCGCCAACGCCTTGAAGGCCCTCGGCGTGGGCCGGGGCGACCGCGTGGCCATCTACATGGGCGTGGTGCCTGAGGCCGCGGTGGCGATGCTGGCCTGCACCCGCATCGGCGCCCCGCACACCGTGGTCTTCGGGGGCTTCTCCGCCGAGGCCCTCCGCGAGCGCATGGTGGATGCCGAGTGCAAGGTCCTCATCACCCAGGACGGGGCGCACCGGCGCGGCCGGGTGGTCCCGCTCCTGCAGAACGCCGCCGAGGCCCTGCGCGGGGCGCCCTCGGTCCAGAAGACCCTCGTCCTGCGCCGCATCGGCGACCCGGCGCTGCGGGCTGCGCTGCCGCCGGGGATGGCGGTGGACTGGGAGGAGGCGATGGTGGCCGCCTCGCCCGACTGCCCCTGCGAGCCGATGGACGCCGAAGACATGCTCTACATCCTGTATACGTCGGGGACGACGGGTAAGCCGAAGGGCATCGTGCACACCACCGCCGGATACCTGGTCGGTGTCTCCACGACGCACCGGCTCATCTTCGACCTCAAGGAGGAGGACGTGTACTGGTGCACGGCCGACGTGGGGTGGGTGACCGGCCACTCCTACGTCGTGTACGGACCGCTCTGCAACGGCGGGACGACCGTGATGTACGAGGGGGCGCCCGATTATCCGGCGCGCGACCGGCACTGGAAGATCATCGACGAACTGGGTGTGAGCATTTACTACACCGCGCCGACCTCCATCCGCACGTTCATGCGCTGGGGGACGGAGGAGCCGGCGCGGGCCGACCTCGGTAGCCTGCGGGTGCTGGGCAGCGTCGGCGAGCCCATCAACCCCGAGGCCTGGATGTGGTACCACGAGCACATCGGGCGTGGCCGCTGCCCGATCGTGGACACGTGGTGGCAGACGGAGACAGGCATGATCATGATCACGCCGCTGCCGGGGCTGGTGCCGACCAAGCCCGGTTCCGCCACCAAACCCTTTCCGGGGGTCCGGGCGGCGGTCCTGGACGAGCACGGCGAGCCCGTCGGCCCCGGGGCCGGTGGGAATCTGGTCCTGACCCGGCCGTGGCCGGCGATGATGCGCACCATCTTCCGCGACGACGAGCGCTTCGTCCGCCAGTACTGGTCCCGCTACCCGGGGTGCTACCTGACCGGCGACGGCGTCCGCGCCGACGCGGACGGGTACTTCTGGCTGATGGGTCGCGTGGACGACGTGATGAACGTTTCAGGCCACCGGCTCTCCACGTATGAGATCGAGTCCGCGCTCGTCGACCACCCTCAGGTGGCCGAGGCGGCCGTGATCGGCCGGTTCGATCAGATCAAGGGTCAGGCGGTGGCCGCCTTCGTCACGCTCAAGGAGATCTCCGACGTGGCCGGACCGGCGGTCGCGCCGCTGCGCGACGAACTCAAGGCGCACGTGGCCCGCAAGATCGGCCCGATCGCCCGTCCCGAGGACATCTTCTTCACCGTGGAGCTGCCCAAGACCCGGAGCGGCAAGATCATGCGCCGCCTACTGCGCGACATCGCCGAGGGGCGGGCCCTGGGCGACACGACGACGCTGGCCGATCCGGCCGTCGTGCAGCGGCTCAAGGAGCAGTACGAGGAGGGGGATTGAAGACGGGCGAGGGGTTTTCTGCGCGGTGCCGCCGCGCAGAAAACCCCTCGGGTCCGGGCGCCCGGTCCGGCCCGGTGCCCCCGGGGCATCGTGCCGGGGGCGGTCCCGTTTCTGCCCGCCGCCTCCGGTGGTCAGAGGTGCACGTTGCGCAATGCGGCCGCCGGGTAGCGGGGGCCGGCCGCGGCCCCGACCGGGAAGGACGCCTCGATCGCGGCCACGTCCTCTGGGCCGAGCGCGACATCCAGGGCGCCCAGGTTCTCCTCGAGGTAGGTCCGGCGCTTGGTCCCGGGGATCGGGACGAGGTCCGGGCCGCGCCGCAGGAGCCAGGCCAGGGCCAGTTGCGCGGCCGTGCAGCCACGCCGCGCGGCCAAGTCGCGCACCCGTCCGGCCAGGGCCAGGTTCCGCTCCAGGTTCTCCCCCTGGAAGCGCGGGTGGGCGCGGCGGTAGTCGTCGCCGGCCAGATCGGAGACGCCCCCGATGCGTCCGGTCAGAAAGCCCCTCCCCAGGGGGCTGTAAGCGACGAAGCCGATGCCGAGTTCGCGGCAGGTCGGCAGGACGCCGTCCTCGGGATCGCGCGTCCAGAGCGAGTACTCCGTCTGCAGCGCGGCGACCGGGTGCACGGCGTGCGCCCGGCGGATCGTCGCCGGCGCCGCCTCGGAGAGGCCGATGTAGCGCACCTTGCCGGCGCGGACCAGGTCGGCCATGGCGCCGACCGTCTCCTCGATGGGCACCGCGGGATCCACCCGGTGCTGGTAGTAGAGATCGATCGCGTCCACGCCGAGCCGGCGGAGGCTCGCCTCGCACGCCGAGCGCACGTATTCCGGGCGGCCGTCGACACGGAGGAAGGCCCCGTCCGGGGACCGCACGTTGCCGAACTTGGTCGCCAGGACGACCTCGTGGCGCCGCCCGCGGATCGCCTGCCCCACGAGTTCCTCGTTGCGCCCGACCCCGTACATGTCGGCGGTGTCGAGCAGGGTGATCCCCCGGTCGAGCGCGGCGTGGATCGTGGCCTCGGATTCGCGGTCGTCGCGGCCGGAGTAGAAGTCGGACATGCCCATGCAGCCGAGACCCATGGCGGAGACGACAAGGCCGCTGCGGCCGAGTCGGCGGTACTGCACCTTCTGGAACCCCCTTGGTGACCACTCGGCAGCCCGGGGCCACTCACTTGTTTCGATGCAACCGCCGCGGCGGACTTCGGACCCGCTGCGGCAACGCCGATATGCCGCGCGAGGCGTCGGTCGGCGCAGGGCTGACCTCCCCGCATTCCAATTCTACCACTCGGCGCGGGGGGGGGGTGCGGACGGAGGCGGGCCGGAGCGCAGCCGCCCCGGCCCCTGACTTCAGCCCGCCCGCAGCGGGCGGCCGCCCGCGGGCGACGGCGCCCCCTGACGGAATCGGGTCTGCAGGATGTCGTCGATGTGCTGCTTCAGGTTGCCCAGCATGCGATCCCGCGCCTCCGGGGTCAGTTCCCCGAGCTGGACCCGGCCCTCGAGGTCCTTTTCGGCCGAGGCCAGGATGGCCGCCTTCAGTCCGTCTGCGGTCTTGCCGCGGGCAGAGGCGACCTCCGCGAGGGTCTTGCCCTGGCGCAGCTCCTGGGCCAACTGCTCCTGGGGCAGGCCGAGATAGCCGGCGGCCGCGGAGAGCAGGCCGCGCTTGGCGCCGCCGCCGAAGCGCGCCGTCAGGGTCACCGGTTCGGTGCGGATGCGTTCACTGACGGCCTTGGCTCTTGTTTCCGGAACGTGGTGCGCGCTGGCGAAGGCGTTCCACCGCTCGAGTTCGGCGGCGCGGACGGCCGCCTCCAGTCTGGCCGCCGGCACACCCAGGTGCTGGGCGACCCCCTGCAGGAGATTCGGTGGCGTGGATCCCGCCGCCGCGGGCGCCGCAGAGGCTCCGAGGCCCCCGCCAAGGAGCATGAGCGCAAGGGCGGCACCGAGGCACCACCGCTTCCAGCACGCAAGCACGCGGCATCCCCCCTTCGCAGCCAGCCTGCGCCGCGGGGGCGGCCGCCGCTCAAGCAATGACTGGCGCGTGTGGGCGGCCGGCATCATGCGCGGGGCTGCCGGGCAGGAGCGGAGGGGATTGCCGTGCGGGCGGCGGGGGCGCGGATCGCGGGCGCCGCGGCGGGGTGCGGGGGCGCAGACCCGACGGGTGGCCGGACCCCGTGGCGGCGGGTCCGCATGGGCTTAGGAGCCGCGTACCCCGGCTGGAGAAGCTTCCGGGGCCGGCGCACGGGCGATGGTCGCCGCTGGGACCGGCCCGGTTGCGGGAAGTCACCCGGGACGTAGCGCTCTGGGCAACGGCGACCTCTTTGTCACGGCCATACCGTGCGTCATTGAGGATGAGGATCGTTGAGCCTGGGACGACTTACTTCGTCGCGGCGCCTTCCGCGCCCCCGGGGCGAGGCAGCATGAACCAAAAGCGCGTGCCGCGCCCGACCGTCGATTCCACGCCCATCGTTCCCCCGTGCGCCTCGACGATGCGCCGGGCGATGGTCAGGCCGAGACCGGACCCGCCCGTCTCTCGCGCGCGCGAGGGATCGACGCGGTAGAAGCGGTCGAAAACGTGGGGCAGGTGCTCCGGCGCGATGCCGACTCCGGTGTCGGTGACGTCGATCCGGACGGCCTCTGCAAGAGGCTGCGCGATCAGGCGGATCTCACCACCGGCCGCCGTGTAGCGCAGCGCGTTGCCGATCAGGTTGTGGATCACCTGGGCGATGCGCCGCCGGTCGGCCTCGATCGCGATGCCCGGGTCGGCGGAGACTTCGATCCGTACGTCCTGGCCCGCCGCCTGCAGGGCGAAGCCCGCCGCGACGGACTGCAGGAGGTCGGCGATGTCCAGCGGTCCGGGCTGTAGCCCGAGTTCCGCCGCATCGGCCTGCGCCAGGTCCTGGAGGTCGTCCACCAGCTTCTGCAGATGCACGGCCTCCTCATGGATGACGCCGAGGGTGTCCGGGTCGGGCTCGGCCATGCCATCCTTGAGGGCCTCGACGTAGCCGCGCAGCACGGTGAGTGGCGTGCGCAGTTCGTGCGCCACATCGGCGACCATCGCCTGGCGCTGCCGCTGGCCCTCCTCAAGGCCCTGTGCCATGCGGTTGAACTCGGCGGCGAGGTCGGCGATCTCACCGGGTCCGCGCACCGGCACGCGTACGGTCAGATCGCCCTGCCCGTAACGCTGGGCCGCGCGGGCCAGCGCCGCCAGAGGCACGGCGATTCGGCGGCTGACCAGGAGGACGGCGGCCAGGGCCCCGAGGATGCCGAGAGCGCCCGGAAGCAGGAGCGAGCGGTCGAAGCTCTCCACCGTCGCCCGCATTTGCTCCGTCGTCGGATCCGGCAGACAGAGCTTCCCCTGATAGGTCGGCTGCGTTCCCGGCAGCCCGATCCGCAATTGGTAGGAAAGTCCGTGACAGGTCGTGGACTTTCCGGGACTGGTGTCAAAGGCGGCCTTGGTGCCCAGATAGAGAATGATCCGGCCGCCGGACTCGTTGCCGTACAAGGTGAGAGCGGCCGGCAACGCGGCGGGGCCTCCCTGAAAGTACGCCACGTTGAGCGAGTCTTCAATATAGTGGGCCTCGCCGCGAAGGAAGTTCCGCGTCTGTATCGTGTAGTACGCGCGAATGTTCCGGTACGCCCCGTATCCGACCGCGCCCATGGCGATGACGATGCCGACGGCGGCCGTCAGGAGGAGCTGCGGCCAGATCCCGAGCCGGAGCCGGCGGGGATTCACTCCGCTTCCGCCTGATAGCGGTACCCGACCCCGTACACGGTGCGCACCGGGCTCGGCCGCATGCCGAGCTTCTTGCGCAGATTGGCCACGTGCACGTCGACGTTGCGGTCGAAACCGGCGAAGTCCGGGCCGGCGATGTGGTCGAGCAGTTGTTGCCGGGTGAATGTCCGCCCGGGGGCGCCGATGAGGGTGTGCAGCAGCCGGAACTCGGTCGGGGTCACGCTGATGTCCCGGCCGTCGACCGTCACCCGATGCATCTCCGGATCGAGTTCGATCCCGCCCACACGGAGTGGTTCGGCCGGCTCGGCGTGCGATCCGGCGCGGCGCAGGACGGCCTCGACCCGCAAGACGACCTCCGCCGGGCTGAACGGCTTGGTGACGTAGTCGTCGGCGCCGTCCTTCAGCCCGCGCAGCCGGTCCTGTTCGGTGGTGCGCGCGGTGAGCATGATGACGGGGAGGTCGCCCTCGACCCGCAGCCGCCGGCAGACCTCGAGCCCACCCATGCCGGGCAGCATCAGGTCGAGGATGACGAGGTCCGGCCTCTGCGCCGCGATGTGCTCGAAGGCCTCCTCACCGTCCCCGCAGGTGTCCACGGTGTACCCGGCCCGCTCCAGATACATGCGGAGCAGGCGCTGGACGTGCACGGCGTCATCCACGACCAAAACCCGTTTGTTCACGCCTTTCAGTATATTCAGGCCGTGGGCCCGATCATCGCCGAATTGTTAAGACCCCGGCGCGAGATCGCCGCGGGGCGGCGCGTCCGGGGGCCGGGGTGCCCCCCGGCGGCCATCGCCACGCCTCGCGGGGCGGCGTCAGCGCCCCGCTTCGGTCCTGACCAAGGAGACGCGGCGGCTGGCGGTGTCCGCCTGTGGAGGGGACGCCAGCCCCCCTCGGAAACGGGTGGGCGGACCCCGGCGCAGCAGGAAGCCCCGATGAGCGATCATCAGGAATCCCCCGGTTTTAGCCTTGGGGAGGGGGTCAACCAGACGCTCTGCCGGCCGCAGCGCACCACCCCGCGGGCCGCAAGATCCTGGAGGACCGCGTTGACCGTCTCGCGGCAGAGGCCGGCCATAGACGCCAGATCCTGCTGGCGCAAGCGGAGGCGCAGGGCGCCGCCGTCGGGTGTGCCATGGCGCTGCGCCAGGCGGCGCAGGAGGCGCAGGACGCGGTCGCCGGCGCCATCCAGCACGAGCGAGGCCGACAGCAGGCCCAGGTCGGCCGTGCGCCCGGCCAGCGCGGCGAGGAGGCGACCCGCGAGTTCCGGATCGCGCGCCGCGACGGCGGACAGTTCACTCTGCGGTACGGAGAGGCAGCGGCTGTCCTGCAGCGCCTCGACGTAGAAGCCGATCGCCGGATGGCCGTCGATGTCGGAGTGGAGCAGGGCCTCGCCGGGGCCGAGGAGGCCCAGGCCGCATTCACGACCGTCCGGGGTGATCGCCACTGGGCGGAGCAGGCCCTCCTCGACGAGGTAGACCCAGGTCGAACCGTCTCCGGGGCCCAGCGTCAGCCGGGTCCGAGCCTGGGCCGTCGCCACCCGAACCGGATACAGGCCGACCACCCCGCCTTCTTTAAAACCATAGCGCGTTCGACAATCTGTCGTCCAGGCCACACGAGCGGATGGACGCCCGCGCTAGACTTTCCGTGTTTTGCGCATGATTGCCGTATGGTGCGCCCTTGGGGCCGGGCGCCCGGACGGCGGAAGCGGGTTCCACGCGAGGAAAGGGGTTGGGGTTCGGTGCCCGAAACCGGGCGGAGAAGCTTTGTCCTCGGCGTCCTGGGTGCGGTGGGCACCCTGATCGCCTTGGGCTACGCCTTCGTGGCGGAGCGCTTCATGCTGCCGCCGCCGGAGTCGGCCTCGGCGTTGCAGAAGGTCGGAACGAGCCAGGATTTCCAGACGGGCGACGTCAAACTGGTGGTCTACACCGGGGACGGCGGTTTCCCCGACGGCGTGTACGTGGTGCGCCTGCCGGGCAGCAACGTGGTGGCGGCCTATGACGAACACTGCGCCCACCTGCAGTGCCCGGTGCAGTGGACGGCCGGGAATCAGACCTTCAACTGCCCATGTCACGGATCCGTGTACAACATCCAGGGGACGAACATCGCCGGGCCGGCACCCCACCCGCTGAACTACCACCGGGTGGTCGAGCAGAACGGCGCCGTCTACGTCGGCGGCATCGTGTCCTGGGGCTCGGCGGAGTGGCAGGCCATGGCCGTGAAGTGGGGCACCGCCGGCGGCTGGGTGCCGGGCGCGATTCCGGGTACCCTCCGGTGGTCGAGCAAGGCATGAGTAAGACTCAGGACGGGCGGCAGGCACAGGAGAGCGCGCGCGGCGGCGGGACCCACGGCGAGGAGCAGATCCTGCCGGCGGCGCCCAATGAAGAGGTCCTCGACCCGCAGATCGAACGGTCTTCGATCTGGAAGTACGTCAACGTCCGCATGGGGCTGGAGAAGACCGGCCTGAAGCCGCTGGTGCTGGAGGCGATGAACGCCCCGCATCCGCGCTTCATGAACCCCCTCGATTACATGGGGGACATCCTGCTGTTCCTGTTCGTCAACCAGGTCGTCACCGGCCTGCTCCTGATGACGCACTACAACGGCTCCGCGATGGGCAGTCCGTTCCCGGCCTACGCCAGCACCCTGGCCATGACCCACACCTGGTGGACGGCCTTCGTCCGCGATCTGCACTTCTGGGGCGCCAACGCGATGGTCATCGCCATCGCCGTGCACATGGCCCGCGTGTTCTACGTCGGCGCGTACAAGCCGCCGCGCGAGTTCCAGTGGCTCTCGGGCCTGATCCTGCTGGCCTGTACGGTTGGGCTGGCGCTCTCCGGCTATCTGCTGCCCTGGGACCAGCAGGCCTACTGGGCGACCGAGGTCGCGACCGCCATGGTCAAGTACGTGCCCTTCGTCGGCCACGACCTCCTGTTCTTCCTGCGCGGCTGCCGCTACACGTGTGCCTCGACCCTGACCCTCTTCTTCGCGATCCACGTGGTGCTGCTGCCCCTGATCCTCGTGATGACGATCGGCCTGCACGTCCTGCTGGTCATCATCCACGGCCAGGTCGACGTCGAGGCCCGGCTGCCCGAGGAGTACAAGAAGAAGCACCGCTTCGGCCAGGTCTCGGACTTCCCCAAGGGCTTCGTGCCGTTCTGGCCGAACATCGTGGCCAACATCGCCCTCTACTCGGCGGGCATGGCCGTGATCCTGGTGCTCATCGCCGCCAACAAGGCCGCGCCGCTCGCGGCCCAGGCCAACTACGTCAACGTGCCGCCGGCCGTCGCCGTGTACTACAAGCCCCTGCCGGTGTGGTACTTCCTGAACTTCTACCAGATCCTGAAGGTCGCCCACGGCTCACTGGAGGACCACCTGATGGTCCTCGGCCTGCCGATGGTCATCGTTGCGGCGCTGGTCCTGCTGCCGTTCCTGGATAAGAACCCGTCGCATCGGGCCAAGGACCGGCCGATCGTGCTGACGGTGGGCGCGCTCTTCTCCATCGGCGTGCTCTACTACACCTACGCCGGATGGAAGTCCGAGCAGCCGGCGCCGGTGATCACCACGGCCATCCTCCACCCGTCGTTCAAGAAGAACCTGTTGCCGATCTTCAACGCGGAGTGCACCCCGTGCCACACCGGTCCGGCGAGCAGTGACCTCGCGAACTTCCAGATCAACACCTACCAGGGGATGATGGCGGGCGGCACGCTGGGTCCGGCCGTCGACGTCAAGGACCCGGCGCAGAGCCACATCATCCTGCTGCTGGAGGGCAAGGATCCCGCGGCCCCCGGGCTGCAGATGCCCCTGGGCGGGACGCCCCTGAACCAGGCGCAGATCCAGACGGTCGAGAATTGGATCAAGGACGGCGCGCCCAACAACTGACGCCTGCAGCGGCCCGGATTCCGAGCCGTGTGTCGGGGGGACACCCGGGGCCCGCGCGGGCGCCGGGTGCTCCCATACAGAGGGACCGGGCGCGGGCCCGCGCGGCCTGGGGACATGCCCCCGGCCGGCGGGGCGGACGCGGGGCCGGCGTGGCGCCGGCCAAACGGTAGAGCGGGGGCGATCGAGAGTTGGCGGACAGGGTGCGCATCGGCCTCATCGGCGCCGGCGGAATCGCCAACGGTGCCCACATCCCCGGGTACAAGGCCCTCGGCTCCGAGGTCGAGATCGTGGCCTGCGCGGACGTCAACCGCGCGACGGCCGAGCGCACCGCGCGCGAGCAGGGGATCCCCGGCGTCTACGAGGACTATAACGAGATGTTGCGCAACGAGCGCCTGGACGGGGTCTCGGTGTGCACGCCCAACAAGTTTCACGCGCCAGCCGTCATCGCCGCGCTGGGCGCGGGCTGCCACGTGCTGTGCGAGAAGCCCCCGGCGAGCACCGTCGAGGAGGCGCGGGCCATGGAGGCGGCGGCGAAGGCCGCCGACCGCATCCTGACCTTCGGCTTCATGTTCCGCTTCAGCCCGGAGGTCTCCGCGGCCAAGCGCTTCGCCGACGCCGGAGCCCTGGGCGAACTCTACACGGGCCGGGTCACCGCCGTCCGCCGCCGCGGTATTCCCAGTTGGGGCGTGTTCACCAACAAGGAACTCCAGGGCGGCGGGCCCCTGATCGACATCGGCGTGCACATGCTGGACGCCGCGCTGTACGTGATGGGCTACCCGGATCCGGAGTCGGTCACGGGGGTGACCCACACCAAGCTCGGCGACAAGGAGCCGGGCGTCGCGCCGTGGGGCGCGTGGAACTACCGCAACTACACGGTCGAGGACGTCTGCAACGCCCTGATCCGCTTCAAGAACGGAGCGGCGCTGCTGCTGGAGTCATCGTTCATCGCCAACATCGAGCCCATGGAGGAGATCAACGTTCGCCTCTCCGGCACGAAGGCGGGCGTGAAGTTCTTCCCCTTCAGCGTGTACCGCGAGGAGAACGGCACCATCGTCAACGAGACATCGGCCTGGCAGCCCGGGGGCAACAGCCACCACAAGGAGGTGGCGCACTTCGTGCGCTGCATCCGGGGGCAGGAGAAGCCCATCAGCACGCCGGACGAGGCGGTCAAGATCCAGCGCATCATCGAAGCGATCTACAAGTCCGCCGACCTGGGGCGGAGCGTGGAGGCATAGGCGGGGCCGCGCAGCGGCCCTGCCATGCGGTTTCCGGTCGCGGGGTACGGCAACGGCGCCATCCGGCGCCGTTGCCGTACCCCGCTGTTTTTCCGGGGCGCGGGGCCGCGTCCCCGGCCACGGTGCTTCACCGACGGCGAAGGCGGCCCGTTCACCCGGCACCCACGGCGGACTCCCGCCGCCCGGCGGTGCACGGCTGCCCGCAGGCGGCGGGGGCCGGACGCAGAATCACGCGCACGGGGGGGCACCGGTCCAGCCGTGCCCCCCGCTTCCGGGTGACCCCTGGCGGCGGCTGTCCGGCGCCGGACAGCCGCCGCCGTCGGCGCGGCCGCGCGACCGCTGGTCGGGGGGGATGGCCGTGTTCGCCGTGTGGGCCCGCGTCGCGCTCCTCCTCGGGGCGCTCACCCTCGCGGCCCGCGACCGCGTGCTGCTGCTCTGGTTTTTGTCCCTCACCTGCGCGTGGGCGCTGGGCTGGCTCCTACTCAGCCGGGTCCTCGACGCCCTCGCCGTCAGCCAGGCCCTCTCCACGAGCGAGGCCTTCGCCGGGGAGACCGTCACCGTCCATCTGCGGCTCACGAACCGGTCGATCTTCCCCTTGCCCTGGGTCCGCCTCGACGAAACGCTGCCCCGGCGGCTGGACCGCCGTCCCCCTCGCTGGGTGGCCTCGCTTCCGCCCGGGGAGGCCTTCCAGACCGAATACCGCCTGCGCCTCCCACGGCGGGGCCTCTATCGCATCGGCCGGGTGGGCCTGGAGGTCGGGGACTGGTTCGGCCTTTGGCGGCGCGGTGGCTACGTGGACGTCCCCCTCTGGCTCACCGTCTTCCCGCGGCCGTTGGAGGCAGGCCTGCCGCCACCGCCCCCGCGCATTCCCGAGGGGGAGCGGATCCGGCCCACGAGCCCCTTCCGTGCCTGGGAGCCGGCCGGCCTGCGCGAGTACCGGCGCGGCGACCCGCCCCGCTGGATCGCCTGGCGGGCGACCGCCCGCCGAGGGGAGCTCGTGGTGCGCGAGTTCCCGCCGGTGCGCGACCGGGCACACCTCATCGTCCTGGACCTGCGCCCTTCGGCCTGGCCGGCGGCCCACCGCGAGGCCTGGCTGGAGCGGGCCATGTCGCTGGCGGCCGCCTGGATCGCGCGGACCGGCGAGAGGGACGAACCGATCGGCCTCTTTACCTTCGGGCTGCCGGCGCGGTATGAGCCCGAGGCCGCCGGAGGTGCGGCGCAGGCCACCGCCTCGGCGGGCGCGGCCGCGCCTTCCGCCGCCGTGCGGGTCCTCACCGGCGCGCCGCTGCCGGCAGAGCCGGTGGCCTTCGAACTGGCGGCGCGGCGGGGCAGCGTGCACCGCCGCCAACTGCTGCGGGCACTGGCGGTACTGGAGCCGGCGGAGAGCCCGGCCTTCACACGGCGGGCCATCGCGGCCGTGCGGCGGCTGTCGCCGCGGAGCAGCCTCCTCTGGATCACGGGCAGTGCGGACGCGGAGGCCCTGGCCGCCGCGGCGACGGCCGCACGTGCCGGGCACGCGGTAGCCTTGGCGGCGCCCGCCGCCGCCGCGGGCGGGCCGGCGCCAGGCGTGACCATCTGGCCCATCCCGCCGGGGGAGGGAGGGGAGTGGGAGAGGTAGACGAGTCGTCCCCGGCGGTTCCCCTCCCCTATCCTTGGCGGGACCTCCGGCTGTGGGCGGCCCCCCTCTTCGCCGCCGGCCTCGCGGCGGTGGCCAACGCGGCCTGGCTGGCCTTCGCCCCCGGCCGCGCCGTGTCCACGGCCCTGATCGCGGCGGCCGCCGCGTTGGTCGCCGCCGCCGGCGTCGCGGTGGCGGTCCATCCCCGGGCCGCCGTCTGGACCGCCGAGGGCAACGTGGTGCCCTCGGTCCTGCCGGTGATCGTGGCCGCCGCGGTCGCCCCGCCGGTCGCGGGTCCGGGGTTTTGGGCGTTCGCCTGGAGCGCCTGCCTCCTCCTCTACGTCTGGAGCCGCACGCGCGGCATCGTGCGCTCGATCGTGCGCCTGTGCGTCGCCCTGCCCGAGGACGGTTCGGGGGGGCGGGGCGAGTCGGCGCCCCCTCCGCCCCGGGGCCTGGCGCGCATTCGTCAGGCGCGCGCCGCCGTAGCGTCCGCGGGTGCTCGCCCGCTCGGCGAACTCGCGGGCGCGGCCACGCTGGACGGGCTGCTGGCGGTCGGCCTCTGGACGGCCCTGTGCGACGCTGGGGCCGGAGCCGGCGCCGGAGTGGCAGGCGGGGCCGCGGTGCATGTCCTCGGCGCGGCCGCGGCCTGTGGGGGGGCCCTCGCCCTGGCCGCCTGGGCGGGGCGCGCCGACGTGTTGCGGCGGGCGCAGGCGGAGGAGGCGGGCGTGCAGCACGGCTTCTCGCGGCTGTGGTGGTGGGCCGTGGCGCCCGCCGCCGCCCTCTGCCTGGCCGTGGGCGCCGCCGTGCCCACCTACCGCGCCCCGCTCCAGGGGGGCGCGGTCTCACGCCTGGTGATGGGCTTCCTCGGCCACATGACCACACGCGCGGCGGCCGCCGCGCTTCCGGCGAACCCCGCCATGGTGCGGGCCCAGAACCAGACCGGTCTGGTCCTGGCCGCGGTATGCGCCGCCGTACTCGTGCTGGGCTGGCCGGCGCGCCGGGTGGTGCAGCGGGTCATGGGTGGCATGTACACCGAAGAACCATCCGCCGAGGACCCCATCCGATTCGGCGAGCGGCTGCGCCTATGGTGGGCGCGGCTGTCCGCGCGCTGGGCGGGCCTGATGGGCCGCGACCGGCGGCCCGTGCCGCGCTACGGCACCTGGCGCCCGCTCGGGGCGGCACCCGCCGGCGGAGGGCGCCACGGTCCCGCCGTGCCCGAAGTCTTGCGCGCTTCGCGGGGGGACATCCGGGGCCGGGTCCGGGCCGCGTACGGCAACGTGCTCCGGCAGGCGGGCGCGGCCGGCTTCGGGCGGGATGCGGCGCAAACCCCGCGCGGGTTCCTCGCCTGGATCGCGCCGCGGGCCAAGCCGGCGCGCTTCCCCCTGGAATCCCTCACGGGCGCGTACGAGGAGGCGCGCTTCAGTACGCACGCCGTGACGGAGGGGGACGCCGATCGGGCGGAGGGGGACGCGCGCGCGGCGGGCTACGGGCTGGCGCTGGCGCAGGCGGAGCAGCGCCGCCGGGCCGGGCAGCCCGAGGCCGATCCGGCCCTGAAGTGGACGGCGCCGCGCGGGGTGCGGGGCATGCGCCGGGAGTACTGACCCCCCGGGCCGGGGCGGAGGGGCGGGCCCCGCGCTGCCCCGCCCCCACGGGCTCACCGCTCCGGCCGGGTCCGCAGCCGCACGGGTCCCATCAGCCCCGACGGCCGCATCGCCCCTTCGAAGGCATTGGCGCCGGAATTGGTCACGGCGACCTCGATGGTGTTCTCGCCGGTCCGCCACACCCCGGGCGGTGTCTCCAGCACGTACGGGGCCCAGAGGGCGAAGCCCGCGTCGGTGCCGTTGACGCGCACGGCCGCGGCCTCGCCCACGGTGCCGAGATCGAGGGCGGCACCCGCGGGGTCCTCCGTCAGGCGCACCCGGGCCGAGTAGACGAGCGTCCCTGAGAACCGCTCCAGGTCCGGCACCTGGGCCCAGTCACCGAGGATCGGGGCTGGTACCAGCCGGCCTTCGCCGTCCGCGACGCTCCAGGGGCCCGTGACCTCTATCGTGGTTACCGGCGGGGGGGTGCTGCTGGTCGGCGCCGGGGCGGCACCGACCAGCAGCACCCGGCTCTCCCGGCGCGGGAGCGAGACGCGCCACCCGCCGTCCACGGCCTCCGCGGGGATGCGGCGGTCCCGCAGGGGATCCCACCACTCCGCCCCGCCGCCCCCTGGGAGGGTCAGCGCCCCCTCGACGGGGGTCTCGCCCTCGTTGAAGAGGAGGTGGGCGTCCACCCCGTCCCGGCGCACGGCGACGACACGCAGCCCCGGCGCGGGCGGATGCACCGTCACTCCGGCGCCCGCGACCTGCCGCACCCGTGCCGGCAGGGTGTGGAGCGGCTCCGCCGGGAGCACCGTCCCGCCGGCGGCGGTGAAGGCCGCGACGTGGGCGGAAGCGGCCGCCGGGAGCTCCCCGGGATGCTCGACGACGACGGCGCGGTAGCCGGTGAGATCTGTTTCCAGGTCGGCGTAGACGAAGTCGATCTGGCTTTCATAGAGGGCTCGCGCGGCGGTCCAGGACAGGTGGTCACCCGCGCTGAGCACCGCCACACCACCGCCGGCGGGCTCCCCTGCGGCGAGCAGCCAGCACATGGACCGCACGTACCGGGCCAGTCGCTGGAAGTGCGGCCACCACGGGTTGTGCAGCCCCACGTCGGGCTCGCTCTCATACGCCCGCCCTCCACGGACGGAGTAGAAGCAGGCGTGCGGAAAGAACAGGTTCACCCCGCGGGCGAGGTGCCAGTCGAGGAGCCACTTCGCCTCGTCCAGCGACAGGCCCCAGCCATAGGCCCCGAAGAGTTCGGTCACCGCGCGGGTGCGCCGGCGCGCCCGCGCCGCGCTGGCTGCCGCCTTGGGCGCCGTGCTGTGGGGGCCCTCGATGCCGCTGCCGTTGCCCGGGAGCACCCAGCGCCAGACCATGTCCTGGCCCGGCCAGTGGAAGTCGGCGAGGGAGGCCATGTCGTCGCTGTCGGCGGGGTGCCCGGTGAGGGCGATGCCGTGCCGGGCGCACCAGGCGGACTGGGCGCCGTAGAAGACCTCCCGGAGGCGGGCGTGGACGCCCTCGGCGTACGCCTGCCGGAACTCGGCCGTGCCGGGCCCGTAATCCACCCACAGCGCGGGCAGCCAGGGGAGGACGTCCCTGCCCAGGCGCGCGTTGAGGAACTCCGGCAGGCCGGGGGTGAAGGGTTGCGCGCCACGGCGAGACCCGCGCCCGAGCGGATGGGGCTCGTCCGTGAAGAGCGCGACCACTGTCGCGCCCAGATGGCCCTGCAGGTGTTCCGCATAGGCGTCGTGCGTGAGCCGCAGGAAGGCCGCCACCGCGGCCGGGTTCAGGATGTCCCCCGCCGGGGGTGCGGTCGCCGTACCATCCTCTTGCTCCGCGAGCACGCCGCGGATCGTGCCGCCGCTCGGTACGTCGACGCAGGCCAGGGCCCGCCAGTCGCCTTCCGGCACGTCGATGCGCACCAGGCCGCGGCCGTCGGGCTGCAGGACCCGCAGGGTGGAGGCGTCGATGCCGTCGCCGGCGGCCCGCGCCAGCACGACGGAGACGAGCCGCTGCTGCAGCGAGCGGCCGGCGGATGGGCGCCAGTAGCCCCGCCAGGGCCCGGGGACGTCGCGCCGCAGCAGGACCAATGCCCGTGCGGCGTATTCGGGGTTCTCGGCGACGACGCGGCCGCAGGCCGATCCGGAGGGATAGCCCCCCTCGTCGTAGAGGACCACCTTCATCCCCAGGCGCGCGCACTCCTCCACGACGCGGCGGACCAGGCGGAAGTACTCAGGGGTGAGGTAGCCGACTTGGGGGGAGAGCCCGGTGCGGGGGTGGATCACGACCCCGCCCATGCCGCCGTCGCGAAAGGCGCGCAACTGGCGGAGGAGTTCCGCCTCGTCCAGGTCGTCGTTCCAGAACCAGAAGGGCATCATGCCGAACTCCGCCGGGGCCGCCGCGGCGGCGGCGAGGAACCGGGAGAGGGCGTCGGGGCCGGGGGACGCGGGCATGGCGGACCGACCTCCTCCTGCGGGGATGCCGCGGGATGCGGTTTGGCCGGGCTTCCACGGGGCGGGGCGGGGGGCCTGCGGGGGGAGGGGCGGTTCGGAGGGGCGGGAGAAGCCCGCGTACCGCCCGGGCTGAAGCGGCGGGGGAGCGGTCCCCGTTCCGGGCCTGCTGCCAACCGACCCCCGGTTGCGGGGCCGCCCCCGTCGGGGGATCCCCCGTGCGGGCCCGAGTCCCGCCCCGCGGGCGGCCGTCCGCCCCCGCCAACCTTCCGGGACTCCACACCGTCTTAGAGGGACGGAAGGCGCTTGGCTGAGCGGGGGGTGGGGCTGTGATCCGCACGCGGGGTCTCCGCGTCGTGTATCCCGGGGGGCATGTCGCCTTGGACGGCGTGGACCTGCACATCGGCGCCGGCGTCTTCGGCCTGCTCGGGCCCAACGGCGCGGGCAAGACCACCCTGCAGCGGGTGCTGGCGACGCTGCTTTTGCCGTCGGCGGGAGCGGTGGAGGTGGCCGGCCTGCCGCTGCCCGCGCAGGCGGCCGAGGCCCGGTTCCACCTCGGATACCTGCCGCAGGAGTTCGGCCTGTTCCCGAAGCTCCGCTGCCGGGAGTGCCTGGACTACCTCGCGCTGCTCAAGGGCCTGGACGACCGGGGGGCGCGCCGGGCGCAGGTGGACGCGGCTCTTTCCGCCGTGCACCTGGAGGAGTACGCCACCCGCAGCGTCGGCGCCCTCTCGGGCGGGATGCGGCGACGCCTCGGCATCGCCCAGGCCCTGCTCGGGGCGCCGGAGGTGCTGATCCTCGACGAGCCGACGGCCGGCCTCGACCCGGAGGAGCGGGCGCGGCTCTGGAACCTGCTCGGGGGGCTGGCCGCCCGGCGGGCGGTGCTCCTCTCCACGCACCAGGTGGGGGATGTGGCCGCGCTCTGCGCGCGGCTGGCGGTGCTGGACGGGGGCCGCCTGCGTTTCACCGGCGGCCCCGACGAACTCGCGGCGCTGGCGGCGGGGCACGTGTGGGAAGTGCGGCTCGGGGCGGAGGACTACGAGCGCCGGCCCCCGGAGTGGCGCGTCGCCGGCACGCGCGCCGAGGGCGGGGCGGTGCTGCTGCGGCTTCTGGCCGAGGGGCCGCCCGCCGCCGGCGCGCGACCCGTGGAGCCCACGCTCGAGGACGGCTACCTGCACCTCATGGGGGCACGGGTGGGCGCGCCCGAGGACACGGATGGCTGACGGGCCGGTGGCGCAGCGGCGCGCCTGGGAGCCGTCGGCCGCCCTGCCGGGAGCCGTTGTGCGGACGTCGCGGCACGGGGATGCGCGCGCGCGTCTGGCCTACGGCCTCCGCCTGCTGCCCGCGCCGCTCCTGATCCCCATGTGGGGCCTCTGGTGCGCCGCCCTGATCCTCTACTGCACGGCCCCGGCGTGGTCGGGGCACGTACCGGACGCCCTCTCCACGTATCGGCTGCTGGAGCGCTGGCCGGGGGTCCTGGCGGGATGCACGGCGGCGGTCTGTGCCGCGGTCGACGCCGAGGGGGATCCCCCCGGCCTTCTGCACGCGCTCCCGGCGGCCGGATTGCGCCTCTGGCTGGACCGCCTGGCCCTGGCGGGGGCCGGCTGGGCGCTGGCGGACGCCACCGCCCTGGCCGCCGCACGCTCCTATCTGCCCCTCCCCTGGGGCCCGGCGCTGGGCACCACTGCCGCGCCGAGCGCGATGGAGGCCGCCCTGGGCTTTTTGGCCGGCGGACTGTGGGGGAGTTGGGCGGGCGGGGGCGCGGTGTACGCGGTCTGGGTCGCCGCCGCGCTGCGGGAGATGCTCGGGGCGCCGCTCTGGCGCTTCGATCCGTTCCTGGCGACCCAGGCCCCGGCCGGTGCGCGGCTGCTCGCCAACCGCTGGACCCTGGCGGCGGCGGCGGCGGGGCTGGCGGCCCTGTCCACCCTGGCCCGGCGGCACCCCGACCGCTGGGGCGCGTGGTTGCGGCTTCCGCGGCCGCGGTTGCCGGGCGGGTGGCGGGCCTCGGCGGCGGGCGTCCTGGCCGCGGGCGCGCTGGCGGCGGCGGCTGTCTGGCTGGGCGTCCGGCCGGCGCTTCTGCGGGAGCCGGCGCGGGCGTTGCTGGCTTCGGGCGCGGTCCGGGTCGCGGGGACCGCCACCCTGGCCGTGCACGTGGACGGCGGCCGCTGGTACGCGGCCGTGGACGTGCCGGTGGCCCTGCCGCCGCTGTCCACCGGCCTCGCCGTCGCCGCACCGGCCGCGAGCGCGGTGCTGCAGGCCCGCCTGGGGGAGACGCCGCTGCTGCCGGTCCCTGGGGACGGCGGAGACCGCTGGCGGTTTGCGGGACGGATTCTGGGGTGGCTCGGGGGCCACCCGGCGGTGGTGCGCCTGGACTTGGCCCTGCCCCCGCCGCGCGCCGACGACCCGCCCGGTTCCTGGCCGGGGCTGCAGGTCGGCGGGGCAGACCTGGGGCGGGTGGACGTCCTCTGGCCGGCGGGTACCCCGGTGCGCCCGGCGGGGGCGGGGGCGTGCGGGCCGGCGCTCTGCTGGACGGGCCCGGCGACCCGGCTGCGGTTGGTGGCCGCGCCGGTGCCGTGAGCCGCGGAGGGGATGCGGGGTGGCGTCCGGAGGGCGCGCCTGCGGGACCGGTGCGAGTATCCCGGCCTTCCCCCGCCGTCCCTCTGCACCCGCGGCCTTGCCGGCGCCAACCTTTCAGCCGCCTGCGCCGTCTCAGGGGGGAACGCGGCCTCCGGGCAGGCGATGCGCGCCCTCCGGGGGGCGGCCGCGAACGGCCCCGGGCCGCGGGGGCATCTCGCCGACGGGCACCGGAACCTGACGCGCGCAGGGGTGGGGCGGATGGGCGTCTCCGGGATCGGGTCCACGACCCGGACCGCCGTGCCCGCTCGCGACCGGCGCGTGTTCTCCCACGGGCGGATCGTCCTCGGCCTCACCCGCCACGAACTCCGCGCCTCCGTGCGGACGCCGGGGCTCTGGTTTCCGCCGGCCCTGTGGTTCCTCTTCCCCCTCCTCGGGGCGCAGGCGCCGGACGCCGCCCAGGTCCTGAAGGACGCCGCCGGCCTGGCCGTGTTCGCCGGCCTGCTGGCGGCGGCGCTGGTCGTCTCTCTGCCGTCGCGCACCGCCGGGGCCGGGGCCGGCGACGTCGTCGGAGGGCTGCCGGCGGCGCGGGAACTGGCCGCGGGACGCGTGCTGGCCGGGAGGGTCTCGGCGACCGTTCTGGCCCTGCTCCCCTTTCCCGCCGCGGCCCTCCTCGCGGCGGCCCACGGGCATGCGCCAGCGGCGCCGCCGGCCATCGCCGCGGTGTATCTGGCGACGGCTCTGCCGGCGGCGTGGCTGGGGGCGGCGGGCGGGTTGGCCGCGGGGACGGTGCTGCGCGATCTGCGCCTGGCCTTCCTCGCCGTGTTCCTGGTCGGCGCGGCGGCCATCGCCGCCTTTGGGCTGCAGACCGTCCTCACCCCGTTCGGCGCCTTCGACCTGCAGTTGCAGACCGTCCTGTCGGTGGCCGGCGGGATGGGACCGCTGGGGGGCCTCCTCGCCTGGCACGCCCTGGCGCTCAGCGGTCTGGCCGCGGCCGTGTCGGCGCTGGCGGCCGGCACCGCCCGGAGTCGGGGGCGGGCCGGGTGGCTCTGCGTCTGCGGCGGATCCGCGCTCCTCCTCTGCGGGTTCTTCGGGTACAGCGCCGCGCTCGCGCGCTTTGCGGTCGGGCCCTTCCCCGCGTCCGGCGGCCTCGCGCCCTCCCAGGGCTGGCAGGTCGAGCAGGCGACGGTCACGATCGACCTCGGGTGGCGGAGCACGGCCACGGCGGATCTGCGGCTGCAAAACGCGGGCACGCGACCCCTGGCCGCGGTGCCGCTCCGGATGCCGCCGGGCCTGACCGCGGCGGCGGTCCGCCTGGCCGGGGGTGGCACCGCCGTGCCGGTGGGTCCGGAGATCCGCCTCCCGGCGGCCGTCGCGCCGGGGGGCACCGTCGACCTCCAGGTGCGCTACGGCGGCCGCTGGACGGCCTTCGGTGGTCGGGCCGCCTATACCCTGATCCGCTCCGCCGCCCCGGGCCGCCTGATCCTGGCGGGCCTGGGCCCGGCGCAATGGCTGCCCACACCCGCGGCGGCGGGGGCCCCGGTTTCCGACTTCCCCCTCACCCTCCATCTCACGGGCGCGGTTCCGGCGGTGACGTTCTGTAACCTCGCGCCCACCGGGCCGGACGGATGGCGCGGGAGCGGTGCGGCTGTCGTGGCTGTGGCCTGCTTTGGCGGGGGGTTCCAGGGGGCAGGGAGTGGGATGGCGGAGGTTTGGACGGCCGGCGCCGGGCGGGGCGGGGCGGCGATGGCCCCCGTGCTGCGCCGGGTCGAAGGTGCCCTGGCGGGGTGTCTGCGGGTGCCGCCCGTGCCCGTCGGCATCGTGGCCCTGCCCCCGGCCGTCCAGTTCGGCGGGTTTGGCCTGTCCTACGATCTGCGGCGCTACGGCGACCCGGCCGCGGTGATGCCCTCCATCAGCAACGTCGCACTCTGGAACGTCCCCTCCGCGGCGTGGGCGGCGGCGTCGGCGGTGTGGGGGTCGGGGGGGGCCGGGAGCGATGGCACGCTCCGCCCGTGGCTGATCGCGCTGCTGCCCCCGGCGGCGGCGCTTCGGGCGGGACTCCCCACCCCTGCCGGCGGTGTCATCGGGCTTGCCGCCGGGATGGCGCCGGCACAGGTCGAGGGTGTGCAGACGGCCCTGCGGCACATCCCCCCACAGGCCGGGTGCGACCTGCTGGCCGCCCTGCACACGCTGGACGAGGAGGGGCGTCTGAGCGGCGCAACCATCGCCGAGGCCACCGACCTGGCGCAGGTCGGCCGCGGCTGACAGTGCGTCCGGGTGGGGAAGGCGCCAAGGCGGGGGAGGCGATACCGACCACGCGCCTGCCGGGCCGCCCGGCGCGGCTGCAGGGCTCCTGACGCCGTTGCGGGTGTTGGCAGCCCGGACTCCCCGCCGCCGCGACCGCGTCTGGCCGCTGCGCCGGATATCCCCTCCGCCCCGAGTACCGTCCCGCAGACCGCCGACGAGGGAGGCCGGCCCCATGCCCGACGGAGGGACGCACGTGCAAGGGCGTCACGTTCAGCCATCTGCCGCAAGCGGCCGAGCGCGACCCGCGGGGGCGGGTGGCGGGGCTCTGACGCGCCGGGCCTTACTGGCCGGCGCCGCCGGTGCTCTCGTGGCCGGGGGTTGCGGGCGGCAGGCCCTCTCGGACCTGCCCACGCTCGTCGGCGCCACGGTGAGCCTTCAGCTCTGCATCGTTGGCGGCACGCCGCTCGGGGTGCTGACAGGGATGAAACAGTTCTTCGTCAACGCCGCGCGCAAAATCGCGCCCCATGCCCGCGTGGCCGTGGAGGTCGGCAACGGCACCCCGCCCGCCTCGTGGTTCCCGCCACCACCACCGACGGCCCTGATCTACCCCCAGTCGATGTATGTCGACGACCCGTCCTTCCCCATGCCCGACGTCGTCGTCTGCCTGCACGATCTCATACCGGGCGAGTTGGCCGTGCGGGCCCTCGATCTCGCGCCGTACATCGGCGTCGACCAGGGAGATCTGCAGGGCATCACCGCCACCGTGGTCCGGGAGGGGCTAGCGTACTGCCCGCAGAGGGGCACGCTGCAGGCGGCTCTGCCCCTGCTGCGGGTACCCGCGGTGGCGGTGGTCGGCGGCGACATCGATGCGCTGCCCGGCGGCCGTCCGTGGACGACCGCGGAGTTCGAGTCCATCCTCGCCGCCCTCCATGACGCCCAGGTCCGGGTCAACGCCGGGGGGTGACCGGCCGTCTGTGTCGGCCGGTCGCCGTCGGCGTGCGCGGCTTACGGGGGAGGACCGATCATGGAGAGGGACGACCCGAGGGGGGCCGCGGGCGGGCCTGCGCCGGGCGATGGCGGAGGCGGGACTCCCTCCCAGTACCCTGCTGGAGCGGCAGACGGCGCAGACACCCGACGGGCGCGGTCGACCGCGCCTGCGCCAGGTGCTGGAGGAGCTGCTGCGCCTCCCACCGGATCAACGCCCCACGGCGCTCGTCTGCAGCCATGACGACCTCGCGCTACACGCCCTGCGCCTGCTGCACGACATGGGGCTATCGGTGCCGGGGGACATGGCGGTCACGGGCTTTGACGATTTGCCTTACGCCGCCTGGAGCCAACCGCCCCTGACCACGGTGGCCCAGGACGGCCGTGCCATGGGGGAGCGAGCGGTGCAGCAGCTGTGGGAGCTGCTGCACAACCCCCACGCCGGATCCGGCCGGGAACTGTTGCCCGTGGCCTTGCATCTGCGCGCCTCTACCCTGGGGTCGGTGGCCGGCTATGCGCCAGCCCCAGGCTCAGCCGCAAGCCTCGGCTCCCCACCAGCGGAAGCGGTGGGGCAGGGGAGCGGCGCAGCGGGCGGCGGTTGACCCGCCGCGCCGCGGTGTCCGTGGCGTAAGCGAGTGCCAACGCTGTCGGGCGGGGGTTGGCCGCATGGCCTGTGCGCCGGAGTCCCTGGGCGGAAGCTTTTCGCTGCTTGTCACCCCCTTCACCCCCCAGGGGCACGTGGACCGGGAGAGTTATCGGCGCTTGCTGGCCTATCACCTGGCCGCTGGCAGCCGCGGGATCTTCGCCGTTTGCGGCACGGCGGAAATGGCTGCCCTCAGTGAAGAGGAGCGGCTGTCCCTGGCGGCTGAGGCCGTCCGGACGGCGGGG
>Ga0080006_1204209_pt1 | contig 110626 bp, 98 predicted proteins | sample RS3BMetagenome_FD_69209 | JGI IMG/M metagenome (GOLD analysis project Ga0080006, IMG submission 69209) | Ferric oxide microbial mat and aquatic microbial communities from Rainbow Spring, Yellowstone National Park, USA - RS3B (SPADES... ...
GGAATTCAAATTGTAGCTGTCGATACCCGCTTCCGGCCCCCAACAGCTAATGGGATAGGCGCCCACCCGCCATAAAACCGAAAAGCAACCTACCTGCGCACTGGTGGGATTGCTACTGGGCCCGATGTTGGCGGTCTGCCTGGCTACGATGACCTGTTGCCCGGTCGTGGTCAGCAGCGCATATAAGTGCGTCTCCACGTCGCCCCCAGGCGTGACCGAATAATCGATCGCGGTGCCGGTATTGACCGAACAGGCGCCGCCGGCCATGCCGTTGTATTCGTCCAGGTTGGCGCACGAGACCCCCGGCGGATTGGTTGTGTCCGACCAAAACGGGTCGGGAGTCACTATGGTCGAGGGCTGGTTGAGCTGCGAATTGATGGTCATGCTGACCGGTTGAATGTAGTCAAAACCCTTTACCGTCTGCCCATCGCCGATGCTGGTGCCGGCGATTTCTGACTCCACAAACTGCGAGGCGCTCGCCAGGTTTGCTGCGGCACGGCTGGCCAAATAACGAGCGGTGAAGGTGTTGACCCAGCTTTTGGCCAATTGGTCCATCGCTTGGGCTGGCAGGCTGGAATACGCGACCTGACGGCCCGAGGTCGCAAGCTCACCCGCCTGGTTGACGCTCTCGTCGGAGCTGGTCTGAGAGACCGCGCCGGTGCTTTCGAGTTCGCTTATCTGTCCGGGGCGCTGGAGGGGGGGGAAGATTACGATTGGAAACTCGACGGCGGCATGTCCTTGCGAAACGCCATTGGCATCGTAGTTCTTGAAAATCGTGACCGCAGGACTGGAGCCTAACGGCCGAACCCAGACGATGCCTTTCAGCCCCAGCTCGCGATGGGCAGTGGTGGCGTTGACCACCACGAGCATCTTGCCGGAATTGAGAAAGTTGGAGGTGCCGGGATTCGCGTTCAGTTGTTGGGGAGTGGTGGTGTTGCCGTCAAAAAGAATGAGCGAATAATTTTGCGGATCCTCGCTCCCGGTACCCTGCACGGTGCGATACTTCTGGGCGATCGCTTGATAGGCCGGACCGCTGGCCGAGCCCACCACCAGCGCCAGAGGCTCCGAGGGGCCCGGCGCTGGCGCGCTGCTGCCGCTGCTTCCACCGCATCCGCATATACCAACGATGCCTAGTACCAGCAAAACCAAGGAAACTCGAGTCATTTGCACCCTGCCTGTTTCGTCCTTATTTGTGTATAACTGGAAACTCCGCTTTCACCACGTTAACCTTTGATGGAATTAGCGCATTGCGCCTAAATAAGTCAAACTAGCGGATTTCTTTGCCGTGGGCGCTGTCCCGGAGGATGAAACGGCCGCAGCCCTCTTGGCGGCGCCGAAAGCGTGCGCGGCGCATGGCTCCTATTTTGGCGTACGGTTATCCATCCCGCCGGTGAGGACAGCTTGGCGATCTTGTGGAGCATCTCCGGCAAAGAGCCGTCGGGTTAGGTGGCTTTCTGCCAGCAAGAGCCAATAGTACCGGGCGTGCTTAATCAAACGGGCGCCGGTCTTGACCAGCCGTTGCTGCAAGCTGATTGGCGACTAGTAGCCGATCGCCTCACGCAGCGTCAGCCGCCGCCAGAAGTTTGCGGGTTTATACGCAAGCACGCTCAGCCACGGCCGCACGGGTTGGCCCAGAAACGGTGGCAGCTGGGCCGTGGAATTAGGTTCGTTCGTACTCAGGGGTGGGGCAATCCACACATTGAATATTCAAGCAAGGTAAAATCTGGAGGAATGCTTCAAAGCATGCGGTGTCAGTGGCCGGCCTGGTGGGCTCAGGATTTGTCGTACAGGCGCCTCAATGCGATCACGTCCTTAGCGCCCAATCCGGCTGCCATCGCGCCCAGATAAACGTAAGGCGCGGTTGCCAGCGCCGCCTTGAGAAATGTCCGCCGACTCAACTTGGCGGCCGGATTGTTGGCCGGGAAGAGCGGCCACCCGGCGCGGCTCATCGAGATTTCGTTTCCTCTAATCGGGAACCAAGTTTGTTCGCACTCACGGGTCGGGCAACTCGCTATTCATTTCAAGATAGAATCCGGTGTCAACTCCTCTCTCCGTATTAGCTGCGTTGGCCCAGCAGCGCATCGCTGACCGGGTCCCAGGCCGCGCGCTCTCGCTCCATCGGCGCCGATGCCAGCGTGGTTTGCGCGCCCATGACCATCGTGGCGCGGCGGGTGCTGTCGTAGGCCGGCCAACTCCCGGTCAGCTCGCAGCTTGGATCGCCGCGGCGCGCAAAGGCCAGCCAGGCATCCTGGGTTTGCGCCGCCAGCTTATCCACCGCCGCACCCGTACCCAAATAGCGTTCGCTGCCGGGCGCCTTCACCGTGCCGAAGACAAACGGAATCTCGATCGTGTGACAGGCGCCGAAACGGCCGCCGGCGGCGATCGATTTCCAGGTAAAGAGGTAAGTGAAAGCCCGTCCACGCTGCTCGCTTTGCGCCTGGGCCAACCGGATGGCGGGAAGCCGAAACCAGCGATCGGTGCCGATCGCCGAATAAAGCTCGAAGGATTCCACCGAATCGCCGCGCTCCGCGCGCGCCGCGCGATAAGTTTCGACCAGCGCTCTCGCGATCGGTGCGGGAAAAGCCTTGCTCAGGCGTGCCGTCAACCCTGCGTTATCGGCGATATGAACCTGGTCGCGGCCGACAAAGAACTTGATCTCCTCCAGCGTGGTGCCAACCAAAGTCGCCACCTTGCCGGCTTCGCCATCAAACACGCTTTCGATCGGTGGGCGCGGTACCAGCTCACCCTCGACCACCGGCGCGAACATCGATCCGCTCAGTCCCAACTCCGGCGCCGCCATCAGTCCGCCCTGGGTCAAGCGCAGCAACTGCGCCGCCGGCACCTGGCGCAAGTCGCGCACTCCCTCCGCGGCCAGTTTCGCGACCAGCCACTGGCCCACGCGGGCCGCGCGCGGGGCGCCGACCACCGTGTGGCAGGCGCCACTTTGCAGGATCGCCTTGTGAAAAAGCCCGCGCGCCGCCGGCATCGCCATCAGGGTGCCGATACTCATTGCGCCGGCCGATTCGCCGAACACCGTGACGTTGCCAGGATCGCCACCAAACTGCTCGATATTGTCGCGCACCCATAGCAAAGCGGCGATCTGGTCAAGCAGCGCCTCATTGCCGGTGGCTGGAATGCGCCCATCGGTGGCTTCAATCAGGCGCAAGAAGCCGAGCGTTCCCAGCCGGTAAGCGATAGTCACCACGACCACGTCGCCGCGCCGCGCCAGAGGGGCGCCGGAGTAGAGCGGATTGGAACTGGAGCCGCGTTCGAAACCGCCGCCATGGATCCAGACCATCACCGGGCGGCGGGAGGAATCCAGGCCCGGACTCCAGATATTGAGATACAGGCAGTCCTCGTCCTGGGGACCGGGATGGTTCAGGACCAGATCGACGTCGGGGTCCACGCTGGTGCTGTTCTGGGGTGCCACAGGGGCAAAGCTGCGCGCCGGTCTGATGCCGTCCCAAGACTCCGGCGGCTGCGGCGCCAGCCAACGCAGGGCACCCACCGGCGGGCGCGCAAACGGTATCCCTTGGAACAGGAAAAGTCCGCCCTGTTCTTCGCCCTCAAGTTTGCCATAACGGGTGTTGACGATTGCTGCCATGAGCCCGAACCTTACTCCGACCAGCGCTCATGCGCCACGCGCGGCCGCCGCGTCTTAGTCGCCCTGGGATTTGTCGTACAGGCGCCTCAAAGCGATCACGTCCTTGGCGCCCAATCCGGCTGCCATCGCGCCCGCATAGCGCGCTGCCACCGCCTCCACCAGCGGCGCCTCCAGCCCCGCGCCGTGGCAGCGTTCACGCACCAGGGCGAGATCCTTGGCAAACATCGATAGGGGCGAGCGCGGGCTGAGGTCGTCGGCGATGATTTTGTCGTAGCGCCGGCCGATGGAAGGATGGTGGGCCGAGGAGGTCCCCAGGATCTCCAGCATCCGATCGATCTTGAGACCCATCGCTTCGCTCAGCGCGACCCCTTCCATGAAGATCGCCAGCATCGAACCGAACATCATCTGAATGATCAGCTTCATGTCGTTGCCGGCGCCGCTGGGACCGACGTGAAAGATCTCGCGGCCAAAGCATTCCAGCAGCGGGCGGGCGCGCGCGAAAGCCTCGGCCTCGCCGCCGACCATCACGGTGAGCGTGCCGGCCTCGGCTCCCTCGACGCCACCGCTGATCGGGGCGTCCAGATGGGCGGCGCCCTTGGCCGCGAGCAGTTGCGCATGCCGGCGACTCTGCTCGGCAGCCACCGTGCTGGTGGCTACAACCAGCGCTCCTGGAGCGATCGCGGAAAGTATCCCGCCGGCTCCGGTCATGGTGGCTTCGACTTCCTTGGGGCCCGGCAGGCTGGTCACGATAGCCTCGGCTTGCCTGGCAACCGCGGCCGGGCTGTCGAGGATATGAGCGCCGTGCGCCGCCAGCGGCGCACAGGCTTCCGGGCGCACGTCGCGGATGAACACTTGATGGCCGCCTTTGATCAAATGGCCGGCGAGCGGGCCGCCCATCCGACCCAGGCCAATTACCCCGATTTTCAAGCCGCTTCTCCTGGTTCCAATAGCCCGTTTTGAGGGCTGCCCATCAGTCGGCGCCATTCCTGCCAGAACTGGCGCAGGCGATTGTCGTCACCGCGCAGCCCTTCGCGGGCCGGTTCGCCGCGCGCGATCAGGCTGTGGGGTACGCCTCGCGAATGCACCCCGCGCTGCTGGGCTTCCCAGGCGGCCACATCCTCGGGCAGATTGCCGCCGTCCTCCGACCAGTAGAGCTGCCAATGGCGTTCGCGCACGGCGCGCACTTCAGGAGGATCGTCAAGCCGCCGGCAGGCTCGCAGTTCGACCAGGGTCTGCTCGGGACCAAGCGGAATCTGGCGCTCGATCAGGGCGGTCGAGTAGCGCACCAGCAGCAGGGTGTCGGGAAAGAGGACGACGACAAAGGCGGGCCGTTGCGCAGTCATTCCAGGCAACGGATGGCGCATGAAGTTCAGGGTCATCTCGGGGTCGTCGCGCAACACCTTGTCCACCGTGCCCTTGGCCAGCCCGCTGGCGTAATCCAGCCCCAATTCCTGATATGCATGGCCGTTTTCCAGCAAGCGGTAAGGCCGCGGCGGGCTCACGTCAAGCAGGCGGCGATGGAGCAGGGGGGCATGATAGCCGTCGCGGCTGTTTTCCGGCTGCATCTTCCAATTGGCGTTGACTACGCAGCGCCGAACCAAAAATACTTCGCTTTCCGGCGCGCCGAAGGGCCATTGCAATGACGCCGCGACATCCCCCAGAAATTCCCGCAACGCGGGTGCCTGGGAATCGAAGCAGACAAACACCAGGCGATGGCAGGCTTCGATTCGCACCGCCACCAGGCCCAAACCATCCAGCGCCAGGCCGCCCGGATTGAAGCTGGTGCGATAGGCGGCGGCCTCCGGTACGCCGGCCAGGCGGCCATTAAGGTCGTAGGACCACAGATGGTACATGCAGGTGAAATTGCGGGTGTGGCCGCGCTCTTCGCACACCACCTGGGCCGCGCGATGACGGCAGGTATTGTAATAGGCGCGCAGTTCGCCCGAGCTGTTGCGGCAGACGATAATCGCCTGCCCAGCGGCGGTCGTGGTCAGAAAATCGCCCGGATTGGGGACCTCGCTCTCGTGACAGACGAAGTTCCAGCTCTTCAGAAAAATCCGCTCGCGTTCGGCCTCGTAGGTGTTGGAATCGAAATAGACTCGATTGTCGACCAAGTACTCGTCGGGCAAATCGGGCTTGTTGGCGATTATCATCAACGGCTTCTCCTCCAGCCGCGGTTAGCGGGGGCGCGCGGATTCGGATGCGTAAGCGCCCCAATTCAAAACCACCATGGTCGCCGTCGTCAAGCGCGGCAAGCGTTCAGGTGCTTGGCGGCAGGCCTGAGCAAGACCTCCGCCTGCCAAGGCTCGCGCTCGGTGGTGCACAGCTTGGTTATCCAGATCAGACGGGGCTTCGTCCCCAGCCCCGTTGCCGTCTTGAGCGAAATCCTGGCGTTTTCAACTAGTAGATCGTGACCAGGCTGATTTCTGCCAGTCGCTTGGATGACGGTGAATGGCTGCTTGATCCTTTTGAATGCCTTCTCGACGAGTGCTTCAAAGTAAATGCCTTGTGGGGGCAGCTCATCGTGGATGGAATGGTGGACATTGATAAGAGCCTCCAGGGCCAAAATAAAACTTCTCGGGGAAGATGACGTCTCTCATTGAGGTATCGGAGCGTGTGTCGATAGCTTTCAAATCACCGACCTCGTGTCGCGTGCGGGCAATTTGACGGCGCGAGCGGCCTTTTGTTACAACGGCGGTAGAGTTCGGCTTCGGTTGCGGCCCCCGGGTTGGAGGTCCGGTCAAAGCATGATCGACATGTCCGGAAGTCGGAATTTATCGGCAAAATGACCGCAGACGCCAAAACCATTGCCCGCGCCGCCGGGCTGATTTATCAGGCGCGACGCAGCGCCGAGCCCTGCCCACCGGTGCGCGATTTGTTGCCCGCCGGCGAGATCGATACCGCCTACGCGGTGCAGGAGTCCAACACCAAGCGCTGGTTGGGCGAAGGGCGCTTGCTTTCGGGGCGCAAAATCGGGCTTACCTCACAGGCGGTGCAGCGGCAATTCGACGTCAACCAGCCCGACTACGGGATGCTGTTCGCCGACATGGCGGTCCCCGCCGGCGGCGTGGTCGCGCCCGGAAGGCTGATCCAGCCCAAGGTCGAGGCCGAGGTGGCGCTGGTGATGGCGCGGGGGCTGCCCGGACCGCGCATCACACTGGCCGAGGTAATAAGCGCGGTGGATTACGCGGTCTGCGCGATAGAGATCGTCGATAGCGCGATCGCCGGCTGGAATATCAATCTGATCGACACCATCGCGGACAACGCCTCCTCGGGACTCTACGTTCTGGGCACCAGGCCGCGGCGGCTGGAAGGGCTGGATTTGCGCCTGTGCGGAATGTTAATGCAGGTCGGCGGCCAGACCGCCTCGTTAGGCGTCGGTGCCGCATGCTTGGGCCATCCGCTCAATGCGGTGCTGTGGCTGGCGCAAACCATGGCCCGCTTGGGTCGCCCGCTGGAGGCCGGTGATACGGTGCTCTCGGGCGCCTTAGGTCCGATGGCGGGAGTACACTGGGGCGAGGCGGTCAAAGTCGAAATCGCGGGGTTGGATTCCGTCGAGGTCACCTTCGCCAAAGAATAGCCGCAAGGCTTTTCGCCCGGCGCAGGCCGAAAATAGCGCACCGAGAAGTCGGGCGCAGGGAGAACAAAGTTGATGGCTGATCGGGTGCTGCGCTCGCGTTTTGTCAATGCCAACGGGGTCAAGACCCATTACACCGAGGTCGGGGACGATGGACCCACCTTGGTCGCGATTCACGGCGGCGGCCACGGCTCCTCGGGTAAGGCCGGGATGGGCGAACTGATCGCGGCCTTGACACCCTTGCGCTGCGTAGCTCCCGATTCTGTGGGCGGCTATGGGATGACCGACCCCTTTGCCCCCACTCCGCACGGGCTGCTCGACCGGGTCGCCCATCTGGAAGCAGTGGCCGATAGCTTGTGCCTGGACCGCTTCGCTCTGCTGGGCAATTCGCAAGGCGCCTGGGTCGCCGCTCAGTATGCGCTGCTCCATCCCGAGCGCGTCTCCCATCTGATCTTGCTCGGCTCGCTCACCATCGGCCAGGCCATGGGGCTCAAGCAGGAACCCACGGCGGCGATGAAGGCGCTGCAGGGCTACGACGGCACGCGCGCCGCGATGAAGAAACTACTCGAGGGATTGGTCAACGATCCGAGCAAGATAACCGACGAGGTGCTCGATCAACGCCAGACCGCCGCGACTCGCCCGGGCGCGATGGCCGCGATGGCGGCCTTCACCAAGGCTACCGAAGCGCTGCGACGCGACCCGATTCTGTCCCTGCAGATGGATATGCGGACCACGCTACCGGTGCTGACCGCGCACATTCCGACGATTTTCATCTGGGGCCAGGACGATCATTTCGCCCTGCCGCAGACCGGCCGCGCGCTGGAACCGATGCTGCCCAAGGTCAAGTTCCATTGGGTCGCCGGCGCCGGCCATCAGGTTCAGAACGACAAGCCCGAGGTAGTGGCGGCGATAGTCCTGGAATTCTTGCGCACCGCCCAGGGCGCGGCCTGATTGGGGACGTTCAACCACAAGCGGGTAAAGGCCTATGCTCTCACGTGAAGAAAACGAGCGACTGACCAAAGTTGGACCCGGCACGCCCTGCGGCGAACTTCTACGACGTTACTGGCAACCGTTGTGTCCGGCCGCCGAGCTCACCGCCGAGCAGCCCAAAAAGCGCATTCGTATGATGGGCGAGGACTTGGTGGTGTTTCGCACCGCCAGCGGCAAGTTCGGCTGCGTGGAAGAGCATTGCCCCCATCGTGGAGTCTCGCTCTACCATGGCTTCATCGAAGGCGAGGAGCTGCGCTGCTGCTATCACGGCTGGAAATACGACCTGGCTGGCCACTGCACCGAACAGCCTTTCGAGCCTCAGCGCGAGGGATTGAAGGACCGCATCCGGCTGCGCGCCTACCCCGTGGTCAAGCTGGCCGGCCTGCTGTTCACCTACATGGGGCCGGATCCGGCGCGCGCGCCGCTACTGCCGCGCTGGGACGTGCTGGTGCGCACCGACGGCCGGCGGCTGATCCATCTGATGCCGATCCACCGCTGCAACTGGCTGCAATGCGAGGAGAATACCGTGGACTCGGTCCACACCTTCTACCTGCACGGTCAGATGTCGTTGGTCAAAAATCTGCCGATCCAGGGCGACGCCGGCTATTATCGCCGCCCGATCGAAAAGTACGATTGGGAGGTCTGCCGCTGGGGCGTGGAAAAGCTGCTGGTCTACAAGGGCGACCCCGCCAAGGGCATCGCCAGCGAAGTGGAGATCCGTCCGCCGCTGATTTTCCCCAACATCCTGCGCATTCCGCAAGGCTCGGTCGAAGCCCTCCATTGGCGGGTCCCGATCGACGATTACAGCACTCGGATCGTATGGATCGGCTTCGTTCCTTCCACTGGCGCCGACGCCAAGCAAATGAGCGAGGACGAGGACCCGCCCTTCCAGTATCTGAGCGAGATGATGACGCCCGAGGGCGAGCATGATTTGCGCTCGTTCTACAGCCAGGATCGGATGGCCTGGGAGAGCCAGGGCCCGGTTTTCGATCGCTCGCGCGAGCATCTGGGCGCCTCGGATCGCGGGATCGTGATGTATCGGCGGATGCTGGCCGAGCAAATCGCGCGCGTGGAGCGGGGCGAAGAGCCCACCGTCGCGGTCGTGCGCGACGAAGCGGAAAATCGGATGATCACCTTCCCTAGCGCCACCCGACCATGGGGCAGCGAAGTGCTCAGCTTCTTCGGCACCGAGGAGGCGACCGCCGCGGCGTTCCGGGGCGGCGCCGCCAAGTAGCCGCGGCCCGGCTCGGGCCAGCTTGCGAAGAGGTTGATATGGCTGCTCTGCGCTTGGGAATTGTCGGGGTAGGAATCGGTGCGCTGCAAACCGTGCCCCATCTGAAACAGGTGGCCGCGCAGGTCGAGTTGACCGCGATCGCCGACGTTCGGCGCGACAACCTGGAGTATTTCGCGGCCCAGTACGGCAAGCCGCTTGCGATGTACGACGATGCCGCTCAACTGTTCGCCAGCCCACAGGTCGACGGGGTCTGGATCGCCTCGCCCAATCGCTTCCATGCCGAGCACGTAATCGCAGCCGCCAACGCGGGCAAGCACGTCATCTGCGAAAAGCCCATGGCGATCACCTTGGAGCAATGCGCCGCGATGGTGGAAGCGGTCCAACGCAACCAGGTCAAATATGTCCAGGGCCATTCCAAGGTCTACGACGCGCCGATTCAGGCCCTGGGCGAAGTGGTCGCCAGTGGCGAGTTGGGGCGGGTGATTCACATCCAGACCTGGAACTGGAACGACTGGCTGATCCGCTCGATCGTGGCCGACGAAGTCGACACCAGCCAGGGTACCGGAGTGGTGTTCCGGCAAGGCCCCCATCAGCTCGATACCCTGCGCTATCTGGCGGGCGCCAAGGCGCGCAGCGTCAAAGCGATCGCCGGCCGCTGGGATCCCCATTATCCCAAGGGCGAGAGCAATTACACCGCCTTTTTGGATTTCGACAATGGGGTGGCGGCGACCGCGGTCTTCGACGGCCACGGCTATTTCGACGTGACCGAGTTGACCTGGGGGATCGGGGAGTCGGGCAAACGCCATCGCAACTACGATTCGGTCCTGCCACGCGAGCGGCCTCCGGGTCCGGTCAGCGAGGCCGATAAATATGCCAAGGTGCGCGCCGGTAATCCCTACGGTTACGGGCGAGGCGCGGGACCGATAACCGAGGCGCCCCAGCAGCAGCCATTTTTCGGAATTACGGTTGTCACCTGCGAGCGGGGCGTGATTCGGCAATCGCCCGAAGGGCTGTACCTGTACGGCGCCGAAGGCCGGCGCGAGATAAAGTGCCCGCCCAGCCGCGGACGGGCGGCCGAATTGCTGGAGCTGCATGATGCGGTCACGCAAAATCGGCCAACCCTGCTCGATGCGCGTTGGGGCATGGCTACCACGGAGATCTGCCTTGCCATCCTGCAGTCCAGCCGCGAACGCAGGGAGATTGGCTTGTCGCATCAAAGCGAACCGCCGTTGCAGCGAGCGCTTGCGCGTTGAATCCCGCTTAAGGAGGGCATCCACATGGCCGCGGTTTTAGGCATCGGATTAAGCCATTATCCAGGGCCGCTGGTAGCGCCCGAGCATTGGTCGCGGATGTTGCAGCGCAACAGCGAAATCGGCCGGATCAAGCCTGAACTTTACAATAATCCCCAATTATGGCCGCCTGAGATGCGCGCTGAATGGAGCGACGATCAGGGACATGCCGCCGCGATCGAACATCGCCGCCGCCTGCTGGCCGGCTATGCGCGGCTGCGCGCCGAACTGGACGCCTTTCGCCCCGATCTGGTTCTGATCTGGGGCGACGACCAGTACGAGAACTATCGTCGCGATTGCATACCCGCTTTTTGCATCGGAATTTTCGATTCGCTCAAATGCCATCCCTACGGCGGCGGACAGGTGGTGTTCAAGACCCAAGGCAACGTCTGGGGCCTGCCCAACGACACCGAGATGCTCGTGCGCGGCCATCGCGAAGCGGGCGCGGGCCTGTGCCGCGGACTTATCGAAGAGGGTTTCGACCTGGCCTACTCCTACACTTTTCGCAGCGAAGCCGGCCTGGCCCACTCGTTTAACAACACGATCGTATATCTGGACTACGAACGGCGCGGTTTCCCATATCCGGTGATTCCCTTTGCGGTCAATTGCTACGGCAATCAGTTGATTAAGACCGCTGCCGGCGCGATGGGCGAAGGGGCCGATGAAGTCTCGCCGCCCGCTCCCAGTCCGGCCCGCTGCTTCGCTCTGGGCGCCGCGATCGCGCGCTGGTTCGCCACCAGCCCCTGGCGAGTGGCCCTGATCGCCTCGTCGAGTTGGTCACACGGCTCGCTGACCGAAAAGCACGGCCGGCTCTATCCGGATCTGCCGGCCGACCGTGCGCGACACGAAGAGCTGCGCAGCGGCGCGTTTGTGAACTGGGGTAGACTGCAACAACGCCAGATCGAAGACTCCGGCCAGCATGAAATCCTCAACTGGGTCTGTCTGGCGGGCGCAATGGCGCAGCTCAAGCAGTCGGCGGAGGTCGTCGATTACGTGGAAAGCTATGTGTTCAACTCCTCCAAGTGCTTCGCGCTCTTTCGACCGGGCGCCGCACCAGAGCGGACAGTCACCGCTGCCGCGGCGGGGAAGTGACCTCTTTACTGGGCACCTTACCTTTCCGAGAAGAGGCACAGTGACTTAAGGCCCATGCGGCGAGGCGCGATCCTCGTGGCTGCTGTTTCTTGAGCTGCCCAGGTTTTGAGAACACTGACCCCGGCTTGAAGCAGCCTGTCCCTTGAAGCAGCCTGTCCCGAGGTTGTAGAAAGGGCGTCCCTGCGCGTCCACAAAAAGCGCGAGGGGAGTCTCCCTTACCTTCTCGATTTCATCCAGCACGGCAAAAGCTGCGCTAAACGCAACCCGGCACAAAACCTGACGACCGTCCCCGGACGGCGCCAACACTGCTGGGTCATTATTGGACTGCTCGGAGGCCATCGGCAGGCCCTCGGCCTCGGTACGTAAGCCGGCCTCCCGGGTCTCGCACGCGCAGCAAAGGAATCAGCCATAAAGCTAATTGTGCCGGCTGTCAGCCGCTCAGCAGCAGTATGGAATCCAATCGGTTGTGTTTCGGCATATCAGCATGGTAAAGACTTTCAAAAAACGATGCTCGAATAAAAAAATTGAACAAAGTAAATTAAAGTTCGAGAATCCGATGGATGCATCAGATTGGAAGTTTTTCATTCTTGGTTAGACGATCGAAAAATCAGGTATTGCGAGGCGATAGCTGCGTGAAGAACGAGAAGGAGAGCCTGGTTCCATTCCCGGCTTCCAAGCAGCTTAGCTTTATAACAGCGTTGTTAGGCGTTTTGCTGCTGCAGGCCGTCTTCGCAACGGTTTGTCGAGCCCAATCGGCTAAAATCACGGCCGGCGTCGCCCACGGGCTGGCCAGCGGCGGATTGCAGCGCATGATCGTGGTCCTGGATCAGCAGGCCGATCTGTCTGGCGCCCAGAGTCTGTCCACGAAAGCCGAAAAGACGCGTTACGTGTACGAGACGCTGCGCGCGATGGCCGATCGTACCCAGCCCGCGGTCGCGGCCGCGATATCGCAAGCCGGGCTGATTCCAAGTGCTCGGTTGTATATCGAAAATGCGCTTGTCGCCACCGCGGCTCCGAACAATGTAATCTCCGGCCCAGCGGTGTACTCACTGGCCGCGCGGGCTGACGTAGCTAGCATCCAGACGGACGGCCCGGTGACGGTCGATCCCCTGGAGCAGCATTTGTCGGCTGCGAGCGTGCCGATCGGGATTGCCTGGAATGTGGCATGGATACAGGCGCCCGCAGTCTGGGCCGATGGTTTTACAGGACAGGGAATCGTAGTCGGAGACCTGGATACCGGCGTGCAATGGAACCACCCGGCGCTGATTAACCAGTATCGCGGGTGGAACGGCAGCAGTGCCGATCACAACTACAATTGGTGGGATCCAACCATTGAGGCGAGCCCGGTTCCGATTGACCAGGAAGGGCATGGCACGGCCACCACCGGGATCATGGTAGGCGACGACGGGCAGGGTAATCAGATCGGCGTGGCGCCCGGCGCCAAGTGGATCGCGTGTCGTGGCTTGGGCCCGGGTGCAAACGTATCTACCGTCCTGACCTGTCTTCAATTCATGCTCGCCCCCTGGGACCTCACCGGCGCCAATCCGGATCCGACCAAGGCGCCGGACGTGGTAAACAATTCCTTCGTATGCCCCTTCTGTGGACTGCAGCAGGCCTTCGCCAACCTGCGAGCTGCCGGAATCGTCTCCGTCGCCGCGACTGGCAATTTCGGCCCCGCGTGCGGGAGCGTTTTCGATCCGGGCGACTATCCAGCGGTGTTTTCAATCGGAGCGTTGTCTTATAAGCAGAACATAGTCGCGCCTTTCAGTTCGCGTGGTCCGAATAGCCAGCCCCCGTTCACACTGCCCGCAATCGTCGCGCCAGGGACACTAATTACCTCGGCGCAGCCCACCGATACTTACGCAACCGGCTCGGGTACCTCCTTCGCGGCGCCCGCGGCCTCCGGGGCGGTGGCTCTGGTCTGGAGCGCACGGCACGATTTGGTCGGCGACGTGGGCGCGACCATTCAGTTGCTCGAATCATCCGCGACTCCCGACTTGAGCTTGTCTTGCGGTTCGTCCTTTCGACCCAATCAACTTTACGGATATGGCACGCTCAACGTCGCCGCGGCGTTGGGACTTCAGAGCTCTCCCACGTCGACGCAACAGGCCTCGGCCCTGCCACAGACCAAGGCAAGCCCGCGGGGTGGCCAATAATGCAAATCGGTCACCGATCGCGGAGAAGAGTCATGGCGGCAAAACTCGGGATTGTCGCCCTCTTGATGCTGACAGCGGCCGCGTGTAGCTCGTCAAGTTCAAGTAGCAGTGCTCCGACGCCCACCCCGATCCCAACGCCCACTGCGAGCGCAATTCCGACGCTCGCCCCAAGCCCCACGCCCACGCCTGCGCCGGACAGCTTCGTGCCAACTGCCGGAACCATGACGCGGAGACGCATTGGAGCGTCGCTGGCAATGCTATCCAACACGCAGGTGCTGATTGCTGGAGGCTTCGACGACTATCTGGAGCCGCTGGCGGCCGCCGATCTTTACGTTTCTCGCCGCAATGATTTCCTTCCAACCAACTCGATGCTTCAGGCGCGCTACTTGGCCGCATCGGCCACCCTGGGCAACGGAACGGTGCTGATCGCCGGCGGCATCGGCGGCAATGGAGTGGTCTTAAACAACGCCGAAATCTATGATCCGGCCGTCGGAGATTTCCGGCTGACCAGCAGCAATATGAGCGACTCGCGCTACGGCGCGGCTGGCGCGCTCCTTTCAAACGGATACGCGCTGATTGCGGGCGGTTTGGACATCAATAATAACTTTCAGACCAGCGCGGACCTCTACAATCCGGCAACTGACAGTTTTGTGCCGAGCGCGAGTAACATGAGCGCGGCTCGTCAATACGCATCGGCTATCTTGCTACCAACCGGCCAGGTATTGATCGCCGGCGGATATGGCGGCGGGATAACGGGTTCGAACAGCGCCGACCTGTATGATCCGAGCACGGATACTTTCACTCCCAGCAACGGCACGATGAGCAGTCCGCGATGCGGCGCGGCGGCGATCCTGCTGGCAAACGGCAAGGTGCTGATTGTCGGCGGCGAGGACTGCGCTGGAACGCCCTTGAACAGCGCAGATATTTACGATCCCGCCACCGATACTTTTACTCCCAGTGGCGGCAAGCTTTCCGATGCGCGGGCGTGGGCAGCCACCGTACCGCTGCCCAGCGGCAAGGTGCTGATCGCCGGCGGCAACGATGCCAACGGGCCGACCGCCACGGCCGATCTGTACGATCCGACCACGGACAGCTTCGCGGCCAGCAAGGGGACGATGAGTAGCTCACGGGCTTATGCGGTCGCCGTGCCGCTTGCGGACGGCAGGGCGCTGATCGCGGGAGGGCTGAACATCGCCGGCCAGATAACTTCGGGCGCCGACCTCTACTATCCGTGATTCGGACAGCGACCGGCATCAACGTCTTCCGAGCCGTGACGGCTTGCTGAAGCTCGCCGATGGCAGCAGCCCGGTCGATCCTCGCCTTCGAGTATCGGCTACCAGGCGCAGCCTTCTTCGCTAATGCTCCAGACCGTTAAACCTTGTCGTTCTCCAGCGCTATGGTTGCGTCTGCGCGGTAAATGCTGGACTCAAAGGTCCGCTCATCTTCAGGGCGGTGGGGTTATGCGGACAGAATCCAACAAAGAACTGGATGAGTAGTGGCAAAAAGATCGCCTTGACGTTTTACTGCTCGGCTATCGCCTTTGCTGGAAAGATGATTTTCGCGGACGTGAGGGATGCGGTTCATCGAGAGCGTCAAAGTAAACCACGCAAGCACGTGGTTTATGGCCCGCCGATACTTTTCTCGTTTTTAATCCTTAGCCTCCCAAACCATTACTTGAAGACTTTTTTCAATCGCATCACGCTCTTGGGTACCACACCCTCTGGAGGCGCAAGCACGCGACCGATATCGCCTTCCTAACCTCGCGTTCGCGAATTGGGATACCGCGCGCCGGCGCTACCAGTCATAGGAAACGCCGGCCCCACCGCCCTGCCCCGAGGGAGCGCCGGCGGTAAAGATCTGCCAGGAGCTGGGATGCTCCAGCTGCTGTTTGTGGAAGTACAGCACCATTTCGGTCGAACCGATGCCCAGCAGAGCCGACCCCACTACATCGGACAGCCAATGGGCGCCCGTGCCGATTCGGCCGATCCCCACCGCGGTCGCAGCCCCGTAAGCGGGAACCGCCACCATCCAATTGTTATCGGCATATTCGCTCAAGCCACAGGCCAGCGCGAAGGCCGGAGTGGCATGGCCTGAAACAAAGGACTCGCCGTTGTCCCAGAATGCCCAGCGCCCATTGCCGCGATAAGGGCGCGCGCGCGCGAATCCGTATTTGAAGGCGAAGGTAAAGGCCGCTCCTACCGCTGCTCCTTCGCTGGTGGTGATCATGAATTGGCGGGTGCGCTGGTTGTCGGTGTAAAGCCCCCAGCCGTAGGTCAGTGCGGTGACGCCCAGCATGCCGAAGGTGGGAACGTCTTCCAAAACGGTGCCGACGCTGGAAGACATCCCGCGCAGATGGCCGTAGACCGTGTTATCCAGGGCAAAGCCGGTACCCAAGGCAGCACCCGCGCCCAGCAAGGTATAATAGAAAGCTGGTGTGCGCAGCGCCTGACCCAGCAGCAGCGGCGCGGTGAAAAAATCGTAGCTGTCGTTAACCGCGCTGTTGACCACGAACCGGCCATCGGCACCGAGTTGGTCGCCGAGGCTGCTGCTGCCGTTGGCGGCATGCGCCGAAAAGGGGGGCAGACCGATCAGCAGGGCGAAAACTGCCGCGCTGAGGCTGACGAATTTCATCCCACAAACGTCCTCGTGCGCTCTGTCGCACCAACAGAATTGCCCACGCGGTTTGCGGGGCTAATCTGTTTTAAACAAAGCGCACGAGCGGAACAACCCTGTGTTTCACGGGCCCGCACGATCCCGACCGCGCAATTTTTAAGCGCGCAACCGCCACTTTTTCGCGCGATTGCTCGCCGGCCATCATGGCGCTAGCCTCGGTTGAAAAGGTCGCGATTATGCCAACCCTTCACGCCGTCGCGCGCGCCGATGATTTTTGCGCTCTCCACAAGCTTCGGATTCCGATCCTTTTGGCGCCGATGGCTTCGGCTTGCCCGCCTTCGTTGTCCATAGCTATCGCCAACGCCGGAGGGATGGGAGCCTGCGGCGCGCTGATGATGCCGCCAGACGCGATCAAGCTCTGGGCAGCGGAAACCAGGGCCGGCAGCGAGGGCCCGTTCCAGCTCAATCTCTGGGTCCCGGACCCCCTCCCCACACGCGACAGCGCCGTCGAGGGCGCGGTCCGCGCTTTTCTCCGCCAGTGGGGCCCCGATGTAGCGCGCGAGGCCGGGAATGCAACGCTGCCGGATTTCGCCGCCCAGTGCGACGCGATGCTCGAGGCCAAGCCAGCCGCTATTTCCTCGATCATGGGGATTTATCCGCCTGCTTTGGTGCACAGGATGAAAGCGCAGGGGATCAAGTGGTTCGCCACCGTTACGACAGTGGCCGAGGCAAATCTTGCCGAACAAGCCGGGGCCGATGCGATCGTCGCGCAGGGGATGGAGGCCGGCGGCCATCGCGGCGCTTTCGATGCCGCGCGGGCCGAAGCCGAGATGGTGGGGCTGTTCGCGCTTTTACCGGCAATTGTCGACGCAGTGAGCGTACCGGTGATTGCGACCGGTGGCATCGCCGATGCGCGCGGAGTCGCCGCGGCGCTCCTCCTGGGCGCCTCAGCAGTCCAGGTCGGCACCGGTTTCTTGCGTTGTCCCGAAGCGAAGCTCCCGCCGGCGTGGGCCGATGGGCTGGCAAGGACCCTGCCGGAGCAAACTTTAATTACGCGCGCTTTTTCCGGTCGTCCCGGACGCAGCATCGCAACCGCCTACGCACGGGCCGCGGCCGCGCCAGATGCGCCGGCACCCGCACCCTATCCGGTACAGCGCGGTTTGACGCAAGCGATGCGCGATCTCGGGCTAAAAACCAGCGACCTCGATCGGATGCAGGCCTGGGCCGGACAATCCGCGGCTTTGGCTACCGCGCGACCCGCGGCGGAAGTAGCGCGGGAGCTGTGGGAAGGCGCTCTCGCTCTGCTCGGCGGGCGGAGCTGAGCCCGCAGCCAAAGCCAAGCGACCGGCGACGAAGCGCGACGCTTTTCCGTGGCGACTTGCGCCCCAAACCCCGCTCTTCGATACGAGTTTCCCCTCGACCGTCGGCTCGGAGCGCCAGACGCTAATGCGTCATCGCGCCGCCGAGCGCATCGCCCACGAGGCGGCGCTGGACGGCATCTATGTTGCGCACCCGGCTGCCCGCGCAGCGCTCCGGCCTTCCCCCGCGGGCTGTATCCATTACAGCGGACAAGGCGGTTTGTGCTGATGAGGACGGCTTGGCGGGGGGCGCAACCCCCGGCTCTCCGTGAACGAGGGCAGCCCACCCTCGCCAAGTCGGCGCCGGTATTGGGCGAAGCGGGCGCTCGAACTATCTGCTGGCCAAGATGCTAGTGGCTACGCGCACGAGGCTTGCTCGCTTCGCTGGAAGGGGAGCTTATTTTCTCGAGGATCTCGGCGGTTTTGGATTCCCCCAACTGGCGATCCCAGGAAATGTCAGCCAGCGAGACCACGCCCTTTAGATGACTGTTATCGTCGGTTATCACAATTCGGCGAATCTGGTTGTCGCCCATCAATTCCGCCGCACGCTTGAGGTCCTCTTCCGGGCGGCAGGTCACCACCTCGCGGGTCATGCAATCCTGCACCTTGACGTCATTGGGGTCGCGCCCGGCGGCGACGATGTCGATGCACAGGTCACGGTCGGTGACCACGCCCACCAGCTTGCGGTCCTCGAAACTGGCGACCACCGGGACGATGCCGGTGTTTTCATCACGCATGATGATTGCCGCCCGGGTGGCACCGTCGCTAGGCAGGCAGGCAACCGGTTCATTCATTACTTCGCTGATCCGCATCCCAAATGCTCCTGATTGTTGAGAATGATGGCGCTGGCAGCGATGAGACACCGCGCCCGCGTCGCAAAGCCGATTGCAATTTCAAAAATATCATTGCGCCCGAGGCGGCGGCGGAAAAATTTGCGCAGATGGGTACTCGCCATTCAAAATCTGGCGCATCAGGCTCGGGTAAACCCTTCACATTGGACGCCGATACGCCAATTTGCCTGTTGCGTATGGCGGGCTGGCGCGATCATCATTTCGACTGGCAGGGCAAGCTGCACCGCTGCTTGCTTGGCAAGCCCTGGGCAAAGGAGTTGCAAGTGAAAAGAGGCTGTGTCGCGGGTTGGCGCTGGCTGGTTGTGATCGCGCTATTGGGGGTGGGCGCGCCGCAGCTTGGCGCGCAGCCGCGCCCCGCACGGTTGGTGATTGTCATGGTGTGGGACGGGCTGCGTCCCGATTCAGTCAACCCCCGCGTTACCCCTCAACTCTACCGACTGCGGCAGGAGGGCGTTTATTTCGCCAACCATCATTCGATTTTTCCCACAGAAACGATGGTCAATGCGGCGGTCATGGCTACCGCTACGCCGCCCTCGCAAACCGGCATTCGCGGCGATCTGGCGGATCTGGCGCCCTATCTGCCGCCGGCCCCCAAAAACGCACCGCTTGATGCAAACGATCTGGTGCTGTGGCATGCGCGTCGCCGGCCGCTTGACCTGGAGCACAGCGCAGTCCTGATGGCGCTGGCCAGCCCCAAGGAATTGGGCGCGGATCTGCTTGGTGGTCCGTCGATCGGTCAGCGCTTGGCCCAAAGCGGAGGAATGGTCGCGCTGCTGGGCAAGGCCGGCCCCACCTTCCTGTTCGACCCCGGGTTCAGCCCAAGCGCGGCCCAGGGCGACGCGCTGCTGATCACCGACGATTTGATCTCGCCGCCGGCGATCGGCCAGAAATTCCACCTGATAAGCTACCCCGGCGCGCGTTCGATGGGGATGTGGCAGATGCCACCCTTCGTCACTCGCGATACCTTCTTCACCCGGGTCGCCGCCGAGCAGGTGCTGCCGGCCGCGGCCCAGGCCTTGCACGCCGGCCACAACGTGCTGCTGGTGCTATGGCAGCACAATCCCGACATCACTCAGCATCTGACCGGGCTGGGGACCGCGCCCTCGTTGGCCGCGCTTTCCAATTGCGACGCCAACCTGGGGCTGCTGCGGCGCGCGCTCGGCCGGCTGGGACTGGCGGCGCAGACCGATCTCATCGTCGTCTCCGATCATGGCTTCGCCACCATCAAGGCCCGGGTACCGTTGCAGGAGCTGCTGATTGCGCGGGGCTTCAAAACTTCCTCCACCAGCGACGACATAACCGTTTCCAGCAACGGCGGCAGCGACGAGTTGGTGCTCTCGCGTGAGATTCCACCTGCCGCGCGCCGCAAGCTGTTGCAGCGCGTGGTCGATTGGGCCCTGGCTCAACCCTGGTGCGGTCCGATCTTCAGTGCTCCGCCGCACCCGGGCGACAGCGCCGGCTATCGCGGCGGCCTGGCGGGCACCTTCAGCCTGACCCGGTTCAATCTAATGGGCCGGCGCGCGCCCGACTTAATCATCTCCTTTCGGGAGATCGAGGGCGCGCCCGATCAAACAGGCAGTGCCCACGCCTCGGCCACCGTAATCACGGCCGCCGGCCCGCGCACGGTAGCCAACCGCTCGCAGCGCGCCATCCATCCCATGCCGGGCCTGGTTTACTCGGACAGCGCCGATCCGCGGATGACCACCGGGATGGGAAGTCACGGCGCGGTCGGAGCCTACGAGTTGCATAATTTCTGCGCCGCGCTGGGACCTGACTTCCGCCGCTCGTTCACCGACGCCGATCCAACCTCCAACCTCGACCTGGGGCGCAGCTTGATTTGGCTGCTGGGGCTGAAACCATTGGCGAGGGAGCACCCCACTGGGCGATTGATCGAAGAAGCGCTCAGCGCGCCAACGCGCCTGCCGGCGGCCAAATCGTTAACGCTGCGCTTGGCGCGCCGGCTGCCCGAGGGGCTGGCAACCAGCACCCTGACGCTGCAACGGTTGGGACACGAAGATTATTTGGACGGTGCCAGCGTCACTTGGCAAGCGCTCGGCGGTACTCCCGGATCAAATCGTCGTGGCGGCATGCCGGTGCCATGAGACCGACGCCCGATGCCGGTGCGATGGTGCGAGCGGAAGCAAAGAGCCCACGCTTTCGGACAGGGGTTTTGGTTGCTTTGCCGGAGATTTCCATCGTCGGACAGGCCTCCGGCCCGTCGCGCGATCAGTTGGCGCGCAACTAGCGCTCAACATAAGGCGGGCAAAATGGACCGCCTCACTAACGTCAGACTGGCTTGGAAACTCCCGCGCGAGCTAACAGCTAGCCTCCGCGAACTTTTTAATGTCCAGCGCGTGCCCAAAAACAGGGCATACCCGAACGGCGCGGCCCGGCTCGAGGAGCCCTGACCCGTCAGTTACAGGCGCAACTGGCACAAGGATTGTTGGCTGGCAGCGGCGGACGCTCAGGACTCTGCGCCGCCGCCAGCGGATCGGATACGTACGGATTGGGCGTCTCCTGCGCCGCTGCCCCTGCGCCGAAACCCGACGCCGGGGTGGCCAGATAGGGCGACTGGGGCGCCAGCCCCAGATATGCCAAACATTCCCCGCCCGCGGTCTGACGGGCTTGGAAGTAGTTGAGTGCTCGCACTTGGCCAGCCCAACTCGCCGGCTGGCCAAAGGCGGCGCAGTTGCAATAAAAGCTGCGGCCCAGTTGCGCCGGGGTCGCCGTCGGCGCCGGGGCGGGAGTGGGTGCCGGAGTGGGTATGATGGTGGCTTGTGCCCACACGGTTCGCGGGGTCAGCAGCGCCAACAGCAAGGCTATCAGCGCCAGCCATGTCCTATCGTTTGTTGCCATCTCTACCTCTGCGATCTCCAGGCGCTCGGCACCAGCCCCGCCTCGCACCGTCCCTTTAACCGCCAGGCCATAAGCACTCCCTGCCAACCCTGGGACTGGCCCCAACCGGCGGGGTATGGTTCGTTATAATCGATGTTAGCGAGGGTCGGTTCAAGTCTGGGTCGCGCTATTGCGCTGGCTCGTCTCGTTTCATGTACCAAGGATGCCGACCTCGGGCGCGCGGCCGAGGCCGGCGGTGGTGAGAGCTATGTTCAAGTGGCTGTTCCGATGGTTGGTGCGCACGGTGGTGTTGGCGGCAGTGCTATTTGTCATCGCGCTGGTAGTGGATTATTTCCAGCGGCGCGTCCCCGCCAATTCGGTGTTGGTGGTGGATCTTTCGGGCCCCGTGGTCGAACACGACAACAGCGGCCTGATCAACAGCTTGCGCGGGGTGACCCAAACGCCGTTGGACCGGGTCCGGCGCGCGATCGTATCCGCCCAACGCGACCCCCGCATTGTCGGCTTGGCGATCAAAGTGATCGATCCCAGCATGGAGATGGCCCAGGGACAGGAATTGGCCAGTCTGATTCGGGCCTTTCGCGCCAGCCATAAATGGGCTTCGGCGTATATCGAAACCGCCGGCGAGACCGGCCCCGGCAACCTGGCTTATCTGGTTGGCAGCGCGGCCCAAGAGGTCTCGCTGATGCCCGAGGGCGAACTCAATATCGTAGGCGTGCAGATGCGCGAGCTGTTCATGCGCGGGACCTTGGACTGGTTGGGAATAAAGCCTCAATTCGACGCGATCGGGCAGTTCAAAACCGCCGCCAATATCTTCACCCAAAAGGATTTCACTCCGGCCCAGCATGAAGAGGATCAGAGCCTGGTTGACGACCTATACGGTCAACTGGTCGACCAACTCGCGGCCCAACGCCACTTGCCCAGCGCAACCGTGCGCCAGCTTATCGATCGCGCGCCGCTGACCGCCGACGACGGCTTGCAGGCGCATCTGGTCGACCGCCTTGAGTACGAAGACCAATTCGACCAGCGCATGAAGCATTTTGGCGGCGGCCGGCGCCACCGCCTGGTGGATTTCATGGACTATACGCGAGCGCCGCTGCTGGGCGGCCTGGGCGGGGGATCGCGGGTAGCCGTCATCTACGCCAGCGGAGCTATTCAGCGCGGCAGCGGCGGCTTCGATCCGTTGCTCTCGCCCCAAGGTACCGCGATGGGATCCGACGACATGGTCGACGCGTTGACCCAGGCGCGTCAGGACGATGCGGTCAAAGCGGTCGTCCTGCGCATCGATTCGCCCGGCGGTTCGGTGATCGCTTCCGAACTCATCCGGCGCGAGGTCGAGCGGACCGCTCGCGCCAAGCCGCTGGTGGTTAGCATGTCGGGCTATGCTGCCTCGGGCGGCTATTGGATTGCGATTCCGGGCAAGCTGCTATTCGCCGATCCGGGGACAATTACCGGCTCGATCGGAGTCTTGGGCGGCAAGTTCAATATCGCGGCCGCCACCACCAAGCTGGGAATCAATACCGGTGCGGTCGCGCAAGGCGATAACGTTGCGATGTTCGATCCCTTCACCGATTTCACACCCGCCCAGGCCACCTTGTTTCATGACCATCTGCTGGGCGACGTGTACCGCCGGTTCGTCGCTCGCGTCGCGGCCGGGCGCAAGCTCAGCGTGCCCCAGGTGGAGCAGATCGCGCAGGGACGGGTATGGACCGGACGCCAAGCGCTGGGAATCAAGCTTGTCGACCGGCTGGGAGGCTTGAGCGCGGCGCTGACCCAGGCGGCGGCGCTTGGCGGCTTGCCCGCCAACCAACCGATTCAGATCGAGACCTTGCCGCGCCCGCCCAGTTTTCTCAGTCAGCTACTCGGGCTTGACCAGGCAAGTCAGGAGCGCGCCCAAAGTCTGGCCCTAGCCCGACTAGCACAACCCTGGCTCGATCTGATCGGACGCCAGCGCGCGCTTAGCGGCGCGGCCGGGGCGCTCTATTGCGCCCATCTGCCGGAGATTCGCTAGTCGGCCCCTCGGCCGAACTCGGCTCGAGTAGCGAGGAGTAGTGGGGTGAGAAGGCCAGCGAACGGCCGGCAGGATAGGGCCGCGATCCCCCGCTGGCGGTGATTTTCTCAAGCCGCGTCAACCTGTAGGATCGGAGGTTCAATCCTTCGGAGGTCGACTTTACGCATGGTGCCGAGCCGCTTCGACATGACACCCTGCCGCTGCTCAGGACCCCGACTGCGCAGGCGCGCAGGTGCACAATCGTCATGATGACGCGTCTGAGCAAGGCATTCCACCTATCGCCTCCTTGCCGGCTCGCGAGATTTTGGAGCTTGGGCGTGCTAGGCATGGTGCTCATCGTCAACGGCTGCTCGGGCGGCGGCCCGCCCAGCGGCCACCCGCAATGGGGCGGACCGGTGGCGGTGCTGGTGGCGCGCTCGATTCAAAAGACCGTGCCGGTGCAGCTCCACGCTATCGGCACCGTGGACGCCTATGCCAGCGTCGCGGTCAAACCGCAGGTCGGTGGGCAGATCATCGGGGTCTATTTCCAGCAGGGGCAGCAAGTAGCTCAGGATCAGCGTCTGTTCGATATCGATCCGCGCCCCTACCGTGCCGCGCTCGACCAGGCTCGGGCCACGCTGGCGCGCGATCAGGCGCAAAGCGATCAGGCCTCGCGCGATGCCGCGCGCTGGCAGGCGCTGTATCAAAGCCGGACTGCCTCGCAGCAGCAGGCCGAGCAAGCCCAGGCGCAGGCGGACGAATTGAAGGCGGTGGTCGAGGCAGACAAGGCCAACGTCAGGACCGCCAAGCTCAATCTGGAATTTTGCCGCATCCTATCGCCGATTGCGGGACGGGCGGGAGCGCTGATGGTCCAGGCCGGGAACATCATCAAAGCCAATCCCGACAACCCGATCGTGACCATCAATCAGATCAAGCCAATCTACGTGCAGTTCAGCTTGCCCGAGAAGGACCTGCCGCTGATTCGCCGCTACATGAACCGCGATCCGCTGACGGTCGAAGCCAACCCGCCCAGCGCGCCCGAGCAGGTCTCCACCGGAGCGCTGGATTTTATCGACAACTCGGTTGATACCACCACCGGTACGATCCAGTTTCGCGGCCTGTTTCGAAATCGCGATGAAGCCTTGTGGCCGGGCGAGTTCGTCAACGTCACGCTGACTCTCACCGAGCGGCCCAACACCGTGCTGGTCCCCTCGCAGGCGGTCCAGAGCGGGGAGCAGGGGAATTACGTTTTTGTGCTTCAGCCCAACCAGAGCGTGCGGCTGCAACCGGTGGTGATCGGCGACACCCTGGGCGCGATGACGATTATCAAGCGCGGGCTGCATGCGGGCGAGACGGTGGTAACCGACGGCCAAGTGCAACTGATTCCCGGATCGCGGGTGAAAATCAAAAGCGGGCTTGGTCCCACTCGGACGGGAGTGACCTAGTGAGCTTTACCGAGCTGTTCATCCGCCGGCCGGTGATGACGACCCTGATCTCGCTGGGGATCGTGCTCTTCGGCGTGATCGCCTATCGTTCGTTGCCGGTCAGCGATCTGCCCACCGTCGATTTTCCCACCATCCAGGTCAACGCCCAGTTGCCTGGCGCCAGCCCGGATACGATGGCCTCTTCGATCGCCACGCCGCTGGAACATCAGTTCTCCGCGATCGCGGGCCTGGCGTCGATGAGTTCGACCAGCTTTCAGGGTTTGACCAACGTAACCCTGCAATTCGAACTCAGCCGCAATATCGACGCGGCGGCCCAGGACGTTCAGGCCGCGATCGTGGCGGCTCAGGCCTACCTGCCCCAAGGCATGCCCAGCCCGCCGACCTTTCGCAAGGTCAATCCGGCCGACTTCCCGATCCTCTACCTGGGCTTTTATTCCAACAGCCTGAGCCAGTCCAAAGTCGATGAGTACGCCGAGAACGACCTCGCCCAACGGATCTCGATGGTATCGGGAGTAGCTCAGGTTCAGGTCTGGGGCTCCAAGAAATTCGCGGTCAGGATTCAGCTCGATCCGCGCCAGTTGGCCGAGCGCGGCATCGGGGTAGACGAGGTCGCGCAGGCGGTGCAGGCGGCCAACGTCAATCTGCCGGTGGGTACGCTCTACGGCAAGCATCAGGCCTTCACCATCCAGGCCAGTGGCCAGTTGACCGACGCCGCCGGCTATCGTCCCTTGATCGTGGCCTATCGCAACGGCTCGCCGGTACGGCTGGAGCAACTCGGTCGAGTCCTCAACAGCGTTCAGGACGACAAACAGGACGAATGGGTCAGCGGCCATCCCGGCGTAGTGCTGGCCGTCCAGCGCCAGCCCGGCTCCAACACCGTGGCGGTGGTGCGCAACGTCAAGAAGGTGATCGCCGCCTTCATGCCCGACCTGCCCCGCGCGGTCACCCTGGTGACGCTGTATGACCGTTCCCAATCCATCAAAGCCTCGGTCGATGACGTCCAGTTCACCCTCCTGCTGACCATCGCGCTGGTGGTGCTCGTGATTTTCATCTTCCTGCGCAACCTGTCGGCGACCATCATTCCCAGCCTAGCCCTGCCGCTGTCGGTAATCGGCACCTTCGCGGTGATGGCGATGCTGGGCTACAGCCTGGACAACCTGTCCTTGATGGCGATCACGCTGTCGGTGGGCTTCGTGGTGGATGACGCGATCGTGATGTTGGAGAACATCGTGCGCCATCTGGAGATGGGCAAGGCGCCGTTGCAAGCCGCGCTGGACGGCTCCAAGGAGATCGGTTTCACGATCATTTCGATGACCCTGTCGCTGGCCGCGGTCTTCATTCCAGTCCTGTTCATGGCCGGCATCCTGGGCCGTCTGCTGCACGAATTCGCGGTCACGATCGCCGCCGCCATCCTGGTCTCGGGCTTCGTCTCGCTGACCCTGACACCGATGATGTGCAGCCGCTTTCTGCGGCCTCAATCAAGCCTCCATCACGGCCGGCTCTTCGAGCTCACCGAACGCGGTTTTGATGCGATGCTTTCGGCCTATCGCGGATCGCTGGGCTTTGTGATGCGCCATCGGCTGGGAACCCTGCTCTTCTCCTTTCTCATCCTGATTGCCACCGGCTACCTGTTCGAGCTGGTTCCTAAGGGCTTCCTGCCCAGCATGGACACCGGCCAGGTCATGGTGTTCGCCCAGGGCGCCCAGGGGATCTCCTTTGAGGGCATGAAAGAGCACATGAAGGTGCTGGCCGACATCATCGATGCCGATCCCTGGATTGCCGGCACCTCGACCAGCTTCAGCGGAACCTGGCCCGGCGGCTTGAACGAGGGCTTCCTGTTCGCCGAGCTCAAGAACGGGCCGCGGCCCCCCGTGCAGCGCATCGTGGCCCAATTGCAACCCAAAATCTCGGGCATCCCCGGCCTGCGCGCCTTCATGATGGTCCCGCCGCCGATCCAGATCGGGGCCCTTTTTACCAAGGCGCTGTACCAATTGACCTTGCAAAGCATCAACACCAAAGACCTCTATCGCTACGCGCCAATTCTCGAGGCCAAGATGCGCGGGCTTAAACTGCTGCGCGACGTCAACAGCGACTTGCAGGTCTCCAATCCTCAGATCGATATCGAAATCGACCGTGACAAGGCGCAAGCATTGGGTGTAACGCCACAGGCGATCGAGAACGCGCTGTACGACTCCTACGGCTCGCGCCAGATCTCGACGATCTACGCGCCCAACAACGAGTACTGGGTCGAGATGGAATTGCTGCCCCAGTATCAGGAGGATCCGGCCACGCTTTCGCTGCTCTACGTGCGCTCCGCCAACGGGCAGGAAGTCCCCTTGAGCACCTTGGTCAAGTTGACTCACGACGTGGGGCCGATGACCGTCAACCATCTGGGTCAATCACCGGCGGTGACGATTTCCTTCAACCTCGCGCCGGGTGCTTCGCTTGGCGACGCGCTCCAGCAGGTCAGCGCGCTGGCCGCCAACACCCTGCCTTCCACCATCACCACCTCCTTCCAAGGCACGGCCCAGGAGTTCAAGGCCTCGGTGCGCAGCCTGGGGATTCTGCTGATTCTGGCGATCCTGGTGATCTACATGGTGCTGGGAATCCTGTATGAAAGCTTCATCCATCCCGTCACCATACTTTCGGGCCTGCCCTCGGCTGGCTTTGGCGCCTTGTTGACCCTGTGGTTGTTGGGCTTCCAATTGGACCTGTTCGCCTTCGTCGGCATCATCATGTTGGTCGGTCTGGTCAAAAAGAACGCCATCATGATGATCGATTTCGCCCTGGAGGCGCAGCGCGGCGGCGGCAACGATGCCACCGCGGCAATTTTCCAAGGCGCGATCGTGCGCTTTCGTCCCATCATGATGACGACCTTCGCCGCCCTCATCGGTGTCCTGCCGATCGCGGTGGGCTGGGGCGTGGGCGCCGAGGCGCGCCGGCCGCTGGGCGTGGCGGTGGCCGGCGGTTTGGTTTTCTCCCAGTTTTTGACTCTCTACATCACTCCTGTGATTTACACCTACCTTGACGCGATCGGAGCGCGTCGGCGCGCGCGGCCAGTGGCCCAACCTGCCGGCACGATGGCGCAGGTCGGCCACGGACTCCAGGGACGAATCGCCTCCTGAGGGAGATGCTTGATGAGCCAACGCTGGACCGGCCCCTTCTGCGATCATGACCAGGTGCGGCTCGAGGGCTCCGGCGCCGAAGCCCTGGCCGGGGTCAGTTTCGCCGCCAAGGATCTCTACGCGATCGCGGGTTACCGCTGCTGCGCGGGCAATGGCGATTGGCTGGCGACCCATCCGCCCGCCGACCGCAACGCGCCGGCGGTCAGCGCGATGCTCGCCGCCGGCGCGCGGCTGGTCGGTAAAACCCGCTTGGATGAATTGGCCTGGGGCATGACCGGCGAGAACCTCGATTACGGCACCCCAGCCAATCCGCGCGCGCCCGGCCGCATGCCCGGGGGATCGTCCAGCGGCTCGGCCGCGGCCGTGGCCGGCGGCCTGGCAGATTGCGCGTTGGGCACCGATACCGGCGGCTCGGTACGCGTACCAGCCAGCTATTGCGGTATCTGGGGAATTCGAACTACTCATGGACGGATTTCCACACAAGACGTTATTCCCCTGGCGCCCAGCTTCGATACCGTCAGTTTTTTCGCCCGCGACGCCCATCTGCTGCGCCGACTCGGAACAGTCCTGCTTGGCTCGCCCGCCGCTATTCTGGTTCCCCGCCGACTGCTGATCGCTCAAGACGCCTTCGCGGTTGCGGCTGAGGCCGCGCGCGAGGCGCTCCGTCAGCCGATGGCACGAATCGCCAGCACATTGACGGTCGAGTCCATCAACCTGGCTCAAGGCGATTTGGACCAATGGCCACAGCTCTATCGCACTATTCAGAGCCACGAGGCCTGGGCTGCCCACGGACAATGGATCAGCGAGCGTAAGCCACGGTTGGGCATTTCACGGGAGCGCTTCGCGCAGGCCCAACTGGTCGGCAGCGCAGAAGTTCAACGAGCTGCCGCCCGACGAGCCGAAATCAGCGCGCGCCTGGATGCGCTGCTGGGGCACGACGGCTTGATCGCGATGCCGGCAGCATACAGCGTCGCACCGCTACCGCACGATGGCGAGGCTCAGCGCCTCTCCAACCTGACCTTGACCGCAGCCGCCAGCCTGTGCGGCCTGCCGCAGATAAGCCTGCCGCTGGCGCAGGTTGACGGACTCCCGCTGGCGCTGTCACTGATCGGGCCGCGCGGCGGCGATGAGGCCTTGCTCGCGCTGGCCGAGCATTTGGATCAAAGCTAACCCTTCGCATCCAATCGACGGAACAACGCCCGCATCGCTCGCGAACCACTCCTTCGCGTTCACTCCAGGCGGGCAATGACTTCACCCATGCGCTGGGTATCATAGCAACAGAGCTGGCTGACTTCGGCAGCGAAGCGGCGCGAGCTTAGCACCTCCATCAGCGCGGCCACAGGCTCGCTCTGGAGATCGCTTTGGGCAACCACCAGATCGTAGCGCTCCTGGCGCATCGGTAAAAAGGCGCATCCATAAGCCTGGGCCGCGACTCGAATCGTCATCCCGGCATCGGCGCTCCCGCGCGCGACTGCCGCGGCGACTTCCAGATGGCCGGTCAGTTCCAAGGCATAACCGTCGATCGCACTGCCATCCAATCCCAACTCGGCCAGGGCTTCATCCAGCGCCAAACGGGCGCCCGCGCCGCGCTCGCGATTGGCGATACGGATGGCCGGCCGGGCCAGGTCGGCGACGCTCGCGATGGCGTGTGGATTGTTCGGCGCCAGCGCCAAGCCCAATTCCCACTGCGCAAAATTAACCAGCACGGTGGGCTGTGCGCCGACGATCCTGCGGGTCGACTCCAGGTTGTATTCCCCAGTACGGGCATCGCGCAGATGGACGCCCGCCACATGTACCCGTCCCTGATGGAGCGCCTGCAGCGCGTCGCGACTGGAACAGGGCAGCGACACCAGACCTACCGGCAGGCGATGGCGGGCAAAGAAATCGGACAGCAGGGCGACCCCGGGGTCGCATCCCGCCACCACCAGGGTCAGATCGATCTCGGCGGGAGTCAGAACCGTGTCGACCTGAACCCGCTGGCGGCCGAGACGGCGCACCGTCCCCGCCACCGGCGTCAACTCAAGCCGCACCGCGGGTGCCGGGATCGCGACCAGCTTGCCGCCAACCTTGGCCAGCGCCACCCGTTGCGGGCTGGTCGCCGCGGCCGCGGGCCCTCCACTCCAAATCGCCTCCACTGGCCGCATCGGATCCGAGCTTCCTTCACCAAACAGATGCTCGACGCTCTCGCTCAGGGCGCGCGCCAGGTTGAGTGCCACCCCAACCCCCGGCTGGTACGTCCCAGCCTCGATCGCCCCCAGCGCTTGGCGGGAAATCCCGGCTCGGCCGGCTAATTCGTTTTGGGTCAGGCCGCGCGCGACGCGGGCGCGGCGAAGTTCCGAGCCGTTGGCCATGATGCTTGATCTCGCTCCTTTATAATGGCGCAAGCGGGCCCGCCCCTAAACCCCCCCGCGGGCAAGCTCCCAGCCGGCGGCGAACGACCCCGCCGGCGGGGCGCCGGGGCCTTCCTTGACAGAGGGCGGGCAAATAAATAGAGCGGAGCAGGCAAGGCCCCGGGTCCCTGCTGCGGGCTACTCACCGCATCCAGTCGATGAGCTTCATCCCGGGCATGCCAGCCAAGCTTTCAGTAGTTGAAGTTTTTTAAGGAGGCACTAATTACATGCGACTGGGTTCAGTTCTGGTAGGAGGACGACGCACCATCGCAGTCGCCGAGGGGAGCCGAATCGTCGATTTATGCGCGGCCGCACCCAAGTCGCCGGCTTCGCTCAAAGAGCTGCTCGGCGCTGGCCCAGCGGCCCTGCAGCAGGCCGCGGCCGCGGCCAAGGCCGCGCCCGCCAGCGCCACCCTGCGCGAGGGAAGTTTTTCTTGGCTGCCGCTGCTGGAGAACCCCGGAAAAATCCTGTGCCTGGGGCTCAACTTCGCCGAGCATGCGGCCGAGGGCGGCCATGACAAGCCCAGCTATCCGATCTTTTTTGCCCGCTTCAACACCACCCTGGTCGCGCACGAGGCTCCCCTGATTCGGCCTCGCGCCTCCGAGCAATTTGACTACGAGGGCGAGATGGCGGTGATTATCGGTCAGCGCGGACGCCATCTGACCGAAGCCAACGCGTTCAGCGTGGTGGCCGGCTACTCGATTTTCAACGACGGCTCGGTGCGCGACTATCAGCGCAAGACCAGTCAGTGGACGGTGGGCAAGAACTTCGACGGCAGCGGCGGTTTCGGCCCCTGGATGGTGACCGCCGACGAATTGGCGCCCGGCGCCACGGGCCTGCGCCTGCAGACCCGGCTCAACGGCAAGGTGATGCAGGACGCCAACACCACCGACATGGTGTTCTCGGTGCTGGAGACCCTGGTCACGATCAGCGAGGTGCTTAGCCTGGAACCCGGCGACGTAATTTCGATGGGCACGCCGTCCGGCGTGGGTTTCGCGCGCAAGCCGCCGGTCTTCATGCGCCAGGGCGACGTGTGTGAGATCGAAATCGAGAAAATCGGCCTGTTGCGCAACCCGATCGTGGACGAGCGCGGCTAAAGCCAGCCTTAGGAGAGGAGACCTGAGAGTCTCAGCAGGTCTCCTTTCTGACAGCCGGCACGGGCGGCGCTGCCGGCCGCCAGTTCGAGCACACGGCGCGCTTTGGGTACCAGCGCGGAGAAGCGCCAGGGTGCCAGCTCGCGATTGATGCGTAGGACTCGATTGCGTTTATCCAGGAAGATTATGTCGATTGGGAAACGCATCCCGCAGGTATGCATCCAGGCGATCGGGAACCAGGCCGGCGTGACGAAAAGCATGCCACCCTCGGGCTCCATCGCGGCCCGGCCCAGCAGCCCGCGAATTCGGGTCGCGGTGCTTTGCGCCAGCTCCAGGCGCCGGCACAACACCGTGCCGCGGCTGTCATCGATCACTTCACCGTTGGGTTCGGACAGGGCCATGACTGGTGTACGCCTTGCTCAGGGATGAAAGCTGCGCGCGATTTGCACCGCCGCCGGCCCCAGCATCACCGCCATCATCGCGGGAAGCACGAACAGGACCATCGGTAGCAGCATCTTGATGGTGCTCTTCTGAGCCGCCTCCTCGGCCTTCAAACGACGCTTGGTCCGCATGCTGTCCGAGCAGGCGCGCAAGGCCGGCGCCATCTGTGAGCCCAGCTTCTCGCTTTGGACCAGGATGGCGGCCAAGGCCCGGACTTCTTCCACGCCAGTGCGTTCGGCCATCGCCCTCATGCCCTGGCCCAAGGTGGAGTTGGCCGCCAGCTCGCCCGATAGCAACGAGAGTTCGCGCCCCATTTCGCGCCCTTGCGCCTGGGCTTCGCGTCCCACCGTGCGAATCGCCTGGTAGATACCCAACCCGGCCTCGATCGAGACCACCAGCAGGTCGAGAATGTCCGATAGCTCGCGCGCGATCAGCCGTTGGCGCTTGGTCGCCAAGCGGCTCAGGTAGAAATTGGAACCTGCCGTCCCTGCCATCGCGCCCGCGACCCCCCACATCACAACCGCACCGAAGGCTTTACCCAGAACCAGGGCAAGCACCAAGCCCATCAGCGCCAAAGCCCCACTGAGAAGCAGGCGCAAGAGCCGATAGGATATGAGCGCGTGGGCGCTCGGATAACCGGCGTAGCACAGGGTCTGGCGCAGTTTTTCACCGCGCCCCTTGGAATCGTCGGTAACCGGCATGCGGGCCGTGGCCCAGCGGATCAAGCTGCGCGAAAGCTGGTTGTCCGGCTGCTGCCCCGCCGCAACCCGTGCAGCCATGGCGATGTCCGCCAGCCGCTGTTCGATCTCCGCCCGGCGCGCAAAGAAGCCAGAATAAAGGACGATCGAGACCGCGGTGAAGCAAACGAACAGCGCCAGAGCGATTAACCTTGGATCGGTCATGTGCGCCCGCTAAAAATCAACCGTGAGCATCTGGCGGATGAGAAACAGGGCCAGCAGGTCGGCACCAACCGCCCCTTTCAGGATCATCTTCCCGATCGGGTCGTGAAACAGTACGCCGACGTAATCGGGACGGATCAGGGCGAAGAAGGTCAGCACGAACACCGGCAACAGGCCGACCACCATCCCACTCAAGCGCGGCTGCGCGGTGAGCGCCTTGATCTGCAGCTTGATACGCTGGCGCGTACGAATGGTCTCGCTCAGGCGTCCGATGATATCGGCCATGCTGCTGCCGACCTCGGCCTGAATCTTGACGGCGACTACCAGAAATCGCAGGTTATCCTCGGGCATGCGTCGCAGCATCTCCTCGAAGGCCCGTGCTACGGACATCCCCAGGCGGGTCTGTTCGAGCAGCATGCGGATTTCGGCGCGGGCCGGATCGGGGAATTCGTCCGCGATCGCTTGCAAGCCGCGACCCAGCGAATGGCCGGCCTGCAGCGAGGACTTGAGCATATCGAGCAGCTCGGGTAGTTGCGCGGCGAAGGCCGCGATCCGCCGCTTGCGTTGCCAACGCACATACAGTAGCGGGGCCAAGCCGCCACTTGCGCCGGCGCACGCCGCAATCAGCGGGGTGTCCCACAGCAGGTAGACGATCGTAAAGAGCGCGCCACCCACGGCCGCCATCAGCAGCAGCAGATCGCCCGGCCGCGCATCCATTCCCGCCTGCCATATCATTTCTTCCATGGCGGCGAACAAATTGCTGCGGCCCAGCAGGCGCTCGATGCCACCACCTGGAGCTCGGCGCCGCGCCCCGCGCTCGCGCGTGGTGGACGACGGCGAAGCGGGCTGCGCCAGACGTTGCACCAGGACAGCAGCCAGCCGACGCCGCTCGCTGAGGTTGGCCAGCGCCAGGATCAGCACCAGCACCGCGACAAAAACCAGCAGCGCGACCAGCGCAATCATCCTAAGCCAACCTTCGGTTGCGGGGTTTCCAGCTTCAAGCCCGCCAATTCCAGGCGCGTGGCATAGGTCGAGCGAATCCCGGTAGCCCTCAGGTGGCCCTCTACCTTGCCACTGGCGCTGGTCCCGGTGCGCACGAACTCGAACAGGTCCTGCATCATCACCTGCTCGCCTTCCATGCCGGCAATTTCCGAAATGCGCATGACCTTGCGGCTGCCATCGGACAGCCGGCTGACGTGAACAAAGATGTTGACCGCGGCGGCGATCTGCTGGCGCATCGCACGCTCGGGCAGCGCCACGCCCGACAGTAGCATCATCATTTCCAGCCGCCCCAGCCCCTCGCGTGGACTATTGGCGTGAATCGTGGCGATCGAGCCGTCATGACCGGTGGACATCGCCTGCAGCATGTCGAGCACTTCCGCCCCGCGCACCTCGCCGACGACGATACGGTCGGGGCGCATCCGCAGACAATTGCGTACCAGGTCGCGCTGGGTAATCTCGCCCCGTCCCTCCAGGTTGGGCGGACGGGTCTCCAGGCGAACCACATGCGGCTGTTGCAGGGACAGCTCGGCGGAGTCCTCGATAGTCACGATCCGCTCGTCGGCCGGAACGAAACCCGACAGACAGTTGAGCATCGTGGTCTTACCCGAGCCGGTGCCGCCGCAGACGATGATGTTGAGCCGCGCGCGGACGATGACGCGGAGAAACTCGGCCATCTCGGCGCTCAGCGCGCCCTTGGCGATCAGATCCTGAATACGCAGCGGGTCCTTGCCGAAGCGCCGAATCGACATCGAGGGCCCGTCGATCGCCAGCGGCGGCACGATCGCATTGACCCGCGAGCCGTCGGGCAGGCGCGCATCGACCATCGGCGAGGATTCGTCTACCCGCCGGCCCACGCGCGAGACGATCCTTCCGATTATGTGCATCAGGTGCTGGTCGTCGTGGAAACTGACCTGAGTCAGTTGCAGCTTGCCGGCGCGCTCGACGTAGACCTGCCTGGAGCCGTTGATCAAAATATCGCTGATGGAATGATCCTGCAGCAGCGGCTCCAGCGGCCCCAGCCCCAAAATCTCGTCGCGGATCTCCTCGCCCAGTCGCGCCGTATCGGCTTCGGTCACCAAACGCCCTTCTTCGACGAGCAGCGTGCGAATGGTAGTCGCCACCTGCGCGCTGACCGCGGCCGGGTCCATCTCTTCCAGGCGCGAGAGATCGAGCGCCTCCAGGAGACGGTTATGGATTCGAGCCTTGAGCTCGATATAGCCGTTGACCTCCGGGGGCTCGCGACGCGCCGGCGTGACGGCCATCGAGGAAGCCACCGGCGCACTGGAGCCGTTGGCTGAGTTGAGCAGCCGCTCGCGCAAACTCATGGCTTGGCCGGCGCCAGGGCCAGGTTGGGCGAGCGCGTGCGCACCGGCCAGCGCAGCCAACCCGCCTTCCGCTCGCGCCCGCTGATCTTGTCGGCAAGCGTCTCGAAGCCGCGGGTCAGTGGCGCCCGCGCGCGATAGCGCCAAAGATCGAGGCCGCGACTGGCAACCTCCTCCAGCAATCGGTCATCGCGCGCCAAAGCGGCAAACAGCGGCCGGCCCAGAGTGTCGCTGACCCGGGCCGCGCTCACCAAGCTGCGGCTATTGGCCTTGTTCAGGATTAGTTGCGGCGCGGGGGCCGCGGTGCGCAGACGGTTGTGCAAGTCGATGATCCGCCAACTGCCGCGCACCGCGCTGACACTTTGGTTGACCACCACGAACAAATGATCGCTCTGCTCCCAGGCCGCCAGGGTTCGATCGTCCAGGTGCGGACCGCAATCGATAATCACGTAATCGAACATCCGCCGTATCAGCTCCAGAAGCTGGGTTAGGGCCGGCGCCCCAACCTTTTCTCCTTCCTCAATCTGCTTGGGCCCCGCCAGCAGGTAGGCGCCGCTGGGATGGCGCACGAGCTTGGACTCCAGCGCGATGGAATCCAGCTTTTCGATCTCGACCGCCCCGGCCACGCTATGTTCGGCCTCCAGATTGAGATGCACCGCCAGATCGGCCGTTTGTAAATCCAGATCCACCAGCGCCACCTTGGCTCCCAGCCCGTAGCGCAACGCCAACCCCAGATTGGCCGCCACCGTGGTGACGCCTACCCCGCCATTAATCCCCGCGATGGCGCAAGTCAGCCCCAACTTGGGTCGATCGGCCGGTCGTCGCCGTTCGCTGGCCTTGAGCAGAGTCTTGGTCAGATCCGGCAGCATAGCGGTGAACAGAATTTCATCGGCTCCCGCGCGCAAAAGGCGGCGAATCGCTCCAAGCTCGAGCTCGGGCGTAATGACCACCACCAGCGGTTTGGGCGATACTCCGCCCTGGCGTTGCAGAAACTCCAGGGTTTCATTGGCATGTCCGGCCGCCAACACCAGGATGGCGTCGCTTTCGCCACTGGTGGACGCCGGCGCTCCAATTAAAGGCCCCTGTTCTTGGATCAGTTGGAGGCTGCTCTGGGCCAGCGTGTCGCATAATTCCTGACGCGCCGCGGGCTCGTCGCCCAGCACCAACACCCTGAGCCTCTCGCCCAGATCCTTGCTCTGACCCCCGCTCATCCCTTTTCTTCTCCTGCCCGCCTAAAAGCGCGGGCGACTGGCGTCAGGCACCGGCAACTGGCGGGTCCGAATCTCTTCGGGCGACATCGGTCCCACGTTGTCGGTAGGCAGCGCCAGTTGCGCCCCGATGGGAATCGGTCGGACGATGTGAGGAGTGACAGCCATGACCAGTTCCGTCTTCTGCTTGGTCCAATAGGTATTTCGGAACAGCCCCCCCAAATACGGCACATCACCCAGGTAAGGAACCTTTTTTACCGTCGAGGTGCTGTTCTCCATCATGAGCCCGGCGATCATCAAGGTCTCATTCTCGCCAATTCGAACCTCGGTTTCCGCGCGCCGCGTGACAAAGGCTGGAACCGAATAACCATTGAGCGACACTTGGTGGGTATAGTCCGGCTGCGACACCTCGGGCTTGACCGTCAGCTCGATGGTATGACGTCCGACGACGGTCGGCACGAAACTGACCGAGGTGCCGTACTCCTTGAATACGATCGACGTGTTGAGGGCCTGCGAGACGATAATCGGAATCTCGCCCCCGGACAAAAATTGCGCCTGTTGGCCGGAATTCGCCAACAGATGAGGTTGAGCGAGAATTTTGCCCAAATCGTGCTCCTCCAGGAACTGGAAAAACGAATTGGTGGAGACGTTGCTGTTGGCACCGCCGATTGCGTAGGTAATATTGTTGGATACCGGAAGCGGATAGTAGCTACCGCCCGGCGGCAGCACCCCGGAGGGCAGGCCGGAGGACGGATTGGGGATTACCCCCGGGTTGCCGTTGAACTGCATCGTCGAGCTGTAACCGCTCGCCACCATGCCCGGCAAACCAGCCAACGAAAAGCCGTAATGTTGAAGCGCCACGGAGTAGTCGATGCCCTGCTGCTCCAGCGCGGTCCGATCGATCTCGGCCACGATCACATCCAGCAGCACCTGTTGTTGGCCGACCTGCTCGATCCGAATCTGCCGCTCGACGTAATTCTCGCCGCGATCCCACACCACCAGGCTGGTCACTCCAGGTGCGTGGCCGACTACCATCAACTGTCGCGGATTAATTACCTGAACATCGGCTATCTTGCTATCCGAAATCGAAACCCGCTTGATCCCCAAAGGAAAGTCGTAGACTCGCGCGGTTCCCGCCATCATCGACAAAGTATCATCCGGCAGCCTGGCGGGACGGTCTAGCGGAGGAATTTCCTCGATTTCGGCCGGCGGATCGGTGGTATACTTGCGCGGCTCGGGAACCGGCTGCTGAGCTGGCATCGTGGTCATCGGCGCCGGCGCGCTGATCGCCGCCATCGCGGGGCTGCGATCCTCGACCACCGAATAAAGGTCGGCTTTGTTCGGCGGCGTCAAGCTGGCCAGCGCCATCAGCGCACTGGTTGGCTTCTTGCTATGAAGGCGAAAGCTTGTGCCAGGCAGCGGGCTGCTACCCATCGCGGGCGGTGCCGTTCCAGGCGCAGTAGGATTTCGCGGGTTGGCGATGCCATTGACCCTGATGTCATAAATTACCGGCTGGCCGTCGCGCGTTATTTTGAGCGTGCCGCTGCCGCGCGCCAGACCCAGAATAATGAGCTGATCGCGCCCTTGAAAATCGACTTCGAAAGCGCGAACGCCCCCCTCGAACTGGACTTGTGGAGTTTGATTCGGGTCCACATGGTCCAATACCGTGCTCGAACCCGCGGTCAAAGCCAGGGTCTGCTCCTGCGCCGCATGAACTGGATAGACCAGCGCCGCGCTCGCAATCAGTACGGCGAGTAGCCACAAGCGGCGCAATCCGGGTCCGCTAATAGGAAACGACGACGCCATTATGGTGCTCCTGACGCCGTCCCCATTGTTGCGCCTGGACTCCGCATCGCGCCGCCGGAGGTAATTCCGCTTCCCGCCGGCGCGCTAAGCGGGGAGTTGGCAGTCGGCGGCGAGGGCGCGGCAGGGGCCGATGCCGCGGCGGGACTCGATTCCTGGCGCGCCACCAGCCGATCGCCATCAAAGTTCAAGGTTTCGTTTCGCACGCCGTCGCGTAGCACGGTTACCTGATTCAGCCTCGCTTTAAAAACCACCTCCAGGTGGCGCGTGTTAGACGATGCAAGGTGCGCGGGAGGATCGGCGTAAGCCGCCAGCGCTTGGCGCAGATCCACTCCCCTGGTCGCGACAATCTTGTCGTCGCCAACTCCGCGCAGGGCCAAGCGCAGCACACCCTGCTGGGCAGCGACCGCCAGTTGCTCGGCCTGGGTGGGAGTGACCAGGAGGGTGACGATTTTTTCGAGTTGCGGATGCTGGGTCTGAGTAGTGGTCTGAGCAATCGCCAGGACTTCCACGTCTTCCAGCACGGTTTTGGCCAGCGGCGGCGCCGAACCGTTTTGATTGATCGTGACCAGGACATCCACCCGTGAGCGCGGCAGCACAAAGCCCGCGATGTCACCTACCGCATCCACCGCGATTGCCAGCGCGCGCATGTTGGCGGGAATCATCAGTCCGCCCGGGTTGACGAACCGGTCGGCGTCCTCCAACTGAGCGGCCGCCAGCGGCTGGTTGGCATATAGCTGCGTGCGCGCGATTTTTCCCAATGCCGGTTGGGTGGTGGTGTAGCTCCCCGGCGGCAAATATTTGCTGGGCCAGCGAACCAACTTGAGCGAGTTCGCGTCGATTCGGGTTCCCACGGCTATGTCTTTAGCCGCGACTACCACCCACGCGGTCTTGGAGTTCGCTGCCATCAGGGCCTGGCGCGCGTGCATCAGGGCGGAATACACCGTCACGGTGGCGACAATCGCCACCAACAGCCCGGTGACCAGGAATAGCACCGACCTCCGCATTTAATGCGCCGCCGCGGCGGCAGACCTCTATTGCCTTGGCCTTGCGCAAAAGCAACAGATCTGGCGCGTGGCATCAGCTTGCCGACGCGCCAGCCTCACCCCGCCCCCGCCACCGGGTTACCGTTAGCCGGCGATGTCGGAAGCTATGTTGGTGAACAAGGTTTTGAGATCGGTGCCTACGCTGGTCAACGCAGTTACCGCGACCACCGAAACCAGGGCCAGGATCAGCCCGTATTCCGCCATCCCCTGCCCGTTTTCGCGCCGCAAACGATTGGCCAATTTTCGAAACAGCATCTAGCTACCCTCCGAGGCGATTTGAGGTTGCCATCATCAATCACCTAAGCCACAAAGCCGCCTCCGCAAGTCACCGCCCCTCGAGAACCCGCATAGTGATTGCTTGACAAATCCCTCGGCGATGCTCTCAGCAACTTCCATGCCCACGCTGCGAAGCGAGGCACAGATTGGAATATCTATCCGATGATTTTTTAACAGTTGCGTAAATGCCGCCCTATGCTGCATTTATGCCACACTTTTGAGGACGAAAATCACTAAGAAGCCAAAGCTGGATTTGAATGGGAACGAAATTCCTCGTTTTCCGTCCGTTTGACCAACAGTGCAGTGACTGCATGGCTGATTATCTTACAAATGGCAGGAAAGTTGCGGGGCTGAGCCACGGTCTCGAGTGTGAACAATACCAGCCATATCTTGTCGCTGCTTGAGAAGGCACCGGAAGCCTGTCCCTGGCAGCGGTGGGCCGCTGCCGCCGGGGGCTTGAGTTTATGTGCGGCGCTCTACTTTTATCGCGTGAACAAGCCATTTGATGGCGCCGAGGCCTACAGCGCCCTGGCCGCGAGCGCCAATACTTTTTACGGATCGATCCTGGTAGCGCTGGAATACGACCCGGGCAAACCTCCCCTGTACCACCTTCTGTTACACCTCTACTCGCTGGGTTTCGGCTGGAGCGAAGCCAGCCTGCGCGCCTTTTCCGGACTTTGGGCGATTGCGGCGGTAGTTCTTACCTATTTCTTGGGATGCGAGTTGTTCGACTCCGCGACCGCGGTGTGCGCGGCCGCGATGTGGGCCGTCAATCCCCTGACGTTCTTCCTTGCCCGCTGGGCACGAATGTACACCATGTTTATCGCGCTGACGGTCGCGTTTTTCTTGCTCCTGGCGCGACTGCGCCATCGTCCCGCTTCGCGCCGACTGGCGGTCGAACTGGGCGTGATCGCCGCCCTGCTGCTTTATACTCACTTGCTGGCAGTCTTGTTCGTTGGCATCGCGTTTGTCGTGCTGTTGCGCGACGCCATCGTTGGCCGCGCCAGCGCCGCCCCTTGGGTTGCCTTGGCCGCGGCATTGATCGCTTTCTCTCCTTTCATCCCGATCGAATTACGCCAAGGCCACGAGCTTCTGACTACCCACTGGATGGATTATCTTGGCGGGCTGAGCCGTCATTCGCTGCCCGTCCGCGTTCTCGCCCTTACCGCCGCCATGGCGCTGGCGGCTTGGCTGCTCGCGCAACCTCGGAGGGAAACGCGCAACGAGGCACTTCGCTTTTGCGCGATCTGGTTTTTACTGCCGATCGCCGCGATGGCCTGTGGCTCAGTAGTCATTCGCCCGATGTTTGAAGTTCGCTACCTGTCTCCCGTGGGACCGGCCGGCGCTTTGCTGCTCGCGGCGTGGCTGGCAGGCTGGGGCAGCCGCGCTCGCAATCTCGCCACCACGGCAGTGGTGGGTTTATCGATCGCTACCTTCATACCGTATATGCAAATCATTGCCGATCCGTGGCCGCAGGTGGCGCAGTTGGTTTCACGCTACCCAGCGCAACCGGTGATTTTCGAGAAGGGTCTGATAGTCGTACGCGATCGCGCACGTGCGGACACCTCCGCGGCAGCCTTTTCTCAGGGCTACTATCGCGCAGTTTTCGACTATTACTCCCGCGGCCCCAATCCGCGCCTCACGATCGATCCCGGAACCCTGGGCACCGCTTGCTCGACCCTGGTCGGCGCCGTCACTCGGGCCAGTGGCGGCTGGCTGGTCGCTGGGTCGCGTCAGCATGCTTCGGACTTGATCGGCGCGGCCGGCTTGCGGGTCGAGAAAACCATCAGAGGGCCGAACATGATCACCTATTGGCTCGCGCCCTCCTTGTCGCGCGGACGCAACGACGGTTGCGTCGTTGCTACCAAGGCACGGTAGGCTCTCGCGCCGTGCGCTAAAAGTACTTGACATATCTGAATCTAACTCGAAGGCACGGGCTTTGCTTGATCAGCGCGGCTGCGAACGCAGCCCTGATTTATGGCAATCAAGCTTATTCTGCGGAAATTGTCGGCGACCGCTCGCATCCAGCGGGGCCAGGTTCTGACCCTGGGGGCGCTGGCAATGACCGGGATGATGGGTTTTACCGCCCTCTCTCTGGATGTAGGCAACCTCTACTATCAGAAGCGGTTGATGCAGACCGCGGCCGATGCCGCCGCGGTGAGCGGCGCCTACGAAGTGATTTACGGCAGCGGCGACACCCAGACCGCGGCCTTGACCAGCGCCAGCGAGAACGGTTTCAGCAACGGGGTCAAAAGCGTCGCCATCACCGTCAATAATCCTCCCGCCAGCGGGGCGTACGCCGGCAATTCCGAGGCGGTCGAGGTTATTATCAACGCACCCGAGCCGACCTATTTTGCCCGGGCCTTGGGAATCAACGATGTGTCGATGTCCGCGCGCGCCGTGGCGCGTGTGGTCAGCAGCAGCTATGGCGTTTACGTGCTCGATCCGCACGCCTCGTCGGCCTTGGGAACCCTTTCCCTGTCCGGTGGCGCGACGATCACCGCCAACACCGGGATCATCGTGGATTCCGACAGCTCCTCGGCGCTTTCGGTTAGCGGCGGCGCCACCTTGACCGCTTCCGGAATCGGCGTGGCCGGTGGCTATACCGACGGCGGTGGCGGCAGCATCAACCCAACTCCGGTAACCGGTGTCGCGCCCGTGCAGGATCCCTTGGCCGCGCTTCCTGCTCCTAGCTACGGCAGTTGCGACTACACCAACTACTCGGTAGGCAACGGAAACCAGGTAAGCCTGTCGCCCGGAGTTTATTGCGGCGGAATGCAGATTGGCGGCGGTGCCACGGTCAGCTTCAGCCCGGGCACCTATATCCTCAACGGCGGCGGAATGACGGTCAGCAACGGTGCTTCGGTCTCGGGCAGCGGAGTGACCTTTTACAACACCGCCGGGAGCGGCCAGACCTTCGCCCCGATGAGTATAACCGGGGGCGGTACGATCAACCTTAGCGCTCCGACCAGCGGGACCTACGAAGGCATTTTGGCCTTTCAGGACCGCAATATCAGCTCGACGGCCACCAACACCTTCGATGGTGGTTCCAACCTGACCATCAACGGTGCCATCTATATGCCTGACGGTTCGGTGGTTTTCTCCGGCGGCTCATCGACCGCCGCCTATACCATCCTGATCGCGGACACGGTTTCGCTCGCCAACGGCGCGGATACCATTATCAATGCCGACTATTCTTCATTGCAGGATGGCTCCCCGGTCAAAACCGTGGTGCTGGGCGAATGAAGTCACGAACCGACCAAGCCGCGACCCGTCAAGCTCGTTCGCGCGAAGCGGGCCAATCACTGGTGGAAACCGCTTTGTTTGTGCCGATCATGCTGATCGCGGTTTTGGTTACGGCCGACCTGGGGCGCGCCTGCTACGCCGCCATTGAAGTGGCCGACGCCGCGCGAGCAGGAGTGCAATACGGCGCCCAGAGCGTGGTCACCGCCGCTGACACGAGCGGGATGCAGACCGCGGCCAAAAATGACGCGGCCGATTTGTCGGCGCTCAACGTCAGCGCCACCAGCTTCTGCGCCTGCGTTGACGGCAGCCAGGTCAATTGCATCACCGGAACCTGCTCCAGCGGCACGCCCGGTACCTATGTACAGGTAACTACTTCGACCACGTTTACTCCATTGATCGATTATCCCGGATTACCTTCCAGCATCCCCCTCGGCGATACCGCGGTTATGCGAGTGCAGTAGGACGACCATGAGCAAAGCAGCCGATTCGCGTTCACACCACCCGCTTCGCACCATTGACGCCTCCAGCCGCCAGAACGGTCAGGCCTTGGCGGAATTTGCGATCGCGATTCCGCTGGTATTGCTGCTGCTTTGCAATCTGATGGACTTCGGTCGCGCGATGCTGTGCTACAATTTCGTTTGCGACGCGGCCCGCGATGCTACTCGTTACGCCGCCACGCACGGCGCCGATAGCTCGTCGCCGACGACCTCCAACGCCGTCAGCGCCTATGTCGCCAGCGAGCTTCCCCAAGGCCTCAGTAGTAGCGACCTCACGGTCACCACCACTTGGAGCCCCAACGACAACGCCGGAAGTACGGTCCACGTCACAGTCCAGTACAACTACCAGCCGATGACCCCGATGTTCGTGGTCAAGGCGCTATCCCTTGCCAGCGGCGCCCAGATGACCATGTCCTGAAGTGACCCCGGCGACTCGGTTTCCGTTGCGGTAATCTGACGGATTGGCTGCGGGCAAGCCGCCGCGCCAAGCTAGCGCGATTGTTTTCAAAATGCGTGGCTTGAGGCTGTCATCCAAGGCCGCGCAACAAATTTGACGGGGCGGTTTTTACAGTCGCCGCCATGCCCTTTCCGCCACAGCCCTGCCCATTGTGGTGGTGCAAAAGTGGCTGCTCAGGTCGGTGTAGAGCTCGCAGAACCGGCCGCCCTGCGCAGCACTGACTCCAGCGCGGCGAAGGTAGAGGCCTTCTCCTCATGGGGGAAGAAACGGGCGTACAGGATGCGTCCGTCGGCATCGTCCAGCGCCATTACCAGGTCCTGCATCGGCACCCCCGCGATCCAGCGGGCGGACATTTTAAAATGTTATGCCCCGGACATTTCCAATGTTTATGACACAAACCACCTGCGCTCTACCCGCTGCGGGGCCCTTCTGATAGCATTCGGACGCGCTTGAGCGATTCGTTTTGCGCGACCTGCCGCACGATGGCGCACCCGATAGTGCTTCACCCTGGTGCCGTGCTAGGCGCGGACCACGAAGCGCGGGCGCGATGCAACCCACCCGCGCGGATGCGTAGCCGCCGGGCGCACAAGGAGAAATCATGGCTGAGATCCCCCGCCTCAATGGCGTTATCCGGGCTTTCGAGCAGGGCAAGGTGGCGTTCAGCGCGTTCGTCAACGCCGACGTCGAATCGGCGCTTGCGGCCTCTACCGCTCAGTACGACGGTATCGTCTTCGAGATGGAGCACAATCCCTGGGATATCCGTGCCCTGCGCGACAGCCTGCAGTACATGCTCAACCGCCGCCAGATTGCCGGCGCGGGCCTAGTTCCGGCCGTCACGCCGATCGTGCGCATCCCACCCAACGGCGACGAGAAAAACCAGTTTCTGGCCAAGCAGGCCTTGGACCTGGGTGCCTATGGCGTAGTCTGGCCGCATATCAGCAACGTCGAGCAGGCGCACAACGCGGTCGCGGCCTGCCGTTATCCGCGCCTCAAGAGCGCACCGCGCTACGAACCCGCCGGTTTGCGCGGTGACGGCCCTACCGCGGCGGTGCGTTACTGGGGAATTAGCCAGCAGGAGTATTATAGCCGCGCCGATGTCTGGCCGTTGGATCCCAAGGGCGAGATCCTGGTCATCCTGATGATCGAGGATACCCAGGGCATCGCCAACCTGCCCGACATTCTCAAGAAGGTGCCGGGGGTGGGCGTGATCCTGATCGGCGAGGGCGACTTGAGCCAGGAGTTGGGCTATCCCCGCCAGTACGAGCATCCGGTGGTAGTCGAGGCGATGGCACAGATCGTCAAGACCTGCAAGGAGCACAACGTACCGGTCGGCCATCCTCACGTCGACTCCAACAACGTGGAGCGCATTCTCCAGCAGGGCTACCGCTTCCTGATGGCTGGGCCTACCCGCAGCTATGCGGCGCTGGAGAAAGGACTGAAGCTGGCCGGCCGAGTCTGAGTAGGTAATCCCAAAGGCAGGCGGCGCGCATTAACGGTTAGCGCGTCGCCTGCTCGAACCAATCGGCTTCAACCGGGGATCGGCGGTTTGCTCGCAGCTCTGGTCGATACGGCCGGCCGTCGCGGTACTGCCATCCCTTCAGCCTTTTACGGCCGCACATTACTATGTTCTTCGACCAAACGAAATTTCGTCAAGCTATCGCGCGTCCGCAATCCAATGTATCCATGCTGGATACGGAGGGCTCTTATGCTTAGGCCGCTCGCTCGATTGACAATCGGTGCTATTACAATAATGCGAGAAACGATTAGGGACCAAGTCTTGGCCATGAAGGAAAACAGAGGTTACAAGGCGGTCAGTGTTTACGACAAATAACAAAAAACACGTTTGACTTCACGAGCCTCCCGCCGAGTCTTGCGCTTTGGAATTTGCCACGATGAAGCAACGCTGGTTGAGCCGCCCGCTGGCGCTATTGATCGCGTGGGTGGCACTCGCCGCGGCAACGCCCTACCCCTGGCTGCGGCTGCCCCCTACCCCAACCCTACCCAAGCCCGTGCGCAGCGGGACGGCCCCGGTTAACGGTATCCGTTTGTGGTATGCGGTCTTCGGCCATGGCCAACCAGTCGTGATGCTGCATGGCGGACTGGCCAACGCCAATTACTGGGGATTACAGGTCCGAGCGCTAGAGCCTCATTACGAGGTTATCGTAATCGACAGCCGCGGCCACGGTCGCAGCACTCGCACCCAGGCCCCAATCGGCTACGACCTGATGGCCTCCGATGTGCTCGGGCTGATGGATTACTTGCATATCCGACGCGCGGCCGTGGTGGGCTGGAGCGACGGAGCGATCATCGGCCTGGATCTCGCTATTCATCATCCCGAGCGGCTGACACGCCTATTCGCCTTTGCCGCCAATTCCACTCCCGCCGGGGTGAAGGATGTGAGCAAGAGTCCGGTGTTTGAGGCGTTTATCGCCCGGACCTCGCGCGAGTATGCGCAGCTGTCGCCGACGCCCACGCAATTCAAGGCATTTTTGGCGAACATCACCGGGATGTGGGCCACCCAACCCCATTTCAGCGATGCCCAATTGGCCGCGATCCGGGTGCCCACGTGGATCGTCGATGCCGACCACGACGAGGCCATCAAGCGCGAGGATACCGACCACATGGCGGCAACCATTCCCGGCGCCGGAGAGCTGATCCTGCCTGACGTCAGCCACTTCGCCTTTTTGCAAAATCCGCGCATGTTCAACCAAAGCCTGCTCGACTTCCTTGGGCCGGGAAAATAGCGGCCGCGAGGGGCTGTGGTGCCCTGCAGTTTCACCGCGCAGCATGAGAACGCTGATCGTGCATGGCGGGCGCCGTCATAACGCCCGCCATGCACTGCCCCGCTCAATGGCACAGGATGCCGTTCAGGTAGAAGGCCGTCGGCGCCTGATTGACGCCACTATAGCTGCCATTGAATCCGATGCCGCCTTGATTGGCGCCCGGCGCGATATAGGGATTCCAGGGCGCGTTGACAAGCGTCACCTCGGGGCCGCTTTGCGTCGCGGTCGCATTCCAGGCACTTTCGCTGATGGTCTGATTACCCGGCCACGTCCAGGTTAGACGCCATCCGTTGATCGGGCTGGCACCGCTGTTCTCTACCGTCAACCCAGCGGTAAAGCCGCTGCCCCAATCGCTGCTCACGCTATAGTTCACATGGCAGCTCGCCGCACCGCCGAGCACCGGCGTCGGGGTCGGCGCCGGCGTTGGCCGCGGGGTGGGTGGCGGGGTCTGGATCGGGGTCGGCGCCGGTGCGGAGGTGACGGCCGGGGTCGGCGCGGGCGTGGAATTCGAGCTCCAGGAGCACAGGGTGCCATTGAGGTAAAAGGCGGCCGGCGCCGGGTTGGCACCGCTGTAGCCCGCATTGAATCCGATACCGCTTTGCGTGCTTCCCGGAGTGATAACCGGATTCCAACTGGCGTTGGTCAACACCACGTCCTGCCCGGTTTGCGACGCGGTTGCATTCCAGCCACTTGTGATGCGCTGATTGCCGGCCCAGGTCCAGGCCAGTTGCCAGCCGTTGATCGTGCTGGCACCGGTATCGGTGATGGCCAGCGCGCCGGTAAAGCCGCTGCCCCAGTCGCTGCTCACGGTATAGGCCACGCGACAACCGATGAGCGCAGCGGGCGGCAGCGGCGTAGGCGTAGTCGGAGCTATCGTTGGCCTGGGCGTGGCCGACGGCGCAAAAGTCGCGCTGGCTGAAGAAATGGGTGTCGGCGTCGTACCGGTGGAATGGAACTGAATGCTGGCGAGCATCGCCTGCTTCTCGGCGCTGACCGGCGTCGAGTCATAACTCATATCGAGCAACGCATAACTGTCTTCGCCGTTGAGTGCCCAATAGGTCCAGTTGAGCTGCGGGTTGGACTGCAGAAACCCGACCAGGGTCTGGAACCACTGCCCTTGCGAGCCAGCCACGCTGCTCTGGAGGTCGCTGGCATTGTTGGTGGTGCCAAATTCCCCCACCCAGACCGGCGCGATTCCGTCGAGGCTCAGATATGCCCAGTATTTGGTCCAAACCTGCTCGAGGCTGCTCGGGGTGGTGGCCGCGTTGAACCAGCTTTGCACGTACAGGTTGGGGCCGTATTCGTGCGCCGAGTAAATCAACTGACCGGGCACCGAGAGCACCACCGGCGAATTGGCGGCGCCCTCCAGGTTACCGCCCCACCAATCGCAATCGCCCCCGTAACAGTCGGTCCCCTCCACCGCGATCAGCAGATGAGGATTCACCGCCAGTACCGCGTCGCCCGCGCGCTCGGCCGCCAGATGCCAGTCGTTGGCGACAGTGCCGCAATCCCAGCATGAGCCCCCGCTGGTGGCGTTGTGAGGCTCGTTGCGCAGGTCGAAACCGATCACGGTGGGATCGCCCGCATAGCGCTGCGCCAGCATGGTCCAGTCGCGAATCCAAGCGCTTTCCGGGTAGTCGGCGGTGTACCACAAGCCATTGGCCTCGGCGCTGTTGCCGGCTTCCGAGCGATGGTTATCAAGAATCACATGCAGGCCCAGCGCTCCGGCCGCGTCGATCAGGTGGTCCAGGATCTGCAGCGAGTTAAGTCCTTGCAGGTCCGTGTTGATCGGGCCGCCGCTGGCGGAATAGGAAATATCGGTGGGTACGATTGGATACTCCACCATCTGATTGGAAAACGGGATTCGCACGACATTGTAGCCGTTGGCTTGAATCGTGTTCAGAATGGCCTTGTAGTCTTGCGCCCACAAACCGTGGACCACCTCGTCAGTAGTTTCAAGGCCGTACCAGTTAATGCCCGAGATACGTACCGCCTGACCATTCGCATCGAGGATGCGGTTTCCACTGACGTGCCAGTAGCCTGCTCCTTGTGCCGCAACCGGCACTGAGTAGATCAGTCCTATGATGATTGCAGCCGGGGCGGTGCGCCAGAACAGGCTAATCGGGAGACGCGGGAGCTTGGCAGGCATGGTCGCGGGCCCTCCTTGGCACCGTAAGTCCTTTGACGAGCCGCGTGACCATCTAATTCACCCAATTCTTACCAGGCGTTCGTCAATCTGGTCGGCAACCGTTGTAAGCCGGCTCCGCGCTGAAACCTGGGACCTTGCATCTCAGAGCAAGCTTTGGTAGCTTCCTGCGCTCATTTTATCAGCACTAGTGGTAAGAATTGGTTTAAGGCAATAATGAAGCGTTTCCCAAGCTTCGCTCTGTGCGCGACGGCGATCGCGATAGCGGTGCTATGGCTGCCGCTCGCGGGCGCCGGCGCCGGTGCCACCAATGCCAGCCTCAACGGTCCCTGCGTCTGGCAGGGGCTGTACTACCCGACCACGTCCGGCGACCAAGCCAAAGCCGGGCCGGTGTCGGTGGTGGCGCTGCTCAATTTCGACGGCAACGGCAACATGACCCTGGATTACGACGCCAACATCAACGGCACTTTCAGCGCCACTCCCAATGCGCCGGGCACCTACCAGGTCGACCCCAACGGACACGGCACGTTCTTCTATACCAGCCCGGCCAGCGGGATTACCCTGATCTTCGACTTCTTCATCACGCCACAGGGGCACGCCATCCGCACGATGTTGCGCTCGTACGTGGGGTCGGCGCAGGCGCTGCGGGTGGGCAACGGGATTTGCCGCTTTGACCTGTAAGCCGGTGGTGGGAGACGCAGCCGTGAGACGCATAATATTGCCAGGCGCGTTGCTTGTGCTTTTATTGACGAGCAGCGGTGCGAGTTCGGCGGCTTATTCCGTGGCCAGCCTCAACGGCACCTGTCTGTGGGACTCGCTGTTTTACCCCACCAGCAGCGGCATCCAGAACAACGCCGGGCCGGCCGCCGTGCTGGCGCCGCTGAGCTTCGACGGTGCGGGCCATCTCAGTTTTACATACGACATCAACCTCAATGGCACGTTCAGCTCGACCGCGAACGTACGCGGCACGTATACCGTCGATGCGACTGGGCGCGGCACTTTGAGCTACAACAGTCCGGCCACGGGCAAGGACCTGGTTTTCGATTTTCGCATCAGCCCGCACGGCCACGTAATCCGCACGATCTTCGAAACCTACGGTGGCCAGCCCGCGACGCCGCGCGTCGGGACCGGGGTTTGCACCTTTGCCGAGTAGCCCTGGGGGAGCCGCGATGGGAATCACGCTGAACGGGCATGCAATCTGGTGCGGTGATCGCCGGCGCCATCCTGTGGCTGGGCAAGGGCGGCGCCGCGTCAACCTTTTCCCTTGCCAGTCTGAACGGCACCTGCGTCTGGCAAGTCCTGGCGATTACCACTACCAGCGGCGTCCAGGCTAATACCGGACCGGCCACGACGCTGTCCGAGGCCACTTTCGACGGCGCCGGCCATGTCACCATCGAGTACGACGTGAATCTCGACGGGACCTTCACTGCCACGCCGGCACCTATAAGCGGCACGTATACGGTGGAAGCCAACGGCCACGGCACGCTGCTGTACATCAATCCCAGCACCGGAAACACGGTCGATTCCGACTTCTTCATCACCCCGCTGGGCAAGGCCATCCTGACCCAGACTCAGGGCTTCAACGCTCAGGCCGTAACCCCGCGGGTCTCCAACGGGACCTGCATTTTTTCCGAATAGCGGTGGACGGCGAGGCTAAGCGGCGGATGGATCGCAAATTTCGCTTCCCAGGGTTGTTGCTGGTAGCCGCACCGATGCTGCTGCTGGCGAGTTGCGGCGGCTCCGGCGCCGGCAGTTCCGGCAGCTCGGCCAACGCCTTGTTGCAAGGGACCTGCATCTGGCAGTCGCTCTCTTTGGCCACCGCCCAGAGCAGCGCCGGCCCGGCCACGGTCCTCTCGCCGCTGAGCTTCGACGGCGCCGGTCATGTCCGCTTTGACTATTATGCCAACATCAACGGCACCTTCAGCACCAGCCCCAGCGTCACCGGCACCTACCAGATGAATACCAGCGGCCACGGCTCGATGAGCTACGTCAGTCCCGCCTCGGGCGCGCTCTTGACCTTCGACCTGTACCTGATGCCCGGCGGCAAAGGTTTCCACACCATTCTCAGCAACTATCAGAACCAGTCCGTCTCGCCGCGGGTTTCCAAGGGAACCTGCCAGTTCGACGAGTAGCGCGGCGCACGTCAGCTTGGGCCGGCAACCCTCCGTGACAGCTCGGAAAGCGCTCCGGCCATCCCGCCAAGCTTGCCAATACAGCGAAACCCGTTTCTCAACGTTAGTGTAGTGAAAGCCCCCGCCTTGCGCGATCGGGGTTTTTGTTCGCCCCGCCGCGTGCGGGTGATTTGACCCGCCGGCGCATCCTTTCTAGCATTCACCTCTAGCATTCAAGCGTGCGGACCAACGATGGCACGATCGCGATATATCGGGGCGCGGGTGAACGCGCTCAACAGCCGCCGCCTGGTAGCGGGCAAAGGGCAATACGCGGCCGATCTTTATTTGGACGACATGCTCTATCTGGCCTTTGCCCGCAGCTCCTACGCTCACGCGAGGATCGCGCGGATTGACACTGCCGCGGCGCAGGCGGTGACGGGCGTGGTCAAAGTGCTTACAGGCGCGCAGCTCAAGGCGGCGATCGGGTCGTTGGAGTCCGACTTCATGGGCAAGCGGGCATCGATCGACGCTCTGGCGACCGACACGGTTCGCTATGTGGGCGAGCCGCTGGCGGTGGTCGCGGCGCGCGACAGGTACACCGCTCGTCAGGCTGCCGATCTGATTGAAGTCGAATACGAAGATTTGCCGGTGGTGGTGGATTGCGAGCAAGCGCTGCAACCTGACGCTCCCCTGGTCCAGCCGGAGTGGGACAGCAACCTGCTGGGCGAGATCAGTTATCAGGCGGGCGACGTGGATCTCGCCTTCGCGACGGCCGACGGGGTGGTTTCGGGCACTCTGAAGGCCCATCGCTACGTCGGCACGCCGATCGAACCGCGCGCCTACGTGGCAAGCTTCGAGCCCTTTCGTGGAGCCCTGACGATCTGGGCCTCCACCCAGCATCCACATCAATTTCGCACGATGCTGGCGGAGATCCTAAAACTGCCCGAAGCCAATATCCGGGTCGTTCTCAATGACGTCGGGGGTGCTTTCGGGGCCAAGATGCCGCTGTTTCCCGACGAAGTAGCGATCGCCTATTTAGCCATGGATCTGGCGCGGCCGGTGAAATGGGTGGAAGAGCGCACCGAAAGCCTGCTGGCTGGCGGCCACGCACGCGAGGGGCGGCTGGGTTACGAGGCGGCCTATAAAAATGACGGCGAGGTAACGGGCCTGCGGGTCAAGCTGGTCGCCGACCTGGGCGCTCCCAGTACGCTGCGCGCGTGGGCGCAGGGTTTTGTCACGGCGTCAATACTGCCCGGCCCTTACAGAATTGCCAACTGCCAGATCGGGATGCAGGGGGTGGTGACCAACAAATGTCCCTGGGTCGCCTATCGCGGCTTCGGCAAGGAAAACGCATCCTTCCTCATGGAACGGGTGATGGATCGGGTGGCTGCGGCCAGCGGTTGCGATCGTGCCGCGGTGCGCCGGCGCAATTACATCGCACCCGACGCCTTTCCCTACGTTCAAGTGACCGGCGCGGTCCTGGATAGCGGCAATTATCCCGCCACCCTCGACAAGCTGCTCCAGATGCTCGATTACGACCACTTCCCCAGCCTGCAGGCGCAAGCCGCGCGCGAAGGACGACGGTTAGGAATCGGGATCGCGCACGAACTGATGCCCGAAGGAGGCGCGCGCCCCGGCGCTCTGACCAGCGGTTACGACGGCTGCACGGTGCGGATGACCCCCACCGGCGACCTCAAAGTGCTGAGCGGTGTAACCTCGCCAGGGAGCGGCAATGAGACCGCGATCGCGCAGATCGTAGCCGATACCCTGGGCGCCGACCTGCAGCGGGTCTTCGTGGTCCAGGGCGACACCGAGATCTGTCCCTTTGGCTTGGGCAACTACAGCTCACGCAGCGTTTTGATCGGTGGGGCGGCGGCCTACGAGGCAGCGGGCGCGATCCGCGACAAGCTGTTCAAGGTTGCGGCTCGCATGCTGGAAGTCCTACCCGCCGATCTGAGGGCCGAAAGCGGGCGCATCTTTGTCGCCGACGCTCCCAGTCACGCCTTGAGTTTTGACCAAGTGGCGAGCGAGATTTACCGCAATTCCTACGGTCCCCATACGATGGATCTCGAACCAGGGCTGGAAGCTACTCGCTATTTCCGCCATCCCAACGTCTATCACCAGCCCAACCTGCATCCTAATGGCGGCCAGAGCAATTACCCCTCCTGGCCAGACGGAGCCGCGGGCTGCGTGGTGGAGGTCGATCCCGACAGCGGAAGCCTCAAGCTACTGCGCTATTGCTACGTCCACGACGCCGGCACGATCATCAATCCCATGCTGGCCGAAGGCAACCTGCACGGCGCGATCGCTCAAGGCATCGGCGGCGCACTTTACGAGCGGCTGGTTTACGACGATGCCGGGCAGCTTAACACCACCACCTTTTACAACTACACCCTGCCCACCGCGATGGACCTGCCGACTTTCGAATTGGCCCATCAGGAAACTCCGGGCCCCTTCAATCCGCTGGGATGCAAGGGGGTGGGCGAGTCGGGTATTGGCGCACCGCTCAGCGCTATCCTGAGCGCGGTGGAAAATGCGCTGCCGGAACTCAATCTCTGTCTGGAACAGACCCCGCTCACTCCCGATCGGCTGTGGCTCATCCTGGAGCAGGCGCGGCGCGCGGCGAGCCTGCGATGATCGGGCGCGAATTCCGGTTTTTTGCTCCAACCGAACTCCAACAGGCGCTGCAATTGCTGGCCGAGCTGGGCGAGGATGCGCGTCCGCTGGCAGGCGGCATGACCCTGGTGCCGCTGATGACCCTGGGGCTGGCGCAACCCGAAGCGATCGTCAGCCTCAACCATCTCAAGGGAATGGACGGAGTGCGCGACGGCGGCGATTGTCTGAGGATTGGGGCGATGACCCGCCATGCGACCGTGGAACGAGATCCCCTGGTTCGGCTGCATTGCCCGCCGCTGGCGCAGGCCGCGGCCTGCGTCGGCGATCGCCAGGTCCGTCATCGTGGCACCTTGGGCGGCAGCCTCGCGCACGCCGATCCGGCTGCCGATTATCCGCCCGTGATGCTGGCGTGCGGCGCGCGGATGCGCCTGCGCGGGGTCGCGGGAGAGCGGGTCGTGGCGGCCGGCGACTATTTCACCGGCTTGTTCTGCACCGAGCTTCAACCGGGCGAGCTTTTGAGCGAAATCGAAGTGCCTAAAATCCCCCCCGACCATGCGCACAGCTATCTGCGCTTGCAGCGGGTCGAGGGGAGTTTTCCGATCGTCAATGTCGCGGCCTTGCTCACCCCCGATCTCAGCGTGGCTCGCCTGGCCCTGGGTGGCGTGGGCAGCACCGCGGTGATGGTGGACGTCGCGCCCGATCTGGCCGGCGGGATGAAGCGCGAGGCTTTGGAGCGAGCGGGCGAGAAGGCTTACGCGGCGGCCCAGGCCGCCACCGACGACATGAACGGCAGCGCCCAATATCGGCGCGCGATGGCCCGTCTGTATGCGCAACGGGCCATTGAACAGGCGCTTGCGCGCCGGTCCTGAGTTCGCGCACAGCCATGAAGCAAGCTATTGAACTGACCGTCAACCAGCAGCCGTATCGGCTGGAAATAGATACCCGCATGGTCCTGGCCGATCTCCTGCGCGATGGGTTGCGCTTGACCGGCACCCACGTGGGATGCGGGACCGGAAGCTGTGGCGCCTGCACCGTGATCCTCGACGGCGTAACGGTCAAGTCATGTTGCATCCTGGCCGCCGACGCCGCCGGCGGCGCGGTGACGACAATCGAAGGGTTGAGCACCGATCCGCGCCGGCTTCACCCGCTCCAGGAGGCTTTCGTGGCCAACCACGGCTTGCAGTGCGGCTTCTGTACGCCGGGGATGGTGTTGTCGGCGCTGCAGTTGCTGCGCGAGGAGCCCGATCCCGACGAGCGGACGATCCGCCACGCGATCGCGGGCAATCTGTGCCGCTGCACCGGCTACCAGTTTATCGTCAAGGCGATCCAAGCCGCCGCCGCGGCCATGCGCGATCGGCGCTGAGCGGATCAGCCGCGCAACAGCAGGTAGACCACCCCGCCGCCCAGCACCAGCAGCGCGGGGTTGACGTGGCGCCAGCTCAGCAGCAGGAAGACAACCAGGCCGACGGCGAAGTTGAAGTAGTTGGTGATCGCCAGTTTGGCCATCGCGAAAGTTCCCGCCAGCATCAGGCCGATCGCCACGGGAGCCAAACCGCGCTGCGCGGCGGTGCGCCAGGGCGAGCCCTTGAAATGGTTCCAAGCGCGATTGGCATAAAGGGTTAAAACGCAATCGGGAACGAAGAAGGCCAAGCCTACCACCAGCGCGCCTAAGGCGCCGGCCAGCCGATAGCCGATCACTATCACCATCAGCATATTGGGGCCGGGCGCGACTTGGCCCAAGCCGTATACGTCGCGAAATTGGGGATCGGTCAACCAGTGAAACTGATGCACCACCCGATATTGCATCTCGGGCAGGACCGCGGTGCCGCCTCCCACCGCCAGCAGCGACAGCAGGGCAAAAACCCAGAACAGATTAAGCAACTTGATGAGCATGATAATCTGAGTGCGCGCCGGGCTGACCGATGGTCCGCCGCGCAGCGCTCCTCTTATTTTGGCAAGGCAACATTAGTCATGCCGGTGGAGTTTGCCCAGTTCGCGCCAGGGTCGATGGGTGATCTTGGGCTGGCGGCGCGGGCGGTAAAGGACGATCGCGATCGGAATGGCTATCAGCAGTACCAGCCAGAGTTGAACCCGCCCCAGGCTGACCGCGGCAAAAGTTCCGCCCACCAACAACAGGTCACGGATATGGATGAGTTGCTTGCGCCCAAGTTGGATCGTTACGGCCAGAAGCAGGCCTACCGCGGCGGCGGCAACTCCGGTCAAAAAATGGTTGAGGTAGGGATCTTGGCGATGGGCCAGATAGAACAGACCGATCGTCATCACCACGATCGTGCCGGGCAGAAGCATCCCCAGCGTGGCCAGCGCCGCGCCGGGGATGCCGCGCAGGCGGTCACCGACGATTACGCTCATGTTGATGGCGTTCAGCCCTGGTAAAGTTTCGCTGACCTCCAGCGCATCGAGAAAGTCGTCATCGTCCATCCATTGCTTGTTGCGGACAAAGTACTCACGCATGTAGGCGACCACGCCGCCGCCAAAGCTGATCGCGCCAATGGTCAGGAAGAGCACAAACAATTCGCCCAGCCCTATCGCGCGCGGTGCTTCGGCTGCCTCATTCATCGTTGGTCACCACCCCGCCACCCAGGCGATAGACCAGGGCGGTCTTGGTATTGGCGCGATGCAGCCAGTCGTAAGCCTCCAACTGCATAGCCTTGTAAAAATCCTCCGACAGCTCGCGGGCGCGGCGAGGCAAATCTTCCAGGCGCGTGAACTCGATCTGAAAGGCGAATTCGCCGATAAGCGGGGTTTGGGTGGCTCGATTGCGCCACACCGCCACGGTGGCCGAGCCGACGACTTTATCGCCGAAGTGAATCTCGCCGATATCCTCGAAGATTTCTTCGATCGCCAACTGATTGACTACGTCCACCGGCGCCTGCGGATCGATCGGCAGGTTGGCGAGCGCCGGCACCAGCGCTTGCAGCTCGGCGGCGGGACGAGCCCATGCGATTCCAGGCGAGTCGAGCACGCAGGCGTGGGAGAAAATGCTACGCATGGCACCGATACGGTCGCGCTGCGGCAACAGCTCCTCTTTGAACCTTATGCGATAGGCCAGCGCCTGGGCGGGACGAATCTGCTGAGCTTCGGACCGGGCGCGATCGGGATGGCGAAACTTGATCGCGACCCGATGCTCCTTCTCCAGCCAGCCGTGATGGTAGAGGGTGCGTTTGCGAATAATAAAGTTATGGTTGTAGAGGTCAAAGCTGGGGGTGTCGTAAAACAGCACTTCGCGTATCCGGCTTTCGCGGGCACGCGACTGCTTGCTGCTGTCCAAACCCAGGCTTTTGGCGGTGTGACGGACCAGCCGCCAGAACTCGTGAAAGCTGTCCTCGCCGGGAAAACGCTCGGCTTTGAGCAGCAGCTTATACTCGCGAAATTGGATCGGGTCGGGCGCGGTTGGCGCCGGGTTTGGTTCGTTTGTCGCCATGCCTAGGCTGGTCACATTGGCTGGGTTTTACTGGTTGGCGCTCACGTGGTCAACGGCCCGAAGGAAGCGCGCGCCAAAGGCAAGGGGCGGCGGGCTTCGCCCGCCGCCCCGCTTAGCTGCACCGGCCTCTCCTCCGGCAGCAAACCGCGACGCCGCTGACCGCTCTGGCCGGCCGCCGAGTGCTACGCGTCGAAGTACAGCGCGAACTCGTAAGGATGAGGCCGCAGGCGATTTTGGCTGACCTCGCGGCTCATCTTGTAGTCAATCCAGGTTTCGATCAGGTCGGCGGTAAAGACATCGCCCTTGAGCAGAAACTCGTGATCCTTCTTGAGGTTATCCAGGGCTTCCTCCAGCGAGGCGGGCATGCTGGGAACCTCGGCCAATTCGGCCGGGGTGAGGGCGTAGATATCCTTGTCCAGCGGCTGCCCCGGATCCAGCCGGCGCTGAATCCCATCCAGCCCCGCCATCAGCATCGCCGAAAAGGCCAGGTAGGGGTTGCAGGTAGGATCGGGGAAGCGCACTTCTATCCGCTTGGCTTTGGGCGAGGGCGAGTACATCGGGATGCGTACGCTGGCCGAGCGATTGCGGCTGGAGTAGGCCAGGTTGATGGGAGCCTCGAAGCCGGGGACCAGCCGGCGATAGGAGTTGGTGCCGGGATTGGTGAAGGCCGCCAGCGCCTTGGCGTGATGCAGGATACCGGCGATGTAATGCAGCGCCATCTCCGACATCCCGGCGTAGCCCGAGCCCGCGAACAGCGGGCTGTCGCCCTTCCAGATACTCTGATGGGTGTGCATGCCCGAGCCGTTGTCCCCGAAAATTGGCTTGGGCATGAAGGTCACGGTCATGCCGTGCCGCAGCGCCACGTTCTTGCAAATGTATTTGTACCAGGTCAGCCAGTCCGCCATCTTGAGCAGGCTCTGGAAGCGCATGTCGATCTCGGCCTGGCCGGCGGTCGCAACCTCATGATGCTGCTTTTCGACTCGGATGCCGACCTTTTCCATCTCCAGCACCATCTCGGTGCGGATATCGACCAGGCTGTCGTTGGGCGCCACCGGAAAATAGCCTTCCTTGTAACGCGGTTTGTAGCCCAGGTTGGCGCCCTCTTTGCCGCTGTTCCAGAAGCCTTCGGCGGAGTCGATAAAGAAGTAGCTGGAGTGCTGATTGGTGTCGTACCTGATACCGTTGAAGATGAAGAATTCCGGCTCCGGACCGAAGAAGGCGGTATCGCCAATGCCGGTGGACTTCAGATAGGCCTCGGCCTTCTTGGCCACGTTGCGCGGGTCGCGACTGTAGGGGGCGCGGGTGATCGGATCCTCCACCGTGCAGATCAGGCTGAGGGTGGGATCCTTGGTAAAGGGCTCCATCACCGCGGTATCGGGATCGGGAATCACCAGCATGTCGCTGGAATCGATCGATTGCCAGCCGCGGATCGAGGAGCCGTCGAATCCCAGGCCTTCCTCGAAGGGCGATTCGTCGCGAAACTCGCTGATGGGTACGACGAAGTGCTGCCATTGACCGAGCAGGTCGATGAACTTGATATCGACCATCACCGCGCCCTTGGTCTTGATCATCTCCAATACTTGTTTGGGGGTCATCCGATACAACCTTCCTTCTTGCCGCTTAGGGGCAAGTTATTGAATTTTCGACGCCGCAAAGCTGCCCTCTAAGCGCAACCGTGGCGAGCATAACAAGATCCATTCCGCACCCTCGGGCTCAAACTGCATAAGTTTGGGGCTCTCTTTTTCCGAAAGCAAGAGAGCTGACTGCCCACGGCCTGGGCAACTGCCTGCCGCTTTGGCACCGCCTCCGGGTTAACCTACCGCCACGAAATAGGCCAGTAGCAGGAGCAGGCCCAGGGGAATGCCGCTTCGCGCCCATTGGCGGCTGCCCAGTTCAAGCTGCGCCGCGCAGATTATATTGGGTACGTTGCCCGGGATCAGCATTCCACCCGAGACCAGGAGCGCAATCAAGGCTGGGCGGGCCTGCATGGCCGACAGCCCATGGAGTTCGACTGCCACCAGGGTAGCGTTGTCGGCGGCGGCCGAAATCATATTGCCCCAGTAAAGCAGAGCGGGCGATAGCTGCGCCATTCGCGGCCCCGCCAGCGGCGCGAAGGCGGCACCGATCAGCACCAGACCGGCGACGAAAGCATAGATCCGAACGCCCTCCAGCATACTGCCGGCCAGTGATTTGCTTCGCAGCGGCACGTTCCTCACGCCCTGCGCGCGGCCGGCGCATAGCCCTGCCAGCAGGCTGCAAACCAGGATGCCCGGCAGCAGGTACAGCCCCAACAGGCGCATCAGCCCCAGCATCTCCAGCTTGAGCGCGCTGGTCGCCAAAGTAGCCAGCGGCTCGCCCAGCGGAGTCAGCGCCGCGCCCAAGCCGATGGCGAAACAACCCGCCACGGCGGTGCGCCGACGCTGAGCCCCTTGCAGGCCGAGGAGTTGAATCATCTCGGCAAAGGCCAGCGCGGCCACGATCGCGGTCACCGCGCTAGCTATCATCGCGATCACAAAAGTAAGGAGCGCAACCAGTACAGCGCGCGGAATGCGCTTGGCCAGCCAGGCGAGGCCGCCAGCCAGGGTCGTTTGGCCGCGCGAAAACAAGCTTCCCGCGATTACCACGGACAGGCTGATCGGCCAGGGCTCGCGCAGGGCATGCAGGACGAGCGGCAGGTCCAAGCGACGAGCCGCCATGGCTGCGAGGATGCCCAGGGACAAAAACAACCACTCGATATTGCGTTCCAGCGGAGCCAGCAACAGCGGGCCCAACAGCAGGAGCACCAACAGGGCAAGCGCGAGCCAAGGGTTCATATCGCGGCGCCAGAACGCTTGATGATGCAAGATGCAAGGTTCACGAGGGTCATGCAACAGGGTCTTGCATCTTGCGGCGAGGGGCCCCTTAGCCCCGACCGTTGCCAAAAGACGCAGGCCGCCGGTAGCCGAAGCTGCCGGCAGCCCTGCGAACGGAGAGCTGCTGCGCTAGAACAGGAAGCCGGTTTCTATCAAGCCGCGAAGTTGTGATGGACTACGGCCATCGGCGGCGAAGGCGTCACCGCTGGTCCAGCTTACCGCGTGGACGTAGGAGGCCTCGCCGCGCACGAAGAACTTGCTGTACTGAAAGGTCGGCGTTAAGGTCAGCGACCAGGCCGAGCTGCCCGGGCCGTAGAGCAGGTTGGCGGCACCATTGGCCGCGCTCCCGGTGCTGCCGATATATTCCGCACGGCCGGCCAGAAAAAAATTGTCGGTCAAGGCATAACTGGCCAGGATCGCGCCGCCCAGGGTCGAGGTCGATTGGCCGACCCCGATTTCCTGATTGTGCGGCACGTAGGTCCATTGAAAATAAGGCTGAATGATCCAGGGCGAGTTGCTGTAGGTGTAAATCAGATTGAAGAGCTCGCTGTTGTTGAGGGTCGCTGGAGTAGCGAAATTGGAGACCCGGGAAAAGCCCAGGTTGCCGCCGCCCACCATCGAAATCGTGTTGGCAGAATTGATCGCATAGGCCAGCGAGCCGGTCATCCAGGTGTAGCTGTCGGAATAAAAGCCGTTGTTCCAACTAAGCGCCGCGGTAAGCGGCCCTTGCGCATAGTTGAGCTGCACTCCGCGATTGATCGCGTTTTCCTGGTTCCACAAGAGGCCGCGCTCTATATTGATATTCTCGAAGGTAAACGTATACTCTGCGCCGATCAGGGTGGGCAGATTGCCCGCCATCAGCGAGAAATTGGAGCTCGGTGCCCACTTCACATATGCCACCGGCAGGGGCCCGTACAGATCGTTGATCGCTTTGCCGGCAGTGACGGTAGCGGCCCCCAGCGCAGGAATGTCATAGGCGCCGCCCTGAAGATAAAACTGGAACTGGCCGTCGGCTTTCTGGACTACGATTTGAGCGTTGCTTACGTCCGCCCGCGCGGTGCGATCGCCGTTGACCGGATGGGTTTGCACCATTCCTAGTCCGCTGAGCACCCCGTTGATATCCAGGTCGGTCCACTGGTTGATAATCGGGATCTCGGAAAGAATTGGAATCTTGCCGAGATTAAGTTGGGTGGGCGAAGCCCACTGCAACGGTCCCGTCACGGCCGTGGTAGTTAGTGGCGGCACCGGCGTGGGTGCCGCAGCCGGCGAAGGTTTGACCACAGCCGGCGCTTCGTTAGATGTGCCGGCGGTGCTGGATTGCGCCGACGCAGTTGAATAAGCCAGGGTCAAAACCAGCAGCACAGCCGTTGCCACGGTTGCCACTGTACTAATGTAGTCCGTGAAAGTGCGCTTCGTCATCCCGCCTCCTTCTCTTGCCAAGCCCATGACGGACTCCGAGGCGCGATGACTTGCTTGACCCCGGGGTGGCTTGTGATGCGCACATACCCAAAAAGCGTGCCATGGTGCGCGCCGAAAGATACAGTGCGGATATGCGCCAAAATCACGTAGCCGCCAGGTCTTTGACCGATCTCGACGCTTAGGCAACCAGCAGATGCTTGCTCATTGGGCGTCATTTCAGGTTGCACTGCGCCGTGCCTCAAGATGCAATTGACTAGCGCAATGCTCCGCTCGACTCCTCGCGCCGCTTCAACCCAAGCTAGACCGCCAGGGAGGTGAAGAATCGATGTCCAATGCCGCGGCTAATCCGGATTCGCGCCGGCGCGTCAACATGCTCCTGCTGGTTGGGCTGGGCGCGGCCTTTATCGGCTTCGTCTTCTATTCCTTGTTCGGGATTGAGCCGTTGCAAATAACTTCCGCACATCTGCAGCGGCAGGGCGATCAAGTTGTGATTGCCGGCAACCTGTATAATCGCGGCCCTGACGTGCATGGTGCGACCCTTGTCGTAAGCTTGTTCGACGCCCAAGGCCGGCTCCTGGTCAAGCGCGACGTCGAGCTGGGCCCGCTGCGTCACCACTCTCGGCGCCCTTTCGTCAGTCCGGCGATACGCGCGCCCGAAGCCGACAGCTTTACGCTCGCCGTGGACCGCGGGACCAACATGTACGGGAATTGAGTCCCTGGAGTGACCACGTTCCGTTGCATTAGCGCGCATTTTTATCTAATTGTAATAGTTTTCGATGTGGCGAGCATTTTTTCGGGGATCCCAACCGACCACTTTTGTCGCTAATCCCTGCGAACGCCAAATACCATCTGCAATCTCCAAAGGGGGCCGCATGAAGGCAAAGAATCGCAGCTTTGGTCAGGTGATAAGGGAACGGCGGCGGCAACTGGACCTGACCCAGGAGGAGGTCGCTGCTCGTATCGCGACCTCGACTCCGTATATCGGTCATCTGGAATCCAACAAACGCCATCCTTCGGTACGGGTGGTAACCAAACTGGCCGACGTGCTGGGATTGGAGCACAGCGCGCTGTTTTTTTTGGCCAATCCCGGTGCCAAAAACCTGTTCGCTCGCAACGACGAGACGACCGGGTCGGCGTGGGATCAGTTCCGCAAAGACAATAAGTTGTGCCGCGCCCTCAACGTCAGCGCCGAAGAGATGCAGGTACTGGCGGCAATCAGCGCGCTGGGTGAAGTGCGCGGCCCGCGCGATTTTGTTTATATCCTGAACTGCATCCGCCAAGCCCTGGGTCGCTGACGGGTGACGCTGGCGGCAGCTCGCTTTCAACCGCCCATCTTTGCTGAATTATTGGCTCGTGGTTCTTTCGGGTAGGCTGGGCAGCGGCATGAATTCAGCTCTCTCCGCTTGGCATCCGCGCGGCTTCCTCCCCACCCTCGACGCGCGTCAGAAGCTGATCTTCGCACTGGTCGCAAGCGCCGGCTTCTTCGAAAATTACGACCGCGCCCTGCTCGGCCTGGCGATCGATCAAATTCAAGCCGGCTTGCATGTAGCCGATCGCGACCTGGGCACGATGCTCTCGCTGATTCGGCTGGGCTACCTGCTCGCGCTGCCAATCGCTTCGTTGGCCGACCGGCTGGGGCGGCGTCGCCTGCTGATCCACACCGTGCTGTTCTACACCGTGACGACCGCGGCCAGCGCGCTGGCGCCTGACGTCCGTGTTTTCGTGGCGTTTCAGTTTGTCGCCCGCGGCTTCAGCGCGGCTGAAGTCGCGATCGCGTTGGTAGTAGTCGCCGAGGAAATCGATGCTGCCGCGCGCGGCAGCGCCTTGGGCTGGCTGGGCGCGCTCTCGACCTGCGGCTACGGCTTGGCTGCCCTGGTCTTCGCCCTGATCAATCGGATGCCCTTCGGTTGGCGCGGGCTGTACGCGCTGGCCCTGCTACCCCTGGCGCTGCTGATTGTGCTGCGCCGCTGGTTGCCCGAAACTAACCGTTTTGCCCACATGGAAGTCGCCGACGGAACGGCTTGGCTGGCGCCCTGGCGCAGCCTGATGCGTGCCCCGCGCGCCCGCTTAGGCGCCTTGCTGACAATTACCTTCCTGGTTTATCTGGGCGGCGCCCCAGCCTCGATGCTCGCCTTCAAGTATCTGGAAGACGTCCACCACTGGAGCCCGGCGCAGATCTCCTCGATGATCATCGTGGCCGGCGCCTTCGGCCTGCTGGGAAATATCGTTCTCGGCAGTCACAGCGATCGCTGGGGCCGGCGGCGGAGTACCGCGCTCTGCCTGTTGTTGGCGCCGCTGCTGATGTTGGGCTTCCTGCACAGCGCCGGCGCGCCGATGGTAGTGGCCTGGGCCGCCGAGCTGTTCTTCGACACTGGCTCCGTCACTCTGCTCAACACCTATGCCACCGAGCTTTTTGCCACCGCCCATCGTGCGACCGCGACCAGTGCGATGACGGTTGCTGCCACCCTGGGCGCGGCATTGGGACTGTGGAGCGAAAGCCTGCTCTACAACCTGACTGCTTCCCATTGGTCGGCTATCTCGCTGCTGACGATCGTCTGGCTGCTCACCCCCGTGGGTGTCCTGCTGTGGTTGCCTGAGACCGCCGGCAAACAGTTGGAAGAGCTGGCCGGCGACGGCGCCTGAATCGGGGGACGAAGCGTTGAGGAAAGGCGTCGCTTTCTTCGCCTGCGCGCCTCCAAGATGATTGCGCACCACGAAAGTCTGCCTGTGCTAATTCTCCGCTATACACATCCGCGGCAAACTGCAGCGGCCGGCCGTCAGTTGCTCGAAACACGTTCAAATTGTCAGCCCCTGCGGCTACGCAACAAATAACCCGAGCTTTTACCCAGGCGCGGCAGGACAAGCCTGAAAGCATCGAAGACTTGACCGGCTCGACGCGAGTGTGCCAGTGGGTCGAATCGTGGCAACGTCGCGCTTGGCGCATGCTTGAACGGAGGGAACGATGGCCGAGGGACTCCATCTGGCCCGGATAAGTGTGATTGGTTTTGGCGAAGCCGGCGGCATCCTGGGCGCGGATCTGGCCGCCCTTCAAGGACCCGCACTCGCGACCTACGACATCTTGTTCGCCAATCCAGCGCAACGCTCGGCGATGCTGGCGAAAGCCGCGCGCGCCGGGGTCAGCGCCGCTTCCAGCCTGGCCGAAGCGATCGACAAGGCGGACCTGATCATCTCCGCCGTCACGGCGGGCGCTGCGCGCGAGGTAGCCAATTCGACGGCGCTGCTGATCAAACCTGGACAGATCTTTTTTGAGATTAATTCGGTCTCACCTCAGACTCGGCGCGACAACTGCCGAGCGATCGAGCGGGCGGGCGGCGATTATGTCGAGGCCGCGGTGATGGCACCGGTGCCGCCGCAGCGGCTCAAAGTGCCGATGCTGCTGGGCGGCAAACGCGCCGCGGAAGTCGCTCAGGCGCTCGGCGCCCTGGGTTTCAACGCAACCGCGGTCGCGACCGAAGTCGGCGTCGCCGCGGCGATCAAGATGTGCCGCAGCATCATGGTCAAGGGGCTCGAAGCTCTGACCCTCGAATGTATGCTGGTCGCTCGCCGTTACGGCACCGAAGAGGCGGTGCTCAAGTCACTTCACGCCACTTACCCCTCGATGGGCTGGACCACTCACTTGCCCGACTACCTGATAAGTCGGGTGGCTGAGCATGGTCGGCGACGCTCGGAAGAGATGATGGAGGTAGTGCAAACCCTGTTGGATGCCAACCTGGAGCCGACGATGGCGCGGGCCACTGCCAGCGCGCAGGCCTGGCTGCCCAAAGCGATGGAGCAGGCGGGATTAGCTTACGCGGGCGAGGAATTTTCCTGGCGGCGGCTGGCCGACGCGCTGGCAGTGGCCGCGAGCGACTCGCACGCGCCGCGCCAGTCGCAACCCGGTGAGCGCGATCAAATGACGCCAGGCGGTAGTGTTGACCGCCTGCGCCGCGATAGCGTGCCAGGGAAATAAACGCGCGGCGCGCCGCGCTTATTCCTCCAGTCGCCTTTCCCGATTTCTTCCGTAGACTATCGAAGAGGCCCGGTGAAAGGCCTTAGCGCTGGTTCTCCGCATCGATCGAGCCCGTTCTTTTTTCCCAACGCGACTTGCAGTCTCGATGTATAACAACCTGGCCATTTGCGAACTCAGCGAGCAGCCGCACCTCTCCGCCCACAAACGGCTGGTTGCACTCATCGCACCTAGCCGCGTCGGAAGACTCCAACTCCTTCCACTTCACGGTTCGCATATAACCCTCGAAATAGGAGGCTCCTCCGGCCTGCGCGCGGCCGTTGTGCTGGCGGGGGCGGGCGGCCGTGCCTCCACCCGCCGCCCGCGCAGGCAGGGCCGCCCGTGCCACCGCGGAGAAATCCCCTCTTCAGAGCGGCGCACTAGCTACCGTCAGAACGAGGACGATTACTGCTGGAGTCCTTCAGCCTTGAAGACTTCCTGCACCTTGGGCCGTGCCGCGATCCGGTCGAAATAGGCCTTCACGTTAGGCCACTGCGCGATATCGATATTGGCGCGCTTGGCCCAGTTGAGCATCACGAACATGTAGGCATCGGCAACAGTAAACTGCGCTCCGGTCAGATAGGGGCCGGCAGCGCCCAACTGCTTGTCGAGCATCGCATAGCGCTGGCCCAATTCCTCGCGCACGGTCGGCTTGTACTCCTCGGGCACGGTGGGCCGGAAGACCAGGCCGTAACGCTTATGCAGCTCCGAGGCGGTGAAGTTCAGCCATTCCTGCACTCGGGCCCGCTCCAGCGTGCCGTTTTTGGGCGCCAGGTTGCTCTCGGGCTTGAGATCGGCGACGTATTGCACAATCGCTGGCCCTTCGGTCAGCACTTGCCCGTTATCCAGTTGCAGAGTCGGCACCTGGCCCTTTGGATTGATGGGCAGGAAATCGGCGCCGCTCTTGGTCTTCTTGGCGCGCAGATCAACCTGCTCCAACTCGAAGGGCAGCCCCGCCTCACGCAACACGATATGCGGGGATAACGAGCATGCCCCCGGGGAAAAGTAGAGTTTCATAACCGCTTTCTCCTTTCCAAAATAGGCTTACGGAACCAAGACTCCAGTGCGCTCGAAAGCTTACTCGATCACCGCCATGATGTCGGCCTCGACCGCGATGTTGCCCCGCCTGAGATCCAGCTCCAGCGTCTTGCGCGCCGGCCGCGAGGCCGCGTCGGGGAACAGCTCCAGCCAGTACGGATTGAACACCGCCCGATCCAGCCCGGTCTGATAGAAAAAATTGATCTTGATGATGTCCGCGACGCTCCCTCCCGCCGCCTCTACCGTATTGCGGATATTCGCGAACATGTTGCGTGCCTGCTCGGCCGGCGTCTCCGCCATCTTGCCCGCAAGGTCGTGCCCCATGATCCCGCCCGACATCAGCAGGTTGCCAATCCGCGACGCATACGGCACCGGCATTGTGCCATGCCCAATGTAATCCAGCTCGATACTGCGCCGCTTGCCCGCGCCGATCACCGCCATGATGTCGGCCTCGACCGCGATATTGCCCCGGCGCAAGTCCAGTTCCAGCGTCTTGCGCGCCGGCCGCGAGGCCGCGTCGGGAAACAGCTCCAGCCAGTACGGATTGAACACCGCCCGATCCAGCCCGGTCTGATAGAAAAAATTGATCTTGATGATGTCCGCGACGCTCCCTCCCGCCGCTTCCACCGTATTGCGGATATTCGCGAACATGTTGCGTGCCTGCTCGGCCGGCGTCTCCGCCATCTTGCCCGCAAGGTCATGCCCCATGATCCCGCCCGACATCAGCACGTTGCCAATCCGCGACGCGTACGGCACCGGCATCGTGCCGTGCCCAATGTAATCCAACTCGATACTCTTTCTCATTTGGCGATTTGGTGACTTTCGCTCGATGCGCGGCTTACAGGAACCGCGTCGGCCAGTTGATGGTCCGCCACATATGCGCCGAGGGGCTGTCGTCGAAGCCCAACCCCTCCTCGGGCTGGCGGAAGTTTCGCCCGATGATATCGGTGAATTCTTCGAGATTGACGACCGCGTTGGGGTCGAAGGAGTAGATATCGTTGACCGTGATCAGGCGAGCGGTCATGTACCAACGGTGGCGCCGGATTTTCTGGTATGCCCGCTCGATATAGGGCTCGGGGCGGTAATCGGCGCCGAACAGTTTGAGGTACATCTCGGGATATTCGTACCCGACCTCGGGATCGGGGTAGAAACGTAACACCTGGTGGGCGCGAATCGCCCAACTCACTTCTTCGTCAACGTAGGGCTCGACCAGTTGCGCGCCCCAGTAGCCGTGATCGCTGCGGATAAAGCCCGACACCCCGATGTCGTGCAGCAGGCAGGCGATAACGATTTTCTCCTCGTGGCCCGCTTTGCGCGCCAGCGCGGCGCTTTGCAGCAGATGGGCGGCGGGACCGAAGCGGCACTTGAAAAAATCGACCAGGGTGGGCTTGGCCGGCATCGGCTTGAGCCGCGGATCGGGACCCATCAGGTAGTAGTGCGCGCGCCCGTCCTCGGGCGGCTTGGGAACTTCCAGGGGGGCGGTCGGATCGCGCTCGCCCGAAGTGTAGAGCACCGAGCGAACGGCGATACGGTCCAACTCCTGGCTGAGATGGCGCTCCAGCGCATCAGCCCGCTGGGAGGGCGAAAGCGTGGAAGTCTGCTCGTTCATGTTCAGCTCCTGCGCCCAAATTGCAAAGCACGGATCGCAACCGCCCGTTGATAGATCTCCGGAAGGCCGGCGCTCACCGTGATTGCGCGGCCTGGAAATCAGCCGCCACTTGGCTTTGCTCTTTGATCCTTTAGCACAACGCGGCTCGCGAAGTTATTTAGCGCCCTCCACCCTAATTGCTGGGCGGGTCAACCTGAAAAGCGTTGGCGGTAAAACAAACCATGGTGAAAAAGCCGCAGGTAGCGACTGCCTCCACCAAGCTGGTTTCGCCCAAGAGTTCATGCGCCCGCTGGTAAGTGGCGTCGCTTAGCTGGCCGGAAGTAACCAGCTCCTCGCTTACTTTGAAGGCTATCTGCTCCTTGGGATCGCTCAAGGTGGGGGGTTGCCCTTTTGCGATCGCATCCAGTGCGGCCTGTTCCAAGCCTTCGGCGAGCGAACGGCGAGTCTGCGCCCACCAGGGATATTTGGCGTTCCAATGCTTGATTGTGCGCATGACCATGAGCTGGCGCAGGCGGCCGGGCAGCGAGCTGTGGCGCAGGAAATCGCCCATGTCTCGGTTGAGCGCCATGAATTTGGGACTGCGCAGATACGCGATGTAAGGACCGCCCACCGGCAGCCCGCGCGCGTTGGTTTCATCGAGCACTTGGCGTTGCTCGGCGCTCATGCGTTCGGGACTTAACGGGGCCAGACGTGCCATCGTGATAACTCCTTTAGATTTGCCCCGGCAACCGGGGCCGAGCGGGGTTTGCCAGGTTCGGGAAAAATGGGTTCGGCGGGTGGCGCGACCCACCCATCGCAACTCCTAACCCGCCCTCGACGCGAATGCAACATTGCAGTTTGCAGGTCGTCCGCGCCATTTACTGGAATCGGTCCACGAAGAGAACCGGGTGTTCAGCGTCCCTGGAAGCGGGGCGCGCGTTTTTCCTTGAAAGCCAAGCGCCCCTCGCGATAGTCGGCGCTGTTGAAGCAGGCCTCGATGGCGCGCTGAATTGCGCCATCGTCCCGCGCGCTCGGTTCGCGAATCAATTGATCCACGCACAGCTTGGAAGCGGCCACCGAAAGCGGGGCATTTTCCGCGATCGTCGCGGCCAGTTCGTCAACCACCGCGGTCAGCTCCTCGGTTGGTACCACTTGATTGACAAGACCGATGCGGGCCGCTTCAGCGGCGTCGATCCGCCGGCCGCTGTAGAGCAGCATCCGCGCGTGAGCCGGCCCGACCAGGCTTATCAGGCGAGCAATCGCCTCCGGGCTGTAGGCCAGTCCCAGGCGCGCAGCCGGAATTCCCAAGCGGCTGTCGGCGGCGGCGATGCGCAGGTCGGCCTGCATCGCGATCGCCAACCCGCCGCCCAGGCAGAAGCCGCGGATGCGCGCGATGACCGGTTTGGTGAAAGCAGCCAGCGCTGCCCGCCCCACCCCGGTCAGGCGATCGTATTGGCGCTGAGCCTCGGCGTCGGCGCGCTGCTGCTCGAATTGGCTGATGTCGGCACCCGAGACGAAAGCACGCTCGCCGGCGCCGGTCAGGATTACCACGCGAATGGCGGGATCGGCCTGGAACTCGCTCAAAATCTCGGCCAGCCCTTGCCACATCTCCACCGAGACGGCGTTGTGCTTGTCGGGCTGATTGAAGGTAATCGTGCCGACGGCGCCCTGGCGACTGGCCTGCATCTTGCCGCCGGCGTAACCGCGCGTGTCCGCCTGATGCGAAGCTTCCATCAAATGTCCCCTCGTTCCCGCATCTGCGCAATCTCCTGCTCGCTATATCCAACCGCGCGCAACACTTGATCGGTGTCCGCGTCCGCCTCGGGGGTGGGCTGGCGAACATCCTTGCTGACGCCCGATATGTTGATAGCCGAGGCGACCACTTCGGTGGACCCCAGCGTGGGATGGTGCATCGGTCGGGCCAGGCCGAGATGGCGGACCTGAGGATCGGCAAAAACCTGGTCGATGGTGTTGATCGGGCCGCAGGGGATACCGGCCTGCTCCAGCAGCTCGACCCAGTAGGCGGAGGGGCGCTGGCGGGTCAGGGCGGCGATCTCGCGATTTATCTCCTCGCGGTTGGCGCTGCGTTGGCCCAGCGTCTTCCAGCGCGGATTATCTTTCCATTGCGGTCGCCCGACCGCATCGCAAAACCGCTCCCACAATCGTCCAGAGGCGGCCGCGATGTTGATCTGACCGTCGGCGGTGGGAAAAACGCCCTGCGGGATAATGGTGGGATGATCGTTGCCGGCTTGGCCCGCGACCTGGTGATCGATCAGCCAGCGCGTGGCTTGAAAGTCGAGCATGAAGACCTGGGCCTCCAGCAAGCTGGTGTGGACCCAGCGCCCCTCGCCGGTGACTTCGCGATCGAACAGCGCGATCATAATCCCCAACGCCAGGAGCGTGCCCGCGCTCAGATCCGCGATCGGAATCCCGACTCGCACCGGACCTTGGCCGGGCAGCCCGGTAATCGACATCAGACCGCCCATCCCCTGGGCAATCTGATCGACCCCGGCGCGCGTGCGATAGGGGCCGCTCTGGCCGAAGCCGCTGATGCTGCCGTAGACCAGACGGGGATTGACCGCGTGCACGTCGTTCCAGCCGATCTTGAGCCGGTCCTTGACCGTCGCTCGCATGTTCTCGACGATCACGTCGGCGCGGCCGACCAGGCGCATGAACGCCGAATACCCCGCCGGCGATTTCAGATTGAGCCGGATCGCGCGCTTGTTGCGATGGAGATTCTGAAAGTCCGAACTGCGCCGGCTGTTGCGATCGTCTTCCTCGGCCACCTGCGGCGGTTCGATGCGGATGACGTCGGCACCCCAATCGGCGAGATGGCGCACGCAGGTCGGACCGGCCCGGGCCAGGGTCAAATCAAGCACGGTCAGGCGGGATAGGGGTAGACGGGCCTGCGAACCGCCCTCGGCGGTCGCGGCACGATCGGCCGGCTGTGCCATTCAAGGCTCCTTCGCGCTGGCGGCCGGATCCACGGGACCGGCCGCTATCACTGCCCAGCCGGCGCATTCACGCGCCGGCCCTTGGGAGAACTCATAGCACGCCGGCCATGGCTCATCGAAGTCAGCAAACCGCGGCGCATATTGCGAGAACAGGAGGAAGGCTGCTATCTCCATCGAAACTGCTCGCGAAAGAGAGAAATCGCTTATGGATCAACATATTAGCGAAGTGGCCGAAACCAGCCATCTGCCCGATGACGTGATTCACTATCGCGAGTACAAAATCCTGCTGCGCGCCGAGCGCTTCATCAACAAGCAGAGTTTTCTCGATCTGTGGAAGCAGATCTCCAAGACCGCCAAGAAGCTTGGCGTCGAAGTGGAGATGGACAAGGACGCCTTCGAGAGCCAAGTCCGCGAAGTTTTATTCTACGATACTCCCGAATTCGACCTTTATAACAACCGCTTCATCCTGCGCAAAAGGACCTTTTACGATCAGGGCTGGCCGCGCACGGATCATGAGCTGACTTTCAAATACCGCGATGCGGACCTCAAGGCGGCCGCCGCGGTTGACGTCAGGCCGCGCCTGGGCGGCCACGAAGAGATCAAGTTCAAGGAAGAACTGCTGCTGGCACGCGATCATCTAGGCAGCATGCGCAGCGTCTATTCCCATGGCTGCGTGCTGATTTCACCCAAACTCGAATTGGATCGCGGGATCGAGGATATCGCCGATGCCTTTCCCAGCCTGAGCAAGCTGGATATCCGGCCACGCACGAAGTTGGAACTGGTCAACAACGTGGCGGTGGAAGAGGTGCAAAATACCATCGGTTTCCTGCACTTCGGCCACCATTACAAGGGCAAGGCAACGATCGCGATCTGGCGCAGTCGCGCGCTGGAAAAGTCCCTGTCGGGCGAGTTCGCCTTTCAATGCAAGTTCGATCGGCTCGCCAAGGTCCATCGTTCTTCGATCGACCTGTCCGAGGAATTCTATCGCTGCATGCAGTTGGACTGCCCCGAATGGATCATGCTCGGGGCGACCAAGACCGCGATGGTCTATGAAATGGGGCAGAACCAGATCAAGAATCGCGAATGAACCGGCGCCGGCCGGACAGGCGAGGCGCCGGTGTTGGTTTGAACCCCGCGCGCGGCTCAGGCGCCGAGTCGATAGAACGCGCGCGAGTTGTCGCCCAAAATCGCCTGCTTGGCTTCGCGAGTCAGCTCCTCGCTCTCCAACAACTCCTCGATTTCATGCCGGCAGCTTTCCAGCGTCACCTCGTGAGGGAAATCCGAGGAATACAAAAATGGCCTGGGGCCGAAGACCTTGACCGCGAAAGGCAATGAGAGTTCGTCGCCCTCGCAGCCAAAAGCGATCCGGCCCTCATGGCATTGGCGAATGATGTAATCGGCGACCGATTCGCCGCTGCGCAGGTCGAAGGCAGGCCCGGTTTTCTGCGGGAAGGAGCGATAGGACTCGTCGCAGCGCTCCAGCAGGGTCAGGTAGGCCGCCACGCCCGCTTCCAAGAAGGCCACCCGCATGCGCGGGAAGCGATCGAAGATGCCGTTGAAGAGCATGGCGGCGAACGAGATCATGATGCCGGCGGGATGGCCCAAAGCGTGGGAGGCGGCGAAAACGTTGAGATCGTCGAAGCCGAAATTATCGTGGCATCCACCGTGAATGGCGATTGCGCAGCCCAGCCGATTGGCCTCTTCGTAAACCGGCCAGTAGTCCTTGGCGCCGAGGTGGGTCTTAAGGCCGTTTGAGGGCAGCATCGCGCCGCACATCCCCAATTCAGTCACCGCCCGGCGCAATTCCTCGACCGCGGCTGGCGGATCCTGCAGCGGCACCAGCGCCATCCCGCGAAAGCGCGGATTGCGCCGCACATAGGTCTCGGCCAACCAATCGTTGTAGGCGCGGGCCAGCGCGATCGCCCACTCCGGATCGATCACCTTGCCATAAGCCAACCCGGCGGTGGGATAAAGCACGGTGCTGGCCAGCCCGAGATCGTCCAGAAACTTCTCCCACTGCACCGGCCCGATCGCGTTGGGACCCTCGCGTCGCTCGTCGGTGTTGACGCGGTTGGAGAAGTTGCCGTTATGAATGTGGTCAAGCGGCGGAAAAACCCCGAGTACCGGCCGATAGTCGCGGTAGGGATCGGGGAGAAACTTCACGATCGCCTCGCCGTCTTCGAAGATGTGGCCATCGCCGTCAACAATAGATGGTCGCCAGCTCATTGCCTTGCTCCTTGTGGATTCTCGACTTCAGTTCGCGACCCGCGGCAGAATCAGCGGCTTGACCTCGCGGAACTCCGCCATCGCGCGCAGGGCGTCGGTCGTGCGATCCAACGTATAGGTACCCGAGATAATCCGGTCGAAGGGAAAATGCTGGCGGCGCGTGGCCAGAAATTGCAGGGCCTCGTAAAAATGGCGCTGCTCGGCCATGAAAACAGCTTTGATCTGCACTTGCTTGCGAAAGATGTCGACCGGAATTGCCACGCTGGGCGGTCCGCCGATACCGATGGAGACGTAACGGCCGCCCGGCCGCAAGATTTCCAGCCCTTCGCCGACCGCGCTGGAGGCCGCGCACTGAATCACGATGTCGGGACCGCGTCCCGCGCTGTGATCCAAGGCCCACGCCCGCCGCTGCTTGACCTCGGGACACTCATCCAGGTCCAGGACCGCGTCCGCGCCCCAGCTTTTCGCCACCTCCAGCCGCGCCTTGGGCGCACCGATTACCAGCACCTGGCGGGCGCCATGATCGCGCGCCATCGCGACCGAATAAAGCCCCAGCGGGCCGGCGCCCTGGACCAGAACGGTTTCATGGCTGGCGATGGCGCCGAGCTGCTCGAAGCCATGCACCACGGTGCGCAAGGCGCAGGCCGCCGAGGCCGCCAGCGGCGCGCTGACTTCATCGGGCACGCGCACGAATCCCGAGCGCGGCGGCAAGTAGTGATATTCGGCGCATCCGCCCAGCAGATAGGGCGGCTGGTCGGCAGGCTGATGGCCAAAGCTGACACCGGAGGGGCATAAGGTGGGCTGGCGAGCGATGGTGCAATAATAGCACGCACCGCAAAAAGGGTAGGAGGCGATGACTCGGTCACCGACTCGCAGCGGCTCGTGCAGCGCGCCGAACAGCTCGCCGCGCATCTCCACGATGGTGCCCGTGGTCTCGTGGCCTGGGATGAAGGGGGTGCGCTCGGCCATATGTCCCAGCCATCGATGGGCATCGGTGCCGCACAAGGTGGCGGCATCGACCTTGATCAAGGCCGAGGCGGGTTCCAACTCGGGAAAGGGCAGCCGGCGCAGCTCCAGAGGCTGGTTGAATGCCGTTATTACCGCCGCCAGACAATCTGCCATCGTGGTCTACCTCCGAGCCTATATGCGCCAGCCGCTCACCCTAGATCAGATCGCGGCCAAATGCCAAAGCAGCGGCGCCACGCCAGCCCCCCTTTTCCCGCAGCGGGCGCCAGCGTACCTGTATTAAGTCTCAGGGAGGAGGACTGATGAGCACGACGGCGCTTAAATTCGCGGCGGCGCTTTACGATCGCACGCTGCCTTTGCACACCGGCGCGGCCAAGCCCGAAGGGTTTGAGCTGGATTTCATCCCGCTGGAGAATTCAGGCGCAGGTTTTCCGCGCATGAACAACGGCGAATTCGATGCCGCCGAGTATTCGATCGCGGAGTTCGTCTATCGTCGATGCAAAGGGGCCTGTCCGTTCGTGGGGCTGCCGGTATTTCTATCGCGCGGCTTTCGCCATCACTTCATCCTGATCAACCGCCAGTCGGGCATCCGCACGCCCAGGGATCTGGAAGGCCGGCGGGTTGGCACCCCGACTTTCACAATCGCCGACGCGGTCTGGATGCGCGCCGTTTTGCAGCACGAGGATGGCGTCGACCTCTCGCGCCTACATTGGGTGGCCAGCACGGCTGGGTTCAATCGCCCGATGCTGGAGATGGTCAAGCCGCCGCAAATCGAAACCGACCCAAGCGGCAAGACGCTGGTCGAGCTGCTGGAGCAGGGCGCGATCGACGCCTTGCTGACCAATGGCCTGCCGGCGGCGCTGTGGACCAATCCAGCCCTGGGCCATCTCTATCCCAACCCCTTTGAACTGGAGCGCGATTATTACCGCCGAACCAGAATTTTCCCGATCTTGCACATGGTGGTGATGCGCCGGGAGTTGCACGAGCGCCATCCCGAGCTGGCGCGCAATTTCTATCAATTGCTGTGCCGAGCCAAGGCGCTGGGGTTGCGCAAAATGGAGGGGCTGGGCTCGCTGCCCTATATGCTGCCGTTCATGGCGGAGCAGGTTGCGCAGTTCCAATCGCTCTTTGACGGCGACCCCTGGCCCTACGGGCTGGAGAACTGCCGGCCGACGTTGGAGGCATTTGTCCGCTTCATGGCGGAGCAGGGCTTGATCGAGGCCCCGCGCAAGATCGAGGAGATCTTCCTCCCCTTCGATTAACCCCGCCTACCAGCCGATCACATAGGCGGGGAAGACCGCTTTGAGATGACCGCGCGGGTCGGCCCCGCCGCTCAGCCGCCCCTCGTCCAAGGCCTGCGAGACCGCTAACACGTAGCCCTCGCTGTAGTCCGACACCAATTGGACGTCATGGCCGCGCCGGCGCAACTCGCCGATGACGGCGGGGTCGATGCGCGCTTCGGCCAGGACCACGCCGGGCAGCGCGGCGTGGGGGGTGAAGCTGGAGGCAAAATGCATGGTGGAAAAGCGCGGCGCTTCGATTGCGGCCTGCAAATCCATCTTGAAGTCGACCAGGTTGAGAAAGAATTGCAAAGTCCACTGATCCTGGTTGTCGCCGCCCATGGTGCCGAAGGCCACTGCGCGCCGATCGTCAAAGAGGGCCAGCGAGGGCGATAGCGTGGTGCGCGGCCGTTTGCCGGGCGCGGGAGCGTTGGGATGGCCCTCCTGCAAGACAAAGGTCTGCAGGCGCGTGCCCAGGGGAAAACCCAACTCCGGGATCACCGGCGAGCTGGGAATCCAGGCTCCGCTGGGGGTTATCGCGATCAGGTTGCCGGCGCGGTCGGCCGCGGTGACGTGGACGGTGCCGCGGCCCCATCCCCGCCCCTCGCCCGGCTGGTCGGCCTGCGCGCGCATGGCCCGCGGATCGCCTGGACGCGCCAGCTCGCGCAGGGCGTGGCGCGGATCGATAAGGCCCCGGCGCAGTTCGGCATAGCGCGGGGAAAGCAAACCCTCGAGTGGCACTTCGACCGCCTGCGGATCGCCGTAGTAAGCGTTGCGATCGGCGAAGGCCAGCTTGGCCGCTTCCACCACGGTATGGATATAGGCGGCCGAGTTGTGGCCCAGGGCCGGCAGATCGAAGCCCTCCAGCAGGCGCAACTGCTGCAAGAAGACAGGGCCTTGCGACCAGGGCCCGCACTTGCAGACTCTGATGCCGTGATAATCGATAGTGGTCGGCTGTTCGATCCGCGTGCGAAACGCCGCCAGATCTTCGGCTCGCAACAAACCGCCCCCGGCCTGCGCCCAATCGGCAATCTGGCGCGCGATATCGCCCTGGTAAAAACGCGCACGCGCCGCCTGCAGCCCAGCCGCGCGATCCCCGGCAGGCGCGCCGGCGGCGGCATCCAGGAGACGGCGTAGGCAGTTGGCCAGCGCCGGATTCTTGATCATGGTGTCGGGCAGCGGGACTCGCCCCTCGGGCATATAGAGTTGGCCCGTGCTCGGCCATAGATGACGAAAGCGCTCGGCGTTGGCGACTAGCGTTGCGGCGGAGCCGGCCACCGTGGTCGCGACTTCGGGCGACCCGGTCACCCCGATGTGGAGGGGAAAGCCCGCTTCGCACAGCTCCAAGGCAGGCTCCAGCACCGGCTCCAGCGGCATCGTGCCGAACTGCTCCAACACCGTGAGCAAGGCATCCAAGGCCGCAGGCACGCCAGCGGCCAGTAGCCCCTCGCCCGGAATTTCCTTCACCCCCAACTCACGATAGCGCTCCAGGGTGGAGGCGGCGGGCGCGGCGGTATTGCCGTTGATCGATACCACCGGGCGCCCTGCGCCAGGCCGAATCAGCATCGGCGCCTCCCCTCCCAGCGTATGCATGTGTGGGTTGACCACGCCCTCGACGAAAGTAGCGGCCACGGCGGCGTCGATCGCGTTGCCGCCGCGGGCGAACAGGCGCGCGCCGGCGGCGGCGGACAGATAATGCTCGGTGGCGATAACCGCCTGACTGCCGATCACCGTGGGCGAATGATTCCTGCTCATGTATCCCCTCGCACGTGCAGCCGCCGGGCCTTGATCACAAGCGCGAATCGACAATGCAAATTCCAGCTTGAGTTTGCTCTGCCCAATCAGGCGGGAGGCGGCATATTTTCCTGCCAGATTATGCTATATTCGAGACTGATTGGAGATGCAGCGGAAAGCAGGCAAGCGATTGCCAACTCCACAACCTTCCAAACGACCTTCCACCCGCGGACTGCGGTTGCGCTTACCGTTAGCCTTTCCGAATTGGGGTTTGCGTTCACGGCGCGGCGGATTTCAGTTCCAGCTTAAGCGTGGAGGATAAAGCAAATCGTGAATCCGGCAGAAGACAGGCAGGGCGGGGCAGTGGTGGGGCGTTATTGCCAATTAGTCAGACCAGTGCGCGACCGGCAGGGCCGATCGCGTTTCGAGGAACGACCTCGCATCGTACGCGAGGTGCATAACCTGGACCGCACGATGTACCTGGTGCAATTCGACGATGGGTCCACCACCTTCGTCTTTCCCCACGAGGTAACTGTGTTGTAAGAGCGCGAGGGCTCGGCTCAAGCCTGGGCCAAGCAGGCCTGGGTTCGGCATAACGCGGCGATTGTCTTGGCGTCGACGATTTTGCCCTGCCCGATCATCTGCAGAGTGTGCGCCAAGGGAATCCATTGCAGGCGAATCACCTCGTCTGCCTCGTGTTGGGTCGCGGTGGTGCGCAGGTCGCGGGCCAGGAAGAGCGTGATGCGTTCGTCGCAAAAGCTGGGGATGGTCACGATGGTGGCCAGCCGCCGCCAGCTTCGTGCCAGCACTCCGGCCTCCTCGCGCAGCTCGCGCGCCGCGCATTGACGCGGGTTCTCGCCCGCGGCGCGCGCGCCCGCTGGAATCTCCCACAGCTCGCCTCCGATAGCATGGCGATACTGGCGGATCATCGCCACCTGAGCCCGTTCGTCCAGCGCCACAATCGCGGCCGCCCCCGGATGGCGGATGATCGGCAGCTCCACCGTCAGGCCGTTGGGCAGCAAGGCGGTCTCCAAACCCAGGTCGAGCACCCCGCGATGAAAGATTGGCCGGCGTGAATTCATCCCCCAAGCTTGCGGTGCGCCGCTCCCGCTAGCAAGCTGTAAGCCGGGTGCAAACAAAAGGGGCGAAGGGCCGGGGAGGGTTCAAAGTTGGCTCGCGCTGGGCTATCATTCAAAGCCATCTGAGGAACCGTTGGTCGAGGAGCTGCCATTGAGCACGCAGGCGAGTCGGGCGACCCAGTTGGTTGCCGAATTGGAAGAACTGGCCAAGCGGGTCGGAATCCAGGTCCGCCGGGAGAAGCTGCTACGCGAGATCGGATATCGCGCGCGCAGCGGCTGGTGCATGATGCGCGAGCAGAACCTGGTCATCATGGACCGCACGCTCAATCCCAGCGAGCAGCTCGAGGTACTGGCCAGCGCCCTGCGCCAGCGTGACTTGGATGCGCTCTACCTGTCGCCAGCCGCCCGCCGATTGCTGGTCAACGAGGGAATCAAGGAACAGTAGCGAGTGGAGTTGCAGATGCCAGGGGGTGAGCAGGCGGCGCCGACCACCGTGCGCGATCGCTCCCGTGTCAGGCCCGAGGAGCGGATGACGGCCTTTCACGAGCGGCTGCGCGAGCGCGGGCTCAAGTCCACCGCCCAGCGCGACGACATCGCCGGGGTGTTTTTCCACCTCGGCGGCCACGTCAGCGCCGAAGAACTGTACGCCGAGGTCAGGCAGGTAAACCCCCACGTCGGCTATGCCACCATCTACCGCACCCTCAAGCTGCTCAAGGAATGCGAGCTGGTTACCGAGCGCCATTTCAATGACGGCCAAGGACGCTACGAGATCGTCGACCAGGGGCATCACGACCATTTCATCTGCGAGCGATGCGGGCGGATCATCGAGTTCGAGAATACCCGGCTGGAACAGCTCAAGGCCTTGATCATGCAGGAATTGGGGGTCCAGGTAAGCCGTCACAAAATGGAACTCTACGGTTTGTGCCCGCAATGTATGCGGCCCCGGCGCTAAAGCGCCGTCCCTGAATCGGCACCCGCGAGCTGCCCCCTACAGGCTGGGCCAGCCAGGTTCGAGCTACTGGTCGGCCAGGATAGCGAGGCGGGCGTGGCGTAGCTCGTCCCCCACCGTCAGGCGGCGCATCGGAACTCGGCGCGTAACCTGCTCCAAGATGGCGAACTCTCGCCTGAACAACGGCCGATCGCTCAGATCGATCCGAAAAGTCGCATCAACCAGTTCCATGAAGGCCGCACGAGTGTTGAGAGTTTGCAAGGCGCTGGCAGTGTGGCCGGGCGAGCGTTCGAGACGATAAAGCCGATGGAGCGGCAAGCGGCCGGCGGCAAAATGGTTAGCGCCGGCTGCCTTCCAGCGCTGCTTGGTGGCATAGCCGGCAACCTGCGTTATCTCACCCCCCAACTCACCGACCAGCGGCAAGGAGTCGGGCCACAGCCGCAAGCCCGCGTAGGCGGGTCGAACTTCCAACGGCGCATCCCCGCGGGGCGCCAGCAGGGCCAGGCAATCGTCACTGACCAGCCGATAGCCGGCTGCCACGAAGCTTGCGGCCAGGGTCGATTTACCCGCGCCGGTGGGACCGAAAAACGCGCTTACCCGCCCCTCGATCGCCACCGCGCTGGCGTGCAGCGCCTCGCCCCCGCGCAGCTTCCAGGCCAGCGGCATCACCTGATCCAGCGCCAGATGGCGCACCGTCGGGTCGTCGCGGTCGCAACCAGCGTCGTGACAGGCCACGAAACGACCGTCGCGGCTTAGAGAAAAATCGGCCAGGCCGGGAAAGCGCAGGAAGTAACCGCGCGGGGAGCGTGCGCATTGCAGCCACGAGCTGCCATCGGGCGACTGCGCACGGAACACCCAACGCGGCTCCCGCAGACGCCAGCGCGGCGCCTGCAGGCGCAGGGTCACGTCGGGGGCGGCGTGAGCGCATCTGGCGCTCAGCTCGGGCAGTGGCAGATCGCTGGCCAGGCACAAGCCGTAGGCGTGGTAGCGGAAATCGGTCGTCATCGCGGGCGGCGGGCCGCAAGCCTCCAGCCTCAACGCGCGTAGGGAGTAATGACCTCGGCGACAAAGTGGGCCGCCTGCGCCGGCGAGGCGAACAGTTCGCGATGGCGCCGGTAGAACTCGTCTTCGATCCGCGCCAAGGTCAAGCCCTCTTCGCACAGTTCCAGTACCGAGCGGCGGGCCTGGCCCCAGGGCGTGAGGCGAGGCACGTAATCGGGCCGGCTTTTGGCCAAATCCTCGCGGCTGAGCAGCATTCCGCGCCAGGTCGAATGGCGAAAGCGCCCCTTGGCCCTCGCCGCGCCGTCGCTTACCACCACGCTCCAGGTAACGCGCAGATCGTCGGGCACGATATGCATGGTCAGCTCGACCCGATCGCCGGCCGACAGCGAAAGCGGTTGACCGATGGGAAAATAGACGTTGCGGCGGTTGATCCGATCGGCGGCCAGCGGCGAATTGGTCAGTCGCACCCCGGCCGACAAGCGCGCCTCGAACCAGCCGCCAATCCCATGCATCGTGGCCGCGCGGGTCGCTCGCATCTCGGCGCTCAAGCGCAACCCGGCGGGGATATCGGTGGTCAAATCGAGCGTGGCCAGACGCGCTGGCACGGCTAACAGTTGGTCGGGGCTGAAATTTGTCGGATAACCGGTGTTCAGCGCGATCGCGCGGGCCGCGGTAAAATCAAACCCCGCCACGGGTTGGTTCCAGAACTCCAACTGCTGCCACATCTGGTCGGCCTGTACCGGCGCCACCCACAGCTCCACGGCCGAGGGTATGATAATCGCTCCCGGCTTGAGCAGCCGATGCCGCGCGTCGGCGAAATGCTCGATGATGCCAACCTCGAAGCCGAAGCGGCCGATTTGATCGGCCACCAGCAGGTCGGCGGGTTGGGGCAAATCGATTTGGGTGGAAAGTCCCTGGATACAGGTGACCCGATCGGCGAAGCCGTTGGCCTCGCATAGCTCGCGCGCCACCTGAGTCATCCCGCCATATTCCACGCAGTAAACATGGCGGGCACCCGCGCGCGCCGCCAACATCCCTAGGATGCCGCTACCCGACGCGAGATCGAGCACGACCTGATCGGTTGTTACCAGTTCCTTGAGCGCGGCTTCGAAGGCCGCCAGCCGAGGCCGGTCGGCCAGATATTGCCGATGCTCGTCGAGGATCAGAGACAAGCGAAAGTTACCCGAATCGCGACCGATCGAGCACGCCGCGCTAGAGGCACCCGAGCCTCTTATGGGTCAAGTTGGCGCCGTCGTTGATGCTGCCTGGTTTGTATGCGCTGAGCTTGGCCGCGTTGCCATACTCGACCAATCGAGGCGGCACATAGGTCTTCTTTCGGCTCGGACGCGCGGACCGAGAAGCGAGTGGTGGCGATTTGTCGGCCACGGTTTTTCTCCATTACCGAGGCGAAGTTGCTTATAGTTAGCTTGAAATACTGGCGGCTTCAAGCGCATTTCACCTCGCGCCCCTCGCGCAGCCAGAGTTCGATCGACCACAGGCTCCAAAGCCGCGTGGCCTTGGCCGCGTAGCCAAGGTCGCCGCGCAACCATTGCCGCCGCATCGCTCGATACAACTGTCGCGCGGCACTCTCATCCACCCAGCCGCGCTCGGCGCTTTGCATTTTCGTAAAGCAGCCGGCCTCACCACCGCAGGCCTCCAACGCCTGCGCAATCGTGGCGCTGTAATCACCCTTGTCCAGTCGCTCGCGAACCGTGGTTGGCAAGCTCGATCCCATCGTCTGGCGCAAGATGAATTTGGTCCAGGCCCCGCGCCAGCGCTGCGCTTCGGGCAAGGCGAGGGCGAATTCGATCAGGCGGCGATCGTGGAAGGGGTGGCGGGCCTCCAAACCCACGACAGCGTGGTGCAGGTCGTCGGCTTCATTGGCTCGGATCATGTTGCCGTGGTTAAACCACTGATGCAGTTCCCAATCGGCCGGCCATTGGCGCCGGTGCAGGCCCGACGGCATCGCCATTCGCGAAGCCAGATCGATACGCGCTCCGAAGTCGCGCCGCACGAAAAGCGGCCAGGTTCCGGGTAGTCGCAGCCGATCGAGCGGAGCGCGCAAGGCCTTTGGGGTTAGCGGCCACAAGCCACGCCGCACCAGAGCTGCCAGGCGACGCGGGATCGATGCCGACCCCGCTTCGACCTCGAGCTGTCCCCACAATTCCCGCAGCCGGCCGCGAACCAGCAAATCGGCGCAATGGGCGTAATAGGCACACAGCCAGTCGTCGCCCCCCAGCCCCGTCAAAACTACCCGGCTGCCTTGCTCGTGCGCGGCCTGGGCCAGCCCCAAGGCCGCGGTCACATTGGGAAATTCAGGTACGTCACGGCGTCGTCGCGCCTGCTGGATAAAGACTTCGGCCTTGGGAGTGGCCGGGAGCTGGAGTTCGCCGTCGAGGCCCCATTGGTCCAGCACCGCGCGAATGTAGTGACTCTCGTCCCCGGCCTGCCCCGGGTTGACCATCGAGAACGGACGAAAGGCTCCATCCCAGCGGCCGGTGCGCTGCATATCGGCCATCACACCGACGATCGAAGAAGAGTCCAGGCCTCCGCTCAGATAGACTGCCAGCGGGCGATGGCTGCGCAGGCGGCTGCGAACCGCGCTCTCCAACACGGCGCGGAAATGCTCGCCATATTCGCGGTCGTCACGGTAACGCAGCCGCCGGGCGGGATCGATTTCGAAGTAGCGGCTCAGGCGCAGGCCTTTGGCGTCCACGGTGAGGTAACAGGCAGGCGGCAAGCGATAAATGCCGCGGTACAGCGTTTCTTCGCGACTGCTCAGATTATCGCTGAGATACTCGCCCACCACTCCTTCGTTGGGCTCGGGCAGCGGCAGGCCCGCGGCAAACAGCGCCGCTACTTCGGAGGCACAGATGAAGAGCTTATGGTCCGCGTAGTAGCAAAGCGGCTTGACCCCCAGGATGTCGCGCGCGCAGAACAGCCGCCGCCGTCCGCCATCCCACAGCACCAGCGCGAAGTCTCCCAGCAGACGGACCGCGCACTCCTCGCCCCAGCGCCGATAGGCGCCCAGCACCAGATCGGCATCGCTGTCCTGGCGCGGTGTAATCGCGGCGGCAGCCAGAGCCGTGCGTATCTCCTCGCGATTGTCCAGGCGGCCGTCGAAGACCAGGGTCAGTTCGCCCTCGGCACTATGGACGGGCTGGCGCTCGTGCAACGATTCCGCGGTGGTATGCAACGCAACCTGACCCATCCCCACCGCCTCGCCGCGCCAAGAACCGCGGGCGTCGGGACCGCGATGGGCCAGCGCATCGAGCATCCGCTCGATCGCTCCAGGTTCCACCGGCTGCCTCGCGCGCCGGTAAAGCGCCGCTATCCCGCTCATCCCAGGCTTGCTCTCCAATGCGCGCCGCCGGGCTAATGTCACCCGCTTGAGGGCGTGGAGCAAGGGCGGATCGAGACCGGCCGAGCCGCCCTCGCCGAGTGGGCGCGGCCGGGATTATAATCCGCGCGTGAATCCATCCTCGACGGGCAAGGGATGATCGCCGACCCGCTTGTGCAAGAACGCCCCGGCAGCATAGCCCCCGTGGTCAGGCTGATGCTGGAGGCGGTGCGGATAGCGGCGGGAAACGCGGACTTCGAGCGTATCGCAAAGCAGGCGCAGGAGCATGAACTCTGGCAGCCGCTGATCGCGCTGTGCGCCGCGCACCGGGTTTTGCCGTTGCTCAGCGGCGGACTCAGGTCGATCGAATCGGCGCTCGTCCCGGCCCCGATTCGCGCCCGCTTGGCCACTACCGCGCGGCTGCTGCGCTTGCGCAACCTGGTGATGACTCAAACTCTGCTCCAGACCCTTGAGCTGCTGCAGGCGGCCGGAGTGGCAGCGTTACCCTTCAAGGGACCGGTGCTGGCGCAAGCCGCATACGGCGATATCGGGCTGCGCGAATTCGACGATCTCGATCTGCTGGTCCGCCCCGCGCAACACCAGCGCGCGTTGAGCGCACTGCGGGCAGCGGGTTACCGCTCGGCATTGGGCTTTCCGAGGGCTTCCAGCCGTTTCTTGATCCATTACGAAGAGGCATTGGTTGCCCCTCGCAACCAAGCCGTGATCGATCTCCATTGGCATCTCCATCCACCCTACTTTGAGTATGCGCCCGACGCTGACGCACTCTTGGCGCGCGCCGGTCCGCTATCGATAGGCGAGGGCCAAGTGCCAACGATGGCGCCATCGGATTGTGTACTGATGCTTTGCGTGCATTGTGCCCGCCATGGCTGGCCGCGATTGGATTGGCTGTCCGATCTGGCTCGTACCATTACCGCTCAGCCGCTTGATTGGGAGGAATTGATCCGCGATGCCCAACGACTGGGATGCCAACGGATGGTGCTGGTGGGACTCGCTCTCAGCGCTCGCCTGCTCGGCGCCGCCCCGCCGCCATCGCTGTTGAAGCGGGCCCTCGCCGATTACGCGGTGGTCGCCAATGTTGAGCGCATCGAGCGCGCCCTGCTAAGCGGCGCCCCGCCGCAAGGCGGTCTGCGCACGGATCTGCTGATTCCGCTGGGCTTGATCGAGCATCACCGCGCACGCTTCTGTCTCGCGCGCCTGTTCGCGCCTACGATGCTGGATTGGGCGGCGCTGCCACTGCCCGCGCCTCTGTTCGCGCTTTATTACCTGATTCACCCGCTCCGGATGGCGTGGCGGGCCAGCGCGCTGGACTCAACATTTGAATGATTATATCGCGCCCAATCTGGGGCTGGTCGGGCCGAATCGCCAGCAAAAAATGAGCGTTCCTTTTCCTGCTCGAAAGCACTTTTTTGACAACAAAGCTGACCTAAGAGCATCTCTGGACCTTTGTCAGAGCGTAGCGGTAAAATGCAACGACAGGCACGGATTCTCGTGACATATCTGGCAACTCCCAAGTTCTCCCAAATTCACCTCTTGACTGCTCGACGAAGCAAGAATAACTATTTACTTAAATCGATCGATTAGTTGAACTGGGAGGGACGGTCGGTAAGGGTTTGCCGCGATGAGGAGAGGGCGTGGTGAGAGCGTGCCCGGAACGCGGGAGGGCGGACGCTTTTTTGCCATTTTGCGGCGCGCGGGGCGCCGCGATCCCCTTGTTTGGAAGAGCGCGAACGTGAAGAGCAGATCGAAAGCAACAATTCTACTGGCCGCCGCAATCTTGCTAACTCAGGCGACGATCGCGTCGGCGGCCGAGGTGGTAGGTTCCGTAACCACCGTCGGCGGGCAGCCGATTCCACAGGCCCGGGTGCAAATACTCAACGCCAGCGGCAAATTGATCGCGACCGCGGTCTCGCAGGCGGACGGAACTTACGCGGTCACTAAACTGCCGCCAGGGGATTATACCGTCAGGTTGGCGGGGGTTGCTGGCAGCAGGCCGGCAGCCGCAGGCGGTTCGCAAGTCGAAGCCCAATTGCAAGGAGGCGGGGAGACGATCAATTGGGTGGTGGGGACCAACGGCGTGGCCTTGGCAACCCAGCAGGTGGGGTTAATCAACCAACCGCCCGAAGTCGAGACCGGGCTGGTGAACGCACCCCTCCCCTACGGCGCCGGCCTGACCCAGGTTGGCAATACGGCCGCGAAGTTCAACAGCCAAGTCCAGGCCGTCACCACCAACTCTGCGGTCAGCGGTGGGGCGTTGCCGGCAATCGCGGCCAGCGCCAACCCGCCGCCGCCCGCGCCGCCCGCGCCCTCTTCTCCGTCGTCCTGAAAGTCTCAAGCGGCACGACTATCGAACTCGGTTGATTACACCCGCTAACATGCGAGCATCGCAAAGCCGCGAAGCAGCCTGGAAACAGGCCGCGATGGTTTTGCTGCTGGTCCTGCTAAGCGGCTGCGCCTCGGTGGCCCAGCCAGCACCCGCGACCGTGACCAGCGCGGCGCAAACCGTCCCCGCCGCGGCCACGCCGGCGCCGGCCGCCCCAGGCCCCAAGCTTGACATTCCGATCGACCAGGGCGCGAATCAGGATCTAACCCGCCTATTGGCCCTGTGGAAGGCGCGTACCTCCAATCTCTCCTCGGAATTTCCGATCGGTCCGGGAGACCTCCTGCAGGTGTCGGTACCGACGGTCGATGAACTCAAAGACCGTACCTTTCGAGTCGAGGGCGATAACACCATCGCCTTGCCCCTGATCGGGGTGGTCCAGGTGGGTGGACTGACCGAAGCGCAAGTGCGCCAGGAGTTGATGAAGAAACTTCAGCGCTACATGTACAACCCCCAGGTCGATGTGTTCGTCAAGGAATATCGCAGCCGTCAGGCCGCGGTGGAGGGGGCGGTACGCTATCCCGGCTTGATCACCGTGGCCGGCCCAACCGATACCATCCTGGACATGCTTTCACGCGCGGGGGGCCGCACCTCCGAAGCCGCCGACCAGGTGATTCTGATTCCCGCGGCGCTCGACTCGCTCTCTCTTGCCGCGCTCTCCGATGTCAGCAACACAACCGGCAAGCGCAATTTACCCCTGCCGTTTTTGGCCGGGGCCGATCCGCTCATTATTCCGGTGGGCAGCGTCAATCTGGGCGGAAGCGAAAACTACCTCAACCTGCCGGTGCGTCCGGGCGACGTAATCCTGGTGCCGGGTGGAGGCGAGGTCGCGGTCACCGGCTGGGTCGTCAGTCCGGGCCATATCAAGGTGGTCTCGGGAATGACGGTGCTGGGTGCGATCGGCGCCAGCGGCGGGCCGATGTTCGCGGCCAACGAATCAAAGGTCCATCTTTACCGCAGTCTCAAGAACGGCTCCCGGGTGGTGATTCCCGTCGACTTGAACAAAGTCCGTTCGGGCCAGGAACCGGATCCGGTGGTGATGGCGAACGACGTGATCTCGGTCCCGTATTCCAACGTGAAAATCGGACCTTATGTGATCTATAACGTGGTATCGAGGCTCGGCTACGGGGTCGCAATTCCCACGCCTTAGCGAGTAGAGGGGCTTGAACTTATCTTCAAAATCTTCGCGCTCCGAAACTGCGTTGGCAGCCGTGGCGCAGCCCATGACCGGCTATATCGAACTGCCCCAGCGCGAGTTCGATTTGCGCGCCACCCTGCGCCCGGTCTTGCGCCATCTAATCATGATCGCCGCTATCACGGTGGGGGTTGTAACCCTCAGCGGATTGCGCATCAGCATGACGCCGCGGGTGTATACGGCCTCGACGACCGTGCTGATCAAGCCGCGCGCGCCCGATACGGTGGCCTTCCGCGGCGACCTGGCCGACTCCGACGCCGCGGAGGAGCTGTACGACAATTTTTACAAGACTCAATACAGCGTCCTCCAGAGCCGCTCGCTGGCGGCCAGCGTAATTCAAAGCGAAAACCTGCAGTCGGTCTTTGGCCGCGCTCAGCAGCGGTTGCAACCGAGCTGGTGGACCCGAACCCGCTCTATGCTCACCCAGCGCGTAAAGCGGATCTTGGGAATGCAACAGACGCTCCCGTCGGGACCGCAGCCCGTTCCACCTCCGACTATTGTGTTGTCGGCGGATGGGGTTCCGTCGGCGCTGATCGACGCCTATCTGGGCGGCTTGGCCATCACTCCGGTGCCCGATACGAGCCTGGTCAGAATCTCCTACACCTACGGCAATCCGGTGGTGGCGGCGGAGATCGCCAATGCACACGCCCAGGCCTATATCCGCGAAGGGATCGAGTTGCAGAACCAAACCAACGTGGCCGCGCAACGTTTCCTGCAACAGCGCATGGTCGATCTGAAGGAAAAGCTGGAGCGCTCCGAACAAGCGCTCAATGACTACCGCCGGCAAAACGGAATCGTCCCTGGGCTGATGTCCGTGGATGGAAAGAACGCGATTGTGCTGGACCGGCTGGCCGAGCTCAGTCACGACCTGACCCAGGCTCAAGTCCATTTGTTGGCCTTGCAAGCCAACGCCGATCTGATCCATCGCCATTCCTACAATTCACTGCCTCAGGTGGTGAAAGATCCCTCGATCATGCAAATGCAAGAGCAAATCACCCATCTGCAGACCGAGTACGCGGGGATGGCCCAGCAGTTCAAGCCGGATTTTCCACCGCTGGCGGAGTTGGCGGCTAAGCTTGCCCAGGCCCGCCGGACCCTGGACCAGCAGATCGGCGTGGTCGTCAGCGGCCTGGAAGCCGAGTATTCGCAGGCCCAGGACAACGTCAAAAAGCTGCAAAGCGAACTCGACAGCGAGCGCGGCACCGCGCTCAAGCTCAACGACGCCGCGGCCCAGTACGCGATCCTGCAGCGTGAAGTGGAAACCAACCGCCAGCTTTACGATGCGGTTTTGCAGCGGATCAAGGATCTGGGAGTCTCCGAGGGTTCCCAGGCCTCCAACGTGTCTATCGTCGATCAGGCCGAAGTCCCGCGCGTCCCTTCGGCGCCCAAAGTTCGCCAGACCATCCTCCTGAGCGCCGTCCTGGGGCTCAGCGGCGGGGTCGCCCTGGCCTTTCTGCTCGACTATCTGGACAATACGCTCAAGGACGGCGAAGAGGTCGAGCGCTACTTGCGCCTGCCCAGCCTGGTCACGGTACCCAACTTCAGCCAAGTCAGCGGCCGCGCAGGCTATGCCAGCCGCTATCTGGAGCCACCCCAGGAGGCGGAGCAGGTCTCCGGCGAACTGGTACTCTCCACCGGAAACTTTTCGCGCGCGGCCGAAGCCTATCGGGCCTTGCGCACGCGCATTCTGCTTTCGCGCGCTGGTCAGCCGCCCAAGACCCTGCTCTTTACCAGCGCCACCCCGGCCGAGGGCAAGACGGTAACCGCAATCAACGCGGGAATCATATTCTCTCAGCTTGGCGTGCGTGTGTTGATAATCGACGCCGACCTGCGCCATCCGCGTGCTCACGAGGTTTTGCGGATGTCCAACGAAGCGGGCCTGACCGAGGTTCTGACCGGGCAGGTCGGTGTGCTTGACGCCCTGCGCGCGGTCCCGGCCGCGCGCAGGGCCGCACCCCCATCCCGCGCCGTGTCCGAGCTGGCCTCCCAGCGCGAAAGCGCGGTGGAAACCGATTCATGGCTGGCCGATATCCGCCGTCGCCTGGCTCATGAACGGGCCAAGGCGGCCCTCCATGGCGACAACGGCCACCTCGAAAACGGCGAATCCGAGCCGACGGATTTCCTCTATCTGCTCTCCAGCGGCAGTCTGCCGCCCAACCCCTCCGAACTGCTGGGCTCGCCCAAGATGCTGGAGACGCTCAGCTTCTTGGAGCAGCACTTCGACTATATCGTGGTGGACTCGCCCCCGATCATGCCGGTCAGCGATTCGATCGTGCTTGCCACCATCATGGACGGCGTGATCGTGGTTGTTGATCAGCAGCGCACGCCCAAGCAGGTGGTAAAGACCGCTTGCAGCAGACTTGAGTACGCACGCGCGCACGTTTTGGGCACGGTGTTGAACAAGGTCAACCTCCAGCAGATCCACGCCTATTCCTATTACGATCACTACTACCACTCCAACTATTCCACCGATTACTGAAACGCGATCCGGGCTCTGCTTCGGACCGCACCGCCATCGGCGTCACCAATGGAACGCGATAACGCCCGGCGCCATACCATGACTCCGATGGAACGTATGCCGTGAGTGGGCTTGCCGATCGTGGCCGCTCGTCCTCCGTTCCTTCGTATTACCAAGGAGATAAGCCGCGGCCAGGCTTCGCGATCCGGCAATTGGCGCGCAGGACCGACCGTCTTCTTCTCGCTGGGGTGATCGGCCTGGCCGCCCTGGCGCCTTTGATTCTGGGCGCCACCCATGCCGCTATCTACTCTTGGGTCGAAGCCTCCTGCTTCATCCTCGGCGCGTTGTGGATGGTAAAGCTGAGCGTCGACCCGGGGCGCTCCGATGCGCGTTCGGGCCAGTGTCGCTATCTGCTGCCGCCAACGATCGCGGTCCTGGCGCTGCTGATTTTTACCTGCCTGCCGCTACCACCAGGGCTGCTGGCGCTGCTCAGTCCGCATACTTATCAGCTTTACCGAACCACCCTTCCGGGATGGCCAGGCGCGCCGCCCTACGCTCAGTTGATTGGATCGGCAGCGGTGCCGGTCTGGCGGCCGCTGGCGCTGGCGCCCCAATTCGCCGCGGCTGCCTTGGTGAAATTACTCGGCTACAGCGCACTCCTCTTGGTGGTCGCCTATTATCCTTGCGGCGCAGGAGGAGACGAGGCGGTCGCGAACCGGCTTTTCGTCTCGCGCTGCGTTCTGGCCCTTTGCGCGATCGGCTGTGCCTACGCAGTCCTGGGGATCGTCGAGGAGTTGACCTGGAACGGGCGGATCCTGTGGCTCCTGGTCCCCCGCGATTGGAATGGTCCCAACCTTGCTCTGCGCCGAGCCCGCGGACCGTTTGTCGACCCCGACCATTTCGGCAGCTTCCTGGTGATGCTGCTGCCCACGCTGCTCGCCGCTCTAAGTGCCCCACGCCTATTGGTAGGCGAGCGGCTTGCGAGCCGCATCCGCCCGCTTCTTATTCTGGGCACCTTGATAATGGTCTTGGCCCTGGTTCTGACTCTGAGCCGGAGTAGTTGGATTGCCGCAATCCTCGCCACCGCGCTATTCCTTCAGCTCTTGTCGGATCGCCACTCGTCGCGCTGGCGATGGGCCATAGCCGCATCGGCTCTGGCGGCGGCCGTCGCGTTCTCCCTGCTGCTGATGTCAAGCGGTGGAGAGTGGGGTGCGGCCAGCCAGCGGATGGCCCCACATAGCTTCGCCGACGCACTGGCAGAGCGCGCGCAGCTCTGGTGGGCCAGTCTGGCGCTGTGGCGCGCCTATCCGCTCTTCGGAGCGGGTCTGGGTGGCTGGCGAGAAATTTTCCCCCATTTCCAATACCCACCAAGCCCATTGCTTGCCGCGCACGAGGCGCATAACGACTATCTTGAATGGCTATGCGATGGAGGCGTGGTCGGGCTGGCGCTGGGGAGCTGGTGGCTATGGCGGCTATGCCGCCTGTTGCGTCCCGCCCAGCCGGTGCACACCTTCGCCCCACTATTCGCCGCCCTGCTGGCCGGATGCGCCGCGGTCGCGGTGCAGGAAGGCTTCGATTTCGCCCTCCAAATCCCCGCCAATGCCGTAATTGTAGCGATCGAGCTGGGCTTGGCCCTACGGATCGCACGCGCCTCCTGGCGCCGCCCCGTTAGCCGCCGGCCAACTCCCCGTCAACGCTGGGCGCCTGGGCTGCTGACGGTCGCGATGGTTGCCTTGGCGGTAGTCAGCCTGAGCGCCGACCCACCGCCCGATCTCGAAGGAAGGGGTTGGCCGACCCAACCGATCGCTTTGCGCGACCTGGTGATAGCCAATCCGGCTCTGGCGCGGGCCCATCTAGCCCTGCTCCAATCGCCCGGCGTGCACTGGACAAGTGAACAGCGTCTGCGCGAGTTGGCGCTGGCCAGTTGGCTTGATCGCGATGACCCGTACGCGCGCGACCTTTATGCTCGTGCCTTGCTGCGCCAAGGAGATTGGGCCGGTGGGCTGGCTCAGGTTACTCAGTCGGTTTTCATCACCCCAACGCTGGCGGACCATTACTATCTGACTCCCGCGATGATCCCACGCTTGAGCGCGGCCGAGCAGATGGCGGTCGCGACCGGCTTCACGCGGGCCGTCCTGGCCGGCTATCCATCCGCCGCCGACAACCTGGCGGCCTATTATCAGAGCCTGGAGCGATATTCCGACCTGGCCCAGTTGTGGATGAATCTGGCGGCGGATGAAAGCGACGCTCAGAAGCGTGCCGGCTATTTGCTGCAGGCCGGCGATGCTTATCGGCAGGCGGGGCTCCCAGCGCAGGCCACCAGCGCGCTGCGGGCGGCTGCCCAGCTCGATCCGCAAGCCACCGCAGCCTGGGTCGGTTTGGCCCGCCTCGATCTGGCCGACCATCGTCCGGTCGCGGCGATGCAGGAGATCGATCAGGGGTTGGCCGCCGGCGCCGATGCTACCGATCTGTATTTGGGACTGTACCGCGCCGCCGATGCCGCCAATCAGCGCCAGCTCGCGCGCCAGGCACTGGAAGGGGCGTTGCGCACTCAGCCATATTCCTTCGACGCTTTGCTGGGGCTGGGAAATTGGTACCTCAACCAGAACAAATATCCGCGGGCAGCGGACTATTTTACGCGCGCCAGCGAGGTCAATCCCGGTTCGATCCTGCCGATCCTTGGATTGGGCCAAGCCGAGGAGGCGGATTTTCAATACGCCGCGGCGGAAAGCGCTTATAAGCGGGCGCTGGCGCTGGCTCCTGATGACCGCAACGTCGCCCGCACCTATCGCCAATTTGAGCGCAAGTTGTCGGAATTGCCGCATACCCAATAATTTGTGGGCGCATGTCTTTAGGCGGAAGTAAAAGCGACATCCGCCAGGGAGGCGCAATCTCTCGGGGGTAGAAAGGTGCCTTTTAAATCGGCCACAGATGGGCCAAATCACGGGCTAAACCCGTCCAAAGTGGTGCAAGCGACCGCTTCGCAGGCAGACTTGGCCCACGCCGGATGAACCCTCACGACGCTCGCGTTACGGGGCGGACTTGACTTATCTTAGCTCGAAATGTCATAAAGAAGATTCTAGCTTATTTAGCTCGCGCTGCCGCATGAAATGCAGAGGTTCTCAATGGTGACCGTTGACCTCCTGAGCATCCGCGCAACCATGTTCAAGGCGATCCTAGCTGAAGTGGCCTTCGGTCTGGCGGCCTGCAGCAGTTCCTTTTCGGCGCCGACCCCGACCGCGACCTCTACGTCGAGCTCGTCTTTATGAACTCCAGCGGGCAGTCCAGTCCGGTGAGAAGCTTTACGATTTCGTCCCTGCCGCAGCCACCGAGGGCGACCAATAATCCCTGTGCCAGCGGCCAGCGCCAACTCAGCGTCGTCAATAGGAGCACCAAGCAGCCCTCTGGGTGTCGGGCGGCACTCGTCGGCGTAATTAATGACCACGAGATGAAACCACTCGGGCCACGAGTCTCGCACGCTGAGGTCTTTGGCAGTTGCACCGGGCCGTAAGTTGCAGGCAGGGCCAGACCACGGCGCTCGGAAGCAGAACTGAATGGACCGGGTTCTGCAAAAGCGGAGGGTGATATGCAAGTGCTTGCGGCGCTGATCGTGGGTGCGGCCATGTTGCTGGCGGGGATGGTTCACGCCCAAAACGTGAGCCCCGTCGCCGCAGCGACCGGCAAGCAGCTCTTTTATACCTACTGCGCGGCCTGCCACGGTAAAGATGCCCGGGGAAACGGTCCGATGGCTTCGTTTTCCGCGGTTGCGGTCCCCGATTTGACCCTGCTAAGACGACGCTACCACGGGGACATTCCGTACGGCGAAGTCTGGCGAAGCCTGCCCGAAGAATGCAGCGAAGCCTGTCCGAACAAGGCGGTGCAGGTGCGCGACATCCAGAGTTTTTTGGCCACCCTGCAAAAATAGCGGCTCCATGGCGGCAGATTTGCGTGAGGACACAGTAGATACAGCTCTTAGAGTATCGGTCGGCATCGCTCGCTGGTGTGAGGCGGCGGCCGGCGTGAAGGAAGTCGCGATGTGTAACTGGTTAGCCAGGCCCTGGAAACTGGGCTCGGTATCCCCGCTTCAGATGCTGCGCGGGATGCTCGACATGTCGCTGCAATGGCGCGACTCTTCGCTGGTCGGCGGGGCTCGCTTGGTTCTGTTCGCGGTAGCGATTTGGGGCTGGTGAATCTGGTTCACAGGCTCTCAGGATGACGCACAGCTCGTGGTGAAGCTATTTAGGGGACCTCCGTAGGTGTGGCCATAAATAAACTCGTCGCGAGCCGCCCGCGCAGCCCTCGCCATAGCTAATTTATTTGCTGGATGCCGCACTAGATTCGAGCGGGGGTTGCCAGAACGCGACCGGCAGTGCGCTTACTTTTTTTAAATCCAAACGGGTCGATTGGCGGGGCCGAGCGCAGCCTGCTGGAAATGCTCGCGGCCTTGCGCCGAGCGCACCCTGAGCTGACCATGGGCCTGCTGGTGACCGACGATGGGCCGCTGGTGGAGCGTGCCCGCGCGCTCGGGATCGAGGTGATGGCCATGCCGCTCGCCACGCGCTTGGCCAGCCTGGGCGATTGGAATTCGGGACCAGGTGATGTGCTGGGCAAACTGATCAAGCTGGGGCAAGCCCTGCCCGCGCTGATCGCTTATCGGCCTCGGCTGCGAAAGGCGATCGGCAGATGGCAGCCCGATATCGTTCACGCCAACGGCTTCAAGGCGCACCTGCTGGGTGCGCTCTCCACTCCCGCACGGATTCCCTTGATCTGGCATCTCCATGATTATCCGGGACGGCGGCCGTTGATGGCGCGGCTGCTTAAGCTCTGGCGCGCGCGCTGCCACCTGCTGATCGCCAATTCGTGCAGCGTGGCCCGCGACGGCAATACCTTGCTGGGTGCGCGGGTCAAGACCGTGGTTCTATATAACGGATTGGATTTGAACCGCTTCTCCCCATACGGGCCTATTCTGGATTTGGATGGCTTGGCCGGGCTGCCGCCGGGCAAGGGCGTGCGGATCGGGCTGATCGCTACCCTGGCACACTGGAAAGGACATGAAGTCTTCCTCCGTGCGCTCGCCGCTCTTCCCAGCACCTTGGCAGTGCGCGGTTACATAATCGGCGGTCCGATTTATCATACGACCGGCAGTCAAACCGATTTGACCCGGCTGCGCGCGTTGGCCGCGCAATTGGGCTTGGAGGGAAGGGTCGGGTTCACCGGCCACGTCGATGATCCGGCGGCAGCGCTGCGCGCTCTGGACATCGCGGTCCACGCCAGCACCGATCCCGAGCCCTTCGGGATGGCGATCGCCGAGGCGATGGCGTGCGGGCGCGCACTGGTCGCCAGCGCCGCGGGAGGCGCGGCGGAAATCATCAGCGCGGGCCACGATGCGCTCAGCCATCGCCCAGGAGACGTCGCCGGATTAACCGCTCAATTGGAACGGCTAGTGCGCGACAGCGCGCTGCGCCAGATGCTGGCGCAGGCCGCGCGTGCCAGCGCTTTGCGCCGCTTCGACAGTCGTCGCGTGGCGTGCGAACTGCTCCAGCATTATCAGGAACTGGCCGGCGGAGCATCGGCTTCTCTCGCGGGCAGCGCAATCCAAGAGGCATTGTGATCCGGGTCACCCACGCCGTCGGCGGCAAGCTTTTCGGCGGGGTCGAAACGACCCTGGTTACGCTGGCACGCCTGCGCGCCTTGGCGCCCGAGATGGAACCGCGCTTCGCGCTGTGCTTTGACGGCCGCCTGCAACGAGAGTTGGCGAACCACGCGGTAGCGCTGTGGAAACTGAACGAGGTGCGCGCTCGCTATCCCTGGTCGGTATATCGCGCGCGCCGAGAACTGGAGCGCCGGCTGCGCGCCAGTCCCGGCCCGCTGGTCTGTCACGGTCCCTGGGCCTATGCGATTTTGGCGCCTGCCGCAAAAGCGCTCGGCCTGCCAGTGGCGTTGTGGCTGCATGGCACTCTCAACCCGCGATTCTGGCTGGACCGCTGGGCCCTGCTCGGCACACCCGATCTGGTAATCCACACCAGCAATTTTATCGCCCAAACCTGCGCCGGCTTTTTCCCGGTCGCCGCGCGGCAGGTCGTCTTTCACACCCCGCTCGAAGATCGAACCCCGATTGTGCCACCGGAGCAGCGCCGCGAGCAGCGCGCGCAGTTGGGAGCCTCCGAACGCGAGATGGTGATTATCCAGGTCGGCCGGATGGAGCGGTGGAAAGGTCATGCAATGTTGCTGCATGCCCTGGCGGACTTGCCCGGCCGAGCCGATTGGCGATGCTGGATCGTCGGCGGAGTCCAGCGACCCGCGGAGGCTGCCTATCTGAGCGAGCTTAAAGCTTTGGTCCAACAGCGCGGCTTGACGGGGCGAGTCAGCTTCCTGGGCGAGCGCACCGACGTGCCGGCATTGTTGACCTGTGCCGACATCTTCTGCAGCCCCAATTCGCTTCCCGAGCCTTTTGGCTCGGTTTTCATCGAAGCGCTCTACGCCGGACTGCCGGTGGTCACCGGCCGATGGGGTGGGGCCGAGGAAATATTGGGCGACAGCGACTTGATGTTCCCACCCGCAGATACCGCCGCGCTGAGCGCGGTGCTGAATCGTTTACTCCAGAATGAGCAGACGCGGCTGCGCGCCCGTCAGTGGGGGCCGAACCGAGCGCGTGAACTTTGCGACCCGGCCCGCCAGATGCATCGCTTGAGCGATATTCTGCGCGAACTGCCCAACTGCTCGCCCGATGTCGGCGTAGGGCAGCAGAACCACGGCGGGATCGCGGATCCCCGGCAGGAGTCAAGCGAGCCGCGGTGATTGGAATTGTCTTATGCCTGCTGGCGTTTGCGGCGAGTTGGATTGCCGCCCGCCGCTCGCTGGTTTCCGGCCTGATCGCCGTCCTGGCGGTGGGCTACGGCTACGGGATCGTTCGCAGTAACTGGAATCAGACGGCGACCTATTTCCTCTTTGACGCGGCGCTGGTGGGCTTCTATCCCTCGGCGCTGCTGCGGTCTCTGACGCCGATCCAGCGGCGCAAAATCGAATCCCTGACCCCGTGGCTTTTGGCCCTGATAGGCCTGCCCACCCTGCTGCTATTTGTGCCCGAGCAGCCTTTTCTGGTGCGTTTGGTGGGTTGGCGCGCCGCCACTTTTTTTCTCCCTTGTCTGTTAATCGGCGCGATGCTGGAGCCCGAGCAGATGGATACGCTGGCGCTGGCGCTGGCGGCGCTGAATCTGGTCGCCTTGGGCTTCGCCTTGCTTGAGATGGTCTTCGGAGTGGATCGCTTCTATCCACTCAACGCCGCTACCATCTTGATATACTCCAGCTCGGTGGGCGACGCCGGCGCCCTGCGCATCCCAGGCACCTTTTCTTCTTCGGGCGCTTATGGCGTCACCCTGCTGGCCACTCTGCCGCTGCTGGTGGGAGCCTGGGCCCAGCCGCGCAAACCCTCCTGGCAGCGAAGCTTGCTGATCGCAGGAATCGCCGCCGCCGTGTTGGGAGTTTTCATGTGCGCCTCGCGCTCGAACGCCCTGATTCTGATCGGACTGGCGCTCATCCTGGTGGTGTCGGGCAAGCTGGAGGTCAAGAACTGGATCATGTGGCTGGGTCTGGCGGTCGCAATTGGATGGGTGGTGGTCCGCCAGCCGTTGATGCAAAGGGTGTTCACGGTACGCTCTCACACCGTGGTGCAACGCGTGGGCTGGAGCGTCAACCAGAATCTATTCGAAACCGTGGAGAAATATCCCCTGGGCAATGGGTTGGGAGGGGGCGGGACCAATTTGCCTTACTTTCTGCAAGGCGAGATCGTCAATCCAGTCCATCTGGAAAACGAATACGCCACCCTGGCTCTGGAGCAGGGCTTGCCCGGCCTGTTCTTGTGGCTGGCCTTTATCGGCTGGATTTTTACCCGTGGCGGACCCCATCCGCTAGAGCGTTGGTACTTGGGCCGCTGGCTTGCCCGCCTGACCATCGCCACTTGGCTCGCCGGTGGTGTGATCGGAACCGGGATGCTCAATGATATTCCCGCCACGGTGATATCATTGGCGGAGGTTGGCTGGATCGTCGCGCCGCAGATCCTCAAACCGACCGATCTCGCCGAAGTGCCCTCCGAGATCTCCGGCCAGCAATTCGCTGCTCCTGGCCGATGGACTTGATCGCAGGCGCCAGCGCGCGGCCTTGGGCATTGGTGGCCGGAAGTTTTCACGATCGAGGGGGAATGGATCGCGCCAACGCAGAATTGGCGCGTTTTCTTTTGCGCCACAACGCTCCAGTCCATCTAATTTCCCATTACGTCGCTCCCGATCTCATCCAGGTCGGCGCCATTATCCATTTGGTACCGAAGACCGCGGACTCCTTTTTTGTTGGCGAATGGCGATTGGCGGCAACGGCGCGCCGGTTGCTGGCCCGGCTCTGCGCGCAAGCGGGCGCGCGGGCCGTGGTCAACGGCGGCAATTGCCCCTGGCCGGACGTCAACTGGGTCCATTGTGTCCATCATCGATGGCCGCCGCATGACGACCACGCACCAGGCTGGTTTCGGCTCAAGAACCGGTTGGCCAAAGTGGTGGCGCGCCGGCGCGAAGCGCGGGCCTTGGCCATCGCTCGGTTGGTGATTGCGAACTCAGAGCGAACCCGGCGCGACTTGCGCGAGGCCCTCGGCGTTCCAGACGAGCGTATCGCCGTGGTTTATCCCGCGGCCGATGCGCTTTTCGGCCCGGTTGATCCCGCGCAGCGGCGCGCGGCTCGGCTGGCTTTGGGCCAGTCCGATTCGCGTCCGCTGGTGGTCTTCATCGGCGGCCTGGGCTACGACCTCAACAAGGGCTTCGATACCCTGTGGCAGGCTTGGCACGAGCTGTGCGCGCTTCCCCAATGGGACGCCGATCTGCTGGTGGTCGGGGCGGGACGGCGGCTGGCGCATTGGCGCGCCGCCGCGGCCGCGCTTCGGCTCAACTCCCGGATCACTTTCCTGGGCTTGACCGAGCGAGTCGCCGAAGTGCTGGCGGCGGCCGATCTGCTGGTCAGCCCGGTGCGCTACGAGGCCTACGGACTCAACGTGCATGAGGCCTTGTGCCGCGGCGTGCCGGCGATCGTCAGCGCGCAGGCCGGGGTCGTCGAGCGCTTTGCACCCGAGTTGAACGACTTGCTGCTGCGCGATCCAGAGGCCGTCGGCGAACTGGCCCAGCGGATGCTCACCTGGCATCGCAACCGCGACTTCTGGCGCAATCGAGTCGAACCCACGGCGCGGCGGTTGCGCGCCCAGGGCTGGAATGAGATGGCCGAGCGGATGGTGGCGCTGTGCGAAGGCGCCGCGTCCACCGCCCTGCCCGCGGGCGCCCCTCGTCCGCAATCGCGGCTTGCGCCGTAAACTTTCAGGCTTGAGCGCTGGGCCGACTGGAAACCGCCTGATGCCAACGCGTGAGCGCGCGCAGCTTGGGATCGATTTGGATGTTCGCCAACTGCTGGCCGAAATCGACCGCGACCAAAGCCGTGATGTCCGCGATCGTAAAGTGCTCGCCAGCGACAAACTGCCGCCCCTCGAGCTCGCGGTCCATCCGGGTCAAGCGCTCCAGTGCCGCACTTCGGCGATCCTCGCCAAACTCGGGAAATTGCCGCAGGCGCCCCTTGAGCATCGGATTGGTATGTTGAAAGGCCAGCCCGATCGCCAGCATCAGCTCCAGCTCCATTCGCCGATTCCACATCTCGACGAAAGCCTGCTCGCGCGCGTCGCGTCCGAAAAGATTGGGCTCGGGATGAAGGCTCTCCAGATAGCGCGAGATGGCCACGGTTTCGGCCAGATGGGAGCCGTCGTCCAGTTCCAGCACCGGCAACCCTCCCGAGGGGTTCTTGGCCAGAAACTGAGGAGTGCGGTTTTGGCCCGCGAAAATATCAACCTCCTCCTGGTCCAGCTTGATCCCTTTTTCCGCAGCGAATATCCGCACCCGACGGGGGTTCGGCGCCATCGAATGGTTGTACAGCTTCATGCTTCTTCTCCTCGCGACGAATTATTTGGCCGGAGGGGTGACCTTTGCAACCGCGCCGCGGCCTCCCACCCGACCGTGACCCGCAGGCCCTGCTTCAGCCTTTGAGATTGCCTTGAGCCGCTGGCATCTGATCACCGGGACCTACCTGCCCAGCCATACTGGCCTGGCGGCCAACAGTTGGCAGATAGCCTCGGGATTGGTCCGGGCAGGGGATTTGGTTGAGGTCTGGACGCCGGCCGGAGATGAACCAGCCAGCTCGGAGAATGGGGTCATAGTCCATCGCTTGCCCGATCACTTTGGCCTGCGTTCCCTGCGTCAACTTGGTCCCGTTTTGCGCACCGCACGCAACGATCGCGTGCTGGTTCAGTACACGCCTCACGCCTACGGCCGCAAAGCGATGAATTGGCCGTTTTGCCGCCGGCTGGCCCGGCTGAATCATCCCGACCTGACCGTGATCTTCCATGAAGTTGTATTTCCGCGAATCGTCGGGCAGCCGCTGCGCCATCGTCTCCTGTACCGGGTAACCAGCGCGATGGCGGCAACCATGGCGCGCGCGGCCACCCGCGTGATGGTGACAATTCCAGCCTGGGAACCGATATTGCGCGCCCTGGTGCCGGGCATCGGGCAAATCGACTGTTTCCCGATTTGCAGCAATATTGCGCCGCTGGACGATCCGCCGGCGGTCGCGGCCATCCGCGCGCGCTTGGGCGATGGTCTGGTTGTCGGTCACTTCGGCACCTACGATTCGCTCATCACCGCTCTGCTGTTCCCGCCCCTGGCACGGCTGCTCGAGCAACGTGCCTGCCGCCTCCTGCTGCTGGGGGTTGGCGGCGAGCGGGCGCGCAACTCGCTGATCGACCGATGGCCTGTGCTGGCCGACCGCGTGCACGCCAGCGGTGACCTCAGCGAGCGCGAACTTTCACTCCACCTGCAGGCTTGCGACCTGATGTTCCAACCTTATCCCGACGGTGTCTCCGGCCGGCGTAGTACGCTGATGGCCGCGCTGAACCATGGATTGCCCGTGGTCAGCACCATTGGCCATCTGACCGAACCCTGGTGGATCGACTCCGGCGCCTTGGCGCTGGCGCCGGTCGCTGAGCCGGCGCGCTTGGCGGCGATGCTTGAGCGGGTAGCCGAAGATTGCGCGTGGCGGCACCATCTCGCCGCCGCCGGCCGCGCCTTGTACGAGGATCGCTTCGCCTTGCGCCATGGGATCGCGGCGCTGCGCGCGGCAAACTGATGCTGCCAACCTCCGCGATTCGAGTCCTTCAGCTCGGCAAGTATTTCGCTCCCCATCGGGGCGGAATCGAAACCCACCTGGAGTTGCTCTGTTCCGGCCTGGCGCATGCGTGCGAGGTAAGGGTGATGGTTGCGGGCGGCGGGCGTTTGGCCATGCAGACCGATTTCTTCGACGGCCTGCGAGTCGATCGCCTGGCAACCCCGCTGACCTTGGCCGCGACTCCGGTCTGTCCCGGAATCGCAGGCGCGATTCGAGTCGCGCGCCCTGACCTGATCCATCTCCATTTCCCCAATCCGATGGCGGCCTGGGGCTATCTGGCCTCGCGCAGCAGCGCCACCCTGATCGTGACCTGGCATAGCGATGTGGTGCGCCAGCGGCTGCTGGGCGCCATGATGCGTCCGCTAATCAACGCCGTGTTGGCCCGCGCCAGCGCAATTATCGCGACTTCTCCCGATTATTTGGAGAGTTCGCCCGTGCTCAGCGGCCGGCGCTCGCGGGTGCGCGTCATCCCCTACGGGATCGCGCTGGAAGAGCTGACCTCGCCCTCGCCGGCCGCGGTTGCGGCGCTGCGCCAGCACTATCGCACGCCGCTGGTGCTGGGTGTCGGGCGATTGGTCTACTACAAGGGTTGGGAATATCTGATCGCGGCGATGCGACAGGTGGATGCAACCCTGCTGATTGTAGGCGACGGCCCCTTGCGCCCGGCGCTCCAGCGCCAGGTGGCCGAGGCCGGTTTGGGCGAACGCGTAATCTTCGTGGGTGAATTGGAGCGGCGCGAGATCACGCCTTATTACCACGCCTGCGAAGTTTTTGCCTTGGCTTCAGTGGCACGCAGCGAGGCTTTTGCAATCGTCCAGCTCGAAGCGATGGCCGCCGAGCGGCCGGTGGTCAACACTGCTTTGGCCACTGGTGTCCCCTTTGTATCACCCAATGGGGTGAGCGGCCTGACCGTCGCCCCGCGCGACCCCGAGGCCCTGGCCGGAGCAATCAATCGGCTGCTGGCCGATCCGGCGGCTCGCGCCCGCTACGGACGGGCAGGCGCGCAGCGGGTGGCGCAGCTCTTCAGCCGCGATCGAATGGTCGCCCAGACTCTGAGCCTGTACGAAGAACTGCTGGGCAAGCCGCGCCGCACCTCGGCGGCGTAACACCAAAAGGCTATAGCTCCTCGAATCGAGCGATAACTTGCTTGCGCGCGCTGATGCGACACCTTTGCCCTTGCCCGCGCGCCTGTCCGGCCCTAAGCTGACGCAAGGGATGTGGAAGCTGGAGGAGCGGTAATGAAGTGCATGAGCCTGCGCGCCGGATGGATTGGCACGGTGCTGGTCGCGGGTTTGCTGTGGACGGCCGCGGCCGAGGCCGCGCACCATCGGCCCAAGCCCCCGCCCCCGCCCGCAATTCCGCTGGACGAGATTCATGTCCTGGGCGATCGACCGGCGCCCTTCGCTCTGGATGCGCGCTCGGCGATGATGATCGAGGCGCATTCGGGCGAAGTGCTGTACGCCTATCACGAACACCAACGCATTCAGCCCGCCAGCTTGGCCAAGCTGATGACCTACTACATCACCTTGGATGCCTTGCACGCGGGCCGCTTGTCGCTGGACACCCCGGTGACGATCAGCGAGAAGGCGTGGCGGCTTTCGATCGATCCGACGGTTTCAAAAATGTTTCTGGCCGTGGGCCAACGGGTCCCGGTGCGCGAGTTGCTATACGGGCTGATGGTCTCCTCGGGCAACGATGCGGCGGTGGCGCTGGCGGAATACGAGGCCGGCAGCACCGACGCGTTTGTCGGGCTGATGAATCAGTACGTTGCCAAACTGGGCTTGAGCGAAACCCATTTTATGAGTCCCGACGGTCTGCCCGAGCCCGATCAGTACACCACCGCCGCCGACATGGTGAAGCTGGCCGCGCTCCTGCTGGAAAATTTCCCCGATGCGCTAACCTACACCTCGCCCAAGCAATTCACTTTCGATAACATCACCCAGCGCAACTGGAACACGCTGCTGCTGTACGATTCGCGAGTCGATGGCCTCAAGACCGGCCATGTCTCCGAAGCCGGTTTCCATCTGGTCGCCACCGCCCATCAGAACGACATGCGGCTGATTTCAGCCCTGCTGGGTACCCCCAACGCCGAGAAGCGGCGCACCGAGACCGAAAAGCTGCTCGACTGGGCCTTTCGTACTTACGTCAATTACCAACCCAACCTGGCCGGCGTGGCACCCTCCAGCCTGCCGGTTTACGAGGGCCGCCAATCCGAGGTCGCGATCGCGCCCGCGCACGAAGTGGTGATCACGCTGCCCCGCGGCGAGGATCGCGGCTTGGCTCTGGCGGCCAGCCTTCCAGCGAGCTATTTGATAGCGCCGGTGGCCGCGGCGACAACCGTCGGTACCATCAGCATAAGCAAAGGCTCGGCCACGCTGTTGCAAATCCCCCTGCAGACGCGCGGCGCGGTGGCCCGCGCCGGTTTTTTCGGGGTGCTGACGGGCAAAATCGCATTGTTCTTCCATCGCCTTGGCCATCTGATCAAAGTCGCCCTATGGGCCTCGGTTAGCTGGCTGCCCTTCGTACATAAATAGAGGCGCTGGACTTGGCTCAGCCCCTGCGGGTGGCGGTGGTCTGCGATTTCCGTCAGGAGGGTTGGCCGAGTATGGACCTGGTGGGCGCGATGACGGTGCGCTACCTGGCCCGCTATCCGCGCGATCTGATCCGCGCCCGCCCGCTGCGGCCGGCTTTTCGTCGCCGCTTCACCCGGCTGGCGTCAAGCTGGGCATGCGCCAATGCCGATCGCTTGCTCAACCGCATGTTCGACTACCCCCGCTACCTTCGCCGAATGCGCGAGCGCTTCGATTTATTCCACATCGTCGATCACAGCTACAGCCATCTGCTCCATGAGCTGCCGGCCGGCGCCGCCGCGGTCACCTGCCATGACCTGGAAACTTTCCGCTGCCTGCTGGAGCCTGACGGCCAGCCGCGCTCGCTGCCGTTTCGAGCCATGACCGGCCGCATCCTGGACGGTTTTCGTCGCGCTGGCGCGGTGCTGTGCGTCAGCAACAGCACGCGCTCCGAAGTTCTAAGTTACAACCTGGCGCCGGCCGCGCGCTTGACCACCGTTTACAACGGAGTCCATCCCGCATTTGGCGCGCCGGCGGAGCCTCGCGCCCAGGCGCAAGTCGATCGCTTGCTGGGCTCCGAACACGATTCCTATCTGTTGCATGTGGGCAGCACCAGCGCGCGCAAGCGAATCGACCTGCTGCTTCGAATCGTGGCCGGCTTGCGCCGGCGCTGGCCCGCGCTGCGCCTGGTGCGAGTTGGCGGGCCGTTTACTCCGGCGCAGGCGCGCTTGCGCGACCAGTTGTCGCTTAAGGAAGCGGTCATCGTATTGCCCTTTCTCACCCCCGCCGCTCTGGCGGCTGTGTATCGGGGCGCGGCGCTCACCGTGCTGAGCTCGAATTACGAAGGGTTCGGCCTGCCCCTGATCGAATCGCAAGCCTGCGCCACGCCGATAGTGGCGAGCGAACTTGCTGTTTGCCGCGAGATCGGCGGACCGGCGGCGCGTTATTGCAAAGCGGCAGGGGCCGAAGGCTGGATCGACTCAATCGACGAAATGCTCGTCGAACGCGCCGAATATCCCCAGCGCTGGCAAGCGCGCCGGGAGGCTGCACGGGCCTGGGCCTCCGGCTTCGGCTGGGAGCGAGCTGCTGCGCAAACCTTGGCCGCGTATGAAAAGCTGGCCGCGACGTCGATTCATTAGATCCACCACCCCGCCAAGCCCTTTCCGATGACGATGCGCGTGCTGCATCTAGTGCCGGCGCTGTTCGATGCCAACGACGGCATCATCGGCGGCGCGGAGCGCTATGTCTACGAACTGGCCCGCCACATGGCCCAAGTCACTCCAACCAAGCTGGTGACCTTCGCTAGCCGAGACCGGCGCGAGGTGAGGGGCGGGTTGAGCGTGGTGATGTTGGGCCGCCCATGGTACCCGCGTGGCCAGCGCGGCAACCCGGTATCGCTCAGGCTTTTCGCCGAACTGCGCGATGCCGACGTGGTCCACTGCCATCAGCAGCATATTCTTGCCAGCACCATGACCGCCGCGTACTGCCGGCTGACCCGACGGCCCGTGTTCGTCACCGACCTGGGCGGCGGCGGATGGGATTTGTCGGCGTACATCAGCACCGACCGCTGGTATCGCGGGCATCTGCATCTGAGCCAATACAGCCGCGCTCTAGCCCGCCGCGCAAGCGAGGCCGATCACGTCATCCTGGGCGGCGTGGACAGCACGAAATTTTCGCCGCGGGAGGGTGTGGTGCGCGACCGCGCCATCCTGTTTGTCGGCCGCCTGCTGCCGCATAAAGGTATCGACACCCTGATCGAGGCGCTGGCGCCGGAAATGGAACTGCGGATCATCGGCCATGAGGGCGAGCCTCGTTACACCGCTGATTTGCATCGGCTGGCCCGGGACAAAGCGGTTAGATTCCAGCACGACTGCGACGACGTCGCATTGATCGAGGCCTACCGCAGCGCCGCCTGCGTGGTGCTCCCCAGCGTTTATCGCACGATGTACGGGGAGCGATCGCTGGTGCCTGAACTGCTCGGGCAAACGCTGCTGGAAGCGATGGCTTGCGGGACACCCACAATTTGCTCCAATGTCGCAAGCTTGCCCGAAATTGTTCAGGATGGCGTCACCGGACTGGTCGTGCCGGAGGGCGACCCAGCCAGCTTGCGCAGGGCTTTGAGCTGGATGCTTGACCATCCGGAGCAGGCCGCCGCGATGGGTCAAGCCGGGCGATTACGGGTCTTGCGGGATTTTACCTGGCCGCAAGTGGTGACCCGCTGCCTGAGCATCTACCAGGGCGGCGATCGCGCCAGTTAGCAAGCGCCTCGCCGGCGCCTCACGCTGCGCGAGGCTGGTGGCAGCGCCCCTCTCACCGCTCCAGGCTCAGGCGCCAGTGGTCGGGCTCGGGGCGGCATTCCACCATCGCATAACCCTCGGCCTCGGCCGCGCGGGGAATATCACGAATCGCGCGGGGATCGTCCAGCAACAATTCCAGAATCTCACCGCGCACCATCTGCTCCAAACGCACCTTGGCCCGGGCCCAATTCAGCGGGCATTTTATCCCACGCAGGTCCAAACGGGTGATTCGGAGGTCAGTCTGACTGGCCATCTTGTCACGCCCCCAAGGACGGCGCCTGAGTCCTGGCTCGTGGCATAATCCTTTCTCGTCGAGGCGTAGTCAGATTATGCTACTTGGGTAGGAACGGGTTGCATAGCGGAGGATCGTCGGGGCCTCATGGTGCTGGAACATTTGAGCCTGAAAAACAAGGTGGCCTTGATCACCGGCGCCGGGCGTGGCCTGGGGCGCGCGATGGCGCTGGCGATGGCTCAGGCGGGCTGTGAGATCGTCGCGGTAGCGCGCACTCGCGCCCAGTTGGAAGAGACGGCGACCATGGTGCGTCAGCAGGGCGGTAGCTGCGCGGTAATCCCCGCCGACGTCACGCGTTCGGCGGAAGTCAATGCGATGGTCGAGAGAGCCGTGGCGGAGCTGGGCCATCTCGACGTGCTGATCAACAACGCCGGCGGCGGTTCCGAAGATTATGGCAAGCCCCTGGAGGAAATCAGCGACGAGATGTGGCAGGCGGGTATCGCGCTAAACCTGAGCAGTCAATTCTATTGCTGCCGCGCGGTAATCCCTCATTTGATCGCACAGCAACACGGCCGAATCATCAATATCGCCTCGGGACTTGGCCTGCGCGGAGGCAAGCAGATGTTCAGCTATACCTGCGCCAAGGGCGCGGTAATTCAACTCACGCGATCCTTGGCGGTGACCTACGCGCGCTACAACATCCAGAGCAACTGCATCGTGCCCGGCGTCTTTGGCGAAGCGGCGGAGCGTTTCCGGGGCGGCAAGTTCGTGCCGATGGGACGAGCCGGCGAGTACGAAGAAATAGGCCCGCTGGCGGTCTTCCTGGCCTCCGACGCGGCCCACCATCTTAACGGCGCGATGCTGACTATCGACGGCGGCGCCCTGGCCGGCGGCGCGACGCCCACCGGCAGCTATCCGCAAGCGAGCGAGCCCGGGTGAAACGATGAGCGACGCCGTCCTGGCCGACTTCTCCCTGGCGGGAAAATGCGCCCTGGTGGTAGGAGCGGAAAATCCGCTGGGCATCGTCGCCGCCGCGACCCTGACCGAGGCCGGCGCCGACGTGGTGATCGCCTCTCAGCAGCCGGGTACCGGCGACGCGCTTGCGGAATTGGCCAAGCGCTTGGCGTCCAGCGGTCGCAAAACGGTCGTCCAGGTGCAGAGCGCGATCACACGAGCCGACTTGAGCGCCAGCGTCGATTTGACCGTCAAGCAACTGGGTGGTCTGGATATCCTGGTCAACGCCCTGGATTACCGCAGTTTTGCCCCCGCCGACATCAGCGACGACAGCGCGCTGGACAAGATCTTCGATAACACTTTTCGCGCCACCTGGATGGCCTGCCAGGAAGCCGGCCGGATCATGAAGCGACGCAGCGGCGGCGCGATCGTCAACCTGATTTCGGTGCTGGCCGAACGTGGAGTGCCCAACGCGAGCCTGTACTGCGCCAGCCAGGCCGCGATGCTCAGCCTGACCCGGACCTTGGCGCTGGAATGGGCACCCGATCAGATCCGGGTCAACGCATTGGAATTCGGCTGGCTGGAAAGTCGCGGCCAGCGCCAGGGCCAGTTCGAGGAAACTTTACGTAAGTATCTGCCCGACCATAATCTAATCAAGCCTGAAGAGCTGGCCGGAGCCTTGCTATACTTGGTGGCACCGGGAGCGCGGTTTATGACCGGCCAGAGCTTGGTGGTCGATGGCGGCCTGTTGTGCCGCCCCTAGAATTTTCGGATAGCTTGGCGACCCTAGTGGCCCACCCCGCCGGACAAGTCCCTTTCACGGTAGTCGGCAGATAGGAAGCCGCGTTTTCACGCTTGAGTTTCACGCAGCCCCAATGTGGATTCTGGCCTTCAATTGCGGCAGCTCATCCTTGAAATTCGAGTTGCTCCAGCTCGATGGGCAAGGGCTGCGCCAGGGGGTTTCGCATAGCGGCAAGGTCGAAGAGATCGGACCCAACGCACGGGCTGTGTTCGCGCCGGCGCCAACACCCGCGCTAAACAACCATCCCGAAGCCGCTCGCTTCGCTCTTGGCTGGCTCAAGCACAAGGCGCCCGAGCCGATGGGCGAGTTGCGCGCGGTGGTCCATCGCGTGGTCCATGGGGGACCGAAGCTGTGGGAGCCGGCACTGATCGACGATGCGGTGGTCTCGGCGATCGAGAAGGCTGGAGCGCTGGCGCCGCTACACAATCCTCCCGCATTGGAGACCATCCGCGCTGTCGGCCAGCAATTGCCTGACATTCCCGCCGTGGTGGTAACCGACACCGGATTCCATCGCACCCTCCCACCTCGCGCCTTCACTTATCCGCTGGCGCGCGAACTGATCGAACGCCATGCGATTCGGCGCTACGGCTTTCACGGTATCGGTCACTCCTACATGGCCCAGCGTTGGTGCGAGCTTGCCGGCCGCCAGGCCCCCGGCAGCGCATTGATAACCTTGCAACTGGGAGCCGGATGTTCGGCGTGCGCTATCCGCGACGGCTGTTCGGTGGATACTTCGATGGGCATGACACCGCTCGAAGGTTTGATGATGGCGACTCGAGCGGGAGATCTGGACCCCACGATTCCCGGCCTCCTTGCCCAGGGCGAGCGACTATCGCCCTCGGCTCTGAATCAACTCCTCAACCATCGCGCCGGGCTGCTGGGGATCTCGGAGGTGTCGAGCGACCTGCGCGAGGTGATGGCCGCCGCGGCCAATGGCAACCGGGAGGCTGAACTGGCGGTAGATATTTTCTGCTATCGCGCCCGTAAATATATCGGCGCCTATCTGGCGGCGCTGGGGCACGCGGACGCAATCGTATTCGGCGGCGGGATCGGCGAGAACGCGCCGCCTATTCGCGAACGGATTTGCGCCGGCCTGGAAGGGTTGGGCATCGTGCTCGATCCGGTTAGCAACCAAGCCGCCGACAAGGGCGATCGATGCATCAGCGCCCCGACCGCTCCCATCCAGATTTGGGTCATCCCCCTGGATGAGGAATTACAGATGGCGCGCGCGGCGCTGGCCTTGCTGGAACCCTCGCGCTAGGCTGCTCGCTGTCAGGTTGGTTTAACAAGTGAAGCGCTTCGCGATCGCTCAAGACCGCGCTGTTGCAGCGGGTGCCACCGTGCCCGCCGATCGCTGGCGCGCCAGCGCCTGCCCGATTGGGGCTAGTCGGATTTTTCGCTTCTCCGTCGCCGGCCTCGGGTCTTGCCTTCGCCCGCTTTGCTCGGATGACGCGGTGAAAGTTGTTCGCTCGACACAAACCTGGACCGGTTGACAGAAGGGGTGGCGATATGAGTTGGAGATTTTACCGCCGGGTCAAAATCCTGCCCGGGGTGTCACTCAACTTCTCGAAGCGCGGCACCAGCCTGTCGGTAGGCGGGCGCGGCGCGCACGTCACCTTGGGACGGGGCCGGGTGCGCGAAACGATCGGGATTCCGGGCAGCGGCCTCTCCTACACTACCAGCCAAAAAGCCGGAGCGACCGACTCCGCGCCCGGCACTCGGCGCGCGCTCTACCTGATCGCGATTGTTGGAGTCCTGCTCGTGCTGGCTTTGCTAAGCCATTTCAACCGGCATCGGTGAGCTAATTCTTCCCAAGGCGCGATTCCCGCGCCGGCCAGCGTACTGACTTAGCGCTTGAGCACGCCGAAGAAACTCCCTCCCTCTTCGCTGGATCTGGTGCTCGGGGTTCAGCCTGAAATGCACGCCAATTTCAAAGCCTGGTCCGACGCCATCACCGGAGTCCGCGCCCAGTTGGAGGCCACGCCGGAATCGATCGCGGGACGCGATCGCCTGCTGGAATATTTCGACATCTGGCGCAGCCCCCACGAACACATCGGTTTTGGCGCGGGAATCCATTTCTGCCTGGGCGCCACCTTGGCAAGTCTGGAGGTGCACTGTCGCGATCGGAATGCTACTGGAGCGATTTCCTCGTCTGCGGCTGGAGCTACGCGAGGCCGCCGGCGCTATCGCGAATCCTTCGGACTGCGAGGGCTGATCGCCTTACCTATGGCGACGAGTTGATTGACTGCCCGGCGGCTCCAATCCCGTCGCTGAGAATCTGAAGTGCGGGCGGGTACCGGAAAAGGGTTCAGAGGGCGGGCGCGGCGACGATGGTCGCCACGCCCGCGGACATCAGCTTACTGCGTGATCTGGTTCAGACCGGCAGGATTGCCGTAGCGGAAGTAATTGACGTAGCGCTTGGGCGTTTCCTGGTTGAACCAGAAACCATCCAGCACCGGCAGGGTGTTGGAATTGTCCAGGTTCTGGAAATCCGGATTGAGATGGGCCCACAGGCCGCTGTAGAACGAGTAGCCGTTGGTGCCCACTACTTTCTTTGCCGGATTGTAGTTGTACTGACCCCGCCAGAACTTGCCATTCTGATCGAAGTCTTCGTACGCGATCGAGATGGTCTGCTCCTTGTCCAGCCAGATGTAATGTTTGGCTTCACAATAGCCCACCGCGCGGCTGGGCACGCGCTCGGTCGCCAATTGTAACCACGGCCGCACTTCCCAATGACCTCCAGCCTTGTCGGTGGGGAAGATACCGTAGCTAATCTCCCAGTTATGATAATCGATCGCCTGCTTGAAGTGGTCCTCGGGCACCACGTAGGTGATCTCGTTCTTGGTCCCCAGATATTGAGCCTTGAACCAAGTCGGCGGAAGCTGCACGCGCGAATGGTCGTCGTAGCTGAAGTTGACCCCGGCAACAAACGGCGCGCAGCGCGCCGCCTGCGACAGCTCCAACACGCGGCGGATGCTGGGAATAAAGGCCCAGTTATTGGGAATCCGATCGGGGTCCATATAGTCCCATTCGATGCCGGCGATGTACTGGATCTGGGTCGGGAACTCCTGCTCGGTGTAATTGACGAAGTAG
>Ga0080006_1149071_pt1 | contig 110529 bp, 104 predicted proteins | sample RS3BMetagenome_FD_69209 | JGI IMG/M metagenome (GOLD analysis project Ga0080006, IMG submission 69209) | Ferric oxide microbial mat and aquatic microbial communities from Rainbow Spring, Yellowstone National Park, USA - RS3B (SPADES... ...
TTAGCCGCCGGGCTGGCGGTGTTAGCCTGTGGAGAGGCCGTAAGACCCGCTCGTAAGCTCAACAGCAAACGAGAAGGCAAGCCTCAGCGAAGCAGGAAAGCTCAGTAGTGATACTGGGAATTCTCTTCCTTTGGGGAGAGGAGGATGTCAAAGGTCTGCATTAATATTCAGTAGCAGGCAACACCATCCTTGTTGCGCATAAGGGCAGATTAGCGACATAAGAGGATATGCCATGTCAACGCCGAAACTTCTGTCTGTAAAGTCTGAATTTAGCGTCTCGTGAATTATAGCAGTTGATATTACGACTCTCCTATATACGGATATGGCAACGCTGCTCAGATGGGAATGATACGAACCGTATCACTTACTTTTTGTCGAACTGTTAGTATACAAGATCCTAACGAATGGGAGGACAAGAACATGGAGGTATTCGTAAGTCAGTATGATTTGATTCAGCGGACAAGGGAGTTACTATTTCAATACTGCGAAGCTTTGTCGCCTGAAGATTATGTTAAAAAGCTCGAAACATTTGGGGGAGATTCTATTCGCAGTCTGCATGCTCATGTAGCAGATTGTTATCGACTATGGTTGGGGAGCCGTGCCCTTGGTAGAGTACTCCCCCAAATAAAACCAGAATCCATTAACAACTTACAGGAAATGCGTCAGGTGTTTATGAAAACTGATGCCCTAGTGCATGAATTTCTGAATGAGTTCGAAGGAAAATGGGACCACACCATGCAAGTGTCCTTTGAGGGTGGTTCTGGCGTAAAGTTAAAAGCCCTTTGGATTTTTACGCACACCATCACCCACGAGTTTCACCATAAAGGACAAATCGTGAAAATGGGAAGACAAATGGGATATATCCCACCGGAAACGGATCTCATTGACCTATTCACTAATTGTTAAGGCAAAGAGGTGATCCATGGGAAGAACCGCCACGCTACGCGGTTTTCGCTATGTTGAAATATCGGGGGTACAGGTTTTATGTCTAGGTAACAAAATGATTGGTGTACATTGACGATATTTTCATGCACAAGTTTGTGAAATAACTTATTGCGCTAAAGGGTGCGATAGTTCAATAAGGTCATCAACGACCTGGACGACTGCGTGGTTCAGCCATCCCCGCCACCCAAATTCCGACTCACTGCATGCTGCAATTCTTATTATGGTAATCCACAAGCCACACACCAGCGGATGCGTTGGGGTCACACTGAAACAGACCCGCTCCTTGTGCCCTCCGGTTGTGCATGAGTTGAGTCAGTATATCATGGTGAAGGACTTTGTCGAGCTATCTTTTCTCCGTAACGAAACACAACTGAGCAGAACACAAAGGGGCTTGATCCTAACGGACAAGGTAATATTTTGGGATTTTGATGGAACACTCGGCTGGCGGGATGGAGCGTGGAGTGGCACACTGCACACGTTACTAGCAAAGGCATGATCCGAATTCTGCAGTGACTGTCGAACACATCCGTGAGCATCTCCAGTGTGGGTTTCCCTGGCAAGAGCCGGAGCGGCCACATCCTCATTTGTCGACAGCGGATGAATGGTGGGTGGCACTTGCACCTGTCTTTGCGCAGGTCTATGAACGGGTGGGCGTGGACAGCGAGCAGGCCAGTATTCTGGCCGCGAGTGTGCGAACTCAGTACCTGATTGATCCTGGCTGGCATTTGTATGAAGACGTGATACCTACACTTCGAACGCTCTGCACTTACGGGCCAGGCCGCAGGGTAAGCAAACGACAAACGAAGCACGGAGAAGCCGGCACGAAACATTTCATTGGGGCTATGATCCTGGCGGGCAGCAACGCTGGCCTCCACCCTTCGATAGGCAGAACGATGGAATGCAAAGGCCGGAATCAGGACCCCGGGAGACATGGGAGGGTACGCCGCGAAGGTGATTGTGGAGATCCATTGTGCGACCATATTTTAGAAAAAGGGGTTTCCCCCTTATGCACCCTGGTACCCCCAGATCCCGCTCCTGGGCAAGGCTTTGACAAGTTCGCCTAATGAGTCAGGTGCGAAATACTGCGAATGAGCGAGAATACGTGAGATAATGAAAGAACATAGAGGGAGGAGAGTCCGACAAGGTGTCTGTTAGACCATGTCAGTCAAGTCTTTATCAATTTCAGCGTCTCTCATGGGAGAAAAGAAGAACCAAGCCCCGACAGTCGCCAGCCCAACGACGGCAATCCACAATGCCAGTCTATAGCCATACGTTGCGGCGATTATTCCCCCAAAGGGAGCCCCGACGACGACCATGCTGCGATTAATCGTGCGCATCGTGGCCCTCATGCGCCCTTGCATGTGAGACGGCGTGACAGCCTGTTGGTACCCCATTTCTATCGGCCCCTCAATTCCCAAAGCAAGTCCATAGAGGAACTGGCCACACCCCACTAGAACAAACGTTTGAGCTAGCAATGAACCGTGGTGAGCCGATGGGGCTACAGTGAGCATTATCGCGGCCGGGCAGTACAGAAATCGAGACACAGCCATACCACGACCGATTCCCCACCTCTGTCCTATACGGGAGGAAATTGTGGAGCCAAGTAGCGAGCCAACTCCAGTTAGTGTAATAACAAGGCTGTAGGTGAAAGCGGTGAACCCTAGCTGGGTGAGTGCAAATGTAACAAAAACAGTGCCTACTATACTGTTGAAGAGGAACCAGGCGTGCGTATTGAGAGCCAAGGAGGAAAGGGTGCGATGTCGGTAGACCCAACGTACCCCCTGTTTGATTTGATCAATCAAACGCTCTTGTGACCTGTCTTGTGATGGAGAATATGTGACTGAAGCCATCACTGCGCCAGAAAGCACAAAAGACAAGGCCTCAATAAGAATTGCAAAAGGCGCACCGACAAGCGAAATGATCGTACCCGCGACGGCTGAACCGCTCGTTTGAGTGACTGCTGAACTCTGCTCCAAACGGGCGTTGGCTCGCATCAACAATTCTCTGGGCACAAGTTGGGGCACGGTCGACTGATACGCGGCATCATGAAACAGCGACATGGCGCCAAATAGCACCATCAAGGACATAAGTATGGGCATATTCAAGATACCACTAACCTCCAACAAACAAATGGCGCTAAGCAGAAGGCCACGACTGATGTCGGCTAAAACGATAACAAGCTTGCGATTAACCCGATCAACCGTTGCTCCGGCGATAAGCCCGAGCAGGACATATGGCAACAAGCGTGCAGTACTGATCCAACCCACATCAGTAGCGTTCCCCCGCAGGAGTACGACCACCATAACCTGAAGTGCAAGTGCAGTAATGCTGCTGCCCAAGTTAGAAACAGTAGTGGCAACCCAGAGTGACACATAACCTTTATAGTCCGTAAGCTTCACAAAATGTCTCCTCGCAGGACAACTCGTGTGATGTGTGAGGCTGTTGTATATATTCTCGACCGGAGATATAGCACCTTAAATTTTAACACAGCTCATAAGTCTATGAGAATTTTGAGTGGATTTCTGGTGAATGATATTGCGCATAAGGGTGCATAAACGCAACACGCCCTGTACAGGTAATGGGCAGTTTAACTAAAGATAAACTGCCCTGTTAAGCTATACAAAACCAGGTTTAGAATATACGCGTTGCACTTATTCACCCTGCGGTATATACTTGATACATATCATGGGGGTGTTTACATGCAACGAGCGAAAATTTTCCAATCCGGACGGAGCCAAGCAGTCCGGTTACCTAAGGAATTTCGTTTTAATGGCACGGAAGTGTATGTAAAACGTGTCGGTAATGCCGTCGTGTTATTGCCGACGGAGGATGCATGGGACTCATTGGCGCAAGCCCTGGATCTGTTCTCAGATGATTATATGAGTGGTCGTGAACAGTCTATAGCACAAGAACGCGAGGAACCGTTCTGATGCTTTATATGCTGAATACCAATATATGCATATATCTCATAAAAAATCGTTCCGAAGTGTTGCTGAGCCGGATGCGCGTGTTTCGTACCGGTGAAATCGGCGTTTCCATAGTTACAGTTTCAGAGTTGCAATATGGTGTTTCCAAGAGTGTGAGCAAAGACCGCAATCAGGCGGCGTTAGCGGCATTTCTCTTACCGCTTGAAATCGCTGAATTTACGGTTGACGTCGCTGTTATATATGGTCAAGTACGCGCCGAATTAGAGAGCCGAGGCCAATCCATTGGTCCTCTCGACACGCTCATCGCGGCACATGCTTTGTCACTGGATGTTCCGCTGGTGACGAACAACGTACGGGAGTTTAATCGAGTTCAGGAACTTCGTGTGGAAAACTGGACGCAATGAATTGTTCAAGTTGTATTTTCAATTGAATGGGGGAGTTTTATGGAAGAGATACTCGATACGTTTGACGAAGGTATGAAGTGGGTTGGCACGGCGTCTCGACAGGAAGTACATCGAGTGGGCGCCTGGCACCAGACTTTTCATTGCTGGGTCTTGCAGCGGACGCAAGAAGGAGATTTCTTGCTTTTGCAGCGGCGGCATGAGACCAAGGACACGCATCCCAACAAACTCGATATTAGTTGTGCTGGTCATTTGGAAACGGGCGAAAAACCTTCAGACGGAATTCGGGAACTCAGAGAAGAACTTGGCATTGAGGTTGCCTTTAACAGTCTGCAAACCGTCGGTGTCTACAAGAATTCAGTCCATTCTGGAGATGTAAAGGATAACGAATTCTGCAATATTTTTGTTTTGGTCCGGTACGATGAAACATTGTCAAATTATAGTCCGGCGCTTGGCGAAGTAAGCGGATTGTACTTGATTCGTGCGGTTGATATGGAAAATTTATGTAACTTAGCGGTGGAAACGGTGGTGATTAACGGCTTCGACATTGACGATCAGGGCAGACATTTCGAGCGGACGGTTAACATGAGTCTAAGTGATATGGTCGGATATGATCTCTCGTATTATAAAATGTTGTTCAAAAAAATTCGCGCTCTATATTCGTTATTTTGCGTCGTTCCAAGGATCGGTGAATGTGATTTCCTGAACAGAACACGATCGAGTTGCTTGGCTGATAGGGCTGGAAGTCGAGTCATACATTTACGTTAATTTGCTGTATTCCCACGAAGTGCGGGAGTTCGTCTTGGGGTACTTCTTCCAGGCAGAGCTCTACTACTTCCTGAAGATTCAACTGTAGTTCGTCCAATGTGGCGCCTTGTGAATGAGCGCCCGGAATTCCTGGCACAAGTCCAACGTACAGTTTGCTATCCGCATCCCATTGGACAAATGCCATGAAGCTTTTCATAAGCGCACCCCTAACAGGAAATAGATGTGGTTCAGGCAGCTTGCCGATGACGACAGGACTTGAACACGAAGAGTTAACCCGCTGCAATGGATTGTACTGCTAGCGTACTTGTATTATACACTATCGGTATGGAACATACGTCGACGATCAGATCACATAATTTTAGACGGGTTCGATATCGGGTGTATAAGCAACGGGGACATTCCAGTATGTTCCTGAATCCACATAGCGTTCCGCGTGCACTAGCTTAAAGAAGGGGCGACTGGCGTTGAAATTTTCCTATTTGAAAACGGCAGAGGAGGCGAAGCTCTTTTTGGTTGTGCTTGGGATTCTTCTGGTCTTCGAGATTCCCATTCACATTGGACTCTGGCATCTGCCGTTTCCGTGGAATATTGCGTCATCAGCTTTGATGCTGACGCTTGAAGTGACATTAACGGGACTGCTGTTATCCTTTTTCTTTACCTGCCACTGGGTTGCCGATGGGTCAATCCGTATCCATGCGGGAATTTGGACCAAGGCGACAATTCCCCTCGAAAACGTCCGATCGTGCGATCTCTATCGGGGTAGGGCGCCAGATGGAGATTTGAGCGCCCCCACCGTGAGATTTGCCGACGATACCCTGTTTCTCGTACTCTCTCGCAAATCATTGGTCTCTATCACGTTATCACCGGATCATCCTGTTCGACTTAACCGAAAAAAACCGACTGCCCATAGATTGGTATTGAGTCTCGACGAACCGACGAGATTTGTCGCTGAAGTCAATAGACTGTTGCAAGATGCTCAACCCGAGATGGAGCCGGAAGTTTCTCCGCTGCAGATTCGGGAACTGGAGCCGCGCGAAGAAAATGATCCAGCAGAAAGTGTCCCAAATGATGCGCCGCTCCTTGAAATCTGCCGTCTAACCAAGCGCTATGGAGAATTCAGGGCTGTCGATAACGTGTCATTTCAAATATACAAAGGGGAAATACTTGGGCTTGTCGGGCGAAACGGCGCCGGAAAGTCATCTCTGATGCGCATGATTGCCGGCCAGTCGCGCATCACAGAGGGGAAGATTGTCTATAGTTCTCCTGACGCGCTCCCTCGCGTGGGATATGTTCCGGATTCTCCCGCACTGTACGATGATCTCACGGCATATGAATTTCTCAGTTTCATCTCTACCCTGTGCGGGCACTCCAAAAAAGCAACCAAGACCAAGGTTGAGTCTCAATTGTCCATGAGCAATCTGGAGCAGCATGGAAACAAACTGATTGGCGGTTTTTCATTGGGAATGCGTAAGAGACTGGCCATCGCCGCAGCTCTTTTATCGCAGCCGCAGTTGCTCATCCTCGACGAGGTGACCAATGGGCTGGATCCCATTGCGAATCATCAGGTCAAAGAACAGTTAACCGCTCTCGCCAATGACGGGTGTTCGATTTTACTTTCGAGCCATATCCTCGATTTGATCGCAGGACTCGCGCGGCGAGTGGTCATCATGGAAGAAGGCGCGGTTCGGTATGTCGGCGCAATAAAACGTCAACCTTTTGATGAGGCTGTTTCTCCCAGCTTAGAGGATGTTTATCTAACGCTCGTGGAAAAGGGGACAATTGCATGAGGCATTCCCTGATAGTCTTCAGAACCCAGATGCGGTGCAGTGTCAATCGATATATCATATATTCCCGATTCAAACCCGGATTGTGGATTGCCGCATTTAATATCGGTTTGATGGTAATGGGTCTGTTGCAGAGTGGGCTGAATGTGGGCCTGATGCCCATCCGGGATCGATTGGTTTTTTATGCTGCCTTCACCGCCACTACGACGGGGGCTAGAGCCTTTCACTACGCCTACCGTCAGTTATTTGTGTCCGCCAAGGTGGACGTATTGCATCTCCAAGGGGTGAGGCCGGATTCCATACTCGGCGCGGCTGTCGTGTCTTTCGTTTCGCGACAGGCTTTGATGTCGTTTCCCCTGCTGTTCATCCTCTCCTCCAGCCATAGCATCGTATTGTCTGTGATCATCTTTTCAGTTCTCTTTATTCTGCAGATTCTCCTGACGGCAGCCGTGTCCTTGAGTATGGCGCATCTGCTGTTGATCTCCCTCAGAAGCCTTTCGCTCTTTCGATTGATTGATCTTGCGCTGGTGACTTTGGAAGTTGTATTTATTGGCTATGTGTGGATCGGCCTGATCGGACAGCACGGGGAACAGATTCGTATCCTCTCGACCAGTCTGGCGGTTAATGAATGGGTTGTTATGGCGGCGTACGTCGTCGTATTGCTGTTTGGGCTATGGCCCCTTGTCTCTAGTCAGCGCTCTTTTGCCATTCTCTACAAAGAGGTATGGCTGGATTATAAGGATATACTCGGCAAAATGCGTTCGCCGAAACGCAGACGTCCGTTTTCCAGCACAGTATTGCTCGCCATTGTGCAGAAAGATCTATACACGATTGTCTCGTCAACTGTTTACGTTCGATTCATCATCTTGCTCATCGCTGTCCTTGCGCTTGACTTCACCAAGAGAACTGGCCTGACCGGGTTGTCATTCCTGAGCCCGGGGTGGTGCCAGACGCTGACCTTCTGGCTCACAGCAGGACTGTTTCTCGAACCTGTCGCTTGTATGTTCCAGTACGAAAAGGGGGGATTCGCATCTATGGCATGTTTCAAGTTGCCAAATCTGTTTTGTTGCTGGGCAAGACGGGCTCATCATTTATCTTGCTGGCTGTACCCTATCTCATTGCGGTCATTGTTGAACTGCCAGCCGGAATTCCCTCGCTTGCGTCAACTCTCTTTGCGTTGCTATTTTTCTTACAGGCGGCCGTCCTGGTCAACAGTGTAACGTCACTGGAACTGAAGAGCCGTACGGAGAGGAATGGGGCGTCCGCTCCCTGGATGAGGCATATCCCGCAGACGGCGGCCGCGCTGTCCGGTTTGGCGATATCGCTCGCGCCAGTGGGGTTCGCTGGATGGGAGTGGGCTCATATTCCAAATGGATCCATCGTGGTTTGGTGGGGCATCGCGCTTACAACCCTGTGGATGCTCGTCTTATTTGGGCCGGTTCGCCGTTTTCTTAGTACACCAAGTGAATGAGGAGCGATACAATGGAAATATATTCGCGTTGGACACAAGGAAATGAGGGCAAACCGTGAACTCTGCTGATGATGCGGTCATTTCAATCCGCAACTTAAAGATGCTCTACGGAGACAAGCTCGTGTTGAAGGGGATCAATCTGGATGTGCGCCGCGGGCAGATCATCGGCTATATCGGACCGAACGGCGCCGGGAAAAGTACGACCATCAAGGCCATGTTGGGACTCGCGGCAGGATACATGGGAGAGATTCGCATCTTTGGACGGGACATTTCCGATGGCGATGTGGAGTATAAGCGCAGGATTGGGTATGTGCCGGAAACGGCGGAGATTTACGATGCGCTGACCGCAAGAGAATACTTGACTTTCATCGGATGTTTGTATGGGTTGGATGAAGCACAGGCGGATCGCAAAGCGCAGGCCCTGATGCGGACTTTCGATCTGGCGGCGGTGTACGACGCACGATTGGCGTCGTATTCCAAGGGCATGCGGCAGAGGGTGTTGCTGATTTCGAGTCTGCTGCACAATCCCGACATTTTGTTCCTGGACGAACCCCTGAGTGGTTTGGACGCCAACAGTGTGATGGTTGTAAAAGATATCTTGGTCAGGCTGGCTACACAGGGAAAGACCATTTTCTACTCCTCGCACATCATGGATGTGGTAGAAAAAGTAAGTAATCGCATCATTTTGCTCGACGGAGGCCAGATTGTGGCGGATGGAAGTTTTGCAGAACTGCAAGAGCGTTTGAATGAAAGGTCTCTGGAGGAAATTTTCAATATTCAGCTGATGCCGGCATTTGAAAGGAAACTGCATAAGCTCTCTTCAAACAGCGCCGGAGGAGGGATGAAGAAACGGTCATGGTTGCAGGCAATGTCACGTATCGTTTGCGCAAACAACGAGGAGCGGGCGTTCTTTCGATTCGCGTCTGTGATGATGGCGAGAGAACGGGAGTTCAAGTTAAAGGTGTATCCAGCGCTGGGATTTGCCATGGTGTTTCCGTTCATTTTCATCTTCAATCCGGCATGGTCCAGCGGCCTGAAAGACCTGGCGTCCAGTCGATGGTATCTGTCCATCTATTTGAGTGCGCTGATGATCCCTTCGGTTGTCATGATGCTGAAGTATTCTGCACAGTACAAAGCGGCTTGGGTGTATAAGACGGCGCCCGTTCAAAGCGCCGCCGCAATCTTTAAGGGAACCATAAAGGCATTCCTCATGCGGCTCTTCCTGCCCATCTATTTGGTGGAGAGTGTTATCTTTGTCGCGATTTTTGGAATCCGCATTATCCCGGACTTAATCGTCGCCTGTTTGAGCATGTTGCTGTATGCCGTTATCTGTTTCCGATTCACACGAAAGAGTTTGCCGTTCTCTGAACCATTTCAAGCGGTCCAGGAAAGCCAAAGGTATGTTGCCCTGCTCTTGCTCCTATTCATTGGGGCATTCGCCGCCGTTCATTTTGTGTTTTCGCTTATCCCTTTTGGCGTCTATATCTACATGTTCCTGCTGGCGCTGCTAAATGGGGCGGTTTGGCGCGCGGGAGTGGGTTTTCACAGTGAGCACGCGGATGCGGCATATATGTAAAGAGGCAGAGATTCAGAAAATTATCATCATGTGACTGCTCAAAGTGAAGAGATATTGATTGGCTTTAGCATTAAGAAACCTTTAGTTATTTGATCTTTCCTGATCATTATGGTAAGACATGATCATGATAGTGCCATTGGGGGAGCAGTCCGCGTTTTGGGAGTCGCAGAAATGGCGGTCAGCGACGTTGCAATTTAGATCAATTGAATGGACAGGAAAGCCGGGGGGAACGGGTTCGAGCGTATGCCAATCGTTTTGGTGAATGTAGTTGTGAAGAGAAATTGGCGCCAACTGAACTGGTACAGGATGTACGGGAGAGTATTACTGTCTTTTCTTTTCTGCGCGAATCTAGAGATCGCGCTGCCACAAAAATAAACGGTTGATCGAACACTGATGATGTCCGTTGCGGAGAAATAAACGCCACATGATGTCCGCGCACCTCCGTACGGAGGAAACCCCCACCCCTGCGACAGCACGCAGACAAAGCAAAGCATAAAGATTCCTTACTCGACGTATCCCGTTGCTCAAGCCAGTACATGAAAACGGCGCCGTTTCCCACCTCCCTGCAAGGCGTTGATGATGGACGCAGCAAGGATAATTGCGCGAGACAATGTTTTCTCTTGCTCAATTACGGGAACAGGTTGTGATCCGCGAACAATGAATGGGCGATTGGCGACACGAAATGAGAGGAGGCTGTCAATGATTGATTTTAGCAGGAAATTCATGATCGTCACACTTGCGATTCAGGCATTGCTGACACCGATTGGCTTTTCGGGGGTGCCGCCCGCTCCGTTTAAACAGTTGGCAATAGCTGCGTCGGTTCCCGGCTATTTCGCTCCAATTCACAAGGGTCGCAGAGCACGGCGATACAAAAGATCCCGATTCGCGAGTACCAGGATCGTTAAAACAATGTGGGTGGCGATGCACATCGCGCCACTGGCTAATATGCGTCGAACGGCTTTGCCGCGTCATTCTTCGCTGCATCGCATCTTGCCCCACCTGTCGGTAAGCGCAGAGGCGGCCCGCGCAATTCGATTGGCGCTTCGGATCGCTCATGAGCCGCGAACGTGGAGTCGACCTTTGGAATGGCTGGCGTTCCGGGAAAGTACGGACAACCCCCGCGCGATTGCCTATGAGGGGGTTGGAAATGAAACGGCCCAAGGCCTGTTCCAGGTACTGCCCTCGACATTTGCGGCGCATGCGCTGCCGGGTATGAGCAACATCTGGAGTCCCGTGGATAACACGGTGGCTGCGATCCGTTATATCGCTGATAGGTACGGAACACCGCAGGCGATTCCGGGAATTGGCACGACGAACTATGCAGGATATTAAGTGAAGCGGGCATGGCGAAACGTTATACTGGTGGCAGGAACCAAAATCAAAATGAGTCTTACTCACGTAAGGAGCATCGGAGGATTTGCTGATGAATCACAGGGTTATCCTGATTGGCGGAGGCTATGCAGGCATGTATTTTCTGCGCACTGCGCTTGCCGATCTTCCCCCGCATATCGAAGTGACGCTGGTGGACAGGTTGCCGAAGAGTCCGCTTAAGACCGAATTTTACAGCATCGCCGCAGGAACGTCTTCGCTCAAGGAAGTCACGATACCATTTCCGGCGCATCCGCAGTTGACGGTCGTGTACGACGAGGTGGTGGGCATTGACCGTTCACGCAAGCTGCTGAGTCTGCGTGAACAAGGCGAACTCGCTTATGATACGCTGATCATCGCCCTGGGGTGCGTCGACCGATTTCACGGCATTCCTGGAGCGGAAGAGAACTCACTCAGTCTGCAGAGTCTGAAACGCGCCCAGATTACCGGTCACTCGATCCTGACCCTTGACGCGAATCGATCCGTCGTTCTTGTCGGCGCGGGGCTCACCGGCGTAGAACTGGCGGCGGAACTGTGCGAAACGCGGCATGATCTCAAGATCACGCTGGTAGATCGCAACGATCTTGTGCTCAATGGATTCTCAGAGAAACTGCGCCAATACGTGGAAAAATGGCTTCGCGATCATGACATCCGGATGATTCACGGGTTACATACCAAAGAAATTGCGAGCGACTGTCTGGTGTACGAAGGCGGTGAACTGGAATTCGACAAATTGGTGTGGACAGCGGGGATTCAGGCCAATCCACTGGTGCGGTCGTTGGGTGTGAAGACCGATTCTATCGGGCGCGCTGTCGTGGATGAATGGCAACGCGTGCCTGATGACTCTGCCGTTTTTGTGGTGGGGGATTGCGCTGCGTCCGCAGATCCTCCCTCTGCGCAACTGGCGGAATTTCATGGCCGGCGCACGGCGGAGATCCTGCTCGCAGAGTGGCGCGGCGAGAAACCGGCGCAACGCCAGTTTCAGCATAAGGGCACGCTGGGAGCACTCGGTCGCGGCGCCGGCTTTGGCACAGTCAAAGGGGTGGATGTGGAAGGAAAAATTCCCCGTATTCTGAAGAGCGGCGTCCTGTGGTCCTATAAAAAACATGTCGAGTAAGGATTGCGGCAATCCTGCGCGGGTGCGGCGCTGTTATTCTGACGATGTTCGAACGAAGGCCGATCCGGCGTCGGAACCGTCTGGGAAAAAGCGCCTTGGAAGAATAGTGCTTGACATCAGGCTCGATCTATTGCATATTTTTATTAATGAGCAATTGCAAAGCGTTGGAGCTCGCGTTAGCCCTTTTCGGGATGATAGCCCCTACCAGGTATGCCTTCGCAGGTGTATTTGCTAGGGGATTTTTATGCCGTCGTACTGGCGCAGCCGCCGACTGCCGCGCCAGGAAAGCGAAGCGGCCAGGAAACCGACGAGGTTACAATGGCTGCGGTAGATTAATCCCTGCAAAACCGTCGACTGATGTCTGGATTTTGAAGGAGAGGAAACATTTTGTCGCTCACACAGACGATCGTGGTGCAGGTTTTGCAAGTTCTCTTTGTTTGGCTCGTTTCACCGCTGATCAAGGGGATTCTGGATCGCATGAAGGAGTTTGTCCAGGGTAAGCGGGGGCCGAGTATATGGCAGGTGTATCGAGACTTGCGAAAGCAGTTTAACAAAGAGAACCTCATCCCGCACGATGCGGGTCCATTGTATCATCTCGCTCCGTATCTCTATTTTGCCGCTCCCCTGGTTGTGACCCTTCTGATTCCGGTGCTGACGTCGAAACCGCTGTTCATGGCATTTGCGGGGGATATGCTGTCGGCGGGTTTCATACTCGGTTTGGGCGCCTGGTTTCTGCTGGGAGGTTCCATATCCGGGGCAAGCCCCTATGCGGGGGTTGGGAACACGCGGGCGCGGTTCATCTCCATGACCGTGGAGCCTGTCCTGATCCTGGTGTTGTTTGCGGTCAGTTTTGTTGCACACTCTACGCTTCCGTATGTTGTCAATCAAACGCTGCAGTCACTGGGCTGGTCGCCGGTGCATCTGCTCCTGATCGCCGCATTTTTTTCCGTTTTACTGGCTGAAACCGGCCGCATACCTGTGGATAATCCCTCTTCCCACCGGGAATTCTCGATGATCGACCACAATCGCACCTATGACTATTCCGGCCCTTATCTGGCGCTCATCGAGTGGGGCGGGAACATGAAATTTGTCGTTCTCGGCGTCATTCTCCTGAACGTGTTCACTTCGCCTTTTGGCCTGTCGCCGGATGCCGCCCTGTTGTCTGTAGCAGGCGCCATCATTGCGCTGTTTATCAAGTTCCTGATTCTGGACGGTGTCGTCGTCTGGGTGGAGTCGTCGTTCGGAAAATTGCGGTTGCTGAGAATCGCCGAATTCATGGCGGGAGGTGCGCTGTGCGCGGCGCTGGCCATTGTTGCGCAACTGGCCCATCTGTAGCGCCGCGGGTCGAGCAGGCAAGCAAGCATGCAAGGGGGTAGAGTCATGAGCCTGTTGGCGTGGATTTATCTATTGACAGGACTGCTGGCGGTCTATATAGCGATTGCGCACGAATTGCGCGTCGCCTTACGAGGGTATCGGTTGCAGACGGCTCTGGTGGCTCTCGTGTATTTGACGGACGCGATTCATTATGCAGATGTGTCGCTCTGGCTCGCCCTGATCGGACTGATTGTCATTCGCATTCTGATTATACCCCGCCTGATCGGCAGAACCTTTGCTCCTGCGGACATATCGGGACCCGCCCGCCGCACTCTGTTCAATCCGTCTTACGTCATTGCGCTGTGCCTTGTGCTGGCTGCTTTTGGGGTTGGCGCCGGCTCGGTCATCGGCGGTGTAAACGGTCCATTGCTGGGACTTGCGCTGGCAACTCTCCTGATCGGGCTCGCCACCATCTTCAGCCGCCATGAAGCGTCGCTGCAACTGATGGGCGTGTTGACCGCAGACAACGGGGTGGATCTGCTGGCCGCTCTGACGCTCAGCCGCATTCCCCTGGCAGGCGACTATGCCGTGTTTGTCGATGTTGCCATTGCCGCCGGGATGCTGGCCTTCTTGCGCCTGCGCTTGCGTTCGTATGGAAGCGAACACCTGGATGACTTCAGTGAACTGAGAGGGTGAGGCTATGTTCTGGATTCCGCTGCTTCTGATCATTCCTGTGATCGGTATTCTCGGATTGCTTGTTTTCCCCGCCCTGAATGCTCCGTGGACGTCCGTATTTGTGACGGGCGCGAATCTGCTGCTCGTGCTGGGGCGTCTTGCGGGTCTGTATGGACTGGGCCGGGGTTCCTTCATGGGGATTATGCAACTGAACGGGTTGGGGTTATTTATCACAAGCATCACCCTGTTGGTGGGTTTCACTGCAACACTGTATTCCACACATTACATGAAAACGGCGGAATTCCGCCACCCGGCGGACAAAGGTCGGACGCGCATCTATTTTGTGCTTATCCTCGTCTTTTATTTCACCCTGGTGGGCGTGCCCCTGATGGAAAACGTCGTACTGACGTGGGCGTTTATCGAGGCCACTGCACTGTCGTCCGTGCTGCTTGTCGACTTTCACCGCACCAAACGGACGATCGAGGCGGCATGGAAGTATCTCATCATCATGGAGTTCGGCGGGCTCTGCGCACTGTTCGGCACGTTGCTCTTGCTGTTTGCGCAACCGCACCAGGCAATCGCGACCACCTGGACAGAGTTGCAGCAGATGGCTCCCCACATATCCCATAAAGCTCTTCAACTGGCCTTTGTGCTCGGGCTTGTGGGCTATGGCGCCAAGACAGGGCTGACTCCGTTTCACTTTTGGCTGCCCGATGCGCACAGCCAGGCGCCGTCTCCCATCAGCGGCATGCTGAGCGGCATCAAGCTGAACTGCGCGTTCTACGGGGTCCTCCGCTTCCTGTCTGTCGCCGATGCGGGTGGGATATACTGGTTTGCCCATGCCGCCTTGCTCATTCTGGGTGTGGCGACTGTGCTTGTGGCTGTGCTCATGATGATTTCCCAACAAGACTACAAACGACTCTTCGCCTACTCCAGCGCGGAAAATATGGGCATGATCGCAATCGGATTTTCCCTTGGGCCAATTGGCGCGCTTGGCGCGTTTCTGCAGATGATCAACCACTCTCTGATCAAGTCGATGCTCTTTTTTCAGTCCGGTGAACTCCTGCACGCAACAGGAACAACGGAGATGAAGGGGCTGCGGGGCGTCGCGCGCGTCTGGCCGTGGGCGGGCGGAACGCTGATGCTCGCCATGCTTGCCATTGCCGGGGCGCCTCCGTTTGGTCTGTTTATCAGCGAGTTGATCATCGTATATGCGCTGTTTCATTCCGCCGTGCCGGTGCTTGGTGTGCTGGTGCTCCTGCTGCTGATCATTCTCTTTGCCAGTTTTGTACGGTATGCGATCCAGATCGGGTATGGCGAGAGTTCCGAGCATCTGGATCGATTTCGCGAGCAGTATGGCAGGTCCTGGACGTCGGCGGTTCCGTTTGGCGTTCACATCGCCCTGGTGCTGGCCTTTGGCCTGCTGTTGCCGTTTGGGATCGCTGCGTTGCGGTCGCTCTCACTGTTGTAGTGGATGGACTGACAGGGGGTGGAGAAGGTGGACTGGATGATGCAACCGCGACTTGCGGAGACTCTTCCATGGCAGGGATGGAACATGCATGCGCGTCGCGACGATGTGCAGGATATGATCGCGCTTGTCGCGCAGGCGCTCGCAGGCGCTGATACGGAGCTGCTGTACTATGGCTTTGCGCCGGGTGATGACAGTGATGACAGGGGAGACTTCAGCGCTGAACGCGCGCGGGAACTGGTGGCTGTCACCTGTGATCGCTCGCTGAAGGAGGTAGTCTGGCACTTCGGTCGCTGTCGGGCTGGAGATTCTGAATTCCCCTCTCTTGCGTCACAGTACCCTGGCGCGTTGTGGATTGAACGGGAGATGTGGGAAAGGAGCGGATGTACTCCGGTCGGGCACCCTGATCTGCGACCGATTATGCACCCTGAAAAGCATCATCCTGATCCTGTTGCGCGCGGAGCAGGAACATTTCACCTGCCTCTCGGTCCTGTGCGGGCGGATGTCACCGAGTCTGGATTTTTTCTCTTTGACACGATTGGCGAACAAATCATGCATATGCAACCGCAACTCTTCTACAAGCACCGCGATATAGAAAAACTTGCGCAGGGAATGAGCGCCGAAGATACGCTGCTTCTGGCGGAACGGATATCTGGCACGTCAACGGTGGCGCATGCAACCGCTTTTTGCCGGGCTGCCGAGCAGGCGCTTGGTTACCGCCCGTCGCTGCAAACCGAACGGGAGCGTATGCTGTTTGGCGAAATGGAGCGTCTGTACAATCATGTTCACGACTTTTCCCAACTCGCTTCTGCGACGGGAATGACGGTGGCGCAAGCGCAGCTTGCGCGCGCCAAGGAAGAACTGCTGCGCTTGAACGCAGAGGTAAGCGGTTCGCGGTATCTGCGCGGAACTGTTCGCCTGGGGAGATCGGCGTCTGTCGACTGGGAGGCGGGGGCGGCGCGGCTGCGCGCGGAACTTCCTGTTATCGCCAGACGTGTGCGCCACTTCCTTGAGTTGTTGCTGCACACGCCGACGTTTATCGATCGTCTTCGTCCAACCGGCATCGTTGAACTGGAGTGGGCCAGAGTTTATGGCACAGTCGGTCCCGTTGCAAGGGCCTGCGGTCTGTCCGTGGATACACGTTCGGATTGTCTGCGCCATCTCTATGAATCGGCTGGTCATGCCTGCATGACAGCGGAGGACGTGTTTGGCGACGCCTTGTCCCGCTTTCGGGTGCGAGTGCGCGAATGGGATGTTGCTCTGAACATCGTGATGAAACTTCTGCCCTCGCTCGGCATGTCGACACTTGTGGAAACAGAATTATCGCTGGCTGCGGGCAGGGGAATCGGCGTGGCTGAATCTCCGCGCGGACGTGTCTGCCATGTGCTCTTTTGTGACAACGGCAAAGTGGTCGAGTGGGGAATTCGCGCCGCCTCGGCGTGGAACTGGCCAGTCTTTGGCCTGGCCACCGCCAACGGCAACATCCAGACCGACTTTCCCATCATAGACGCCAGTTTCGGTTTGTCCTACGCGGGACTGGACCGCTAGAGCTTGCGCAGAAAGGGGAACTGTCCTATGTGGGCGCAGTGGCTTCTGACGGGACTCGCGAGTGGGCGGGTCACCACAACGTATCCCCGACATCGGGAGCGAGAGTTGCCAAAGCATCAATTGAACTGCATTCCGGCCATGAACCGTTCGTGCAACGATGCGGAGTGTAAGGAGTGCTCGCAGGTGTGTCCTACAGAAGCGATCACGCGCGTCCAGACGCAGGCGGGTTCTTCTGTTCGCCTGGATGTGGGAGCGTGCATCGCCTGTGGCCGCTGCATCGACCAGTGTCCTGAAAGTGTCTTTGCATGGACGGAAGCGATCGACCAGGCGGAAGTCCGCAGAGAGCGGTTCATCTCAACCATAGAGGAGGCGCCGACCAATGACGGCTGACCACAGCGCCCTTGCGGACTGGGCTGAGCTGGACGGGCAGGGAATGAGCGCGCGACTCGCCCGTTATTTTGGACACTCGCTGCACATCAGGCATATCGATGTCGGGTCGTGCAATGCGTGCGAGTCCGAAGTCCTTGCGCTCAGCAATCCGTATTATAACTTTCACCGGCTGGGGCTTTTTTTCACCAGTTCGCCCCGGCATGCCGATGTGCTGTTGGTGACGGGCGCTTTGACGCCGGCGATGCTTCCCGTACTCCGCGAAACGTATGACGCCATGCCGCGACCCCGTCTGGTTGTGGCCGCCGGTGTGTGCGCGTTGCATGGCGGCGTATTTGCAAACAGCAGTCGCTTTGTCGGCCCTGTTGACAGCGTGCTGCCGGTAGACGCCTATATTCCAGGCTGTCCACCCAATCCATATGCGCTTCTTAATGGACTGCAAAAGGCAATTCTGGCGCGCGAGGAGGCGAAGTCCAGTTGATCGCTCTTTTTTGGACGACCGTGCTGATGTTTCTCATTGTGCCGCCGATTGCGATCGCAACTGAGAAACTGCGCAACATTGGATTTTTCATCTGGATTTACCTGGCGGTCGCATGTTTCGGCCAATTTGTGTTTGGTCTCGTCGGATTGGTTGCGGGCGCAACGATTCAGATTGCGGCGATACCGGGCATCGGCATTTTTGGCTCCTGGACGTTCGCCGCCGATCCGCTCAGCGACTTGTTATTCATCATTCTGGGTCTGATTGGAACGGCCTCCTTCATCTACGCGGGCGGGCATGCGCGTCTGAAGCGGCCGGGCACTTCCTATGTGTTGATGAGTGTGGTTGCGGCCCAGTATGTATTCATCAGTTTCCTGCTGTCTGCGCAGAACGGGTTGCCCATGCTGATCACCTGGGAAGCGATGTCACTGTGCGCATACGCCTATGTGCTGGTCAACCATCGCCAGAAAAGGGTTCGTCACGCAGCGTTTGTCACCCTGGTTGCGAGTGAATTGGGGTTTCTGCTGCTGGTCGCCGCATTTGTGCTCGCCGCAACTCCGGGCGGATCGCTGGAGATGCTGCAGATGCACGCAGCGCTGGTTCAGCGATCGGAATCCACTCGCGCCATTATTTTTCTGCTCGCACTGTTTGGATTTGGGGTGAAGAGCGGCGTTGTGCCGATGCAGTTGTGGATGCCTGCGGCGTACGACGTGACCCCGCCGCATCTGAACGCGGTATTGGCGGGAGCGCTTTTAAATCTTGGTTTGTTCGGAATTTTACGGGTCTACTCATTCACGTTTCCGCTTCCCGAGGCGCTGGGCATTGCGGTCGTCGGACTGGGCGCCGTCGGTGTGTTTGGCGGCGCGCTGTATGCGGTGTTTGAGGGACGAATTCGCCGTATCCTGGCGTTTTCCAGCATTGAAAATGTGGGGTTTATGATCATGGCGATCGGTATGGTCATCAGTTTTTCACGCGCTGGGTCAACCCGGTTTGCCGCAGTGGCGATGACCGCCCTGTTTGTCCAAATGATTTCTCATGCGCTTGCCAAGTCGCTGTGCTTTCTTTCCGCCGGCGAAATCAGCAGAAGGACGGGTCGCGTAAAGCTTGATCGCCTGGGCGGTCTGTGGCGCGTCTTTCCCGCCTCTTCCATTGCTTTCCTGGTGGGCAGTCTGACACTGGCGGCGGTCGCCCCGTTCAGTGGTTTTGTTTCGGAGTGGCTGATCTTTCAATCTCTGTTGCAGGCCTATCAACGCCTGACGGGATTTGAACAGGCAATCCTGGCGCTGTTCGGAGCGGTGGCGGCGCTTGGCGCCGCCATGGCCTTCACGGCGTTTCTGCGCCTGATCATGTTCATTTTTTCAGGGCAGGCACGGTCAGACGATGTCACGCAAAGAGCTGCCAAGACCAGGGCGTCGAGAACGGCGGGCGCGGGGATGGCGATCCTGGCTGTCCTGTCGGCGCTCTATGGATTCTTCCCCACGCTATTTCTCGGTACATTGAGTAGGGTCGTGGCGAGCCTTTCTCCCCACCGCAATGTTTTTTCCAGTATCGTTCCCGCCGTCTTTCAACAGCCGCTGCTGAATCAGCCGCTGGTTGCGCTGGGGGGGCGACTGTTTTCGTTTTTGCCCATGCCGGGTGCGATTGTCGAGCCTGGCGCCGGTGTGGCCGCCATTTCGCCGACTTACTTACTGTGGTGGTTTATGGTGTTTGGCCTCCTGGCCTTCATCGCTTCGCGCGCACTGCGGCGCGGCCCGTATCGCAGGCGCTATGCGCTTCCCTGGCTTGGCGGACGGGCCAGAGAAGCGCAGCATGCCCAGTATACAGCGACCGCCTACGCCAATCCGTATCGTATGTATTGGGCTTCTTTGATTCGTTTTCGGATTCGCCGCCGTTTCATCGCAGGCGATGTGACGCTGCCGCTGCAAGTCGAGGTGACCACGCAAGTGCGCCCACAGCTTGAGAGCGATGTGTATCAGCCGCTGCTTCGCCGCTCCCGCAAGTTTTTGAGCCGCGGTCTGCGCTGGATTCAGCATGGCTATCTGTGGGCGTACCTGGCATTCATGTTGCTGGTGTTACTGCTTTTCCTCATCTGGGCTTTGTTGATGAACTAGGAGGAATCCATATGGCTGACCACAAACGCTCGCTCCATGTCGGAGAGATTGTAAAGGCGGAGGTTCAGGCGCTCGATCCCAGTGGCGCATGGATTGACATCGAAGGGGAGAACGCCTTTGTTCCCCTTGCAGAAATCGCCTGGTTTGAGGTTGAGCATCCCGCGATCATGTTGAGTGTGGGAAACCATATTCAGGTGCGGGTGCTGGGGAAAACAGATCAGGGAGTCGTGGAATGCTCCATCCGCAAGCTGGAAAGACCCGGCCCGACAGGCCCCGCCGTTACCGTGACGACCGTGGTGGAGACGCCGAAACACAGCCCAAATGTGTATCGGTACAGCGCGGAATACCACGCCTTCACGCTGTATCGCGCGCTGCATTTCCCTGTCCGCTGTCCGTTTGAAATCGGCTATATTCCCGCCACGATCGGCACAGACGGCGAACCGCTGCGAATGGTCATTCTGCTGACCACTCCCACCTTTTCAGGGTGTGAACTCACCTGTCGCGTGGTGGGGCTGCTGCGGGTTGAGGACGCTGCCGGGCCCAACGAAAAACTGCTGGGCGTCTCGACAGTCGACCCCAATTTTGACGACGTGTACGACCTGACTGACGTGTCGCATCACACACTGCGTAAAGTTGTGCATTATTTTAGCGCCATTCGGTCTGCGGATCATCAGTCTTTTCATGTAAGGGGATGGGAGCGCGCGTCTGCGGGCCAGCAGTTGGTCAAGGAAGCCGAGGCGCGTTACAGCGATCGAAAAACCGACTGTACATCATGAGAGTGAAAGGAATGCAGCGCAGATGACACTGGAATTGTTGACTCTGGAAGTTGTGGAAATTCCCAAAGGAAGCCATAACAAGTATGAAATGAATAAAGCGACGGGAAGTTTCCGTCTGAATCGCGTTTTGTACTCATCTGTTCATTATCCTGTGGAGTATGGTTATGTACCGGATACGCTGGCTAAAGATGGGGATCCGCTCGATATCATGAGTTTTGTCACCAATCCCACCTTTCCTGGCTGCGTCATTGAATGCAGGGTGATCGGAGTGTTGCGGATGGCGGATGAGTTCGGGGAGGATGACAAGTTGCTGGCCGTTCCAGTCCGCGACCCGCGCTTCGCGCATGTGCAGGCGCTTGCCGATATTCCCGACCATCATCTGAAGGAGATCGCGCATTTTTTTGAAGTGTACAAGAATCTTGAAGATAAACTGGTCACCGTTCATGGGTGGGAAGGAGCAGACTATGCGCGGAAGATACTGCGCGAGTCAGAAGAGCGCTGGAAAGCGGCGGGGCATTGAAGAACGACTTGCGGGGCATTGAGGAGTGATTCCATGATCCTGGCCTTTACCCTGCTCGCTGTGTTTCAGGCGATCGCCGGATGGAACGCAGGAGGCAACCTGCTTGGTCTGTTTCAGCAGACCGTTCCCAAACCGTGGCTGTCATTCGGTCTTCTGGCTGTCGGCATCGCGCTTGGTCCATTCGTGTTGGGTACTGGTGTTGCACATACGATCGGCCGCAATATCATCGTCCTTACATCGAATGATATCTACGTTCTCAATGAGGCGCTGATCGCAACCCTGATTACGCTGATGCTGAGTTGGGTCATCGGGATGCCCACCAGCACATCGCTCGTCCTGGTGGGCGGTCTGACGGGAGCGGCATGGGGATCGCTGGGGATGTCGTCCATTCATTGGCATGGGTTTTGGATGACGGCGTTGTCTGTGGCATTGTCTGTGATACTCGGATTTTTTGCCGGCGCAACGCTCTATAGAGTAGAACGAAAAATGCGCAATGCCAGCGACCGGGCATGGCGACCCGTGTGGATCAGGTCTTCGTACGCCCTTGCGCTCATACAGGGAATCGCCTATGGAGCCAACGACGCCGAAAAAGCTCTGGGACTGGCGGCGTTGCTTCTCTTGCTCAGCCATCGCGCAGCGGCGTTCGTTGTGACGCCAGGCATTGTTCTGGCTTCCATTATAGTATGGATGATCGGCTGTATGATCGGGGGTCAGAGAATCGCAAAGACAGTGGGGGAAGCTTTTTATCGACTGAAACCCAAGCATGTCGTATCGATTCATGCGGCGGCGGCAGTCGTGGTCGTGACGGCGGCGGCGCTCGGAGGCCCGGTGAGTTCGACCCAGACAATCGACAGTGCGCTCATTGGCGTAGGCAATGCCTTGCGCCATCAGCGGGTGAATCGCGTTACGGCGGCAAAACTGTTCGGGGCCTGGGTGCTGACCTTACCCATCGCAGTCATGGTCGGGGCAATCACGGCATGGATCTCCATGATTCTTTCTGGTTGGCGTTTCTAGACATAATGGACACGACAGGGACTTTCTCATACCCCCTGTCGCAAGGAGTGGATGGCAAATGGAAGAGACAACACAGACGTCCGGACGGCGTCCGGTTTGGTGGAATCGCACGGTGATCGGGTTTTCGCTGGGATCCCTGTTTAGCGATATGGGGCACGAGTGGGTTACGTCCTTGACGCCGGGATTTCTTGCGTTGCTGGGCGCGCCGCCGATTGCTTTGGGTTTGATTGAAGGCATCTCCGGAGCCGGTCAAAGTTTCGCCAGTCTTTGGGGTGGCCGACGCGCCGACAAAACGTCGAATCGCTTCCCCTATGTCGCAGTGGGTTATGCGGCGACCGTGCTCAAAGCGTTGTACGGGTTTGTCGGCTTCTGGCCGTGGCTCATCCTGATCCGCACAATCGGCTGGTTGGGGCGCGGCATGCGCGGGCCAATGCGTGACACGTTAATTGCAGACAACGTTCCGGTCGAAGCGTACGGGCGCGCACTGGGAGTTCGCGAAAGCATGGATACGCTCGGGGCTGTGGTTGGGCCGCTGTTGGGCGCGATTTTTCTTACGCGCGTGGGGTATCGCCATCTGTTTTTCTGGAGTGCGATCCCTGCAATTTTGTCTTTTCTCGCCATTCTCGTGTTCATTCGTGATCACCGTCACAAGGAACCGCTGCGGAAGAAACCGTCGCTTGCGGCGACCGCCAAGGTTGCCTATCCGGTTCCGTTTCAGCGTTTGCTTCTTGCGGACGGCATCTTCAGCATGGGCAATGTTGCGCCGAGTTTCTTTATCCTTGCGGCCGTCTCGGGTCTGCGGGCGATGCATAGTGCGATTGGCGCGTCTGTGATCGCGATTATTCTGTACGCATGGTACAACGTGGTTTACTCGGTCTTTGCTCTGATTGCGGGTGCAGCCACTGACAAATCGGGACCGCGATCCGTTCTGGTGGTCGGTTATGCCGCGTGTTTTGTATGCTTGCTGGGATTCGCCGTGTTGCCGCCGTCGATTGCAGTTGATGCAGTGTTGTTCACCATTGGCGGAATTGCCACGGGCGCACAGGAATCCGCCCAGAAGACGTATGTTCGGCTTGTGTTGCCGACTGAGCAGCAAGGCCGGGGATTTGGGTTGCATGCGAGCGTAATGGGGTGGGGAACGCTCGCTTCGGGCATTCTCGTTGGGGGTTTGTGGACCATCGGCCAGTTGTCCTGGGGTTTTGGCGCGGCGGCTGTCGCGGTGCTGGCGTCTCTGGTGCTGATGCTGTTCGCCGTTCCCACTGCACGCGCCGGACTGTGACCGGGCTGCTCCACCGCCGCGCAGATATTTGCAGCGGTGGAGCAGTTGTTGTGCGTTCCATTCGTGGCTCAGGAGGAATTTCCCGTGAATTTCTATAGCATACTTTTTGAAAGAGCCGAAGACAGCATAAAAAATGAAGAGCCCGCTTTTTTTGTTGATTTGAACCTCGACCAGATCATAGACTCCATCACGGCCGGTAAGCAGGAATATAATTTGGAGCCGTTTTTTTACACTCCCTTGAACGACATCGACACGATCGAGTATCGTCATGAAATAATGCGGGATCTTGAAAATGACATGCTGTTTGAGCATATAAAATCGTTTGGGCAAAAAATGCGTGCAATGCGTGAATACCTTGCCCAAGCGGACAAGCTTCACTACAAGTATCAGAAGGAAAGATGGTTCCTGGATGCAGTGGACATTTATTGCGAAGCTGTCAGTCGCCTGGTTGAGGATCTGAGCCTCGTGGACTTAAAATCGCGCGGCTTTCTGTCTTTCCGCAAATATATGGCGAACTACGCGAAATCCGATGGTTTTACGGTGCTTCTTGCGGAAACAAAAAAGCTTGAAGACGATTTGCTCGCAGCAAAGTATTGCCTGCTCATAAAAGGGAACCGTATCCGGGTTCGCAAATATGAATCCGAAATTGATTACAGCGCCGGTGTAGAGGAAACATTTGCAAAGTTCAAACAGGGACCCGTGAAACATTACGGAGCCAAATTTGTCGACTGGCCAGGGATGAACCATGTTGAAGCGGGCGTGCTGGATTTGGTGGCCCGATTGTACCCCGACGTATTTTCAAGTCTTGACGATTACTGCGCTAAGAATGTCGATTATGTGGATGAAACGATGGGCGTTTTTGATCGGGAAGTACAATTTTACATCGCTTATCTGGACTATATGGGAATGCTCACGCGGACAGCGTTGAAATTCTGTTACCCGCAAGTTTCCAATAACGACAAGGAGATTTATGTCTATGAAGGATTTGATGCAGCCCTGGCCAACAAACTCATGGTCGAGAAATCGCCCGTCGTATGCAATGATTTCCACCTGAAAGGCAAGGAGCGCATATTTGTGGTTTCCGGGCCGAACCAGGGCGGTAAAACAACGTTTGCCCGCACTTTCGGGCAATTGCATTACTTGGCCAGCCTAGGCTGCCCAATACCCGGCAGGGAAGCGAGGCTCTTTTTGTTCGACAGGCTCTTTACGCATTTCGAAAGGGAAGAAAATCTTGAAGATTTCAGCGGCAAACTGCAGGATGACCTGATCAGAATTCACTCTATTCTAAACCAGGCCACATCCAACAGTATCATCATAATGAATGAAATCTTCACTTCCACGTCTTTAAAAGACGCTGTCCTTCTGGGCGAAAAGGTGATGGAAAAGATCATGCAGTTGGACTTGCTGTGCGTTTGCGTAACGTTCATTGATGAGTTGGCTTCTCTGGGAGAGAAGACCGTGAGCCTTGTCAGCACGGTGGTTCCAGGAGATTCGGGATTGCGAACATATAAAATTGTGAGAAGACCTGCGGACGGACTTTCCTATGCGATATCAATCGCCGAAAAGTACGGCCTTACGTACGACTGTTTAAAGGAGCGCATAAAATCATGAAGGCTTTTCTCATGTACAGGGATCATGATCTTGACCTGCAGCGGAAGTTGCCGCCCAATGAACGTGCATTGACGCAGGACCTGGACTTGGACACGCTGTTCAACGCCATGTCGCTCGGCGACACATTTTTATTGGAGGTGGCAAGAAAAGTTGTTTTGTCAGGTGTGAGCGACCTGGACACAATACTATATCGCCAGAGCATTCTGAAGGACAGCTTGAAAAAACGGCCAATTATCCAGGATATATACAATATAACGACAGAAGCGATTGAAGGCGAGAAAAAGATTTATTCTGGCATTTTCGGCGCATATTCCGACGCGATTCTGAACAGGTCGATGAAAGTGATGCACTTGTTTGCGGGCAATCTTAAAAAACTGAAGGAGATCGCCGATGAGCACGCCGGTGCATTTGAGTCAGAGGGCTTTACAGCGTTTTTCGCGATGCTCGGCAAAGAACTTGGGGATGAATATTTCGCCGCCATCCAGGATCATCTCAGAGACCTGGAATTTCGCGACGGGGTTTTGATCAGCGCTGAATTGGGGGCAGGCAATAAGGGCGCCCATTACACACTTCATAGAGCACAGGACAAAAAGCAGAGTTGGATGAAGCGGATATCTGCCAGGAAAGCGCCGGTCCACACCATTACTATCAGCGATCGGGATGAGAGCGGCGCCAGGGCCCTGTCAGAATTGAAAGGCAAAGGGATCAACCTTGTTGCCGATACGTTCGCCCAGTCCACCGAGCATATTCTCAGTTTTTTTAAGATATTGCGGACAGAGTTGGCATTTTACGTTGGTAGTTTGAATTTGCATCAGCAGCTTGACCAAAAGGGGGAGCCGCTGTCCTTTCCCGTGCCCGCGGCGCACGGCGAACGCAGACATTCTTTTCGCGGATTATACGATGTATGTCTGGCTTTGCGCGTGAAACAGAGAATCGTGGGCAACGACATGAATGCTGACAATAAAGATCTCGTGGTAATCACAGGCGCCAACCAGGGCGGCAAATCGACTTTCTTGCGAAGCATAGGGTTGTCCCAATTGATGATGCAGTGCGGTATGTTTGCTCCGGCCGAGGCTCTCTGTGCGAATGTCTGCGACGCCCTTTTCACACACTACAAACGGGAAGAAGACGCGACCATGAACAGCGGGAAACTTGATGAAGAACTCAGCAGAATGAGCGCTATCGCAGACACGATAACATCAAAATCCATGATACTGTTCAATGAATCATTTGCCGCGACAAACGAGAGGGAAGGTTCGGAGATTGCCAGGCAGATCACTGACGCACTTTTGGAAAAACGCGTCAAGGTTTTCTTCGTCACGCATCTGTATGAATTTTCCTGTGGCATGTACGACAAAAAAATGCAAAACGCCATTTTCTTGCGGGCCGAAAGGCAAACAGACGGAGAACGAACCTTTAGAGTACTCGAAGGCGAACCATTACAAACCAGTCATGGCGAAGATTTGTATAAAAAGATATTCGGAACGATTCCCCGCGCCGCTTCGGCGACATCTGCGGACATGAAAGGGGATGTTCCCACCTTGGCGCCACGGGGTTATGATTAAGTCGCGCCTGTTCCGCCTGGATGTGCGCGAGTTCAATAAAGGAACGCAGAATCGCGATGTGTCGTCCAACCCGCCATTACTCGTGAGAATCCGGATCGTGATGAACTGTTCCTGATGCATAGAGATCTTTGGCCAGAGAGAGACCTTCCAATTCCCCATCAATTCTCATGAGTTCATTGTATTTCGAGACACGTTCTCCACGGGCAGGCGCACCTGACTTCATTTGAGCGGCGTTGGTTGCCACGGCCAAGTCGGAAATGAAGGCGTCGTCCGTTTCCCCGGAACGATGGGATACCACGGTGCGATATCCGGACTCGGATGCGAGTTGCAGTGCAGCAAAGGTTTCCGTGAGAGTGCCCACCTGATTGGGTTTAATCAGAATGGCATTGCCAATCCCCGCCTGAATGCCCCTTTGAAATATCTCGCAATTCGTAACGAAAATGTCGTCTGCCACACACTGCAGTCCCACGCGGTTGGCTCTCTTTGTCAGGTCGACCCAACCCTCCCAATCGTCTTCTGCCAAACCATCCTCCACCGAAACGATCGGGAACTCTCCCGGCAGTTCCAGGATATAATCAGTCATTTCTTTTGCTGTCCAGCGATGGCCTTCATACAGGTACAATCCTTCTTTATAGAAATCGTTTGCGGCAAAATCCAGAGCGATGGAGATGTCGTGACCGGGTTTGTATCCGGCCTCCAGAATTGCCTCCGTGAGGATAATCAGCGCCTCGCGACTCGACTGCAGTTGCGGTGCAAACCCGCCTTCATCCCCGATGGACACCCGCTGGTGCGACTTCTCAAGAATGAGACGGAGTGTCTGGTATGTTTCTGCAGCCATTCTGATCGCTTCCGATATGGTATGCGCACCGTGTGGAACGAGCATGAATTCCTGGATTGCGATGCCGGAATCGGAATGTTTGCCGCCGTTGATCACGTTCATCATGGGAACAGGGAGCAGTCGGGGCGTGACCCCGTAGAGATCGGCCAGGTATCTTGTCAGGGATTCATTTCTGGATGCGGCTGCAGCGCGCGCTGCAGCCAGGGAGACTCCCAGAATCGCGTTTGCTCCCAGGTTCCTTTTATCCGGTGTGCCGTCGAGCTGGATCATCGCTTCGTCGAGCGCCCTCTGATCACTGGCATCCATCCCCTGGATCTTCGGTAGGATGATGTGCTCAATATTGCCGATTGCCCGCAGGACTCCCTTGCCGCGATAACGGAACCTGTCCTTGTCCCGCAACTCAAAAGCTTCCTTTTCTCCTGTTGATTTTCCCGAAGGCACGGATGCGCGTCCGATTGAGCCGTCACTCAGTCGGAGATCCACCTCCACTGTGGGGAAACCTCTGGAATCAAGAATCTCGCGGGCTGTCACTTGCTGAATCGTAGCTGTCATCTTATCGCTGCACTCCTTTCGATTGGTTGGCGCTCCCTGTCGTGCGAAGACGAAACATGCGTTGAACTGCCGCTCAAACAGTCGCAGTCTAAAATGCCGCAAATCTCGCTGCAACGCAATGTGTGCCCCGTCCGGCCCCGTCCTGGAGAGTCATTTTAATTCCTGAAAATAGCTCCTGCTGGATCTGTTCCTCGTACGAGGAACAGATCCAGCAGGAGCTATCATCCCTGAACGGGCTAAAGCGGGCTCCATCGCTATTTGACTACGGTGACTGTACCTCAAGCTACGGCTGAAAGTCAAGCGCCCAATCTATCCTATCCTATTGCTATTCTCTGAGCTATCGTTCAATGGACTCCACTGGGTAAGTGCAATTGTATGGATCTCAGGTCCATGACTGCCAATCCGGCGATTCAGACACTGTTGACTGTTGGCGAGAGGCAGGCAGCTCTTTTCTTATTTAAAGAATCAGGGCTGCTACTTTCGCGACTTTGACGGCGTTTCAGCCGATTTCTGCCTGTCTCCCCGCGCAGGGCGAAGCTTGGCCGCCAGAAGCCCTGATCGTCTCAGTTCCACCCGGATCTCTTCCACTCGTTCGGCCGGACAGGCAATACCACCGTAGCGCTCCGCTTCATACGCCTCCACCAGCGCTTGCGCGGCGTCAGTCTGCGTCGGCGCATGCTGGTTCAGCCACGTATTGATCCAGGAGAGAAAGACGCGCGCGGAATCGCCGGGAAGCAGCGGTCGTTCCGTTGCGGCGGCCACGCTCGTAGAGCGCACCAGGAGTTGGCTCAAAAGGGTTGCCTGCCGCGCCGCACGGGAGCGCGGGTCTTTCAGCGAGCGGTGAATAATAGTGACCTCCGTGTCGATCGCATCCCGTTTTCCCCCCTCCCACAGACTGAGTCCCTGTTTTATCAGCACGGCCAACAGGATCGCCGCTCCCGCGTAGAGGGCGATCTGTTCCAGGGTGTGCAGATTGAACATCAGTAGATGATGCGGCACGGTTTTGAACTTGATCCTTCCCGGTATGCTCCCATGCGCATGGGGTTCTGGATGATTTCTGTGCAGCAACGTGACCACGAGCCACATGAGAAGCATGATCAGCACAATGGTGGCCAAACTGCTCCATTTGTAGGGCAATAAAATAAAACCGAGCACCAGAAAGGCGATCAGAAGCACCAGCAGGACGATGTTTCGGAACGAAGGGAACCAGTACATGGCCGCACCCGCCAGGGCCAGCGCGATGGTCAGAACGATGAGCGGCAGCCGCAGCGGCAGAGGTTGCGACAATCCCATCTCCCTGGCCAGGTGGACGGCGCCGCGGCGCATCGCGACAAGCCGTGAAACGGCGGCCGCCGCGAACAGCGCGATGGCCGTTCCGTCGATTTCAGGCCGCGCAAGTCCAGAAAGCAGGCTGATGGCCATCGGAATCAGGTCCACGTAGAGGCGAATGTGTTGTCGCTCGTGATCCGTCCTCTCTCGAATGCGGATCATGCTGCGCAGGGCGAGGAAAGACAGACCGACGAGTGTGCAGATCCAGGCCACCGAGTTCATCTGAAATTTGAAAACCAGAACCACCAGACCGCTGAGAATGACCAGAGCGAACACCTGTGGTCGCCGCGTGTGCACGAATGTCGGCAGGACCGCGATGAGGACGCCGTAGGCGCCGAGAACGGCAAATATCGGCCAGACGAGCGCACCGCCGCTGAGCGGCAAAAAAACTGCGATGATCCCTGCGCACAGGAGTGTGTCCGCCGCGACTCCCATGATATTCATGTCGCTTCCTCCGGATCGGAAGTCAAACATACTCGGATCACCTCGTGTCCCTGTGCCCGCAGTCGGTCATATTCCGCTGCGTGCTCCCTATTTTCAAAAGCGGTAAACACAATGATTTGCGCGGGTGCGCCGCCGGTTGTCCTGACGCGCTTCAACAGTTCGGAGAAGGGCCGAAGCGCGTATACGGACAGTTCCCCGAGCCAGTGACCGACGATGCGACGCGTACGGGGCGTGAGCGGCCCGGTTACTTCCAGAGTGTTGAACTGGCGAGGATGCTTGCGCCCGTACCAGAACGCATTGGTCATCATGATCACGTGTGAGTCCGCTTTCAGGAGCAGCAGAGCTGCGACCATCGTTTCCCGGTACAGGCGTTCCACCGCCTGGGAATCCGGCGCCCAGAACTGCCTGTTGCATTGCGCGTTGACGAGAACGATCACGCGCTTTGCGATTGCCAGAGAGCGCTCCACCACCATCAATTCGCCGTGACGCGCGCTCTGCATCCAGGCCACATCGCGCAACGAGTCGCCAGTCTGGTACTCCCGGATATTGATCCACTCCAGCGAAGTCGGATGCAGTTTCTGTTGTGTGGCGACCGTGCCCAAAACACGCGTCTGCGCGTTCCGTGGTCGACCCTCTCTGTGCGCCGGCGGATGGACGACTATCGCGGCGTCGGACAGGACAGTCACTGTTTTAAAGCGCGGCGACAAACCGTCCGACAGGATCAGTTTGACAAGTTTGATCACTTGACGGCCGCGGAGCTCTCCATAGACTGCGAAGCGCGCCTCCACCTCTTCGCGACCCCGGATGCTGAACGAGGCGCTTAAGTGGCCCGCGCGGCCTCCGCTTTTCGCCGCATCGCCGGACAGCGGCGCCTGCAACCCTTCCGGAAGTTCCACGATGCAGCCGACCTGGGGGGCCAGAAGCCGAGATTCGTTGCGCACGCGGACGATGATCTCCGTCCTCTCCCCATGCGCGATGGAGATCTTGGACGGCAAGACGGACACCGTCACGCGCGGCGCGACCAGATGGCTCCAGAGGTACGACCACAACGCATACAGAGACGGCGCCAGGATGACAATGATGATGAGCGGGATCATGGCTGCGGCCTGTCGACTGGAACCGAGACGGACTGCAGGAGACTCATGACCCATTCGTGGGCGCTCTTGCGATCGTCGTCGAGGTACCCTTCCAGAACGAGTCGATGATACAGTACGGACGGCGCGACCTTCTGGACGTCATCGGGGGTCAGGTAGCTGCGGCCCGCAAGAGCGGCGGCCGCTCGCGCAGCGTCCGTGAGCATCACCATCGCGCGCGGACTGGCGCCGGTCAAAACGTCCGACCGTTCTCTCGTCGCGCGCACGATACGGGCGATATAGACCAGCAGTTCGTCACTTGTCCGCACTTGTCTGTAGGCATGCGTGAGCGACTCCAGGACATGGCCCATACCAGCCAACATGGGAGCAGCGGCTGTTGTCGCTTCCTGCAGGTGCGCCCGCAGCAGCAGCAGTTCCTGTCGCTCGTCTGGATACCCGAGCGACGTCTTCATCAAGAACCGGTCGAGTTGCGCCTCAGGCAGAGGGAACACGCCCTGCGATTCAATCGGGTTCTGCGTGGCGATCACCAGAAACGGTTCCGGCAACGGATGAGTTTCCCCGTCGATCGTCACCTGGCGTTCCGCCATCGCTTCCAGCAGTGCGGACTGTGTGCGCGGCAGGGCGCGATTGATTTCGTCCACAAGCAGGATATTCGAAAACACAGGTCCTTTGCGGAGTTGAAAGTCGCCTGTCTTTGGATTGAAAACCAGTCCGCCCAGCACATCTGTCGGCAACATGTCCGGCGTACACTGCACGCGCCGGAACTCCAGTCCCAGCAGGTTGGCGAACGCCTTCGCAAGCGCCGTCTTGCCGACGCCCGGAACATCCTCCAGCAGGACGTGGCCACCCGCCAGTACAGCGATCAGCAGGTGCTCCACGGTGTCTTCCAATCCGAAGAGAGTCGCGCCGACAGCATCCTGAACGGTGCGCACCGCCCTGCGGGCCATCTCGTCTGCGACTGCCTGCGGATCTGGCGACGTCATCATTTCTGTCATTGTGCATACCACCATTCTTCGCCACGGGAAACAGCTTGACCGACGCGCGTCGTATTCTGTACGTATTCTCCGGGCGAAATTTGAGCGAACGATTGAGGCGCGGCCTTGTCTGATTGCGATGCATTGACTGCGATTAGAGCAGCGATCTCCGGAACAACAGGACTGGATTGCGACGTCGTCTCATCCGTCATCTGAATGGTGTCGCCGTTTACCAGTTCTTCTTCCAACAGACGTTCTACCAGGATCCGATGCGCCTCCCGGTGGCGGTCGATCATTCGGCGCACGCGTTCATCGTATACGCGCAGTCGTGCGACTGTCTCCTGGTCCGCAGACTTGGACGCGACAAAATCATCGCCCATGCCATACACAGTGATCATGCGGCGCGTGAGTTCCGTGGCACGTTCGATGTCATTCTCGGCTCCCGTGCTGCGATCCAGCAGACACACGAATTCCGCAGCGCGGCCACCAAGCAGAATCATGATTTCTGTCTCCAGTTCCGCCTGCGTCAACAGAAGTCCGTCCTTTCCCTCGCTGTAAAACACGTAACCCAGAACTCTGCCGCGCGGCTGAATGGTCACATATTCCACTGTTCTTCCCAAGGCAAGGGCCGCAATCGCGTGCCCTGCTTCATGGACAGCGATGCGTCTGCGAATGGCTGGATCGACTCGCGTGTGTTTCAGTCCAGCGATGATGCGGGCCAACGCCTCGTCAATGTGGGAGGCGTCGATCTGCATAGAACGGTCTTTCACGGACAGAATGGCCGCCTCATTCATGACGGCGGCCAGGTGTGCTCCACTCATGCCTGCTGTCCGTCTCGCCAACTCGTGAAAGTTGACGTCGCCGATGCGTTTATTGCGAGCGTGTAGTCGGAGAATCTCCTCGCGGGCAATCGCATCGGGAGGCGACACCTCTACATGGCGATCAAACCGTCCCGGTCGCGTAGCCGCGTGGTCCAGTAATTCGGGAAAATTTGTCGCCGCGATCACGACAACGGCGTCATCGGGAGTAAACCCGTCCATCTCCGTTAAAAATGCGTTTAGCGTGCGCGCACTCTCTTCATGGGCATCCTCCCGCTTTCGCGCCAGTCCGTCAAATTCGTCAATGAATACTACGCAGGGCGCATGTTGCCGAGCCTTGCCGAACAATTCGCGAATTCGCTTGGCTCCCACACCCACATAGATCTCCTGAAAGTCGGAGCCGCTTGCCGAAAAAAAAGGAACCCTCGCTTCGCCGGCCATCGCCTTTGCCAGCAGTGTCTTTCCGACTCCTGGAGCACCCGTCAGCAGAATTCCACGGGGCAATTTGGCGCCCTGTGCCAGATAACGCGCCGGGTACGCCATGAAATCGACGATGTCCAGCAGTTGTTCCTTAACCGCTTCATTGCCTGCAACATCCTGGAATGTAATCGACGGTTTCTTCGCCAACTGCGACACCGAATCTTTCACATTTGGAGTATAGCGCAGTTTCTGTTTCATTTTTCCTCTTATCTGCATAAAGTGATACAGTTCCAGGGCAACCAAACACATCACTACAATCGCAGCACCGATCAGTATACCCATGTGGGAACGAGGATTTGTAGATGCGCTTTGCAATGCAGCTTTGGACGCGCCGGACATCACCAGCCACTGGATGTTCACATAAGCCACCCCTTTTTTCTCGATACGAATAATAAGCCCCTACAGATTCGAACCTTTCGGTTCACCTGTAGGGGCTATCATCCCATCGCGGGGATTACGTGAGCTCCATCACGATTCCATGTTCTGTTTTTAGCATAATACGACAATCTCCTTTCGTCAATGCCCCGATAAACGATCGGAGAGTGCGGGAGTGGGAAAGGGGATTGACGCATGCCGACTGTCATATTATGCTGAACTGAAAACGTGACATCGTGATGGAGCTCACGTAATCCCCGCGACGGGATGATGGCTCCTGCAGGCAACCCGAATTATAAATCGGGGGAGTGTCTTGTGGGGGCTATTGTTGTTGGCCAACACCTTTATGAAGAGTCACTTTGCCGTCAAGGGAGTGTGTAGGCATGGAATCGTACGTGAGCAGTCAGACGCTTCAGAAGGCCACTCTGGAATTGCTGAAGCAGCGCGGCGTAGATGTAAGGGAAATAGCTGCTATTACCCTGTTTTTGCAAAGGTCGTATATTCCCGGATTGACACTGGATCAATGTCTGGAGAGCGTGATGCATGTGTTGGGGAAACGCGAAGTGCAAAATGCACTTCTGACCGGGATTGAACTCGACATCCTGGCGGAAAATGAGATGTTGTCAGAACCGCTGCAACGCATTATTGCCTCCGATGACAGCCTGTACGGAGTTGACGAGATCCTGGCGCTGTCCATTCTCAATATTTATGGAAGCATCGGATACACGAATTACGGATACGTCGATAAACTGAAATACGGGGTCTTGGCGCGGTTAAACGATCACACCTCGAGTCGCGTACATACATTTCTTGACGATCTCGCAGGAGCTGTGGCCGCAGCGGCAGCGAGCCGGTTGGCCCATCGTCACCGAAACGAGATGGAGACAGACCATCCTATTTGACGACTGAATATGAACCGGATGCACAATAGGAGATCATTTGATAATGGAACACATTCGTACACAGCGAGTTCGGTTATCCAGCGCTTCCTGGGTTGATCGCTTGACTTTTAACGGGAGGTTGAGGTACATTCATTGCAGTTAGGCAGCGATGGAGCTCGCTTTAGCCCGCTTGGGGACGATAGCTCCTAATGGATTTTATTCCTTCTTTGGCGGAATAAAATCCATTAGGAGCTATTCGTGTTGTGGATTCGGATAATCAAAGGGAGTGCATCGCCAGATGACAGCCACGATTCAACAAATGACAGCCCATGAGATTCTGGATTCCAGAGGGTTTCCAACAGTGAGGGTGGATGTTCTGCTGAGTGACGGCTCAGTCGGACGCGCATCCGTGCCTTCGGGAAAATCAACGGGAGAGAATGAAGCATTTGAATTGCGAGACAAGGACAGGTTCCGTTATCGCGGCAAGGGAGTTCTACAGGCGATCAGCCATATTGAGCAAATCATCCTGCCAAAAATTCTTGGAATGGATGTCTGTGATCAGGCATTTCTCGACCAGACGATGATCCAACTCGATGGCACACCAGATAAAAGGAACCTGGGAGCGAATGCGATTCTGGGAGTCTCCCTGTCCGTAGCGCGCGCCGCAGCCGCATCCAGACAGGAATCCCTGACAGGATACTTGGCCGATCTCTACGGGGCCGCGCCCCAACTGCTCCCTGTTCCCATGATGAATGTGATCAACGGCGGCAAACATTCGGATTCCGGCATTGCAATAGAAGAATTCATGCTCGTTCCGCACGGTGCGCGAAATATATCGGAAGCGATCAGAATGGCTGCGGAAACATACCACATACTCCGTTTCATTCTTGAGAAGTCGCACCAGCGGGTGTCCATCGGGGATGAAGGGGGATTCGCACCGCAACTGCAGTCGAGCCGCGAGGCTTTGACAATCCTCACGCAAGCAATTTGGGAGGCCGGATACGAACCCGGCCATGACATCTCCATCGCTCTGGATTTTGCTGCAAATAGTTTCTATGAAGAAGGATTGTACCTGTATGAGGGACATCGCTGGACTTCGAAAAAGATGACTGACTATATTCTGGGATTGGCAGAAGAGTTCCCAATCGTTTCGGTGGAGGATGGTTTGTCGGAAAATGACTGGGATGGTTGGCTCAACCTGACAAAGAGAGCCAACCGTGTGGGACTGCAGTGTGTGGGAGACGACATTTTCGTTACGAATTGCGAGATATTTCAAAGGGGCATTCAAGCGGGGATTGGCAACGCCATCCTGATTAAACCCAATCAGGTGGGCACTCTCACGGAAACCTTTGCTGTTCTGCGGCTCGCGTCCGAGGCTGGCTATCGCACCGTGGTATCCCATCGTTCCGGGGAAACGGACGATGCCTTCATTTCCGACTTGGCCGTGGCAACCAACGCCGCTCAAATGAAGTCAGGTGCGCCTGCCCGTGGAGAATGTGTCTCGAAATACAATGAGCTCATGACAATTGACAGAGAAATCGCCGGCCTTTCGTTGGCCAAAGGTCTGTATGCGTCGCCAACACACCATTTTGATCCGGGCGCTCATTGGTAATGGCGGGTTGGTCGATACATCGCGTCTCATACGAGGCGCTTGGTTGCGGAGGGGAAATGGGAGAAAGTTGTGCTTTTAAATGGGAGGTTTGAGAGAAGTGTTTTCCATTCTGGATTTGACTGCACAAATGACTGGGAAAGAAGTCTGGGTCATTGGCGACATCCATGGTGAGTTCGCTTTATTGGAAACGCTGCTGCGAAAGATCCACTATCAGCCGGATACGCATTTGATCGTTACCGCAGGGGACATGGTAGACCGCGGCCCAAACTCGCCTGCGGTCGTTGCCTGGTTTCGGCGGCGCGGATATGCGGTGCGGGGGAATCACGAAGTGATGTGGCTGGAAACACTGGCTGCCGGCTTACCTTACGAAGGGGATCGAGTTTGCGCAGCGTGGATGATGCGAAATCAGGGTGAAAGGTTTATCACGAACGGAATGGACAAAACACTGTTGCAGTTCATGGAGGCCCAGACGCCAGCGCTGAACTGGTTGAGTTACTTCAATGCGCTGCCCTACGCGATCGTTCTTGGCGAATGGCTGATCGTCCATGCCGGGGTCCGTCCGGAAAGGAGTTTCTCAGAACAAAGCGAGAGCGATCTGGTATGGATTCGCGACGCAGAGGCCATCCCATCTGTCGCGCGGATGGGAAAACGCCTGGTTTGCGGTCACACTCAGACGTTTCATCTGGGATCTTTGGGACGGGCGATCATTCGTGAGGATGTTGTGCGGATCGACATTGGCACTGCTGACGGAATTGCGCTGGCGGCTTTTTGCCTGAACAATGAGGATGTGGTGATGGTGGATCATCCGAACCGTGCGGAGGCGGAACGACGGATTCAGGCGGAGCTGGCGTCCCAAGCATTGTGAAAGGGATGTTGTGCGATCGCGGTATTTCCGGTCGCCGGGATCGCCGACAGATTTGATCCGTCACTGCTTACGTTGTATAATTTAAGTAAAAATAAATGAATAGCGATGGAGCTCGCATAGCGCCCGTTTGGGATGATGGTCCCTGTAAGATGTTGGAATAATATTTCGCCATCTCGGGGGGGTTGTGTTTTTATTTCCCAGTCAAATGAAACGCGAAGGGACGATTGCAATTTGCCGCGAGATTTGCCAGTGAGCAATGGGAATGTGCTGATCAATCATGATTTGCATGGTTATATCCGGTGTATCTATTACCCGTATGTTGGTCATGAAAACCATGGTCTGGACCACTTGTCACGCTTTGGAACCAGCGTGGATGGAAACTTTTTTTGGCTTGATCACGATGAAGTGGAGACTCGTGCGCATTATGTGAAGGATACTTTGGTTGCGGAGTTGGAGTCCGACCACTCCCGTTTGGGGATATCACTGACCATGCTCGATGCCGTAGACCAGCACGACAATGTGTTTGTGCGCAAAGTCACTGTACATAACCACACCGATGCGGTACGACAAGTCAGACTGTTTTTCCACCTGGACATGAATCTGTACGGCAGTCAGATTGCCAATACAATCCTGTATCATCCTGCTTTGCAGAGCCTGGTTTTTTATAAGGGACACCGGTATGTCACTCTGTCATGCGCAAGACAGGGAGAAGAGGGCTCCCGTCCGGATGGATTTGCCTGCGGCCAAAAGGGGATTCATGGGCTGGAAGGCACTTGGCGCGATGCAGAAGATGGCCGCCTGGAAGGTCACCCTATCGCACAGGGTTCCGTTGACGGGATTATTCAACTGGATCTCGCAGTGGAGGCAAACGGGCAACAGACAGGCTGGTTCTGGATCTGCTTTGCAAAGAGCATGGAGGAAGCAGAACAACTGGAGGCCACTGTCCGGGCGCCGAAACCCGAACTGCTTTTGCAAAGAACAGAGTCGTATTGGCGCCGCTGGCTGGGGCATGACAGGCATAATCTTGCCGCATTGCCGGGGGACATGGCGGTGAGTTACAAACAAAGCCTGTTGATTGCCCGTTCCAATATGGATAATCGCGGCGCGATCATTGCCGCCAATGATTCTTCGATGTTAAAAGGCGCTCAGGACACGTATTCGTACATGTGGCCGCGCGACGGCGCCCTGATTGCCCACGCGCTGGATTGCGCAGGCCACCACGATATGACTCGCCGTTTCTTTGATTTTTGCAAGCGGGTCCTTTCGCCTGGCGGATTTCTCATGCACAAATACAACCCGGACGGTTCTGTCGGCGCCAGTTGGTTGCCGTGGATCAACGACCGTGGGGAGCCGCAACTCCCCATTCAGGAGGATGAGACAGCGCTCGTGGTCTACTCCTTGTGGAACCACCACGAAACTGCCGATACGCTCGACAGGTCGCTTGACGACTATGAGAAGTTCGTGGTTCCAGCCGCTGATTTCATGGTGCGTTTTTGCGATGACAACAGACTGCCCCTGCCGTCGTACGACTTGTGGGAAGAGCGCTTCGGTGTCTTTGCCTTTACAATCGCAAGTGTTTTTGCGGGCTTGCAGTCGGCGGCCAGGTTTGCGGAGTTCCACGGCGACGGCAATCGCCAGCGCAGATATGAGCAAGCCGCCGCACAGATGCAACAGGCGGCTGCCGTGCATCTGTACGATGAACGGACGGGACGTTTTGCGCGCGCTCTGTATCCGTTGAATGAGGGCGCTGGCATCCGTTATACTCAAGACATGGAGCCGGACAGCAGTATGTATGCGTTGTTTGACTTTGGGCTGTTTGCAGCCTCTGATCCGCGCATTATTGGCACGATGCATTATTTGCGGGAAACATTATGGGTAAGGACGAATGTGGGAGGTTTGGCGCGGTACCGGGGGGATCGTTACTTCAGTCAGGTGCAGGATGATGAGAACGTGCCCGGCAATCCGTGGTTCATTTGCACACTGTGGCATGCTGAGTGGCTCATCGCATGCGCGACTTCCGTTTCTGAACTTACAGAGGCGGAGGAACTGATCCGCTGGGCCATGCGCAACGCTCTGCCTTCCGGTGTCATGGCGGAACAGATTCACCCGTTCACGGGTGCGCCGCTGTCCGTCTCGCCGCTCACGTGGTCGCACGCGACGTTTGTCAAGGTGGTGCAGGAATTTTTGGCTGCCGTAGAAAGAACGAATGCCGAGAAGTGAGGACAGGCAACCATGAAGGAGCGCAGTCACAGAGTAGGGGAGGGAGAATCGCATTGGACGATCAGCTGTTTGTGTTATTCGGAGGAAGCGGAGATTTGGCAAAACGAAAGATTATCCCGGCGCTCTACAACCTGTTTCTGGATGGCAAGATGCCTCATCGTTTCGCCGTCCTGGGTCTTTCGCGCAAACCGCTGGCAAGGGAGTCGTATCAAGAGTTTATTGTCAAATCGCTGCAGGAGTTTTCGCGACATTCAGTTGACGCGTCTGACAAGGTTCGCTCGTTTGCTGAGCATGTGTACTACCTTTCCTTTGACGCGAACCAGCCTGACCATTACCGAACGCTAAAAGATACTGTGGAAGACATTGAAGCAAAGAACAGTCTCCCCTCAAACCGCATATTTTATCTGTCCATGGCGCCTGCCTTGTTTGATCAGGTAGCGGTATACTTAAGGGAGTCGGGGGTGACGCAAAACAGCGGCTGGCGGCGCCTGATTATCGAAAAGCCTTTTGGACACGACCAGACGTCAGCCAAGGCTTTGAATGAGCGGATCTCAGCGGCGTTTCAAGAGCACGAGGTCTATCGCATCGATCATTATCTGGGCAAGGAAATGGTGCAAAACATCGAAGTCTTGCGTTTTGCCAATTCGATCTTTGAACCGCTTTGGAACAACCGCTACATCGCAAACGTGCAGATTACGTCCAGCGAACTGGTGGGCGTGGAAGACCGCTCCGGTTATTACGAGCAGGCCGGGGCGCTCCGGGATATGGTGCAAAACCATATGTTGCAGATGCTGATGATGGTTGCGATGGAGCCGCCGAGCCGGCTCAATACGGAAGCGATCCGAGATGAGAAAGTCAAGGTGCTGCGGTCGCTGCGCAAATTCAATTCTTCGGACATGAGCCGATATATTGTACGCGGTCAGTATCTGCCAGGGAAAATTGCCGGTAATCCGGTGGTCGGTTATCTCAATGAACCGGGCGTCGACTCCCAATCGAGCACGGAGACGTTTATCGCCGCAAAACTGTTCGTGGATAACTTCCGCTGGGCGGGCGTTCCCTTTTTCATTCGTACGGGCAAGCGGCTGAACAGGAAGACAACCAAAATCGTGATCGAGTTTAAAGACCTGCCGGAACGATTGTATTTTAATCAGGACGGGTCGCTTCTGACAAATCTCCTGACGATACAGGTCAATCCAACGGAAGGCATTTCGCTGCGCCTGAACGGCAAGAATCCGGAACGGGAGGGTGTGGTTTCTCCGATTGCGATTGATTTTTCGCAAGAGACGACAGATCTTCCGGAAGCATACGAGCGTCTGATTTTTGACGCCATGCGCGATGATTCGACCTTTTTTACGCGTTGGGATGAAGTATCGCTCGCCTGGAAATGGATCGATCCGGTATCGCAATCATTTGCGGATGGGCATCCTCTTTATCCGTATGTGTCTGGAAGTTCCGGACCCAAAGAGGCGGATGAACTGTTGCGGGCGGACGGGTTCATGTGGTGGTAAGCCTGTTTTCATTCTGGAGGTGTTTTCATTGGTTTCTTTACAGCTGGATTTTGTGAAGGGTTTTTTGCAAGACCATGAAATGGATCAGGCGCAGCCCTTTATTGCGAGCATTCATCAGCAGTTGCACCAGGGAACGGCCCCCGGAAGCGACTTTCTGGGTTGGCTGCGTCTGCCTTCCGAGACCCTGAGGCGGGGCGTGGAACCGATTCTCAGCGCCGCCGCTGCGATTCAGGAGCAAGCGGACGCGCTCGTGGTGATTGGCATCGGTGGATCGTATCTGGGCGCGAGGGCGGCGTTTGAATGGCTCAAGCCCGACTATTACAACCAACTGACGCGCAGCGTGCGCGGCGGACCTGAATTGTATTTTGTGGGGAATCACATCTCATCCGACGCTGTACAAGATCTGCTGCGCGTACTGGAAGGCAAACGCGTTGCCATAAACGTGATTTCAAAATCGGGTACAACTACGGAGCCCGCCATTGGCTTTCGGCTGTTGCGCGACTTTTTGATCCAGCAGGTGGGGGAGACTGAGGCAAAGAAGCGGATCTATGCGACTACCGACCAATCGAAGGGCGCATTAAAGAACTTGGCGGATGCAGAGGGGTATCGATCGTTCGTCATTCCGGATGATGTGGGTGGACGCTACTCTGTACTAACTCCCGTCGGACTGTTGCCCCTGGCCGCGATTGGGGTTGATATCGTGTCTCTTCTGGAGGGCGCCCGCGACGCCGAACGCGCGCTCTCTGTGGACCGTCTCGTGGACAACCCTGCCTATCAGTACGCCGTGCTGCGCAACCAACTCTATCGCAAGGGATATACGACCGAGATTCTGGCGCATTTTGAGCCTGCTTTGCACTTTTTCGCCGAATGGTGGAAACAGCTCTTTGGCGAGAGCGAAGGCAAAGATCAACAGGGCGTATTTCCTGCGTCTGTGGGCTACAGCACCGATCTTCATTCGATGGGCCAATACGTGCAGGAAGGGTATCGCAACTTATTTGAAACCCTGGTCGATGTCCGCGCCGTTCGACACCCGGTTTCCGTGCCTCCGGCCCCTATTGAAGATGGGCTTGCGTATTTGGCGGGCAAGGATCTTTCGTTTATCAACGAAAAGGCCCGCATGGCCATACAGCAGGCGCATGCAGAAGGGGGTGTACCGAACTGCATGGTCTCCGTTGCGGATCGCAGCGCGCATTCTCTTGGCGAACTGTTCTATTTTTTCGAACTCGCCTGTGCGGCGAGCGGCTTGTTAATGGGAATCAATCCGTTTAACCAGCCGGGTGTCGAGAACTACAAGACAAAGATGTTTAAGCTGCTCGGAAAACCGGGGTACCAGGACTAATAGAACAAAGGGGATGTAAGCAATGAAGATTTTTGTTGACAGCGCACATTTTGAAGACATCAAAAAGGCATACGATCTGGGCGTTCTTTCTGGCGTCACGACGAACCCTTCATTAATTGCCAAAGAACGCGGCGTGCGTTATGAGGATCGAATTTCCGAGATTGCGCAGTATTGCGAGGGCATTGAATCGATCAGCGCTGAAGTCATGGCCAATACGGCAGCCGAGATGATTGTGCAGGGAAGAGCGTTTCACAAAATCAATCCGGAGAACATCACGGTCAAGCTGCCTTTGACGGCAGAGGGCCTGCAGGCTTGCAGGGCGCTCTCGAAAGAGGGCATTAAAACGAATGTAACCCTTATTTTCAGCGCCAACCAGGCCCTTTTGGCGGCGCGCGCGGGAGCCTCCTATGCTTCTCCCTTTATCGGTCGTCTGGAAGACATCAAACCAGGCAGCGGACTCGAACTTATTCAGGAGATCGTCGCTATTTTCCAGATGCACAACCTGAACACGCAAGTGTTGGCGGCGTCGATTCGCAATCCGGATCAAGTCCGCGAATCAGCGTTGGCCGGCGCGCATGTCGCGACCATGCCTTACAAGGTGATCGCGGACATGCTGCAGCACTCCATGACCGATCAGGGCATGGCGAAATTTCAGCAGGATTGGGATGCAGCGCAAAAAGAACTTGGACAAACTCGGTGACGCCAAGCTTGTCTTTGTCAATTCCAGAGAGGAAGACAGCCCATGGATTTTACTGAACGAGATCACCAGGCAGTTGCAGCGATTCGCGCGTTATCGATTGACGCCATTGAAAAAGCCAATTCCGGCCATCCTGGACTTCCCCTTGGCGCAGCGCCCATGGCGTATGTCCTGTGGACCCGGTTTCTGAAGCACAACCCGCAAAATCCACACTGGTTTGACCGCGATCGATTCGTTCTTTCGGCCGGTCATGGTTCTATGCTGCTTTATAGCCTCTTGCATCTGAGCGGCTACGATCTGCCAATGAGTGAAATAGAGCGGTTTCGTCAATGGGGTTCTGCTACGCCGGGACATCCGGAACTTGGCCATACGGCAGGTGTGGAAGCGACCACTGGACCACTGGGTCAAGGGGTTGCGATGGCAGTCGGCATGGCCATGGCAGAGCGTTTTTTAGCCTCCACATTCAATGTGGAGGCAATGGATGTCATCGATCACTACACCTACTCTTTGGTGGGAGACGGGTGTTTGATGGAAGGCGTTTCGCAAGAGGCGGCTTCTTTGGCCGGGCATCTGGGGCTGCACAAATTGATTGTGCTCTATGATTCCAACAATGTGACACTCGACGGACCCGCCCCCCTGTCCTTTACCGAAGATGTGGCGGAGCGCTTTGCAGCCTATGGCTGGAACGTGCTCCAAGTCGAGGATGGGAATGATCTCGACGCCATTTATGCAGCCCTGGAGACGGCGCAAAAAGAACGCGCACGCCCAACACTCATTGAAGTGAAAACCATCATCGGCTACGGCGCCCCGAATCAAGGCGCCAGTTCGGTTCACGGTGCGCCTCTTGGCGCCGCTGGAGCGCTCGCTGCAAAGGAAAAGTATGGGTGGCGTCAGCTTCCTTTTGTCATCCCGGAAGAGGTGTATGCCACTTTTGCGCAACACCTGGAACCTAACTATAAACTGAATGGTAAGTGGGCGGCCCTTAGCGAGCGCTATACCCAACAGCATCCTGAAACAGCGCAAAAGTTCCAGGACGCACTCGCGGGTCGTGTTAGCGTTCGCTTTGCCGAGGTTCTTCCCGAGTTTGAGGCCAGCGTTGCGACGCGTGACGCCTTTGCCGTGATTATCAATGCGCTTTCCCCACATATTCCCCATCTGCTTGGAGGATCCGCCGATCTTTCGGGATCCAACAAAACGTCTCTAACCGACAGCGGTGTCTTTAAGCGGGATCATTTTGCGGAACGCAATGTCTATTATGGCGTTCGCGAACACGCGATGGGCGCTGCGCTGAACGGCCTTGCTTTACACGGGGGCGTGATTCCGTTTGGAGGCACCTTTCTGGTTTTTTGTGACTATTTAAGACCCTCCATCCGTCTGGCGTCTCTCATGAAGTGCCATGTGATTCATATTTTTACCCACGATTCCATTGCGGTCGGCGAAGACGGGCCGACGCATGAACCGATCGAACAGCTTGCAGCGCTGCGGGCGATTCCTGGCTACAGGGTGTATCGGCCGGCAGATGCTACGGAAACGGCGTTGGCAGTGCAAGCAACGCTCGAATACGCAGGACCTGCGGCGGTTGTCTTGACGCGTCAAAAACTCCCTGTGCTGGACGAAATCAAAGAAAGTCGCCGGCTGTTTTTCCAGGGCGGGTATGTGCTCTACCAAAGCGGACACGGTCTAGATATGATTTTACTTGCTTCCGGATCGGAAGTTCATCTGGCGCTTGGCGCAGCGAAGCGGTTGGCGCAAGAGGGCGTACAGGTTCGCGTCGTCAATATGCCCTGCATGGAGTTGTTTGAAGAACAGGACGACGCGTATCGCGAGAGCGTTCTGCCAGCGCGTGTGCGTAAACGATTGGCTGTTGAAATGGGGCATCCGATGTCGTGGTACCGGTACGTTGGACTGGACGGCCGCGTGTTCGGGATTGAGCGCTTTGGCGCTTCCGCCCCAGGCGACATTGTGATGAAGGAATATGGGTTTACAGAAAGCGAGATTTTCTCTGCCGCGCGGTCGTTATTATAACTCGAAACCGCGTGTGACAGGGAAAATAATGGAGGATTGAAATGGAAAGCAATGTGCTGACCAGCTCAATTGAAGTTGCGCTGGATGTCTGCGCCAAAGCGGATAACATCAAACACATCGTGGCGCTTATCGCCTTGTGGCAAAAGGATAGGGACAAAGCTCAACTGGTGGAACTGCTGGCGCAAGAGTTAGAAACCCTATTGCATGAGTAGCATTGGTCGATTCGATCTTAAATTTCTGGAGGGTGAGATATATGGCGGGGCAAGACGTAGGAATGTTCGGTCTGGCAGTGATGGGCAAGAACCTGGCGCTCAACATGGAAAGCAGGGGGTATTCGGTCGCCCTGTTCAATCGATCGCCTGACAAGACGCGCGACATGCTGGCGGAGCATCCGGGGCGAAGGCTTTTGGGCACATACAGCGTGCAGGAATTTGTGGCCTCGCTGGCGCGGCCGCGAAGGATCATCATGTTGGTTAAGGCAGGGGTTGCAACCGACGACACCATTGCGCTCATTCGTCCGTATCTGGAGAAAGGCGACCTCCTTGTCGACGGCGGCAACTCGTTCTATAAAGACACGGTGCGCCGGGAAGCGGACCTGGCCAAAGACGGGCTCCTTTTCATCGGAACGGGGGTATCGGGCGGCGAAGAGGGGGCCTTGCGCGGTCCAGCCATCATGCCGTCCGGCAATCCTGAGGCGTACCGGCTGATCGAACCGATCCTGACGTCCATCGCAGCCAAGGCAGAAGGAGAACCTTGCTGTGCCTACATGGGCCCCGGCGGCTCAGGTCATTACGTCAAAATGGTTCATAACGGCATTGAATACGGCGACATGCAGCTCATTGCGGAATCCTACCATTTGCTCCATGAGGTGTTGGGACTGGATACAAACGCGCTGCACGAAATCTTCTCCGAATGGAACGAGGGTGAGCTTGACAGCTATCTCATTGAAATCACAGCGGATATTTTCCGCAAGGTGGATCCGGATACGAATCGTCCGCTCGTGGACATGATCCTGGACAGCGCGCAACAAAAGGGAACGGGCAGGTGGGCAAGCGACAGCGCGCTCGAATTGGCGGTGCCGCTGTCTGTCATTACGGAGGCCGTCTTTGCCCGCTGTCTGTCCGGTATGAAAGAGGAACGGGTTGCGGCGTCCAAACTCCTGAAAGGACCCGAGTTGCCGGAGCAGTCTGAGAATGCGAAGGAATTTACGGAGGCGGTGCGGCGGGCGCTGTACCTCAGCAAGATGTGCTCGTACGCTCAGGGGTTCGCCCAGATGAGCGCCGCTTCCGCAGAATACGGCTGGAACCTGCAACTCGGCAAGATCGCCAGCATTTTTCGCGGTGGCTGTATTATACGGGCGCGTTTCCTGCAAAACATCATGAGCGCGTATGACCGCAACCCGCAATTGGCCAATCTGCTGCTCGATCCGTATTTCCAGGATGTCTTTGGCCGCTATCAGGATTCGCTGCGCAAGGTGGTGGCTGTCGCCGCAATGCGGGGCATTCCGGCGCCGGCGATGGCAAACGCCCTGATGTACTACGACGGCTACCGGAGGGATCGCCTGCCCGCCAACCTGATTCAGGCGCAACGGGATTATTTTGGCGCCCACACCTACGAGCGCGTCGACCAACCCGGGGTCTTCCACACGGAGTGGGCGCCGTCAGACAAGTGATGGCAAGCAAATTTAGTGATAAGCAAAGCGCCACAAGACAGAGAATGGGTAGAGGTGAATCTTGTGAATCGAATCCTGGATATCAGCATGCCTATTCATCAGGATATGCCCGTATACAAGAACTTGGATGCGAAGCGTACTCTGTTTGAAACCACCAGCGATTTCACCTTGGGCGCCACACACGAGACGCGCCTGCACATGGATGCCCATGCGGGAACGCATGTGGATGCCCCCCTTCATATGATCGAGGGGGGGGCCGGAGTGGAGAGTATACTCCTGTCGCAACTCATTCGGCCCTGCCGGGTGGTTGACCTGACCACTGTCCGCGACGCCATCACACGCGATGATGTTGTGCGGGTTGCGCCTGCTGAAGGCGATTTTCTGCTGATGAAGACACAAAACTCCTTCTCCGAGGTCTGGAATCCGGAGTTTGTCTATTTGCGTGAGGATGCGGCAAACTACCTGGCGGCGGTGGGAGTCGCAGGCGTCGGGATCGATGGACTGGGCGTCGAGCGAAGCCAACCTGACCATCCCACGCATAAGACGCTCATGCGTGCGGGCGCCATTATCATCGAAGGATTGCGACTCGGTCATGTGGAGCCTGGAATCTACAATATGGTGGCAGCCCCTCTTGCTGTCATGGGGATTGACGCGGCGCCAGCCCGCGTCATTCTTCTGGAGCAGGCATAGCTGTGATTTAGTCGCGCCTGCTCCGAGTTGATCAGGTGAGGGCGACCGGGCGTATATTGTCGCTCTAGTCACGCAGCTCAGGCAACTGAGCAAGCAGAGCGGAAAGTGAGCCCGCCAGGTGAGCGCCTCCTCTCCATGCCGCGTACGTGGTAACAAGTCTTCTGTTGCCTTCGAGAGAATGCGTTGCCAACTGATGGGCCCATTTGGACTGCTCGATCACGGCTTTTGGCATCAAGGAAATCCCCAAGCCACCGGCGACAAGCTGCAAGATCGTGTCGATGCTGGCGCACTCCATGGTTTGTAGTACCGTGAATTCCCGATCCAGTATCCATCTCTCCAGAATCCGCCGGTAAGTGCATCCTTCCCGAAAGGCAATGACGACCGGTTTTTTCCTGAGGATGTCGTCCGGACTCCAGTCTGCCGGCGTGATGATTTGCAGTTCTTCGGCGAGCAGCGCCTTGGCTGCCAGATCTGGATGGACTACAGTTCCTGCGACAAACGCTACGTCCAGCTTGCGATTTAAAACGCCCTGCAGAAGGTCCTTTGTCGTTCCTGTTTCAAGCGAAATGTCGACTTGGGGATAAGCGTTGTGATACTTGGACAACCATCCCGAGACGTGGAGCGCCGCAGTGGTCTCCAGTGATCCGATGCGAAGCGCGCCAATCGGCTCCCCGGATTCGAGCAGCACAGCGCGGGTTCGATTCCACTCGGCGAGTAAGGATTCAACATGCGGATAAAGCCTTTGTCCATCCGCTGTAAGCAATACACCCGTCTTGATTCGCTCAAACAAGGTGTGGTTCAATTCCTTTTCAAGCAGCCTGATTCGCCCCGTAATGTGAGACTGCACAAATCCAAGTTCCCCGGCGGCTTTCGTCATGCTCCCAGTGCGTGCGACCGTATAGAAAATTTCCAGATCACGAATCTCCATATGTTCCGCCTCATCATAATAACTGATGTCAAACATCGTTATCAATCATTTTACTGGCCCCGTCAATGCCATTATAATGTGTGATAGATTAATTCGCCAACCATCACCATGACTCTTGTGTCACGGTAACTCTTGACATCATCACCATGACTCTTGGTAGGGGGCCTTGTATGGCTACGGAAGCTGAAACGATTATGCAGCAACCCGCCTGGCGCGTGCTCAAGCCTGTTATTGGCGGTATGCTTGGCCTAGTGGTGGCCATGGGCATCGGTCGTTTCGCGTATACGCCGCTGCTGCCCGTCATGCAGGATGAGTTCCACTTCTCCTCCTCGTTCGCAGGAATGCTCGCCTCCTGGAATTATCTTGGCTATTTGGTCGGTGCGATTCTCGCGGGCTGGTTGCCAGGGCGTGTCCATCAAGACCTCACCCTTCGTTACCGTTTCGTCCTGGCGGCGCTTCTTGGCAGCGCGGCTGCCACGGAAATGATGGCCTTTACGACATCACATGTGCTGTGGGCGGTCCTGCGCGGATTCGGAGGATTTTTCAGCGCAGGCGTATTCGTATTGTTGTCAAGCCTGATGATGGATTGGCTTGCCGCACAACGGCAGACAGAGAAAATCGGTTTTTTCTACGCTGGCGTGGGCGTCGGTATCGCTCTGACGGGGATATTGGTTCCCACCTTTCAACAGTATGGCGGCTGGCGGCTCGGCTGGCAGGGACTTGGAATTGTGAGCCTGATCCTGACAGCAGGTGTCTGGTTCACAATGCGGCGCGTCCAAGTTGTCTGTCTTCCAGGGCAACTGCCAACTGCAAATGCGGAAACTGTGCCCGCGGCGCCGTTTCAGCTCTGGGGCGTCACGCTCGCATACGGTCTGGAGGGACTGGGTTACATCGTCATGGCGACCTTCATCACGGTGTTTTTCCGACATGTGTCGAGCGTGCCCTGGTTGGGCAACGTCAGTTGGATTCTGGTCGGGCTGGCCGCCGCTCCGTCCACCTGGCTTTGGACAAAGACGGCGCGCGCCTGGGGTTGGCGACGCGCCATATATGCTGCCTACATCATGCAGGCGACAGGCGTCCTCTTGCCCGTGATTTGGCCGAACATCATCACCGCCGTCATCGGCTCTATTCTATTCGGCGGCACGTTCATGGGTATTGCCACGCTGGCTCTGTCCATCGGCAGACAATGCGCCCCGGACAGAGCCGGTCGCGTCATTGGCAATATGACCGCCATGTTCGGCGTTGGACAGGTGGCTGGACCGATCCTGGCAGGTTTCGCCACGGCGGCGACGCATGGCTACAGGCTTTCCATGCTGATTTCCAGCCTGATTCTGCTGGCCGCCGCCGCACTTCTTTGGTCGGCGCGACTGAAGACCTGATAATTTGGTATTTAAAAGGACTGTTCAGCGTGTACTGCACAGTCCAGTTCTTACCGCCGACGGCTGTGGTGTACACCTGCAGTACCTCAGCTGTGACACTTGATTTATTGGAAATTTGCTCTAATACCTCTCCGGTCATCCAACCGCGCTTTGGCGTGGCGAATGCGCTTGTCTTAAACAAGGTGTTGCCCACTTTCAGATCAGACAAAGAAAATTGTCGAACGCAAATTGTAACCTAACGCGATCCCCAGTCGTCTAGTACACATAACGGATGAGCACGCACCAAGGGCGAGTTCACCAGATACCCTAACGTTAGAGGATGAGGATGGAATGATCATTCGATCTCTGGCTGGTGCGACGGCGTCCGCAATGGCGGCAGAACCTATTTCGATGCCATCTGCCGCGCCAAAAGCAGTTCCATCCTTGCATGTACAGGTAGTGGGTCAGCCGACGCAGTTCAACGCGGTGCAGTTCGTGAACGCGAATACGGGGTGGATGGTAGGACAAGGAACGATTCTTGGCACTGTCAACGCAGGGCGCTCCTTTAGAGTCCTGTATCGCGGCGGCGGCAATTTCATGGGGATCGGTGCGATCGACACCCATACCGTCTTTGCTTGGGGTCCTCACATTTTGGTTGTCAGTATCGACGGCGGTCGAACCTGGAAGACACTGGCCTTGCCGTCACCTTGGCTCGATCAAGTCGCATTTCCCACGAAAGAGACAGGATACGCGATCGCCGGAAATTCGCGAAACGATGCATCCGCGTTGTACAAGACGACAGACGGTGGCCTGAAATGGAGCCGGATTCACTATTCGGGCGCACCCGTGAGTCTTGGCTTTGCCACCGGCAAGGACGGATGGGTGGCGGGAGCGGAAGCGCGGGTGATGCGCACGACAGACGGCGGTCAGACTTGGCAGTTGACATCCTCCCTCAATCCGGATCATCAGCAGGAATACACGGTGCTGCGCATCGATGCGACCAGTTCATCATCTGCCTGGATCTTGGTTCAGAGCGGCGCGGGAATGGATCAGGGTCTACGGCGTCTTTCGCACACGCAACGGTGTTTCGTGGAAGGCGATGCTTGGCGTATCCACTGCGGGCGCTGGACTGGCGCCGGGTGCGGCGGCCAATGCGCCGCACGGACCCGGGTCGATGCCGGGCGCCTTGTCTGCGGTCAACTCCGACACCGCGTTTGTAGCAGGCGCGTGGTCGATTGACGGTCCGGCTCAGCCTGTGGCGGTCGATAGATCCTGCGATGGCGGACGGACGTGGCGCTTGGAACCGTCTATGGCGAATCTGTATTACTCTTCAGATACACAGCAGAGCATGTCCTTTGTAAGCGGACTGGACGGGTGGTTGCTAGGAGGCGCAGAACTCGCGCACACGACAAACGGAGGACGCTCGTGGTCAGATGTCTATCCGACGGGATCGATGCGCCCCAAAGTCGGGATCTCCTTTGTCACTCCCCAAATCGGCTACGGATACGGCGTCACCGGGAATGCGAACGCCATACTGCGAACGGGAAACGGCGGAATCACGTGGCGCATGGTATCGGATCTTCCCGTACGCCATCCGGCGCCCTACCTCGGATACATCCCCTCGTCCAGCATCGCATTTGTCAATGTGCGGAACGGGTTTGTGATCGGCGCTGACGGCAATCTGTACCGGACGACAGACGGCGGCAAAACTTGGACGCGAGATATCATTCCAGGATTGGCGGGATCCTTTGCCACTGTGCAATTTGTAAACAACCACGATGGCTGGCTATCCGATCCGCTCGGCAATCGGTTCTGGTATACGCAAAACTCTGGCGCGACATGGACGCCACGCCGCATACCGCAGGGCGCGTGGCCCATTGCGCATTCACTGACCGCAGCCGAGAGGGCCGCTCCCGGTCAAGGGAAGTTCGGTCTCAATCCGGATGTACTGACAGGACGCGTTGTCTGGTTGTCTACCCAAAACTACTACCAATACGAAGTCACCGCAAATGGCGGCCGCACGTGGACAATGTATGATTTCCCACAGACGTGGATACCAAACGCGAACGGGCAGATGAGTTTTGCAAACGCCGAGAACGGTTGGCTGCTCACAGACTATGGGACGCTTTATCGAACACTTGACGGCGGACGCGTCTGGACACTGCTCCATTGACGCGATGAAGACAGAAGGCGCTTCAAACGGACACTTTTCAAAATATGCGAACATAAGGAGAAATCACGGTGAGAAGACATACTGCATGGAGAGCGGGTTTGCTGATGATTGCACTTTGCAGTATCGGTGCACTTGGCGTATCAGATACGTTTGCCAACACGGCCACAGCGTCCGATGCGTATGCCATTAGTGTTCCATCGAAAATCCCATCCTCCGTTGTATCCGTACTGCAACACAGAAGCGATATCCCAGTCGTACTTCCAGCGGGTTTGCCCACGTTTCAGGCACCTATGCCTAGCGGATTTTCCTTGGCCGTCAACCTTGACATTTCTTCAGGCGGGTACGGTCTGGATTTCTTCTGGCGCCAGAAAAACAGCCATACCGCCGCATTTCCCAACGCGAATTTCGTGGGTACGATATCCGGTACAAAGAACAAGGCAGAAGCGTTGAACGGGGCTCCTTGGCCAGATTTAAGCGAAACTCTGTCCCAATCAAAGCATAGAAAATCAGTTACACTACGAGATGGAACAAGAGTCACGGAGTATATTCCCAGCTCTGTGGGGATTGACGCGATCGCTTGGAGCCGAAAGGGCTGGACATTCGAAACCAGCGGTTTGGCCAATCAATATACCCCCGCAACGACGATCGGTATGGCAAACGCCATAGCGGATTACGCAGCTAAACATGGAGTCATTGTTCCGGGGGCTAAACGAGGTTATGTAGAAGCCGCGTGGTTGGGAAATTCTCCGGACTTCAACGTAGTTTGGACGTACAACTCGAAGATTTGGTATTCTGTCAGCATGCGTACGCTTTTCGCGACGCTGGCGGTGGCGCATGCCTCCGCTCTCATCACTCAACACGATCCTCATGTGAAAGCTCCCAGACATGCAGCCATACAATCCGTTGTCAATCCGAGTTATATTCTGGCCCTGAACACAGCGGATCAATTCCTGATAGCCTGGATGCAGAGGGACTGGGCGGCAGGTTCTAGCCTTCTCACCCCCTCAGAGTTACGGAAGCACTCGAAGAGCTACCTTCAAGAGTACTTTATAGGCCTTTCCGATCCACATCACGAGAGCTTCGAGATCACATTCGACAAGTGGATCAATCCGCGCCATCGTCTACTGTATAAAAGGATCCTGGAGGAACTACCATGCGCTCAATCTATGTAAAAATCAGCATCGCAACCGGTCTGCTGTGTTCAATCGCCATTCTGGGTGTGCTCACCTACATGCACCACCCCGCTCACCGCCATCTCTTCCACACGCGATCACTTGCCGCGCCGACGGCATCGGCCCCCACTTCGGTATTTTGGGAGAATGCGGTTAATGCCTACCTGCACTCCTTATCGGCGAAAACGGCAGCGGCAGCGCAGGCGCAAGGAGGTGTGGAGATGGGGTTTATTAAGCGTGAGGAGCGTGCCGGGTTCACCCAAAATCAAATCGTGGCCAACACGAGTCTGCTTTCCTACACGGGGAAAAACTCCCCTCCTGTTGTCGTCGCCACGGTGACCGCAGACACCATGGCGATGCATATATTGAGCCAACGGATTTATACCTATTCCAGTGGCGGCGTGGCCGTTCAACCATCCGCACAAGTTTTGGGACGAACGGCCGCCCCCGACTACCAAAACATCAAACTTGGCACGATCAATGGCAAGGATGCGCTCGTCACTGGCTTTTCAAATTCGAACGGGCCTTGTCGGGTGCAATTTGACCTATGGAATCATCAAGGGGGTTGGCAATCAATCTGGTCGGAGTCATTTTATGGAGTGAGCGATGTCACACTCTCATCCGTCAGAGCGTTTCACCTATTTGGCGACAATCCCCGTCAGATATGGACTTTGTCAGAAGCAAACGGCCGTTATTCGTACGGGCCGCAACCCTATGTTGCGAGTATCCCCTATCTCTACATCACACCGCAGGACGTAAAAGCAGGGGAACAGATATGGGTGACAGGCTGGGTGCCTCAATATGCCAACGGAGGCCGATTCATCGAACTGTGGTGGAATAGCGCGTCGGGCATTTCGTCACCCTGGAAGGTTCCAACCGCCGCAAACGGCACCTTTCGGGTGCTGGAGACGGTTCCGCAACAAACGCCGCAAGGCAGTTACGCGTTGACCGTTCTCCTCGCCCGCACAGGCAACGGAATGGTTTTGCTCGAAAACTTTGTGAATATCTCGGCGCACAATAAACCCTGAACCAGCTGGCAATCGGACCGGCGATCAGTGTGTACGCGCGATCGCAATGATTTGGTGCACTTGACGCACGGTTCGGCGATTTAGTATAGTGGCGCTATCTGCATAGCGATGGAGCTCGCATATGTCCGAAGAGGAATGATAGCCCCTACAAGATTCGCTTGCGCCAGCAGGTGTCTTGTAAGGCTTTTTTTTGTTCATTTTGAGAAGGGCGACGACTTCGGCCAGTGGGATATGACTGCGATCCGACGAAGGCGGCGAGGGAATACTCTGGAAAGACGGTGTTGTGAACTGCGCAATGACAGACTGACAAAGGAACCGCGACCGCTTGTGGAAAGCTCAAGACAGTATGGAATGATTGCCATTGGCGGGGTCGTCGGTGCGTTGCTGAGAGAATCGATAGAGGTCGTCATGCCGCCGCTGCAGGGAAGCCAGTTTCCGATTGCCACACTTTTGATCAATTTGAGCGGGAGTTTATTTTTGGGCTGGTTTTACACTATGACCATCTGGAAATGGCATGTACCGGTCTGGGTTCGCACAGGGATTGGCACTGGACTCGTGGGCTCGTACACCACGTTTTCAACATTTATGGTGGAGACAAATGGGCTGATCGGAAAAGGCTTGACCCTGTCTGCCGTTCTTTATGTACTTATGAGCGCCATCGGCGGTTTGCTGTGCGCCTATGCGGGCGTTCGGCTTGCAGGTGAGCGGCGGGAACCTGAAGTTCGCCCAAGCACAGAGGAGTGATCATCGGGAGGTGTACAAGTGGTTGAGTGGGTGGGTGTGGCGGCTGGCGGCATTGTGGGCGCCTGGGCGCGCTACTTTTTGACCAATCGGGTCAACAGCAGATGGAGCGGCGATTTCCCGTTGGTTACATTGCTGATCAATGTGACAGGAGCGTTTCTGCTGGGATTCCTGTTCGCGGCCACGCGCTCCCATAACTTGCTGGACGCGTGGCTCAGAAGTTCCATCGGAATCGGGTTTATAGGCACTTATACGACATTTTCGACGTTCACCTACGAAACGGTCACGCTGATTGATCGGCGCGCCGTCAAAACGGCAATCATGTATGTTCTGACCAGTGTGTCCCTCGGACTGCTGGGCGCATTGGTGGGCGCCAGAATCTGACGCTCTGCGCAGCGCACGCCACAGTATCGTCCGTCAGGCGCGAGCCGAAATCGGCCAGCACGGCGGGAACCAGCGGCGAGCCGCCGTGCGGCCTGTACGGTGACAGTGTCATCCGTCAGGCGCGAGCGAAGTCGACACTCTTTGTGTCTCCATGCAGCGTCACCGTCGTACGGGCCGGCTCCGTGTGCGCGACCACTTTGCCGTGGCTGATCACATAGCGGCACATGGGCTGGCGGCGGATCAGATCAAATTCGTCGTGGGCGGGAATGATGACGAAGCTGGCGGGTTTGCCAATGTCGATGCCATACTGCCCCTCAATCTGGAGGGTGCGCGCGGCGCGCGTCGTGATCATGCGCACAGTTTCTGCGATCTCCGCGCGGCCAGTCATGTGCGAAGTGTGCACCGCCATGTGCGCAACCTGCACCATGCTGCCCGTTCCGAGTCCATACCAAGGATCGAGAATATCATCGTGACCCAGACTGACATTGACGCCTTCGCGCCACAGTTCCTTGATCCTGGTAACCCCGCGCCTGATCGGATAGTGGTCAAATCGCCCCTGCAAGGTGATGTTGATCAGGGGATTGGCGACAAAGTTGATGCGCGCCTTTTTCAGCAACTGGAACAGCTTATATGTATAGGCGCCATTGTAGGAGTGCATGGCAGTCGTGTGGCTGGCGGTCACCCGCTCGTGCAGGCCGGTCTGCAGCGCCAGCGCCGCCACCACTTCGACGAAGCGTGACTGTTCGTCGTCAATTTCGTCACAATGGACGTCGATCATGCGGTCATATTTCTGGGCCAGGGAAAAACAAGTGTGCAGTGACGCTACGCCTGCTTCCCGTGTGTACTCATAATGGGGGATGGCCCCTACGGCGTCCGCCCCCAGCCGCAGCGCTTCTTCGAGCAGTTCTGCGCCGCCGGGATAGGAGGGGATCCCTTCCTGCGGAAACGCCACGATCTGCATGTCAACCAGCGGCGCAACAGACTCTCTGACTTCCAGCAGGGCGCGCAGCGCCGTCAACTGGGGGTCGCAGATATCCACATGCGTGCGGATGTGCAAAATGCCGTTTGCCGCCTGCCATCTGATTGCTTCAGTCGCGCGTGCGATGACATCTTCGCGGGTCAGAGATGGTTTGCGTTCGGTCCATACCTGAATGCCTTCAAAAAGCGTGCCGCTTTCATTGTATCGCGGGTCGCCCGCTGTAAGAACGGAGTCCAGGTGGATATGCGACTCGATAAAGGGCGGCAGAATGAGTTCGCCGTTTGCCTCGATGCGCTCTCTGGCAGAATCGTCAAGCTGTGGCGCGATTGCCGCAATGCGTCCGTCCGCAACGCCGATGTCGACCAGACTGGTCTGGCCTGTCAGGCGCGCGCCGTGGACGATCAGATCATACATAATGACGCCTCCCGCCTGGCCTGTTTGGGAACAATCGGGGAACCTGCAGCGCTCTATGATCAGCCCCGATCGAACCAGCCAGTACACTCTGGCAATCATTATACCATGCGCGCGCGCCCGCCCGCGTGATGAGCGCCGGTGTTACTGTCGGCCACAGTCAGGCAGCGGTCTGCAGGAAGCCAGAGACGCACTGTGGCGTTCACGGGCAGTTCGCCGTGATGCCAGACTTCAAGCGTCGCGTCGCCGGAAACTCCCGAGCCGCCGCTTACGCGAATGCGATATTGCCAGACAGTGCCCTGGAAGGCCCGCTGTATCACCTGACCGGTAATGCGCGCGCCAGTCTCCGAAGTGTTTTGGGCAGTTTCCTGTTCCACGGTGATGTCGGACGGGCGGATCAACAGCCGGGTATCGGTCGAATGCGCTGTGCCCTGTCTGGCGTATAACCGGTGGCCGTTCCACTCGACTTGCGCATACTCGTTTGCTGCGTCCATGACCTGACAGGGGAGCAGATTGGCGGCGCCCAGAAAGGACGCCACGAACGCCGTGGCGGGATGATGGTACAGGAATGTCGGCGTACCCTGCTGCTCGATCCGTCCGTCGTGAAGAAGCACGATATGGTCAGCCATGCTGAGCGCCTCCACCTGATCATGCGTGACGTAGACGCCTGTCACGCCCGTGGTCTTCATGATGTGCAGCAGCTCCCAACGCATCTGTTCGCGCAGTTTGGCGTCCAGGCTTGACAGCGGTTCATCCATCAGCAGCACCGTGGGGCGCGGAGCGAGCGCACGGGCAATCGCGATGCGCTGCTTCTGGCCGCCGGACAACTGCTGCGGAAACAGGGGTTCATACCCCTCCATCTGCACGATGCCAAGCACTTCCTTGACCCTCGCCCGGATAACGCTTGCGGCCTGCCGTTTGACCTTCAGACCAAATGCCACATTTTCGTATACTGTCATGTGCGGCCAGAGAGCAAAATCCTGAAACACCATGCCGATGTTGCGCCTTTCCGGCGGCATCGTGAAACCAGGTCCAGAAACCCGCCGTCCATCCAGGTCGATGCGCCCGTCTTCAATGTCTACGACGCCGGCGAGCGCGTTCAGCAGCGTGGTCTTGCCGCAGCCGGACGGCCCGAGCAGAGCCAGCAGCTGTCCCTGCCGCACCTCCAGCGAGATGTTGTCAAGCACCACTTTGTCGTTGTATCGTTTGGTCACATCGTGTAGCGAAAAACTCACCAGATTCACTCCATTCTCTGCACTGGATACGGTTCGTCCGACAGCAGTTGCGTATGCTGGCCGGAATGGTCAACCGCTTTTCGCACAACTGCCGACGGCGCGCTCGTCGCAAAATCGCGGCGGCGCAGGAGACGGGTGGCAAAGTAGCGGCCCAGCCCATAAATCACGAGTACTATCGTCATGCCGATCACTGTGAGCGCAGATCCCTGCGCCCACTCGAAGGCGTTGAATTTGGCGGCGATCAAAACGGGCAACGGCGGCGCTCCTGCGGGATACAGGAGTGATGACGCAGGCAGTTCAAACAACACGCCAGTGAAGGTCAGAAAGAAAGTGGACACAACCGTGGCGTCTACCAGCGGCAGAATAATGGTTCGGATCACTGTCGCGTTTTTGGCCCCCAGCACTTTGGCTGCGGTAAACAGATTGGCTGACACCTGCGTCAAGGCGCCAATCTGCAGGCGGATGGCGTAAGGAAGACTGCCGGCGATATAGGCCATATCCAGACAGATGACCGTTCCGTACAGGACAAGATGAATCGGGATCAGCCAGTCGGCATTCCAGGCAAATACAAATCCCGCCGCCAGCACCAGCCCCGGAATGGCGATTGTCGCGATTGTGAGGACGTTGACCGCGCGGCTGACCAGAGATTTACCAAACGTCACCTGCAGCGCCATGATGAGTCCGAGCAGCATGGTCGCGACAGCCGCGATCCCGGCGTAAGCGAGTGACGCGGATAACGCCTGCAGACCTTGTCCCCCGTTTTGCAGCGCCTGTGTGTAGTGATCGACAGACCAGTTGGAAGCGGCGATTCCGTCCGCCCAGTGGCGCCACAACGAGGCGGAGATCGTCGCGATCATGGGCAGGCCGATCGCGAGCAGCACAATGACGAAACTGACGACGCTGATGGGAGTCAGTCTCTTCGGCGCAAAGGTTTGACGCCTTGTATGCGTCGATAACGTTGCGTAGCTGCGCGTCTTGAGAAAACGGAACTGCAGCGCCAACACGGCGGCGGTCACGGCGACCAGGAGCAGCGAGAGACCTGCGGCTGCAGAGTAATTGACGGGCGCTTCATTTAGCGCAGCGTAAATCTGGTAACTGAGCAATGGAATCTGCATCTGCGGCGTGATGGCCGCCGCAAAACCAAAATCGCCGAATCCTTCCGCAAATGCGATCGATGCGCCTGCCATCAGCGCCGGCGCCAGGAGCGGCAGAGTGATGCGCCAGAAGATGCGTTGCTTCCCGGCGCCAAGCATACGCGCCGAACCGCTCAATTCATCGCCCACATTGGCGATGGCCTGTGTCATGGCCAGATGGACAAAGGGAAAGTAGCGCAAGCTCATCACGACGATCAGACCCTCCGGTGTGAAAAACCAGTTTGACCAACCCGGCGGCAGATTGAACAGTTGCGCGAGAATGCCTCCGCTTTGCATCAAAATAAGCCAGCCCTGCGCGATCACGTATGACGGCGCAAAAAAGATGAGCCACACTGTCAGGTCCAGCAGCAGTCGCATGGTTCGCGGAGCGCGATGGCTGCCAAACGCGGTAACGGTTCCGATAATCGTTGCGATAAAAGCGGCGCCAAGCCCAATGACCAGTGAATTGAGCAGAGCTGTCAGATTGGCCGGATCTTCGAAAACCTGCATAAACGGTTGCAGAGACAGACGCCAACTGGTGTGATAGTCAAAAAGATGGGGAAAGACGATCTGGATGAACAGGGCGGCCAGCGGATACAGGATCAGGATCGCGATCACGACAAGACTGGGTGCGGACGTGAGCGTAGCCCTGATCCGCACCCAAGTAGAGTTATTGTACGATATTTTCATGGAACCAGTTCTGGATCGAGTTGAATTGGCGCGCAGCCGAAACCGCGTTGACCCGTACCCAGTGGATGCCGGCCTGTGGACGCGCACTGTCTGGTCTTATGCCCTTGATGATCGGATTGAAGTAGGAATCTCCGCCGCCGTTCTTGGGATTGGTCATGATGCGCTGCCCCTGCGGCGAAAGCACGAAAGCGGCGAATGCCTTGGCGGCGGCCATATCGGGCGCGTGACTGTCGATCGCAAGAACACCGGGCAACATGTAGACGCCTGATTTCGGGTAGACCAGTTTAATCGGCTCACCGCTTACTTTGGCCTTGGTGAGTGCAGAGTCTTGGATCATGATTGCCTTCACTTGGCCTTCTTCAAGAGCCTGCAGAGTAACGCCGTTTGTGGGGAACACCTTGAGTCCATTCGCTTTTAGGTTCTTAAAATACGCTTCGCCGCGTTTCGCACCCATTTGCTGGATAATGCCTGCGACAAATGGATATGTCGGACCGGATATGGCGGGATTGTTCATGGCCACGGAATTTTTGAAGTACGGAGACAAGAGCGATTGCCAACTGGTTGGAGCGTTTTTTTGCGGTACCAGCCGTGTGTTGTAGGCGATGGCGGCAGCGGCCGTAATACCTGTGGGGAAATAGGCGTGGTCTTTTGGCAGCAGTGACAATCCGAGCGGCGTATAGTTGCGCATGTCGGCCGGGGTGAATCCACGCAGCAGCATGCCCTGGTTGTCGAGAGTCTGCATGGTGGAATCGCCGTCAAACCAGGCGACATCCCAGTGCGGATTGGATCGTTCCGCCTCCATGCGGGCCACGATGTTGCCCGTGGAGTCGTCTACAAGAGACACCACAATGCCCGTTTTTTTCTGGAATGCCTGAGCCATAGACGCGTCGTATCCTTCTGCCGAATACAGGACAAGGTGTCCTTTAGGCTTGCTTGCTTGCTTTATGACCGTCTTTGCCGTGTTCGCGGCTGCAAACTGCCCGCTGCAACCGGTGAGCGCTGTCGCGCTGAGCAACACGGCGCTGACAACGATGAGCGTGCTGCGCTTGCTGGACTTCACTGCAAATTCCCCCTTGTGATGGGCGGCTGTTTGTTTCGCCCATATCCATTCTGCGGCATGATTGTAAATGCTGATCGCGAAGAAGGTTAGGGAAACCTTAAGGAAAGGTAAACAACATATGAACGGACAGCCGCTGTCAGTAGTAGTTCATCGGCTGTTGGCCGTCTGTCGTCTGTCGTCGACCATCAGCCGTTGGCAGAATGCAGCTACATGTCCTGCCCAAAGAGCGACACACTAATTGGTGAGCCAGACTCCGTGCGCCAGCGAAGCGGCGCCATAGCCAGATGAAAAACCGCCGATGCACTGCGAAAATGCGCTGCAGATCTTGGGCGCAGCAACGCATAGGCAGATGAAAAACTCGCTCTGGCGGGATTGTATACTGTTCCGAGGCGAGTTCGGCGCAGCCGTGTTTGAGCAGCGGAACAGTATACAATCCCGCCAGAGCAGGCAGGAGTCAGTATCATGAAAATGTAAGTAAGTTCTTGACAGTGTAAGCATCTTGGGAGGGGGGTAGACACATTCCACATCATACTGTAATATGCAGTGTAGTGTTATACACATTAAACGATTGCGAAAGGTCGGGTGTTAATGATGGCCTATCTTACTGTCGACAACGCAAAAAAGGAACTTATTCAAGCGGCCAGGCATCTGCTTGCCTCCGGCGTCCTCTTTAAAGGCGAACACGCCAACCTGTCTGCCCGCATTGACGATGATCGCGTCGTCATTACAAAGGGTGGGAGTATTGCCACACTGGACGAGGACAGTTTTGCTTCAGTGAACCTGCAAGGAGAGCCGGAAGGCGACATTGATTCAGTCACCGCCGAGATCGTTCAGATGCACACAGCCGTATACCGGGCGAGGGCGTCGGTAGGCAGCATCATGCATGTGCATGCGCCGCATGCGACGGCATTTGCCGTTGCGAACCAACCGATTCCAGTCGTGTATGAACCACTTGTTCGTTTCGGCTTTACAGAGGCGATCCCGGTCGTTGCCTGGGCGCCGCGCGGGTCGGACGCGTCTGTGGGCGGCATTGTCCGGATCGTGGAGGAACATCCCGGTCTCGCGGCGGTGCTGCTCGCCAATCATGGTGTGCTGGCCTTTACTTCGAGCCCGATGCAAACGGCGCGGCTGCTTGCGACACTCGACGAGGCGGCTGAATTGGTGCTGCACGCCAGACTGTTGGGCGGAGAAAAGGCGCTTCCTGAACAGGCATTTGCGCAAGTGAAACAGAGCATGGAACAGTTTGGCTCAAAAGTGATGTCCTGATAAGAAACAGGGGAGACGTGCGCCATGGGAAAAGCGGGAGGTGTTCCAGGGAACAGGAATCGCCACTTGCCAGCGTTTTTATTGCTCTGTCTGGCGGAGGGCGAAGCGCACGGAGGCGCCTTGTGGAACCAGATCGCGGCCCTGTTGCCGGAGCGTTTTGGAATCGACAGCGGCGCTGTATACCGTGTGCTGAGGGAACTGGAAGAACGTGGTTCTGTGCTGTCCAGATGGGAAACAGGAAGCGTCGGACCAGCCAGACGGGTGTATCGAATGACTGAAAACGGATGGGATGAACTTGTCGCCTGGCAGAAAGACATTGTGTTGCGCAAAGGCAATTTGGAGATCTTTCTACAAAAATATCAGCGTTTGACTAAACCACAATCGTTGGCAGAGGGTGGGGAACTCAGTGGAAGCGCTGAATAGATGGCGAACGGCCAACTCTGAAGCATCGTGGTACCGCTGGTTAATCTTTGGCACCGTTGCAAGCGGCACTTTTATGGTCAATGTCGACGGCAGCGTCATGAATGTGGCGCTGCCTGCTCTGGAACGACAATTTGCGGTTGGACCTGCGCTTTTGCAGTGGGTCATTTCCGGGTATCTGCTCATCATTACCGGCATTCTTCCCGTGGTGGGAGCGCTGTCGGACCGTTTGAACCGCAAGCGCGTATTTCTTGCCGGTGTGACCTTTTTTACCAGTGGGTCCATCTTGTGCGCCTTTTCCTCCACAATCGATGAGCTGATTCTGTTTCGCATCTTTCAATCGCTTGGCGGAGCCGTCATCATGGGCAACGTGATGTCGATTGTCGCCCATATCTTTCCCGCCGGTGAGCGGGGGCGACCCATCGGACTGATTGGCAGCGTCGTTGCGGCGGGAACCATCGTAGGGCCGTCCGTGGGCGGGCTCCTGATCGCCGCCTACGGATGGCCGTCTATCTTTTGGGTGAACGTCCCCGTCGGCGTTGTGGCTGTCGTGATGACGCAGATCGTACTGGGTCGCATGGTGTCGAATCAATCAACGGAGCGGTTTGACAGCGCGGGAGCGATCCTGTTCTTTGTCGGCATTGTCAGTCTGATGATCTTTGTCTCGGAAGGAACGACGTGGGGCTGGGCAAGTGCGTCCAGTTGGCTGAGTCTTGCGCTTGCGCTCACTGCGCTTCCGCTGTTTATATGGCGGGAACTGCGCGCGGCGTCACCGGTAATAGAACTGTCGCTGTTTCGCTCCGGGGCATTTTCAATCGGTAACATTGCCGGCTATCTCTCGTACGTGATGTTTATGTTTCCCGGCTTTATTCTGCCTCTGTACATGCAGCATGTGCTGCGCATTCCCACAGCGCACATCGGCATGCTCCTGACACCTCAGGCGGTGTTCATGATTGTCGTGTCGCCATTCGGAGGCCGGCTCACAGACAAAGTCGGCGCGAACTGGCCCGCTTTCGCCGGCATGGCAATGGGAACAGTCGGGTTGTGGATGATGACTCGTTTTACGTCCGCAACCTCCTATACGGACATTGTCATCGCGTTATCCGTTTTTGGCGCGGGAATGGGTCTGTTTACATCGCCGAACACCGTGGCCGTTCTGGAAAGCGCGCCGATCTCCAAATCCGGACTGACGGGGAGCCTGATCGCGACGGTGCGTAATTTTGGCAGGGTCTCGGGGATTGCCGTCGCAGTTCTCCTCCTGCAAAGTGCCGGCGTCAGTATCGCTACGGTAGCGGGGTTCACTGCGGCGACAGCGTACGCGTTCAATGGATCAGTGGCAATCGGAGCCCTTGGCGTTGTACTCACTGTCACGCGCCTGCTACAGAAACGGGCAATTCGCTAGGGTCCGCGCTGCGTTTATAAATTTTTACGCCTTCCTGCTCCTGCGCATTTTTAGCGCAAGTGAAGCGATGATGACGCTGATTGCAATCGCCGCGCTGGCGACGGTCAGTTCGGCGGTGCCGGCGGCGCTGCCACGGTGGATCCAGTTTGACACCACGGGACTTGCCTGGATCAGCCCGGCCGCGATCGAGACCGGCAGCAACACCAGTGTGATGAGGGCAATGAGACGGTTGCGTTCAGCCTCCTGCCGCAGTTCGCTTTCCCGCGCATCGAGTTCTCTGTCTCTCGCCACCTGCGCCAGGTACCCCTCGATGTCATGCACCTGGTCTTTCAGTTCATCGTACATCTGATTAATGTTGAATGCGCGTTGCCACCGCCTGTAGAGTTGATCGCGTTCTTCGGAAAACGAAGCCTGGCTGAAGTAGCATCTCGCTGCAAAGTCATAGATCTGTTCACGCAGTGTTCGCAAAAGAGTGGCCGGGTCGGAATTGCGCGTCGCGTCAGCCGCAGCCATTTCGTAGCAGAGGATGCTCATCCGCTGATGGAGCGCCAGCAACATCATATAAAAATAATTCGTCCGTAAGGAACGCATCGCTCCTGAGTTGTGACCCTGAAAATGGCTTACGCCATTGTCGTAAGCGAGCGCGAAACCGCCTTCGAGCGACTGCGTATGGACGACATTGTGATAGGGCAGATAATTGTGCAGCGGATCATCGAGCAACTGTTGAGAGAAGCGGTTGCGATTATTGGACGGGAGTGTCTTGCGGAGCACAATGCCGTGCTCGATCACAAATTCCTTGAATTGCATATTCGCCTGGCGGTGGGGCGTGTCCGCCTCTGGCCGCAGAAGAATCGCGCCATAGACAGGCAGGAAAGTGTCGACGAGCGCTTGCCAGCAACTGACTGTCTGTTCTTGACAGAGAGGCTGCAGCAGACTTGCGATCAACTCTTTTGTCGTTGTCGGTTCACCCAAAAACAGACCAGGCATGTCGGTCGAGTCGTCGGCGCAGGTCGTCAGTTGCCCAAAGTTCCTCTGCCACATCGGCTTTCCCTGCGAAAGAGAGGCCAGATCCGCGTTTAAGTCCTCAATCCAGGCCATGGTTACAGGTCCGCATGAGATGCAGCTCGGTTGCACTTCAAACACCAAAAATCCAACACCATTAAAAAACAGATGCAGGTCGATTGCCGAGATCTGAAATCCCGCTTCGTCCGCGTTCATGCGGTTTGTCTGCATATTGTCAAGTTGTTTGAGCAGAATCGGGTTGATCATGTAACGGCGGTGGTTCTCCGGTAATTTGACGTACTGCTTTACATACGGGAGCATATTGTCCAGTTCCTCGTCCTGGAACTGGCATTCCAGCCACAGCGGACACAAGTCTGCAACTGCGTCAACGCGTGATCGAACCGCCGTCAGAGCGAGAGAGGCGTCGGAGAGACCCGTATGCTCTTGCAGGCGCAGTTGAAATGGGTACAAAAACTTGGTAAAAGTATCCTCAATCTCCCACACACGATCGCCTCCTCCACGTGCTTCAGTACACCCTGGACTCTCGAAGTGAGTCGGTTTCCGATAAACTTACATGGGAACCGCGTTCTTGGCAAGAGGGGGCGACGTGGAGGCAGTGCCGGAAGTGTCAACTCAGCGCTGTATGCTCTTTTCTGACGATTCCGGTTTCGTAAAAAAGAAATAAAATAACCCTAAAAAAGCGGCGGCGAAAAATATGGCCCCAATGGGAGGGTTCACAGCGGGAACTTCGTGAAGCGTCATGGTCGGTTCTCCCCCTCTCTCACAACGGCTTTGTCATCCGACTTACCATCGCATCTCTGATGTAATCGCGCAGTCCCAGAGAGTTGGATTCATGACCCTTCTCAGGCTCCAGAACATTGACGATTTCCTTAATGCCGAACAGGGGGCCGCTGAACACGAGAAAAAAGCGGTTGCTGGTGATATAGGGGCCCGTTACGCGAATGACATTCATAATAAGCAACACAGCAGCCAACACATCGACAACATCCAGTATAACGCTGGCTGAGCCAGACTGACCCGTTGATCGGACGCCTCCCAGGATAGGACCCGTGGAGCCCAGATAAAACCCTTCGGGAACGAAAAATATCCCTGTCGTTGTAATCTGACCCGTCAACAGCAGGATGGCCGTGATGATATCGATCGAATACTGTGTTGAAGCAAGAAGGTTGCGCGTTCGCATATCTGCGCTGCTTTGTTTTGCCAACTCCTTCACCTCACGTGGGGTCCTCTGATACAGTATGACGCGAAGGCAGGAGGTTGCAACGGCGTATTGCCATTTTGATTTTGGGGAATATATTCACATGGACGTCGTTTCCACCGATAGATGTTCTGTTTAAACGTTCATACAATTGGGGCCAAAAAAAGGAAGCCAATAAAATGCAGCAGCTTGATACCCGATCCGCTGTCTGGACGTTTTTTTTCATGATCACTTTCTTGGCTCGATCCCGTCAGAACACATGGCCTTCCCGAACTGGTGCCTCTTCATGATCGCCAGAGCCGTCATGTATGTTTCACTAATCCTATGCTGCTTCGCGATATCTGGTTGCTGGGATTACAAGGAGCTCGAACAACAGGCTCTTCTCACTGGCATGGGATACGATCGGAACAGCAGAGGCGATTTCATGGTGATTGCGTATCTCGATCAACAGAAGGGTTCCTCTGGAGACAAGGCGTCTCAAGCCAAGAAAGCGCAGCCGCAAATTGTTGTGGCCAAAGCCGCACACGCCGAGGAGGCGTTTTTCCTATTATTTTTGCAGACGCCACAGTGGAAGTATGTTAGCCATGTGTACTCGCAAGTCTTTAGCGAAGCATTCGCGAAAAGCGACTCATTTGCCGAAATCATGGACCGCATTACGAGGGTCGGCTCTGTCCGGCGCAGAACCGGACTTTTTGTCACACCTGACCATGTCAAGGATGTCTATTCGCAGCGTCTCCCAGGGGCTGACAGCACTGCGCGCGGATTGCCCGATCTCGTTGTGCAGGGGAATCTGCTGCAGCTTGTTCCCCGCATCGATCTGAACGAGTTCGTTTATCAGTCCACGCTCCCCGGAGTGGACGCCATGCTGCCAGAAATACATGTCGTAGAATCGAACGGTCATCCGGTTCTCAAAGCGGCGGGCGCAGCCGTTTTTCATCGCATGAAAATGGTCGGATACCTGGCGCCTGAAGATGTCCGTGCGCTGCTATGGCTTATGGGCAAAAGCGGGCACAGTTTTCTGGCGTTCCCTGGGTTTAAGAAGAAGGAGGTGGCGTACTTTCGTACCGAGGAGATCCATACCGCCATAAAGTCATCGGTGCGAGGCGGTCAGCCTGTCGCCGATGTCAAGGTTCTGTTGACAGGAACATTGGCCGTGTATCATGGAGAACACCTCCTCGGCAAAACGGATATCGAACAATTCGAATCCATGGCCAGTCGTGTCTTTCGCAAGAAGTTGGTCCGCATTCTCAAGAAAACGCAAGCGATGAAAGCGGATCCGGCGGGGTTTGGCGTACAGGTTCGGGCGCAGGTGGGATCTGCTGTCTGGCGAAAGCGATATGCACATTGGAGTGAGGAGGGGTATCCGCGAATGACGGTCCGTGTTCAGGTCAAGACACTGATCAGCAGCGCAGAAGCGACAGACGACCCCATCAGCGTGCAACAAGCTGAAAGCGGATCGCCGCAATCGTAATTCTCATGGATGGCAACAGCGTCAAGGATGGGCCGCATCATTCCTGATGGTCACTGCATGATTCCAGATCTACTATGAAATACTACCACCGAGGTGTTTCCCTTGACTCAGTGGACGAACCGACGGTTGAGCATGGATTTGGACAAAAATGTGGAAGACATTCTCGGCCAATTTGCAAGTTGCGCCGATGTTGTTTTACGCCGTGTGACTATTACAAAGGCGCGGCAAAAGGCAGCCATCATTTTTATTCCGGAAATTACGGACACCACACGCATCGAACAGGCCTGCGTCCGACCGCTCCTGGCCCTTGCGGATCGACGTTCGGCGCTTTTGCACGAAGACTTACAGAATGAACTTACAATACTCGGTATGCAACAACATCATATAATCGACGATGTCATCGCAGCAATTGCCGCGGGAGACGCTGTGTTGTTGCTCGATGGAACGCCGCAGGCCACTGTCCTCACCACCGCAAAATGGGAGCATCGCGCTGTTGAAAAATCCGACAATGAGGTCTCTTTGCGCGGGTCTCTGCAGGCGTTTAACGAGGATACGCGCACCAACATAGGTCTGGTGCGCCAATTTTTGCGCGGTCATGAACTGAAGATCGAAAAATTGACCTGTGGTCGAATGACCAAAACACCGGTCCACATCCTGTATCTGGACCCGATCGCCCATCCCGATCAACTGCAGACCGTCAAACAGCGTCTACAACAGATCAAACTCGACAGCGTGCTGGACGCCGGGTACATCGAACAACTCATTCGGGATCACCCACGATCGCTGTTCCCGACCATGGGCCAGACCGAGCGGCCAGACCGCGTGGCCGCGCAGTTAGTGGACGGACGCATCGCCATCGCCGTCGACCATTCGCCCACGATGCTTACATTACCCGCTCTGTTCCCGGAATTCTTTCAGGTCAGCGAAGACTATTATGGAGATTTTTGGATTCAGTCCTTTCTGCGTCTCCTGCGCTATGCGGCATTCTGGGTGTCGCTTTCCTTGATGAGCCTATACCTGATCTTTCTGACCTATAATCCAGAGTTGTTGCCGACGCCGCTGTTGCTCAAATTGTCCGCGGCGCGCATGGGAATACCGTCGCCCACGATTGTAGAGGTTTTCTTTATGGGGCTCCTGTTCGAAGTGTTGCATGAAGCAGGCTTGCGTCTGCCCCGCCCGATCGGACCCGCCATCAGCATCGTCGGCGGCCTGGTGGTGGGAGAGGCGGCCGTGACCGCTGGCATTGTGGGCGCAGCGACAGTGATCGCCATTGCGATGGCGGGGATACTCTCTTTCATCATTCCCAATCACTCCCTCGCGGCGACCTTGCGGTTGCTGCGATTCCCGCTGCTGCTCATCACGGCCATGTTCGGAATCGTTGGTTTCGCGGCGGCGCTGTTGTTGCTGCTGCTCCACATGTTCTCCCTGACATCCTTTGGCGAGCCGTATATGCAAGCCGCCGCGCCTCTTCGCAAACGGCTGCTCGAAGACAGCATTGTTCGCGCACCGCTGGATGTTCTGTTTAAGCGTTCGCACAATTGGGGAACAAAGAAAGGCAGCCAATAAAGATGCAACAGCTTGACGCCCGATCCGCTGCCTGGATAGTCTTCGTCGTGATCGCTTCCACCGCCACGCTGTACTTGCCTGCGATCAGTATCCAGCAAGCGCAAAATGGCGCCTGGCTGTCCCCGGTTCTGGCCGTTCCGTTCGGTTTTCTGACCTATGGGCTGATCTGGGCGCTTCGTCGCCGTCACCCAGGCCAATCGTTTACCGCCATCGCTTTAGCTGTTTTCGGTCCCGTCATCGGACGAGTGATTGTCATTCTCATGGTCGTCTTTCTTTGGCAGGCGGGAGTGATCATCCTTCGTCAATTGCTGGGCTTTATCAAAACATTCATCCTGCTTGAAACTCCAATCCTCGTCGTTGATTTCATTCTGTCATTGGCCATCTGGCTTGCCCTGCGCTACCGGGTTACGGTTCTCGGCAAAGTCAACCAGATGGTGGGATTCACCCTTGCGGCGTTGCTCGCCGTATTGCTGATCAGCGCGATGCCGGACATCCATATGTCCGCATTTACACCGTGGCTTGAATCCGGATGGAAAGGATTGGTACGCGGTGCGATCGTGCCCGCAACGTGGTATTCGCAAATAGTTTTGTTGATTTTTGTCTGGCATGAAATGAAACCGGATGAGACAGCCTTGCTGGATCGAAGAATCATCTGGATGCTGCTGTCGACCACCCTGTTTCTTATGATCGTGAACATTGCTGTGTTGGGGGTGCTGGGGGTGCAGGAGAGCGCACGGTCCGGTTTTCCCACGCTTGAGATCGCACGCTACGTTCAACTGGGTGCGGGAGTTCAATTGCAAAGACTGGATATCCTATTTATAATACCCTGGATTTTGGCGGCCATTTTTAAGATTATCTTTTTCTATTACGGAGCGTGCGCCATCATTCGCGATCTCTTGCAGCACACGACATTCGACGCATTCAGCAGCGGGGTCGTCTTTTCTGGTATGGGGGTCGTCCTGGTTGTGTTTCCAAAGGCGTCGATCACGTCGTATTTCATTTCGTATGATTGGCCTGTATATGGTCTTTTTTTCCAAGTTGGCATTCCCTTGTTGTTAGTGATCAGTTCCCTGATTCGATCCCGTCTGAAATCATGGCTCTCGCATGCTGGTGGCTCCTCATGACCGCTAGGACCATCATGCTTGCTTCGCTGATCCTGTGCTGCTTCGCGCTGTCCGGTTGCTGGGATTACAAGGAACTCGAACAACAGGCCCTTCTCACTGGCCTGGGATACGATGTGGGCGGCAAAGGCGACTTTCTCGTGATTGCCTATCTCGATGAGCAGCAGAGTTCCGCTGGAGACAAGGCGCCGCAAGCCCAAAAGGCGCAGACGCAAGTTGTCGTGGTCAAATCAAAACACGCTCTTGAGTCGTACCATCTTCTATCCTTGCAAATTCCGCAATTCAAGTATGTCAGCCATCTGTACACAATGGTCTTCAGTGAAGCGTTCGCGAAAAGCAGTTCATTTTCCGAAATCGTGGACCGGATTACGAGAGTCGGTGCTGTCAGACGCAGAACCAGTCTTCTCGTCACACCAGACCATGTCAAGGATGTCTATTCGCAGCGTCTCCCGGGTGCTGACAGCACCGCGCGCGGATTGCCCGATCTCGTTTTGCAGGGGAACCTCCTGCAGCTTGTTCCCCGCATCGATCTGAATGAGTTCGTATATCAGTCCACCCTTCCCGGTGTGGACGCCATGCTGCCGGAAATACACGTCGTGGAATCGAACGGTCATCCGGTGCTCAAGGTCGCGGGCGCCGCCGTTTTCCATCGCATGAAGATGGTCGGCTGCCTGACGCCGGAAGACGTCCGTACGCTTCTCTGGCTCATGGGCAAAAGCGGGCACAGTTTTCTGGCGCTCCCTGGGTTTCAGAAGAATGACGCGGCGTTTTTTCACACTGGGGAGATACATACCGCCATTAAGACATCGGTGCGAGGCGGTCGGCCTTTCGCAGACGTCAAAGTCGAGTTGACAGGCACATTGGCTGCGTATCGGGGAGAACACCTCCTTCGCAAAGCGGATATCAAACAGCTCGAATCCATGGCCAGCCGAGTCTTTCGCAAGAAGTTGATCCGTATTCTCAAGAAAACGCAAGCGATGAAAGCGGATCCGGTGGGATTTGGCGTATTGGTTCGAGCGCAGGTTGGATCCGCTGTCTGGCGCAAGCGATACGTACATTGGAGTGAGGAGGAGTATCCGCGGATGACGGTTCATATTCAGGTCAAGACACACATCAGCAGCGCAGAAGCGACAGACAGCCCCATCAGCGTACAGCAAACGGAAAGCGGATCGCCGCAGTCATGATTCTCACGGCTCTGATTTTGTGTGCAGTGGCCGCCATCCAATACTTTGCGAGCATGACACAGCGAAATGTCAGTGAAAAGATCACGTTTGGAGTGTCGTGGGCCATAGCGGTGACGGCCTCTCTTCTGGGGCTCGTTACAGACAAGGCGATGGACATCACGAACCTGTTCGAACCAAGCTTGGGAAACATCATGCACACCGTGTACGAGCAGTGGCTGAAATGAAGTCAGATACGACCCGCGCAGGCGCACATGTTAGACGCGGCAAGAATGAGCGGCGCCATGCTCAGTAACCTTGACCGCCGCCAAAGCTCATGATCCATATCGATCCTGAAATCACTACGAATGTGAAAAACATCCCCAAGCCGAGTATCCACAAATTGAATTGCGGCTTCGGGCTCTCTGTGATGTGCATAAAGAAGAACATCTGCACGCCGATCTGCAAAATCGCCAAAATCAGAATGGCGGTCAGAAGCACTTCGGTAGAAAACTGCCGGGCGAGCGCCAGCCACAGCGCTGCGAGTGTGAGCACAATGGACAGGATAAAACCGACGATGTACATCCAGAGTGATCCCGATGCGGTATTTGATGCGCGACTCGGATGCAGCGACATTTAGCTCATCACTCCATTCAGATAGACCACAGTGAAAATAAACACCCACACGATGTCAAGAAAATGCCAGTAGAGCCCAACGATAAACACTTTACGAGCAGTGATCGGGGTGATGCCCCGACGCGCGAGTTGATAGATAATCGACAGCATCCACAGGATGCCCAGTGAGACGTGGGCGCCGTGAGTTCCGACGAGAGTGAAAAACGCGGACAGAAACGCGCTTCTTTGCAGAGGGGCGCCGTGTGTGGCATAGGTGACGAACTCCTTGACTTCGAGTCCTATAAACGATAGTCCGAGCAGCACGGTGATGATCATCCAAGTGATCAGGGCCCGTCTACTCCCTTTGTGCATGGCGTAAGTGCCGAGACCTCCTGTGAAGCTGCTCGTAAGGAGAATCAGCGTTTCCGCTGTGAAACTCGGCACGTTGAACAGTTGCATCTCTGTCGGTCCGCCGGCGGTGTTATCCTGCAGGATTACGTACGTGGCAAACAGACAGGCGAACAACACCAGGTCGGTCGCCAGGAACAGCCAGAATCCGAAGATTCGTAACGCGCCCTCTTCAAGGCTGTATTCGAGGGGCACATCAGGGTTGCTGTGCTGCCCGTGCGCAGAAAAACTGTCGTGTGCAATCGTCACCCTCATGCCCTCCCCAAAGCCGCTTCAGTGTGTTCAACTTCTTCGATCGGCACGTAGTAATCCGTGTCGTATTCAAGCGATCGCAGCAACAGGCTGATGAGGACACCGAGCAAGGCGAGGAAACCAAGTGCGTACCAGTTAAACACCAGGCCGAATCCTCCTATGAAGAAAATAACGGAGAGGATAAATGGCCGGCCGGAACTCTTTGGCATATGGATTGGCTGCAATGGTTCGAGTTTCGCAGGCGCGTCGCCTCTCGCCCGCGCCTGTTTGCTTGTCCACCAGGCATCCCGGCTTGTCACAGTCGGGATGCGGGCAAAATTGTAGTGCGGGGCGGGCGAGGGAAGGGACCACTCGAGTGTGCGACCATTCCACGGGTCGCCCGTGACATCGCGCTCTCCATAGAACATGCTGTAGACGACATCGAGCACGAGCACGATAAACCCGATGCCCATGATATAGGCGCCGATCGTTGAAATGAGGTTGAGCGTATTCCACCCCATGTCTGCGGGATAGGTGTACATCCTGCGCGTCATGCCCATGAGCCCGAGCAGGTACTGCGGCAGGAAGGTGATATAAAAACCGATGTTGAAAAGCCAGAACGCCCACCGCCCCAGACGCTCGTTTAGCATGTATCCAAACATTTTCGGCCACCAGTAGTACATCCCGGCCAGCATCCCGAAAACCGTTCCGCCGATCAGCACTTGATGGAAATGGGCGATCAGGAAGAAGCTGTTGTGGTACTGGTAATCGGCAGGCGCTGCGGCCAGCATCACGCCAGTGGCGCCGCCGATGGCGAAAATTGGAATGAAGGCGATCGCCCAGAGCATCGGCACAGTGAGTCGGATTCTGCCGCGATACATGGTGAACAGCCAATTGAACACCTTTACGCCCGTAGGAATGCCGACGCACATTGTGGCGACCGCGAAGAAGCTGTTGACGCCCGGTCCGGCGCCCATTGTGAAAAAGTGATGTACCCACAGCACATAACTGATGACCGATATGGTCATGAGCGAGGCGACCATCGAACTGTAACCGAAAATCCGCTTGCCGGAGAAGGTGCTGACCACTTCGGAAAATATGCCGAACGCTGGCAGGATGACAATGTAGACTTCGGGATGGCCCCAGATCCAAAAGAGGTTGATGTACATCATCGGATTGCCGCCCTGAAACATCGTGAAAAAGTGGGCGCCAGCCAAACGGTCAATCAGCAGAAGAGCAAGCGCAACGGTCAGCGCTGGAAATGCAAAAATGATGAGAATGGACGACGCCAACACAGACCAGGAAAACAGCGGCATGCGCATGAGCGTCATGCCGGGCGCCCGCATTTTAAGGATGGTGGCCATGAAATTGATTCCGGTCGCCATACTGCCGATCCCTGTGATTTGAAGAGACAGCAGATAGAAATTTTCGCCCGGGCCACGATCAAATTCCAGCCCGGCGAGTGGCGGGTAACTCACCCAGCCGGCATCCGGCGATCCACCGATCACAAACGACAGGTTAAAGAGCATCGCGGCGAGGAAAAACAGCCAGAAGCTGACGGCGTTCAGGTAAGGGAACGCGACGTCACGCGCCCCGATTTGCAGGGGAACGGCGATGTTGAACATGGCGAAGATGAACGGCATCGCCATGAAGAGAATCATGATCGTGCCATGGGTGGTGAAGATCTGATTGTAATGTTCAGCCTGAAGAAAATGCATGTTGGGCCGTATCAGTTGCGTGCGCATCAGCAGCGCGTCGACGCCGCCCCGAAAAAACATCAACAGCGAGGCGATCAGATACATGATGCCGATTTTCTTGTGATCTACGGTGGTCAACCATTCGCGCCACAGCCATCCCCATTTTTTAAAGTACGTCAGGACGAACAGAATCCCAACGGTGGCAAGAACGATGGAGACTTCCGCTCCGTAGATCAGCGGATCGCCTGTGATAATGAAGGTTGCCGGAAAATGCGGCAGGAATATCGACATGGTTGGCCCTCTTTCTGCTCTCTGTGCGTTTGGGCGCATCGGTGAAGCTGCGCACGTTCAGGAGATCCTGTCGGCTTACGTTCCTCCGTGGCTGTGACTTCTGCCAAGTATCGTCAGATCCCGTTTCATGTACATTCCGCCTTCTTTGAGAAGGGCGGTTTCAAAGATGCCCGGCGCGTACGCGGAAAAGGCCATTGGCGCCACGACGCCCGGATGAACAAGATTCTGGTAGCCAGCTTTCGTCAAAACAGGAGCGCTATGACGGATCTGCCGCACCCATCCGTCAAACCCAGTTCGCGGACGCGCGATCACATGAAAGGTCATGTGCGCGAAGCCGCTCCCGGTAAAATTCGCGCCGTGTCCGTAATACACGCCCGACTGGTTCGCCTGTAGCCATAGACGCATGGCCATGCCTGGCATGGCGTATTCCTGGCCGCCCAGTTGCGGAACCCAGAACGAGTTCATCGGACCATTCGCAGACAGGATAAACTGAATGGGTCGATTGATCGGAATCTCACAGTAGTTGACAGTCGCTATTTTTTGATCCGGATATTGAAACAGCCATTTCCAGTTGAGTGACGTGACCTGTACCGTTAATGGCGTTGCTGTTCGCTCCGGAGGTTTGGTCAGGAAAAATGTGTCCCGCACCGTAAAGGAGCCGAGTATCCCGACAATGACGATCGGAATCCCCCACCAAATCACCTCCAGCACACGGCTCTCGGACCACTCCGGATCATACGGCGCCGTATTGCCGGGCACATCGCGATACCGCCATACGATGTGCCAGAGCAGAAGGATGACCGGGATGATCACAATCAAGACAAGGACGATCGAGAGTATGATGAGATCTTTTTCCACCTGTCCAACTGGACCAACGGGGCGAAAGACCAGATAGTGTTCTCCTTGTAACACGGATAAGAACCTCCTTTGCCACGTCGTCTAGCGAAATGCCGAGAGCATCAGGTATTTGCGAAACTCCAGCAGCAAGACCAGAACCACAAATAGAAACAGCAGCGTAATGGTGATAACCATCCGCGTTCGCGAGCGTTTTCGATTGGGAGTGTTGTCCAATGACGCAGACCTCTCATTCCGTTTTTGTCGTCCGGATGTGCAGTGGCAATGCGATCATATGGTTCCCTTTGATGGAATATTAATACATGTACATTTCTCTCCTTACCCGCGCATCATGTATCCGTCAAACCACCAGAGAACACCGCCCAATACAACAAGCACTGCAAATACCACGATGAGCGTCCAGTACACTTTTGGCAGTCCTTCATTTGCATTCCGTTTCATAACGCGTCAACTCCATCCCGAAGAGGCTGTGGTGTGCTTAGTATGCGTTTACAGACGGGTGGATACACGCTGGCTGAATCAAAGCGGAGCACGGGACTGACTGCGCGCATTTTATGATAAAATATATCAATCGGAGGGATACAATGACAGTTAGAGGCAGTTCATCGTTTGAGCGCGCGGCGCCTGTGGTGACGGAACTGTCGTATGAAGCGGGTGTGGCCTGCCTGGCGCTTCTGGGAGTAGCATCTGGCGCGCAAACGCTTGTGGGCGCCTTTTCCGTTCTGGCGGCCGAACAGATCCCTGTTCTCATGATTGCACACGGTGAAACCGCAGTCGGAGGGTACACCATCTCGATCGCCACAAAAGAGGCGCATGCTGCGCGAGCGTACAGGGCGTTTCGTTCATTCGCAGATCGCCTGTCCTACAGTACGCTGGTGGAGGAGACGGGATTGGCCCGCATTTCCCTGAGTGGAGTGGGCATGGTCAGCAATCCTGGCGTCGCCTCTCGCATGTTTGTCGCGCTGCAGGATGTGCGAGCGACTGTTCGCATGCTCAGCACGTCGGAGATGAAGATCTCCTGTGTCATTGAGGGGCGCTTGCTGCACAGGGCCGTGCGCAGTGTCGATGCGGCGTTTTCCAGTACCTGATCAATGGTCGGATGGGTCCAGTTTCTGTGCGATTGTGCTCCATGCCTGTACCAGCGTTTGGGGGAGCGGTCCGTCAACCGTTTGCCTGACCGCCCGCAACACCGCACCGGCCGCCGGACTGTGAACCAGCAGGCGAAATGTGCGGTTGGGCAGTCGCAACTGCAACTCATTCAGCCAGTGGCTGTTGTGCGCGTACAGGCCGCCTCCGAGTACGATCGGAACGGCAAACGCATGCTCTGACTGACCAATGACGGATTTGAGCAGGGCGGCATGCGCATCGAGAGCCGCTGTGACGATACCCAGCGCGACGGAATCGCGTTCTGCGTTCTGGATCACGGTGGGCGCAAATGCGGCGATTCTCGCGACGGGATGTTCGCAACGATAGATGGCCGTCACGGCGTCTGCTGGTTGGGCGACCTCATAGAATTGACACAACCGGTCCGACAGGACAGTGACTGGACCACGCTGCTCAAATGATTGCAGGGCAGCCCTGACGCCGCGCCTGCCAATCTCAAAACCGCTGCCTTCATCGCCAACCAGGTAACCGAACCCGCCCGCGCGCCGGATGACGCCAGAGTGATCTTCGCTGATCGCGATTGTACCTGTCCCCGCAATCAGGGCGACGCCAGGACTCGCCTCCGTGCCTGCCGACAGAGCGGCCAGAGCGTCTGGGACAACCTGCAGCCGGGCATGCGGAAATAACGCGCTTAGTTCCCGTTCCATGCGCAGGCGCGCTTCCTCGGAACTGACGCCGGCCAGTGCAGCGCATAAAGAGTGAAGATGCCGGGGATGCGCCCCGCATTCTGTCAGGCCGTTCGCGACCAGTTCGCGAATGCGCTCCAGCGCGGTGGTCCATCCTACGCTGTTGGGATTGCTGGCTCCGCCTGAAACGGCAACGCCCTGTTGCGCGTCGAGATCCATCACAATCACCCGCGTTTTCGTTCCACCGCCGTCGATGCCAATGTATAGTTTCAATTTACGGTCATCCTTTCGTATGAACATTACTATCCCGAAAAATCGCTCGTCTCTGCCCGCCGGGATCGTATGCTGTGCCGCTTCTCAAACACGGCTGCGCCGAACTCGCCTCGGCACAGCATACGATCCCGGCCAAGCGGGTTTATCAGCAATTGATGGTAATCGGAAGAAGCCGATCATACGAGTCTATCCCGAAAAATCGCCGCAGGCGAATTTTCTTCCTCATTTGTTTATTGTATATTTCTTTGCCGGTCTGGAACGGGTAGGTCTATAATGATATTGAAAATGAGTTTCAACGAGCAGCGCAAGCGACGAGCAGCGGCGAGAGATTTTATAGAACAGCGAAAGGGGATTTTGTATGGTTCTTGACGGTGGGTTGGTCAGATTGCGCCAGGCGCAGGAACTGGCTCCTTCAGAACGCAAGATTGCGGATCTGATTCTGCAGGATCCAGGTTCATTTCTTAAGATGAATCTGGCGGAATTGGCCGAACAGAGCGGCTCCAGCAGTGCGGCTGTGGTGCGGCTATGGCAGTCGCTAAAGTTTGACGGGTTTCACGATTTGAAGCTGCGGGTGGCGGGAGACTATCAGAAGGAACAATCGCAGTCTCCCAAACTATACGAAGAGATCGAGCAGGGTTCGGATCTGGACACCATTATCCACGCTGTGAAGGAACGGTCCGTCCAGGGAATCCAGCAAACTTCCAGTCTCGTGGATGTGGCAACGCTTGGCAACGCGGTCGATCGGTTGACAAACGCAAAGCGCATCTGTCTGTTCGGCGTCGGAGCGTCGGGCATCATCGCGGAAGACATGGCCATGAAACTGCTGCGCATCGGACTGCTCGCGATGTCTTTTCGGGACTATCACCAGAGCGTCGTCTTTGCAACGCAGCTTTGCGAAACGGATGTGTTTCTCGGAGTATCCTATTCCGGGTACACGACGGATACGCTTGAGGTTGCGCAGATTGCCAAGGGCCGGGGAGCGACACTTATTACCATTACACAGTATCGGAAAAACCCGCTGAGTGAACTGGCGGATATCGCTCTCTACGTATCGGCGGACGAATCGGTGATTCGCGCGGCAGCCATGACTTCGCGCTTGAACTCGCTGTTTGTGATGGATCTGCTGTTCACGGGGATCGCCAGCCAGAAGTTTGAGGAGAGCATCGATATCCTGAACGCGACGGGAGCGGCTGCGGCGAGGCACCGCAAGAGCTGACCCTGACCTTCTGCTTCCGGCGGAGCGGCATTCAGATATGGGCGAGGGGAGATTGTTGCTTGGATATCGAGATAGACAGCGGGGCGTTGTCAGCGGCCGGATTCTCAGAGGACAGGTTGCGTCTGGTCGGGGAGCGTCTGCAACAGGCGACGAGTGCGCGGGCGACTCCGGGTGCGGTCTTTGTCGCCGGTCGGGGCGATCAGACCGTTTGCACCGTTGTTGCTGGCAAGGCGGTCGATCTGCCAGATTGTCAGCGGAACATGACGGCGAATACGCAGTTCGACGTCGCGTCATTGACAAAAGTGTGCGCCACGCTGCCTGCCGTCCTGTGGTTGATCGATCGCGGCGAACTGCTGCTCTCTGATCGACTGGAGATGTATTTTCCGGAATACGGGGACGGCGTCAAGCGCGCGGTGACCGTCAAACATCTGCTCACACATTCGGCCGGGTTGCCTCCCGGCGATTCGCTCCCCGCACTTCCGGATGTGGAAGCGCGCTGGCGGCGTGTGCTCCAGATCCCGCTCGCGCATGAACCCGGCCAGCGTGTGGTGTACAGCGATATCGGGTTCATGCTGCTGGGGAGACTGGTGGAAACGATTTCTGGACAGTCACTCGCCGAGTTTGCCAAAACGCGCATCTTTCTCCCTCTGGGTATGAACGATACTTCGTTTCGGCCCACCAGCGCCCTGGCAGGGCCAGACGAGGAGGCGTGGGGGCAGACGCCCTATGATCCGCCGGGCTTTGCCGCGACAGAGGTTGTCAAGGAAGCGGGGCGCGCCGCTTACGCCTTTGTGCACGACGAGAACGCCTATTCTCTGGGCGGCGTCTGTGGGCACGCGGGTCTCTTCAGTACCGCGCAGGACATGGCGCGCTATGCTCGCATGTGGCTTGGCGGCGACTCGCAGGTGTTGTCCCGCCGCGCGCAGGAGACGGCGCTGCAGTGTTTCACGGAAGGGCTCGATGGGCGCCGCGGACTTGGATGGTGTCTCCGGGGAGACGCCTACGACCACATGGGAGACCTTTGGCCGCCATCCAGTTTTGGCCATACCGGATTTACCGGCACGTCGCTTTCCATTGATCGAACGGAACAGGTCTGGATGGTGCTGCTCACGAATCGCGTTCATTATGGCCGTGAAGGTGATCCTCTGCGACTGCGCAGAACGCTGCATAACCTGGTGATGCGCGCGCTTTTGTGAAACCGGCACCAAGGGAGGTCTTACATACACAGATGAAACTGGGCAGGTCAGGCCAAGCGGCGCGCGCGGCGATTATTGCGGCGGCGCTTGCTGCGGCGGCGGTCGTATGGGTGACCGGCGTCCAGCGGGAACCACTTGCCGGGCGCACGGCTGGCGGCGCGTCACACAGCAACCGGGCGTCTGGCGGCGCGCGCTCCTCGGCAGCCAAACCCCCTTTTTTGGCGGGTGTTGTTGAAGGTTTCTACGGTCCTTCCTGGAGTGTGCGCGACACGCTTCATATGTTTCGCTTCATGCGGCAGCATGGTATGAACGCGTTTGTGTATGCGCCAAAAAACGATCCCTACGAACGGGTGGATTGGCAAACGCTGTATCCTGCGTCCCCCTGGCGAACAATGCGGACATTGATTGCCGGAGCGCAGGCGAATGGGATTCATTTTGTGTATTCGATCAGCCCCGGTCTGAGCATTACCTACAGTTCCCAACTCGACCGAACGCTCCTGATCCGTAAAATAAACCAGCTGCGGGCGGCGGGAGTCAACACGTTTATGCTGAGTTTCGACGATATTACCGGAACGCTCAATCACGCGGATACGGTTCGCTACGGCGGTAATCTGGCGCGCGCGGAGTCGTCTCTGGCAGACTATGTGTGGCGGACAGAACGGGCTGCAGATCCCCAATTTCGTTTGCTGCTTGCAGAGACGATGTACTTTGGAACACAGAACATCCCGTACTGGTCCGGAATGAAGAAGTATCTGTCGCCCGCGATTGAACCGATCTGGACCGGTCCTTGGGTGCTCTCCAACTCCATTACGGACGCCCAGGTGCGGACTGTCGAGAGCGACATGGGGCACCGCATTGTGATCTGGGACAACTACCCGGTCAACGATTTTACCTACGTTATCGCGCACAAACCAGAATTATTCATGGGTCCGCTGGTTGGTCGCGGGCCGGACATTCCCAAACTCGCCGCCGGATATTTTTTTAATCCCATGCTACAGGCGCGCGCCTCAGAGGTGGCGCTGTGGACGGCTGCCGACTACCTGCACGATCCGGCGCACTATCGGCCAAACGCCTCCTGGGATGCGGCGCTGAGAGCCATCGGGGGTCCGGCGTATACCGCCTTGCGGTTATTTGCGGAGGATGAAAGTTCCCGCTACTACGACAATCTGCAACCTGTGCTGCTGGCGCGGGCGGCGGCAACTTTCTGGAAGCAGGAGTCCGTCACGCGCTCCCTGACCGCCACGCCCCTGTATCGCCAGTTTCATGCCATGGCGGCAGTCAACGCGGCGTTGGCGCAGCGGCTCCCCGACCATGCGCTCTATGAAGAGATTGCTCCTTTTGCTGAACTGCTGTCTTTTCAGGGCAGACTGGGCATGACGGCGATTCTGGCGGCGCAGCGGGAAAAATACGGCGAGCTGTCGACGACGCAGGTGCGTCAGTTGCGCAGCGGGCTCACAGCGCTGGCCCGCAATCCTGATGTGATTGCGGGAACCGTGACGGCGTCGTTTGTCGCAAATGTTCTCGCGCACGCGGCCAAATGACGGAACAACCCGGTATTGGGCGGTGCTGACCCGCTGAAACGAAATGAGTCAAGGGAGGTACGGAGCGTGCGTATATACATCAGCGCTGACGGCGAAGGAGTATCGGCTGTGGTCAGCGGCAGCGAACTGTTTCCTGGCGCTTCGGAATACGGATTTTTCCGCGAAATGATGACCGCGGACGTCAATGCGGCGATCGCCGGGGCTTTTGCAGGAGGAGCGACTGCTGTTGTGGTCAATGACACACACTGGACGGAACGCAGTCTGCTGCCGGACAAACTGGACCCGCGCGCCGATCTCATGCGCGGCAGCGGCAAACCGCTCTCCATGATGGAGGGAATCGACGCCGGATATGACGGGGCGTTCTTTGTGGGGTATCACGGCCGGGTGGGCGGCTCCGTCGGCGTCGCAAACGAGACCGTGATGGGCCGCCAGATCTACGACGTTCGCATCAACGGCCGTTCCGTGGGTGAACTGGAAATCAACGCGGCCATCGCCGGCCACTTCGGCGTTCCCGTCATTCTTGTCACGGGCGACGACAAACTTGCGCTGGAGACTGCCGCAGTCCTCCCTGACGCGGAAACGGCCATCGTCAAGTACGCGATCGAGCGCTGGTCGGCGCGGTGTCTCAGCCCGCAAAGAGCGCAGACGCTGATTCGTCGACAGGCGGAAACGGCGGTGGGCAAACTCAAGGCGCAGTCGCCCTTCGCGGCTTTCCGGTTTGCTGCGCAGGACCTGCTGCGCTGTGAGGTTGAATTCATCTCGACAGCCCAGGCTGGCGCCGCGCATCTGATGCCAGGAACGGAACGGCTTGGCACCCGCACCGTGATGTATGAGGCCGGCGATGCGGTGACTGCCATGCGCGCCATATTTTCCATGATGTTTCTTGGCTGTCAGGCAACCGATGAGGTGTATGGCTAGAGTTTGGCAAAGAGGTGAATTGCTATGGTGAAACTGGGAGTGGAAGTGCTCTTCGCAAGCAAACGGACAATCATCACTGGCAAAAAGGTGGGGCTGGTCAGCAATTATTCCATGACAGACAGCCGCCTGACGCCTGTTATTGATCTGTTTTTGGCGGATTCTGACTGTCAGTTGGTCAAACTCTTCGGCCCTGAACACGGTGTTCGCAACAGCGCCAAGGAAGGCGAACAGGTTGCCTTTGCCACGGACCGGCATTCAGGGTTGCCGGCGTACAGTCTGTATGGCGACACCCGCAAGCCAACACCGGCCATGCTGTCTGGACTCGATGTGCTCATCATCGATCTGCAGGATATTGGCTGCCGCTATTATACAAATATGAACACGGTCGCACTGTGTCTGGAAGCATGCGCGGAAGCGGGCCTGCCCTGCGTGGTCCTGGATCGCCCGAATCCAATCGGCGGGAGCCGCGAGGGCTATACGATCCAGCAGGGGTTCACTTCCTTCGTCGGAATGTATGCGATTCCGAACCGACATGGACTCAGCATGGGTGAACTCGCGCGTTTCTATCATTCAGGGCTTGCCAATCCGGGTGATCTGACGGTTGTGCCCATGGAGGGCTGGAACCGGTCCATGCTGTTTCGCGACACCGGTTTGCCCTTTGTGTCCCCGTCGCCCAACACAGCGACTCCGGACATGACGCTGCTCTACCCCGGCGCCTGCCTATTTGAGGGAACCAATGTGAGCGTGGCCCGCGGCACCGCCCGGCCCTTTGAAATGATCGGCGCTCCCTGGATTGACGGGCACGCGCTGGCAACCCGGTTCAACGCCCTTGCGCTGCCGGGAGTGGCGGCGCGGCCAGTGTACTTTGCACCACACTACGCAACCTACAGCAAGGAGTTGTGCGAGGGCGTCCAGTTGCACGTCACTGCTGCGCGTGAGATTCATGCCCTTAAGACGGGCATTCTCCTGCTTCAGGAGGTCGCATCCATGTATGCGGACGATTTTCAGTTTCTCTCTGCAGAGTCGGGCGCCCACCCATTTTTCGATCTGTTGGCTGGCGACGATCGGTTGCGCGCGAACATCATGGCCAGCGCGGCGGCGCACTATCTGGATGGCGAGAGCGCGGCGCAGTCGCAGTTTGCCCGGCGCATCCAGGATTTTGAGCTGTACGACTAGGTCTGTGGGCGGCGTATCAGCGGCGCGCCGTGAACGAATCTGGGAGCATCACCATGAACATTGCGCTATTTGACGCGGAAATGTGTTAAAATTTTTTTCTCACATTAGATCAAGGATGATGGCGTTTACAGATAATATGTGCGTTTGCCTTCTGGCGGTCTTCCACTCTATAATGGCCTCTATGGCTACACAAACGGACCCGACGCTTGGAGAATGACCGAGTGTCTTGACATTCGAATGAGAATTGCACCGGGTAAAAAAACCACCTGGGAGAGGTGCTTGTTTGAGCGTACAGAATTTCAAAGAGGAATGGCTGTCCAACATCAGGAAGGATTCACTGGCCGGGATAGCCGTGGCCTTTGCGTTGATTCCAGAGGCGATCGCATTTTCCATGATTGCGGGGGTCAATCCGATGATTGGTCTCTACGGGGCATTCATCATTAGCGTCGTGGTCTCAATTTTCGGCGGGCGAATCGGGATGATATCCGGAGCCACGGGGTCAACTGCGTTGCTTATGGTGCTATTGGTCAAGAACCATGGCGATCAATATCTGTTTGCAGCAGGGATCTTGACCGGACTGATTCAGTTTCTGATTAGCGTGTTCAAACTGGGCCGATTTATTACCTTCGTTCCACATGGTGTCGTGACGGGGTTTGTCAACGCGTTGGCGATCCTCATCTTTTTGGCGCAGTTACCCCATATTGAAGGGCAGGGAATGGTCGCGTACATTTTGGCTGCCGTCACAGTCGCGATTGTGTTTGGACTTCCGTATCTCACGAAAACAGTTCCGTCCGCCATTATCGCCATTGTGGTTATGACCATGGTCAGTGTCATTTTCCACCTGCATGTCGAAACTGTCGGCGCCATCGGGCATCTGCAGGGTCACTTGCCGTACTTTCACATCCCAAGTGTTCCGTTCAATTGGCGGACGCTTGCGATTATCCTCCCTTACTCTGTGCCGATTGCGTTGGTCGGCAGCTTGGAAACACTGATGACAGCAACCGTGGTGGATGATATGACCAGTACGAAGAGTGATAAAAACAAGGAGATTCGGGGTCAAGGCATCGCCAACATGGCGACGGGATTCTTCGGAGCCATGGCAGGCTGTGCAATGATTGGCCAGACGGTGTTTAACGTAGAGTATGGTGGGCGTAAGAGACTCTCCACTTTTATTTCCGGAGTATTCCTCATTTTTCTGATCGTCGTTTTGCGTCCTCTCGTCAGTCAGATTCCTGTCGCAGCTCTCGTCGGAGTCATGTTTATGGTGTCGTATCACACGTTTGAATGGAAATCGCTTGTCGACCTTCGACGGATTCCAAAGTCTGAGTCCTTGGTGATGGTGCTTACGGTGGTTTCAGTAGTAGCCACCAATGACCTAGCGATAGGCGTCTTTGTCGGGGTTGCGCTCAGCGCTGTCTTGATTGGTTGGAAGATGGCAAGAATTCATGCAAACGTAGCCATGAATGCCGATGGTGCGCAAGTCTACATGGTTAAAGGGCAGATGTTTTTTGGCACCAAGATACATTTCATCGATCTTTTCGATATTCAGCAGGACCCAGACCAAGTAGTGATTGACTTTACACACACGCATGTATGGGATCATGCTTCTGTGACTGGCATTCAACGAGTAGTGGAGAAATATCGGCGGTTGGGTAAAACCGTGCAGCTTGTCGGACTCAATCAAGAGAGTTCCGAGTTGATACGCCGTTCCGGATATCCGCTGTCTGCGTAGTTGCCTACTTTACGATTCGATAGTATACTCAGTGGTGTAGCACCAATTGAATATCGGATTTTCGGAGGAGCCTGTCACCAAGGCTCCCTTTTGTTTTAGAGAAATTGAGGGGGAGATGGATTGCACTCAAGCGGAATGGAAATCGCGCAACAATTGTTTACCAGTATTTTAATTATTTTTGTTGCTGGAACGGCTGTAAGTAAATTGGCTCAAAAACTCCGAATTCCTGATGTCGTTTTGTTTATCCTCACAGGAATAATAATCGGTCCATCTGCGCTGGGTTATGTGAATATTCAAGGTAGTTCCACCTTAAACCAAGCTATCTTGTTATTTGGCGCCTCATTCATTTTGTTTCATGGTGGTACGATCACAAAATTTGCTATTTTAAAGAGGGTGTGGATCTCCATCACATTGCTTTCCACGGTAGGTGTGATCATTACTGCCTTGGTTGTTGCCATCGGCGCTCATTTCATTTTGGACTTGCCTTTTATGATTTCCCTGCTTCTTGGAGCCATTCTAGCTTCGACGGATCCTGCCGCCTTGGTGCCGATTTTTCAACGCTTTCCAATCCGGGCAAAAGTGGCGCAAACTGTGATAGCCGAATCCGCATTTACCGATGCAACAGGTTCCATATTAGCCATTGTCATATTTTCTATGGTTGTATCCAGCGTGGGAACATCTGGATGGTCGGTGTTTGGACAATTTATTTATCTTGCGGTCGGTGGAATCATCGTGGGAGTCGTTGTAGGCGGCGTCTCCGCGTTCTTGATTTCAGAAAATGACAGGGGGCTACTTCGGGAATTCACCCCAATGGTGATTGTGATCTGCGTGCTTGCCAGTTACGTGATCGCTGAAACCGCCCATGCAAGTGGCTTTATGAGTGTTTTTGCGGCAGGTCTCATGGTTGGAAACGCACGTACACTCAGACTTACGATTCTCCCGAAAGAAGAACTTAGCATGCACCATTTTGTCGATGCGCTGGGGTTAAAGTTTCGAATGCTCATTTTTGTCTTGTTAGGGGATCAAGTGAACTTGTCCCTTTTACGCGCTCATGGGCTGCAAGCATTTTTCATTAGTCTGATTTTTATGTTTATCGCCCGGCCTCTCACGGTTCTCGCATGCCTGTTGCCTGACAGACGCGCTAAATGGACAAAGCAAGAACTTGTTTTCTTTTTTTGGACTCGTGAAACAGGTGTAATTGCGGCTGCACTCATAGGGATTGTCAGTAGTCTTGTCTCAAGTGGCCAACTTTTATTATCCATCACTTTTGTGGCAATACTGATGACACTTCTGATTCAGGCAAGCACAACCCCACTCGTTGCGAAGATTCTCGGACTGATTGATTTAGGAAATTACCGTCGTCCAATCCGCCCGCCATCCCAATAAGAAAAAGACGCTTGGCTCCCTACAAGAAAACCGAGCGGCGGCAGCAGGCTTCGTAATCAATGTTATACTTGAACTCGCCTACCCATACGTTAGATTCGGAGGGAATTTCAGATGCTTCAGTCCTTGGCCAATACTTGGCGCGTACGTTTGTCCGCGCAGTTGTCGAGTCCCTACCGTGAGCCGATCATCATTGGTGTGCTCGCCCTGCTTATCGGCGTCATCGGCGGAGTCGGCGCCATCGTCTTTCGCGACCTCATCCACGTTTTTTTCGATATCTTCCACGCCGGACACATTAAAATGTCTCCGCTGCGCGCTCTGATTCCGGCCGTCGGGCTGACCATCGTGGGATTCATCACCCACTACTTTGCCAAGGAAGTCAAAGGACACGGGGTTCCGCAGATTCTCGAATCGCTCGCCTTGCGCGGCGGCAAGATCCGCCCGCGCGTCGCTTTCTTCGGCATCCTTGCCCCAGCGATCACGATCGGCGCCGGCGGCTCCGTCGGCCGCGAGGGACCTATTGCCTTGATCGGCGGCGCCTTCGGTTCCATCGTAGGACAAGCCCTGCGTCTCTCGGACAAATACACTTCTCTCCTGCTCGCCTGCGGTTCCGCCGCTGGTATCGCCGCGACCTTCAACGCCCCGATCGCAGGCGGTTTTTTTGGACTTGAGGTGATCCTCGGCAGTTACTCCATGGGCGCCATCATGCCGGTCTTCCTGTCAGCCGTGACCGGGGCCACCGTATTTGATGCGATCATGGGCAGTCAACCGCCCCTGCAGACCGCGCCCTTCCATGTGATGCACCCAATTGCCCTCCTGTTTATGATCGTTCTTGGCGCGATCGCGGGCTTTCTCGGACTCGCCTATTCACGCGGTTTGACTTGGATCGAAGATGTCTTTCACAACTGGAAAGTTCCCTTTTGGATCAAGACATCCATCGGCGGCCTGGCGGTCGGCGCGCTGGGATTGGCGTTTCCGCAGGTGCTCGGTGTGGGCTACCCCAGCATTCATGCCGCTCTCTCCGGACAACTGGCGATCGGGCTGTTGCTTGTCTTGTTTCTGTCCAAATACATTGCGACGTTGACCACGGTCGGTTCCGGGGGTTCCGGCGGCGTTTTTGCACCCTCTCTCTTTCTCGGCTCTATGCTCGGCGGCGCGTTCGGTGAAGGATTGCAAAAACTTGTACCCGGTCTCATCCCGCACCCGCAAATTTACGCAATCGCTGGCATGGGCGCCATTTTCGCCGCCGCCGCGCAGGCTCCATTTGTCGCGATCACCATCCTGCTTGAAGTGACCGGCGACTATCAGCTCACGCCCGTGGTCATGGCCGCCTGTATCACGGCGTATGTCGTGCACGGGGTGGTCTCCCGCGATTCCATGTACACAGTCAAACTGTCGCGCCGTGGCATTCGCATCCTGCGCGGCAATGAAGTGCGCCCAACAGAGCGGATCGCCGTCAGTTCCGCGATGACGCCTCTCGGTGCGAGATTGTCGCCAAACGACACAGTGGCAAAAGCTCACCAGGTGTTGTCCGCTTTGCGTGATCATGAAGTCGTGATCACGGACAATGAAACGAGACTCTTGGGTATTTTGACCATGGATGATATTCGTCAGCAGTATGAAACAGGATCCATCACTCAGCCGGTCTCGCGGGTCATGTCTGCCGCAGTTCATACCATTCGCCCCAATCAGACGTTGGAAGATGCGATGCGGCTATTTACCTTCTACGATGTGGGTCTTCTGCCCGTGGTGGACGAACAAAAACAGACGGTTTGCGGCGTTCTCACGCAGCGCGACGTGATGCGCGCGTATAATTCGTTTACCTTGCATTCCACGGAATCTACGGCAAAGATTCAGCAGTTGCAGGAGACGTACGGTGATGGGGGTGAGTTTACCTCCGTACGGTTGGATTCACGAAGTCCGTTTGTCAATCGTGCATTGTCACGACTGAATCTGCCGATGCAAGTCGTGGTGGTGTCCATCCAGCGACAGGGCAAGGTCCTTGTTCCCCATGGTACGACGCTATTACAAGAGGGTGACGATATCTTATTGTTTGTCTCCCCCGCGAGGGATGTGGAAACCGTCACGCGTCAGTTCCGCGGCGGCACAACATGAATTTCTTCATTGCTTGGACTAAATAAAGTGTGATAGGCTTACCATGCCAGAATCGTAGACTCGTACAATTTCATAGCTTTTGGAAAAGGTGTTCACTCTTCTGTGAACTAAATAGGGAAATCGGTGAAAATCCGATGCGGTCCCGCCACTGTAAAGGTGAGCCTCGGTTCGATACCACTGAGCGCGTCTGCTTGGGAAGGGAACTTAGAGGCGTTGAACCTGAGCCAGGAGACCTGCCTTTTTGGAACAACACTGTAACCTACGGACGATAGGGAGGTGTTTGTGGGCGAATCGCGTTCGTTTACAGGCACTCCTCTGAAAAGGTGGGAGTGTCTTTATTTTTCACGCTTGCGGGCAGCACCGGTGTTATTTCCAGCTAATTTCCCGTCAAATGGAAGGCGGAGGAATGGGCGCGCACTGTTCCGGAGCTCGCATGGCAAGACTGCGCATCCTGGAGTGAACAGTAGATGGCCAGAAGTATTATGTTTGTCGGCACCGCGTCGAATGTGGGCAAGAGTGTGCTCTGTACGGCCTTTTGCCGCATTTTGCATCGTGATGGATTCAGCGTGGCGCCGTTCAAGTCGCAGAATATGTCTCTCAATTCGGCCGTTACGCCGTCTGGGCGCGAGATTGGCAGGGCGCAGGCCGTTCAGGCGGAGGCGTGCGGAATACTCCCCAATGAGCACATGAACCCAGTTCTGCTCAAGCCGCTTGGAGGCATGCGCTCGCAGATCATCGTTCAGGGGCTCGTCTACGATACACGGTCAGCGCGGGATTATTTTCTCGACCGCAAAGAAGAAATTTGGGAAGCGGTGGTGGAGAGCCATCGGTATCTCGCAGAGCGGTACGATGTCATTGTGATCGAAGGCGCGGGCAGCCCCGTGGAAATGAATCTGAAGTCACGGGAAATCGCCAATATGCGGACTGCCGAGATGGCCGACGCTGCCGTCATTCTTGTCGCGGACATCGATCGGGGCGGCGTCTTCGCTTCTGTCGTGGGAACGCTGCAGCTCCTCGAACCGCATGAACGCGTACGGGTCAAGGGTGTCATTGTCAACAAGTTTCGCGGCGATTCCGGCCTGTTTGCCGAGGGGCGAAGGATGCTCGAAGAGTATGCCGGCGTTCCCGTGCTCGGAGTCATTCCCTATATACAGGATCTGGGCATCGACGAAGAGGACTCGGTGGGGCTCGAAGCGGATCGCTATCGCGCGCCGGGGAGGCTGTCGGCAGACCGCGATCTGCCTGCTGGCGCAAAGAGCAGCGAAGACTCTCTGCGCATCGCGATTGTTGGCCTGCCGCATATCGCCAACTTTACGGATTTTGATCCGCTCTTTCTGGAACCCGACGTACAGGCGTACTTCTGTCGCCGCCCCGAAGAGACGCGGGGGGCCGATGCGGTGATTCTCCCAGGCACCAAGAGCACGATGGGTGATCTGGAGTGGCTCTGGGTAAATGACTGGATGGATGCGCTGCGCACAGCCCGGGCGGATGGCGTCTGGCTATTTGGCATCTGCGGCGGGTACCAGATGTTGGGCTCTCGAGTGTACGATCCCCATCTTCAGGAAGCGGACAGCGCAGAAAGTTCCGGGCTGGGTGTTTTTGATACGGTCACCACGATCTCTGCTGAAAAGGTCACGGTGTTGGTGGACGGTGAGCTTTCTGGGATCTTCACCGGCATCCCGATAGCGGGATACGAGATTCATATGGGGCAAACGGTGCATGGCGCTGCGCGTTGTCCGTTTGCGCAAACGCGGCGCGTGTCCGACGCAAACAGCCAGATGGAGGGCGACGTTTCCGCTGACGGCAGGACGATTGGCACCTATTTGCATGGAATTTTCCACAATGATGTGTTTCGCACAACATGGCTCAACAGTATTCGCCGCGAAAAGGGCATGCCTGAACTGGCGGGGGTGTCCGTTTCGTTGCAGGAGGTGCGCGAGGGCGCCTACAATCATCTGGAGACCATTGTGCGCGCGCACCTTGATCTGGAGTATCTGTACCGACTGCTGGACTGACAAAGGGGAGAAATCGTGATGCGTATTTATACACGCGGCGGCGATCAGGGGAAAACGGGTTTGATTGGCGGCGCCCGCCGCTACAAGGATGATGTGAGAGTGGAAGCGTATGGAACGGTTGATGAGGCGGGCGCTTTCATCGGTCTCGCCGTCAGCCAGCTTGATGCGGAGCGGGATGCGGACATTCAGGGGCTGCTCATTCAGGTGCAGCAGAGTTTATGGGATGTGGGCGCCGATCTGGCAGCCGCATCCCAGGAGAAGTACACATTTCGAACGCCGGATGAAGCGGCGGCGGAATTGGAACCGCACATCGACCGCTATAAAGAAGAAGCCGAACAGGTCAAAAAATTCGTGCTGCGCGGCGGTGTGCAGCCGTCCGCCAGCTTGCACGTCGCCTGTACGGTCGTGCGCCGCGCAGAACGGCGGGTGGTCAGCCTGATGCAGCAGGAGTCCATTCATCCGCCGACGCTCAAGTACCTCAATCGGCTGTCCGATCTGTTGTTTGTGTTGGCCCGAACCGTCAATGCAAGAGCCAGCAAAAGTGATGTTGTCTACCAGAACAGCACGGATGTGTTTCGCAACTGACGGGCAGATTGATGCGCAGGGAAGTCTTTGCGGCGAAACGAAAGGATTATGGTCTATGACGGTAGCGTTTGTATTCGGCGGCGCACGCAGCGGCAAGAGTGCGGTCGCTGAGCGGTTGGCCGTTTCAGCTCAAAAAGGGGAACCGGGTTCCGTGCTCTATATCGCCACGGCTCAGGTTAGCGATGAGGAAATGGCTGCGCGTATCGGGAGGCATCAAGCCGCGCGTCCGCCTGACTGGCTGACCGTGGAGGAACCCTTGCAGGTGTCCGCCGAGGTGAGAAAGCACGTTGCTGCGCCGGTGATTCTCATCGATTGTCTGTCTCTGCTCGTCAATAACTGGATGTTTCTGGAGTCCTGCGATGACGTGGCATTCGCGCAGCGAAAACAGGATTTGCTCGCAGCCTTGCAGGGGCATCCTGGACTGGTCATCTGCGTGAGCAATGAAGTCGGCCAGGGCATCGTTCCCGCCGATGCGCTGACCCGACAGTACAGGGACTGGTTGGGCTGGATCAATCAGGCGGTTGCCGCCGTCGCAAGTCCTGTCTACTGGGTTGCGGCGGGCATTCCCGTAAACCTGCGGGCGTTTGAGGCGCAGCTATGAATGCGCTTCTGCTGGCGGGCGCAGCGCTGGTTTGCGATCGGCTGTTCGGAGATCCGATCTGGCTTCCGCATCCTGTGGCGGGTATGGGGCGCCTCATCAAAGCGCTGGAGGGCGCCCTGAATCGGCCGCAAACGGGTTCCATGGCAAGGCGCTTTTTAGGCGTCGTGACTGTGTGCTGCACCATCGGGGTCACTTGGACTGTGTCCTTCGCTGTCCTGCGCTGGATGCTTCTGCTGTCGCCCTGGGCCTTTGCGGCGGCGTCGCTGGGTCTTACGTGGACGACACTGGCTTGGAAAGGGCTGCGGACGGCGGGCGAGGATGTGTACAGGGCGCTGATCGATCAGGGGCTTTTGGAGGCTCGCCAGCAGATTGGGCGGTATGTCGGGCGGGAGACGGCTGCACTCAGCGCTGCGGATGTGATTCGCGCCGCGGTGGAGACGGTGGCTGAGAATACCGTCGACGCCGTGGTCTCCCCGCTCTTCTTTGCGTGCCTTGGCGGTGCTCCACTGGCCCTTGTGTACCGGGCGATCAACACGATGGACAGCATGCTCGGCCACCGCGACGAACGGTATCGGGATTTTGGCTGGGCGGCGGCGCGGCTCGATGATGTGGTCAACTATGTTCCCGCCCGCTTGTGCGGCGGGTTGCTGCTGGCCGCCATCTGGCTGTCCGGGTTGCCGGCGGGCAGGGCGTGGCGTGTCATGCGCCGGGATGCGCACAGGCACCCGAGCCCCAACGGGGGGATCCCGGAGTCACTTGCGGCGGGTGCTCTGGGGGTGCAACTGGGCGGCGTCAACGTGTACGGCGGCGTACCGCAAAGGCGCGCTCTGCTGGGAGATCCGTTGCGCGGTCTCGAACCCGGAGACATTCGCAGCGTCGTCCGCATTCTTGAGTGGCTGGGATGGCTTTGTCTGGCGCTCGTCGCCGGCGGCGGTCTGCTTGTCGCGCGTCTTTGAACAGTTGCTGTCCGGGAAGGAGCCAAACGATTGGGAAGGTCTTTATATAGGCAGACGATCCTGGCCATTCAGTTCGCCACGGTGTTTCCCACACCGCAACTGGGCGACGTCACAGAGGATGAAATGCGGCGCAGCATGGCCTGGCTGCCAGTGCTGGGGGCGCTGCTCGGCGCTTTGCTGTGGTTGCTTAACCTCGGTCTGAGAAAGGTGCTTGCGCCTTTGCCAGCCGCAGTCGTCGCGATCGCTTTTTACACGCTGTGCACGGGGGCGCTGCACCTGGACGGGCTGTTGGACACGGCGGACGCGGTGGGAAGCCGCGCAAGAGGTGAGCGGGCGCTTGCGATCATGAAGGACAGTCGCGTGGGCGCAATGGGCGTGGTGGCGGGGTGTCTGGTCCTGCTCGGAAAGGTTGCCGCCCTGTCTGCGCTTCTCCCGCAGTCGCCGGAACCGTTCATCGTGCTGCCAGCCCTGTCGCGCATGGCGATGTTATGGGCCATGGGGTGGGCGCCAGCCGCGCGATCGGAGGGACTCGCCAGTCTGTTCGCCAGGCGGTTGCCTGTGTCGGTCACCTGGACAGGAACGCTGTCTGTGTGCGGTCTCTCTTTTTGGCTGTTATCCTGGCAGGAGGCTCTGATCGTGGTCCTGGGTGTCTTTGCATTCTCCTGGGGAATGACCCGCTGGCTGCATCGGCGTTTCGGCGGGCTGACGGGAGATTCGTACGGCGCAATCAACGAGTTGATTGAATGGTTGGGCTGGACGGCTTTGTCCGTTCATGGCTGGTAACGAGGATGGGGTGAGCGCATTTGGAACATGGAGGGCGAATCGACGATTATGCAGCGCAAACGGGCAAAGAGGCGGGGGATATTCTCGACTGCAGCGCAAATATCAACCCATTGGGGCCGCCCGCCAGTGTCATGGAGACTTTGCAACGGTCCCTGTCTGGAATCCGCCATTATCCCGATACACGACATCGACAGGTCAAGGCGGTGTTGGCGCAACGGTTTCAGATTGCGACCGAAAGTATCCTGTGCGGAAATGGCGCTACGGAATGCATGGAATTGCTCGTTCGCTGGCTGCGGCCCAGTCGCTGTGTCATCCTGGATCCGGCTTTCGGAGAGTACGAGGCGATCGCCCGTCGCTGCGAGCGACCCATCCTGCGGCTGTCGCTGTTTGCCGGCGTACGGTTTACGTTGCCGCTCGCAGCGCTGAGTCAGGCGTTGCGTTCCGGCGATCTGCTGTTTCTCAATCACCCTCACAATCCGTCAGGCTCTTCCTGGCCCGTTGCCGAGTGGTTGCCCTTCGTACAGGCGTGGGTGCAGGCTGGCGTACACGTGATCGTCGATGAGTCGTTTATCGATTTTCTTCCCGAGGCGGATGCGCAGAGCGTCCTGCGGTATGCGGCGCATACCCCGCATCTGTACGTTGTCAGATCGGCCACCAAGATGTACGCCATACCGGGATTGCGGTTTGGATTTGCAGTCGGTGCGCCGCAAGTTCTCGTTGCGCTGGAAGAACAGCGCGATCCCTGGAGCGTCAATCAGTTGGCGCAGGCTGCCGCGTCCGTCGCCTACCTGGATGAATCGTACGCCGCTCTCACGGCGGACTGGCTGCGGCGCGCGCAGGCCTGGCTAAAGGAAACATGGGCCGCTCATCCGGAATGGACGGTCTTTCCAACGGCAATCAATTTTTTCCTGGTTCGGTTTGCTTCCCGTGAACAGTCCCTGCTGATCCAGAACAGACTCCGCCTGGAAGAAGGGATTTTTGTGCGCTCCTGCGGGAACTTCGCCGGGCTTTCGGACGCCTATGCGCGCATCGCCTTGCGGACAGACGTCGACAATGAACGGGTTTGGTCAGCGGCGATACGCAGCGCGCGTTCGCGCGATCTCTGCCGCGAGTGACGCCGGCAGGTGGTCCGTGTCACCGCGCTTTCGCACTGCGGCACTGCCGTCGCCGCGCATCTGCGCGTGCGTGATGGACGCGTGGGGCGGTTGCCATTCCCGGAACCTGGCCAGCGGTTGACCGTGCAGACGGGCAAGCCACAGTCCGAGCACGCCGCCGTGTGTCACGATACAAAGAGGGGCTTTTGCGGAGGCGACGAGCGTCTGCAGAGCGCCCTGAAATCGCTCCAGGGCGTCCACGCGCCGTTCTCCTTCCGGCAGCGAAAACTCGTCCGGCGCAGCGATTGCAAGCGCTTGCTCCATGAGTTCACGGTGCTGTTCGTAGGCTGCAAATGACGATACGCCATCCAGAATCCCGAGATCGAGTTCACGCAGGTCTGGTACATCAAGCACGGGAACGGCAGTCTGCCGCGCCCTGGCAATCGCGACTGCGGTGTCGTGGGCGCGCTGCAAGGGACTGGTGTAAACGGCGGCAAACTCGATTGTCCGCAGCACAGCGGCAACGGCGGACGCCTGTGTCTGACCCAGGGGATGCAGGGCAGGGTTCGAGCGTCCGATCAGAGTGTAACGGAGATTTTCTTCTGTCAGGGCATGGCGAATGAAATATACGTCTATATCTATATCCTGCATTTTGGCGCATCGCTCTCCTTAAACGTCACCACTTATAGTAACGCCCGCCAAACCAATATACAAACAGGAAAATTTGTGCTGCTTCGCACCGTGCTCATGCCCGTACGAAGCGGCCGCATTTTTCATATCGTAGAAAGCATCAGGGGAATGAAGGGTGCTGAAAATATGAGTTCCGTGATTGACATTGTGGTGGTGAGCTACAACACCAGAGACATTCTTCTGGCCTGTCTGAACAGTCTGCGCATTTATACGCCCGAGGATCATCGCATTATCGTTGTGGACAACGGCAGCCAGGACGACACGGTGCAGGCGGTGCGCACGCTTGCGTGGGAGAATCTCAGCATCATTGCCAACAATGATAATTATGGGTACGCCAAAGCATGCAATCAGGGCATCGCGGCTGGCGACAGTCCATTCATCATTCTCCTCAACAGCGACATCATCGTCACACAGGGGTGGCTGGCGCCCCTGTTACAGTGCATGCAACAGGATTCCCGGACAGCGGTTGTCGGTCCTAAATTGGTTGACCAGCGAGGACGCATTACCGGGGCGGGCATTGTGGGCACAAACGCGAATCACTGGCCAAGGGGATACATGGAGCAGGATCAGCCGGGAAAATTCGACCAGGAGGAGGACTGTATCAGTGTCTGTGGGGCGGCGTATCTCATCCGGCGCGCGCTCATTCCTGAACTTGGTCTGTTTGATGAGAACTATTTTTTCTATTTCGAGGAAACGGATTATTCATTTCAGGCCAGAAGCAAAGGGTATCGGGTCGTGTATTGCCCGCACTCCAGGATTTATCATCTGTCTGGCCAGAGCAACGGCGATCATCGACAGTTGCGTGCATTATTTGAGCAGAGCGAACGGTACTTTCGCTCCAAATGGACCTCTGAGATGGGTGATTTCTGATAGGAGGAGTGCATGATCATGAGTTTGCGAAGAAAGAGTGCGGACAACAAGCTGACTGCCATGATGCAGGTGCGAAATGAAGCAAACCGGTACCTGCGTGCGGTGCTGGACGACCTGTCGCAGTATGTGGACGAGATTGTGATCCTGGATGACGGATCGACAGATAACACCATCGAGATCTGTGCTGCCTGCCGTAAGGTGGTGTCAATCGGGAGATCGAACACTTCCATTTATGGAGTCAATGAGGCGGCTCTCAAGCGCCGTCTGTTTCATCGCACGATGGCGACGAACCCGGACTGGATCCTGGCTGTCGACGCAGATGAAATGTTTGAATCGCGCTTTCGGCTGCAGGTGAGAAGCATGATCAATCAGTCTCGGATCGACTGGTACGGGTTCAGATTCTATCACTTCTGGAACTCCATGACCCATTATCGAACGGATAAGCTGTGGGCGCCGGAGCAGTACGGTCCGCGACTCTTTCGCTATATGGCAAACGCCAGGTACCGCTGGAACGACCAGGCGTTGCACGGCGGCAGCATTCCTGTCAATCTGGTCGCCGAATTCCCCGGACAGAACTCCGACATCCGCATTAAGCATTTTGGCTATGCCGGCGCGCGGGAAGACACAGAGCGGAAATACCATTTTTATGTGAACCGGGATCCCAATTCTGTGTATTGTCCGCGCAGCCACTATGACTCCATGCTGGATGACGACCCCACTTTAGAAGAGTGGACGGAATAGCCATGTCCAACGAATTGTTCATCATTGTCGTCAGTTTCAACACCTGCGCACAAACCCGGCGCTGCCTTCATGGGCTGATTAAATACACGGATAGGCCCTATCACATTGGGGTGGTCGACAATGCGTCCCAGGATGGATCATGGAGCATGCTGCAGGAATTCGCAAGCGCTTATCCGGACCGGATCTCCACTGCGCAAAACTCCGCGAATTCTGGCTATGCGCGCGCCGCTGACAGCATGCGCCGTCTGGCGCCGCCTGGTTGCGACATCTGCCATGTGAACTCCGATGTATATGTGGGGCCGGCCTGGGCCAGCCGTTTGCAGCAACAGCTGTATCGCGAAACGGGCGTTGCTGCTGTTGCTCCACTGGGCAGAGGAATTGGCGGTTGGCAGGATTTTAACAACTATCATCCGAATGAATGCCCCGACCATTACGATGAAGCTGTGGTAAACGATATCAATCAGCGCCTGACGAACAGCCAACCTTGCGCCGTCACGGCAAAGTCTCTGCAGGGAACGATCTGGATGGTCAAGGAGGATGCATACCGGACTCTGGGCGGTCTTGACCCTGGATGCGAATGCGGGGCCGACGATGCAGACTGGAGTCTGCGCGCCAGATTGCAGGGATGGAAATTGCTCGTGGCCTTAAATACGTTTGTGTGGCACGACGATCACAGTTCATTCTCTACGCTGCAGGATCAGGGGCAATCCTGGATTGACCGCAGCTGGTATTATTTCAATCACAAGTGGACAGGTCAATTCGATCATCTGACCTGGGCCGATCTCATGGAAAGCCCTCTCGCCACGGAGACCCCGCATTATCGGTATGAAGAGTTCTTTTCATGAATCCAGCGTCTGTGTGTTGGCGGAGATCAGGCAGGCGCTGGGCAATCGTGGACACCGGATCAGGCGCGTCGAAATAAGTATGGTATAAGTCGAAAGTAAAGGGGATGAAGGATTCTATGAGTGGCGCCACTGCGAACTTGCGAGTGAGAGTCTTGCGCGCGCGCAGGATCGAAGCCAATACGTTGCTGATTAAGCGGGTAAAGCGGGAGCACGAAGGACATTCTTCGCTGCTCAAAAAATTTCGGGAACTGCGTCACAAGTTTCGTGAGCTTCGTCACAGCGTCAATGAGTTGCGAGATGAGGTGCAGCAGGACAAAGCGCATCTGGAAAACGAGATTCACGAGTTGCAGGTGGCCGTTGACAGTCTGCAGGAGCAGATCTCAAGCGGGCAGCCGAACAACCCGACATTGCAGAGCATATTCAACAGTAAACTGGGGCAGGTGGTGACCGTGACCGTCGGTTCGTCCACGCTGACCGGAACGGTCACGGTCGTAGGAACCAACGCCGTTGAATTGACCGAGAGCAGCGGAGATGTTCTGATTATTCCGTACAGTCATATCTCAGCGGTACAATAATTCTTAGAAGGGATGGAGTGATCGTGACATTTTTAGTCTTGCTCTCCAGTTTTATCGGGAGTACGGTCGAAGTATTTGTGCCTGGTTCTATGTTTGAAGGCACTTTGACATCGGTTCAGGCCGAAACCATTCAAGTCCAGGAGCTGCCGATCGTATACAGCCAACCGGATTTGGTCACCATTTCGACAGCCAACATTGACTATGTGCGCGTGCTGGCGTAAGCAGGGCGGCGGCTGTACGCGGACTGTGTGCAGCCGCAGGGATTGCGCGTCGTCAAGGCAGGTCAGTGCGGGAATTCTGAATCCATTTTTGATAGAATCGATCATTCTGTTGGCTGACACTCCCGGAGTGTATGACCCGATGGTAGAGTGGGGAGTTCAGAAATTCAATTCTGCCGAATCGCATGTAGTGAAGTGTCATGGCGACATCTTCAAACACTCGTCCCCGAGACGGATCGCCAGTCGGCCACCCCCCGAGCGTCAGCAGGTCCGTCGTCCTGTAGAAGCGAGGTATGGGAACACGCGCATACGCAGCAGTCACATCGGCCGTCGCGCAGTCCTGGATTCCTTTATAGACCAGTTCGCCGCGTGGAGAACGCCGCCACAGATGATACTGCGAGGAGAGCAGCAGCATGGTCTCGCGGGTTGCTTCCATGGAACTGCTCAGCGTTTCAAACGAACTGCACAGCGTTTCAACCGCATGGGGAACCAACCAGTCGTCAGCATCCAGTTCCAGCACGTAATCACCTCTGGCCAGAAGAAGCGCCTGATTGAGTGCGCTGGACTTGCCCCGATTCTCTCCCGCTGTCGCCACACGGATGCGCGGGTCGGAAAATACTTCAGCCATGACCGCCGTGCCGTCTGTTGAACCATCGTCTACCGCGATCAGTTCCCAGTCACTTCTGGTTTGCGCGAGCACGGAGCGAATGGCCCAGCCAATTCGCGGCGCTTCGTTGTACGCACAGACGATGATCGTGACAAGCGGTTGTCGGGGCGCGTCAACAGCGGAGTGCGCATGTTCCGGATGATCGCGAAAGGGCAGGCAAAATGGCAGTATGAAACGTAGGCCTGAAGACGCCAGTGGCCTTTCGCAGCGGCGGGAAGCCTGGGAAGCCTGAGCAGCCTGAGCAGCCTGGGTCTCCCTGGTTGGGAGCAGGCCCAGAGAAGAAGGGTTTCGTGCGTTCATCTGCAGCGCAACTTGATAGGGCAGGTATTCGACGGACGGGGGAAAGTACCTGATCTCACGGAGAACGGACAGTAACCCGCTTCGTTTCCAGGCGTGGGGAACCCCTCTCCCGGCGCTGAAATAGTCCAACCAGGACATGTCCTGCGGCTTGTGCTGGCCGGCAACGCAGCAATCATGGTGGCCGTTGCAGTGTGGCGCAGCGAAAAGATCATCCCCAGGATGCCGGGGCAAACGGTCTGGTCGCCAGATCACCCACGGCGCCCGCTCGCCAAGGAGATTGTCTGTTACACGGCGCAGGTATACAGATGCGTCGGACCTGTCTGCGCCATCGTCGATGGCCTTTAGTCTCATGAGGGTTCATCACACTCCCGAAACACAGTGTATGAGGAGTTCGCCATTCTACACTGTATTGCAGACCGCGTTCTGCCGCCACCGATATACCAGGGCAGCCGCCGGAGCGTCCTGCGATTGCACAGGTTTGCAAACCTATGCAAAGGGCCGTTCGACTTTTAACCGACTGTCTTGACCAAAACCCTGCCGCAAGCCCATGGCTTTAGCCCTTAGCATTACCCATAAGTATTGGGCGGGTGAAAGATCTCCCACATGGTAGTGAGATCATGAAGTCGGCGGAAGCCTCGCCAGAGCACCTTTAGGCCTGGGTTTCCGTCGTGTTTGCGGCCGAGAAAGCCACCGAGTTTGGCAATCCACAGTATAGCGGTTTGCATAGTCGGAGGGTGCTCGGGAACAATGGTTGTCTTGTGCGTGGCGGTATAGAGAGCCCGCCATTCGCTTTCGCTGAGAGCTTCCGTGCAGGGCGCCTCTGGCGTTTCTCTGGCCTGATAGGTAAGTCGTAGCAGACGCGAGGCCACGATACTGTACACCGCGAGCGCACGCATGAGCCGCTCCTTCGTCTCCAACTGGAGCTTTTCTATCTGGCAACCGCTTTTCAGAATGTAGTGGTATCGCTCAATCCGCCAACGATAGGTGTACCAGGTTAGACATTGTAACCCTTCCGCCAAGGTGGTGATAGGCAACGTGGTCAAGAGCATCCACTCGATGGGTTGTTCGCCATCCGGCGGTGATTCTTCCCGCACGAGTAGGGCGTTCGGTGTAGGAGGTGCCAGGTTCTCCTTCTTTCGATGAGGTGGCATCCTTAAAGTTACCGTGGCAGCCTGTAAAGTAAGGATGGTCTCCCGTTCCGTGCGTTCGTCTGTACGGGGAACTTTGATGGTTGTTCGACCCAAGACGGGTGCGTTCTCAACCGCATGCCAGAGGTGGTCATCCGAATCATGAAGGCGGCGATCCCAAGCGGCACGAACCAAAAAGTCATGGTTACTGGCCGCGAACAGGAACAGGTCAAAGATGTCGCTTTCCCGGTCTCCGACCATAATCACTTTGGTGGAATCAGGAACGACAGTTCGTGCTTCTTTCGTCACATCGATCCAGCGTGCGCTCTCTTTGTCTTCCAAAGGACGCTTTCTACGGAGTTCCCGTTTCCCCTTATCCTCGGTGGAGCGGGTCCACAAACGGTGGGCCAAGATTCCTTGCGGAACACCCTCAGTAGATACAGCAAGGCAACTGTGTAGGAAAAAGCCAGAGAGACCTGACTGCCCGATCGGTCCTAATCCTTCGGTCTTTCGGTGCAAGGTAAAATTAAAAATGGTCGTATCCTGTACGGCCAGAACAATTGGCTGATCCTGCATTTTATCTAAAGTCGCCTCTCGATGGGAATCGTATACAGCCTTAACCGTTACCTTCTCGTTGCTGAAGAAACGGTAGGCGGCTTTCGTGGCACTCCACTGACCAAGGGCTTCGGGTAGGGAACTTTGCGGATGCTCAGTCAATTTTGCAACCAAGGAAACGAAACGCTGGGTAAGACGAGCGTCTCCAAAATCGGCGGTTGCGCATTCCTTGGCTGCCCACAGCATCAGTGGATCCCCTCTGAGGTCAAGACCTGTCGAAAATGGCGGTGCAAGGGATACAGATAGATATCCTTAACAGGAACGTTCTGGCGGTGATGACGGTCCAATTTACCTCGCCCTGTAGTTTGGCCCACGTAGAGCCAATTGGCCGCTTTATAGCAGGTGCCGGGAAATCGCTGCCGTTCTACAAATGTCTCTAGCAGCACGGGCTGATAGCCATACCGTTGTGGCCAGTCGCGAACCACTTGCCGGGCGGCCAGGCTGAGGATGCGAGAAGCCAGGTTAGGCACATGAACCCAAGGGAGGATGAGGAAGCGAGCGTTGTTGACCACGAAATGAAGGCGAGCCGCACGCTCATCGGGTGTCCACCCGATAAAAGAGTCTCGGGTCGCTACTTTCCAAGCGGCGGCAGCGAAGCCCAGGGCAGCTAGGAGTGTGTTTTCATGCTTGACAAAGTATCGGATCTGGGCTCCTGGCAACGGTTTGTACCCCAGATAATGATGACGCGCCACCAATTCATTCCATAGTTTAGAATCTGCCGCAGTGATCACTTGATTCAGCGTGAGCTTCGCAATTTCCGCATTGGAACAACGCACCTCCGGTTGGGGGTCGGAAGCAGCCGTGAATACCACCCCTCGGACAGGAGTGTAGGAATGTGTCGGCGCCGGCAGGAACAAAAGTCCATCCTTCTGCATTCGTAAAAGAGCCACCCTGGCGGACATGACTTTGGGTACTCCGTCAGTTTTAAACCAAGCGAGAGCGGTGCATAGGGCCCGAGCAATAGCGGCCCTCGTTGGATGTTGTTGGGATGCGATGAGCATCCGAATCGTCTCAATATCCGATTCGGTGAACATTCTCCCGCAGTACCGATGACCTGAAGCCGCTGGCGTAAGTTGAGAGTTCATGAACCAAGTCTACAAAAAATTAGAGCATGTGTCCAGCACTATTTTAGAGGTACTTGTGGGTAATGCTAAGGGCTAAAGCCATGGGGAGTGATTCAGAGACAGTCGGTTCAGCCGCCTGAAGCGGAGGTCACGGTTTGAACGGGTGGTCCAGAGGTCGCGGCGGGAGGAGGCGAAACAGTCACCGGGGGAGCGGAGGCCGTCAATGCCGACGCAGTAAAAAGCGTTTGCGAATGGTTGGCATTCGGCGTCACAGACTGGCCAGCTTGGGATCGGCGAGTGCGGCTTTGCAAATTTTTCAGCTCGGCGTTTAGCGCGCTGATTGCCGCCGTGGTTTGGCGCAACTGCGCCTGATCACTCTGAATGACACGTTTTGTATAGCTGATCAGAGCGGCGTCTCGCTTCAGTTGCGTATCCCAATAGGCCAGCAACTGCTGTGATTGGCCGTTTGCCATACTGTGGGCCGCATCATGAGAAGCATTGGTCAGCAGTACATCCAGACTGGAGCCTAACATGATGACTGCCAAACCCAATCCAAGCAGATGATATTTGATCATCGAAAACCCTCCTTCCCGTCATTGGAGCACTTACCACTCATCAATCGTCGCCAGATCCACCGCCGTCGCCCGAACCGCCGCGTGAGTCGTCGTCTGAATGCGCGCCGGAAGCTTTCGTCACGGTATGCACCGACGGCTGTGCAGACTTTGTGATGGCCTCTCTTTGTATTCGCGGCGCGTAGACTGCTTGTGCAGGTTGACTTAAAGCCGATTGCACGGAGAAAGCTACACTCTTGACGCGCAGGCTGAGTTGCTGAACCTGTCTGCCATCAGAAACAATGGCCGACTGTGTTCTCTGCAGTGTCCCTTCGAGTTGTGACAGTTGCAGGCTTAACTCCGTCACATGAGCGCTTACGGCCTGTAATCTGGCCCCATTTTGATCCGCTGACGGGCTGGCTGCCTGAACTGGATTGGGCGCCTGCAGGAGTGAGCGGTAGACGACTACTGCAAAGCCCGCGCTGACAATCAATACGACCCATTTTCTAGTTATCATGATCGTGTGCACTCTCCTGTTAGGGGTGGGTTATTTGGCTTTTTCAATGATATCTGGACGTTGAAGCTGTCTGGTGGTCAGCGATCGCCACACGTAAGTCAGAATAATGGATGCTGTGGAAAATAAATATAGAGCGTGCAGGTTGGGCGTATCGGTGCCGCCCCAGATGCCGTGCAAAGTGACGCCCATCCAGCAGAGTGTCGAAAGTCGGTGTATACTCAGCCAGCGGGTGCGAAATGTTTTGCGCATGGATGCGGTCACTGTGATCAGAAGCAGAAAATATAGCGAGAAACTTCCGATGACCATCGCGGCGGGGTGGTATTTCGCCTGAATTGGGAATGGAAACTGGCCAAACCCCACACCGGATTTGGGGTCCAGCCCCGTGAATGTGAGGTGTACGCTCAGCAGTGCAAAGAATACGCTCAATAGGGATCGGTGCCACGGGTACAGCCAGCGCGACAGCCTCCAGTCCTGCTTGTTGGCGGGGTGACTGAGTATCAGCCCTGTCATAACCGCCAAGGTGAGGGCGCCGTATGCGGAAAGTGCGGCGCTTCTGCTGACGAGCCACAGTCGCAGATGTCCAACAGAGGATAGCTGCGCAATAAGTGCGATGCTAAGAATTGCGAGCCCCCAGATCACAGCGAAGATAAGGATCTGGCCCGCGATGGGTGCAAAGGGGAAAGGCGATTTTGCTGTTTTCCTGTGCGTGGTTCTCACACCCCATCTATAGTTTTCAGATCGATAATGAACGTTACCTTAATATGATATGTGAGGTAGATATACGTATAAAACGATCCGGGTATGGGGGTACTCCGCATTTCACAGTTCCCCCAGTACGGTTGTGTTCATGGCAGGGTCCACCCAGGAGAGATAGGGGCTGAAATCGCCCGTCACAAACAGGGAGCGGTTGCCGTTCACGATGAATACGCGCGGCAGTCCTCCAAACGCGTCCACTGCCGGGGGGAAGGAACCCCGTACAAACACGTACTTCGTCAACACTTCCGCAAAAGCGGCGCTTTGCGCCATCGCGGTCACGGATTGAATCTGGGAGGTCACTGGCTCGCCTGACCCTGGATCAATCAGGTGATGGACCCTGCGACCCTCCATTTCCCATGACTTGCGCCAGACGGAACTCGTGCAGACGGATCGTCTCTCCCCCTGCATGGACAGCGCGGCCAGAATGCGCTCCGGTTGGAATGGATTCTCTACGCCGATGCTCCAGGACTCTCCCGATTCCTGTGTTCCCCTGAGAACCACGTCACCTCCGGCATTGACGATAAAGCCTGCCAGAAGCGGCTCTGGAATCCGCGACTCGATCAGATCGGCCAGACAGTCTGCAGCGTATCCTTTCACGATGCCGCCCAGATCAATCGGCGCCAGCAGTTCGACCTTCCATTCTCCGTGCCATAGGAACAACGGGTCTTTCACAGACCGCGCGTCCGTCTCCTGCAGAATCCCCTGAGGGAGCGGGGCGCCTGGATAGCCCAGGCGCTCCAGATGACGTAGGATGCGAGGATCAAACGCCCCTGCCGTAATGCTGTGCGCTTGCTCAGTCAGATGGAGAACCTGCCGGAAGCGATCGGATATCTCGGTGGTTTGTCCGATCCGCGCGTTCAGTTCTGTCAATTCACTGGTAGCTTCGAACCGCGAAAAATGCTGTTCAATCGTCCTCGCCTCTTCTTCAAGATCGGCCTTCAGTCGCCCTATGTCCACTTCGTACATTCTCTCAGCCAAAACGTCAATGCGCACCGCGAAGGGAGAAGCCATCTTGCGAAAAGAGTGTTCTATTTTCACGTGCGGATCCTCCTTTCCCAAGTGTGCGCCGTTTGAACTGCTGCGCGTCAGTGAGCCGCTTGCGCGTCAGTGGTGGAAATGCGAACCAGCTGTTTCTGACGGCATCGGACTTTCTAGCGCATCCAGGTATGTTACGGATTGTTTGAGATCCTCCAGGAACATATGGGCCATATCCACAGACATTCCATTGCGCACCACAACGCGCATGATGGTCACGTCTTCCATTGTAGCGGGCAACGGATAGGCCGGAACCTGCCAACCATGTTCACGCAGTTTCTGAGACAGATGGTAGAGATTCCATTTGTCGGCATGGTCATTGTTCAACTGCCATGACAAGACGGGAATATCCGTTCCATCGGAGAAAAGTGTGAACATCCCCATTTTAGCGATGCTGTGAGCCAGAAAATGGGCGACCGCTTGCGATGCCTTTTGCACTTTATAATATCCTTCGCGGCCCAGCCTGAGGAAGTTGTAGTACTGGAGCAGAACTTGGGCGCCTGGACGCGAGAAATTGAGGGAAAAAGTCGGCATGTCGCCTCCGAGATAGGAAACACGAAAGATGAGTTCCTCCGGCAATGCTGTGCGATCGCGCCATATCACCCAACCAAGGCCAGGATACACCAACCCGTATTTATGGCCGGACGTATTGATCGAATGCACGCGGGGCAGCCTGAAGTCCCACTGTAGATCTGGTTGCAGGAATGGCGCAATAAATCCGCCTGACGCTGCATCCACGTGAATCGGGATGTCCAGCCCCGTTCGGCTCTGCAGCTCGTCCAACGCACTTGCGATGGCGGCCACGGGGTCATTCAACCCGGTGTAGGTGTTGCCAAGAATCGGAACGACTCCGATCGTGTTTTCGTCAACTGCGGCGATCACGCCTTCAGGGCTCAAATAAGGCTTTTCTGGCGTAAAGTCGACGTACCTTGCTTCTACATCCCAATAGTTAGCAAACTTTTCCCACACAACCTGTACGGCTGAACTAAACACAATATTTGGCCGATCTGTCGGTTTGCCCTCGGCGCGTCGGGCAATTTGCCATTTTCGTTTGAAAGCGAGACCTGCGAGCATACACGCCTCGGATGATCCTGTGGTAGAAGTGCCGACTGTCGAGTGGGGATGAGGAGAATGCCAGAGATCAGCCAGAATGTGGATGCAACGGTCTTCAATTGCAGCTGTGTGAGGAAACTCATCTTTATCGACCATATTCTTGTCCATCGTCTCCACATAGAGACTGGTGGCTTCTGGTTCCATCCAGGTGGTGACGAAGGTAGCCAGATTTAACCGTGCGTTTCCGTCAAGACCGACTTCGTCATGGACGATCTGGTATGCTGTTGCGGGCAACATCCCTTGATCCCGCATGCGGAATCGTGGAACCGATTTTTCCCCCGAGCGAGTGAACAAGGGATTTATATCCAGTTCATCGGGCAATATGTTGCTTTTTCTGTGAGAATGCCAATCAGACATACGATCTCCTCCTTAATTTGATCGAGTCTTTCCACCTAACTATAACACTTCTTGCGCTCTGGTCGGTCAGCGCCGCCTTGATCCGCCGAGCGAATCAAGGCCGCCTTTTTGCAGAAGATAGAGTACGATAGCGACTGAAGTGCTGGCGCACATCCGAAGCTTTCTCGGCAAGCTGTAGCATCAGCATTCCCTCCTCCACCCCAGAGAACCGCAAAAGTAGAATATGTACGATTTTCGATAAGTTCCCGCCTTCAAGTAACCTTGTCAGGTTTGTTCCTCTGTCGACGACGTTTCCATTTTCGTGACTGCGAGAAGTATGTTTTAAGATCAGTCTTGATCTTAAAACGTCGAAGCCGTTGATCGGCGGTTCGAAACACAATGTCGTTTTGACGTTTCTCGATCGTGAGCACGTAGACGATTCGAAGGACGTCCACGACTTGATTGGTCACGCGGAATACAATCCGGATACCGGCGCTACGCAGCTTCATCTCCTTGCACCCGTGCAACTTCGTGGATTGGCTGTTGGCCAGCATCTTCCCAACTTCATTCGCCCTCAGTTCAAGTTGCTCCAGGGCATGGTCGACAAGGACCGCTACGGAATCATCAAGCTTCGTATACTCTTTATAGGCGTCCTCATCAAATCGGACATCGAATTGTGGTTCATTCATCGGTTCTTCCCGTACGCTTTACCTTCCGCCACGGAATCGCAGTTTCAGGATGTTCTTCAAGTCGTTTCATGCGAAATTCCAGGATTCGCGATTCTTCTCTCTCCTCAAATTCTCGCAATCGCCGATACATGTCCTCAAATTGGTCGTACCCGAGGATAACGGTATCGACGATTCCGTTGTCAGAAATGTATTGAGGGCTGACTTGAGCCTGTTTGCGGATCTTCCCGAAGTTTTTAGAAGCCACGGAAGACGGAATCAACTGGTCTGTTGTGAAAGTGGGTTTGTCCATGCTCTTTGCTACCACCTGTTTATCGACCTCCCATATAGTATGCCCCTTGAATAAAATTATACACGATATTTTCCGGAAAGTCATACGTGCAATATTAAGTGGTGAGTGGACAGAATAAAGACTCCCCATTAACTGGGGAGTCTGAATGCGTCGCAGCAAAAGAGCCGGTGCGATCAGCCAGCAAGCAGTTGGTTCAATTTTGATCCTGGATCCTTCTTCAGCATCACAATGCCTACGACGAGCAGATACAGCCAAGGAAGCAGCGAAAATCCACGACCGAACGAATACTGGGCAAACTGGAGATGCCCAACCAAAGGCGCATTGCTGATGCCAAACGGCAAGGCCACCAGTCCTGAAACAAAATACATGACGAGATTGTATGCCGTAAAGAGGATGGGCCAAACGTAATAGCGGCGCAGGCCGAGCAGGTAAACGACGGCGATGAGACCGTACGTGGCAGTCTCAATGTCGATCCAGTACGACACGATCGGAGTCGCTCCTGGACTTGCGAACAAGTGAGCGGCCACGTCGGCCAAGGAAAAAAGGACCATCGAAAGGCGGAGGTACTCAAGCGCTCGATTGGATTTGCCGACAGGATACAGTGATTCTTTTGGTTGCTGGGTCTTCAGTGCAGTTGCCATTGTACAGGCTTCCCTTCGTTAGTGAATAATTTCACTATTATCGTAACAGACCAGCGCTGTTGTGAAATCCTTCACAAGGACCAAATCGAGTATAGTCCAGGTCTGGCGAGGGATCCGTTTGGATATCAGCCAAAAAGACTACAGCACTGTGGCTTGAATGAGGGAGAATCGCCGTCTCCGATGACGGCCTGAATCGCAGGCTTCGTACAAGAACAAGTACAACTGATGTGGTCTGCACGCCCGCCCGTCGAATGGGTGGGGTCGATAGGCGCCCAAAGAGGCTCCTGGTTTCGCGGGGTGCAGAATCCCAGGAGCCTTTTTGGATTGCCTGGAGGAACTGTGAAATTCGATCGGTCCGTCGCATTCCTGTGGTATTTCGTGCACATTGTTTTTGCCGGCATCTTCATCATAAAACCTGACGTAGCGTGAGAGTCAAGTGGGTTTATCCTATTTTTTCGCAATAGTTTTTTTGGAGAAAAACCTAATGAATTCTGCCCCGACCAAACCAACCAATGAAACGATTGATTATCTATTCACTTCCTGACTCGTCCATTCAATTCTACAAATTAGGGGATCGTATTACAGTCTCTTCGGTGCAAGAGCTAGAGAAATGGATAGCCGATCAGTGCATCATTGCCACGGCAGCAAAACTATCGAAACAGGGGATGACCGTCGTCTTACTCACGAGAGACAGAAATATGATTTTGCTTGCAAGGCATGTGGCCAAATCAGCCGATTTTCTTGTTTTGAGTTCGGAGGAGTTTTTGGAGATCATCGGTCGTAAATAAACGGGTATACGTACAGGATATTTTCTCGGAAGAGACACACGCGATATTACATCCGCGAACGTATATCGTCCAGCGCCGTCTTGAAACTTTCATCAAATTCGTGCCGTATCTGAAACCCTGTCTGTTTGAGTTTGTTATCATCAATAATTACGTCATGAGTGAGCCCAAGCACCATGTAACGCATCAATGAGGGAATTTTGGGCGGTGGCGACATCCACTCTGCTGCGGTTGCTACCGCATAAAGCAGCCAAGCTGGAGGAAGTTTTTTTTGTGGGATTGGCCCAAGCAACTGGTCGAATTTGTCTTTCAGATCCCGCCAGCAAATATCGAAGCCCTTACCCAGATAAACTTCACCAGCAGCCTTTTCGAATTCCCCGAGCCATACCATGGCGCGGCCAAGATCACGAGCATCAATTAAACTGACGTGCGTTCCACCTTGGTTGTGGCGTACCAACGGGAAACCTCCCTTTTTGTAGGCCAGATAAAACCGTGAAAAAAAGGAGGCCTGATCGCGCACTCCCATGGTGCTTGCCGGTCGAAAAATGACCGTTTCAAGGCCGGTCTTGGCGCCCACTTCGCGAACGACATGTTCCCGTTCGATATAAGCTTGCTGGAAGAATGTATCCGCACGAAGTGGAGTCGATTCGTTAATGGGGGTGAACGGCGTTCGCGATCCGTGAACCTGAATCGTACTGAGTTGGACAAACCGCCGAACCCCGGCGTCCGAAGCGGCCATGGCGAGATTTTGGGTCATTTGCACCTCAATCTCACGATGTTCCTCTATGGTCAGATTTGGATGGGAACGAGCCGTACAGTTATAGACGACATCGACCCTTTCCAGCACCTGTCGTATCTCACGCGCATTATCCAGCGCAAGAGGCAATATGTTCAATCCAAGAGTGGAAAGAAACTCTGTATCGCTCGATGAACGAACAATCGCCGTAACCTCATGCCCGGAAATCACCAATTGCTCTGCGACGTGACTTCCAATAAACCCGGTTCCCCCAAATACAACGGCCTTCACACTACCCCTCCTCGTAAACTTTAGTCCGTCTATGACAGCATCCAATCCCACTGTTTTTGTCAAGGTAGTTTTGAGCCACAGTGATCATTTTGAAAGTGAGCCACTTAGACAAGTGGAGGTTCCATTGTTGGGGTTCTACCCCATTCCCCTCGAGAGGGGAAAACGAATGTAT